>Ga0209612_1000900_pt1 | contig 26941 bp, 18 predicted proteins | sample BioC12SIPDNA_FD_185746 | JGI IMG/M metagenome (GOLD analysis project Ga0209612, IMG submission 185746) | Anaerobic biogas reactor microbial communites from Washington, USA - Biogas_R1_B C12 SIP DNA (SPAdes) (version 2) | ecosystem: Engineered > Bioreactor > Anaerobic > Unclassified | place...
ACCGGCGTCACCCTTCTCCTTCTCGATCTCGACGATTTCAAGGAAATAAACGACGTCCACGGACACCAGGCAGGGGATGAAGCACTGAAAAAAATGGCATCAGCCATAACACGGGCCGTCCGGAAAGGCGACATCGCCTGCAGGATCGGCGGGGACGAATTCGCCGTCCTCCTCCCCGACTGCCCGGAGAACAACGGCCTGGTGATCGCGGAAAACATCTGCCGCCAGGTCAGAAGCTGCGCCCCGTACCTGAGCGTGTCCCTTGGCGTGGCCTTCTCTCCGGGAAGCTCAAATCCCGAGGATGCCTTCAGAAAGGCGGACACCGCCCTCTACGAGGCGAAATCGAAGGGCAAGGGATGCATCGCGTCCGGAGGCGTGCTCACTCCCGCATTTGCCTCTCTCGGCGGAAAGGATTGAACAAACTCCCCCGGAAGCATACAATACACCCGTCCGGAACCGCCCCGGACCACAACGGCACCGAGGAGGCCTCCGACATGGACAGGCTTATCGTTTCCCTCCTGATAATAAATTTCGCCATCTATTCCTATTCCAACGCATTCTTCTTCCTCGCCCCATACCTTGCCGGGAGGGGATACTCCGCGGCGTCGGCAGGGATCCTCGTCGGGGTCTTCTATGCCGCCACCACGGCGGTCCGGCCGGTGGGAAGCTGGATCACCGAACGGATCGGCGTGAGAAAGGGCATGATCTGGTCGTCGGGGGTCTGCATCGCCTGCGCCCTGGCCCTTCAGGCCTACCAGGGGGCTTTCGGCTGGTTCGTCGGGGTGAGGGTGGTCATGGGCCTGGCGTACAGCATTTTCATGGTGGCCCTCACCACCTACCAGGCCCTGGTCATCGAGGAATCGAAACGGGGCCTCGGATTCGTCCTCGTTTCCGTCGGAAGCCTCATTCCCATGTTCACCGTGGTCCCCCTCACCGACTATCTCGTTCGTAGCGGCCTGGACCGGTTTTTCATGCTCCTTCCCCTCACCGCGGCAGCCCTCTCCTTCTCTCTGGCCCTCAGGCTCCGGCCCGCCCGGTTCCAGGGCTCCCCGGGGCAGGATCAGCCCATGGAATGGGGAACCTACGGCGACCTCTTCCGGGAAACGCCGGCGGGGAAGATCGTCTTCTCCTGCTTCTTCTTCGGCCTGTGCGACGCATCCATCGTCTTCATCGGAACGGTGCTTCTGGAAAAGGGGCTCGTCCCTTCATGGTTCATCTTCTCCCTCGGAGCGGGGGCCCTTTTCGTGCGGACGGCGGGAAGGAACATCTTCAACAGGTACCAGAGAACGGTCTTCGCCGGCCCCTCCTTCCTTATCATGGCGCTTTGCCTTCTCGGCCTCGCCTTCACCCGCACTTCCTTCGGGCTGGTCATCTGGGGATTTTTCTACGGCATGGGCATGGGGTACGGCTACCCGGCCCATCTCGCCCTCACGGCGGACCTCGCCGCACCCCGCCTCCGGGCGAAAGCCTCGGCGCTGGTCCACTTCTCCATGGACCTGAGCTGGTTCATCCTTCCCCTCTACATGGGATTCGGCTGCACCCTTCTCGGAACCCGGCGGGCCTTTCTTCTCTTCACCCTGACCTGCATCGCCACGGCGGTGATGACCACGGTCATGTGGATGCCCAGGAGAAACGGGCGGGCATGAAAAAAGCCGGGACACGCGGCCCCGGCTGCATCGTCTTTCCCCGTTCTGGAGAGGGCTTTTCCGCTAGCTCATCTTTCTGACCCGCACTTCTATACCTGAGTCCTTCAGAAGGTCCACCAGCTTTTCCGGGTCCGTCTGCCCGTAGTGATAGGGATAGAGGATTTTCGGCCGGAAGGAAAGAGCGGCATCCGCCGCCATTTCCGGCGTCATGGTGTAGGGAAGGTTCATGGGCAGGAAGGCGATGGTAATATCTTGCAGCTCCTTCATCTCGGGGATGTTCTCCGTGTCCCCCGCAACGTATATACGGGTGTCGCCGAAGTTCAGAACGTACCCGTTGTGCTCTCCCTTCGGATGGAAGGGCTGACCGTTGTCCCGCTTGTGGACGATATTGTAAGCCGGCACGGCTTCCACTTTTATGCCGAGGACTTTCTTTGATTCTCCGTTGCCGATTATGCGCCCTTTGCCCAGGGCAGCCGCGCTTTTCCTGTTCAGCACGATATCGGTCTCATCGGTGACGATGTGCATCAGCGCCTCTGTATCCAGGTGGTCCTGGTGTTCATGGGTAATCAGCACCGCATCGGCCTTCGGCAGGGCGGAATAGTCGGCGACCTTGCTGTAGGGATCCACGTGAAGCACCCTGCCTCCGAAAGAGACCATCAGGGTCCCGTGGCCGAGAAAGGTTATGGTCACCTCTCCGGCGGAAGTCCGGAACACGTCTTCCTCAAAACCTGCCGCCGAAGCGGCCCCGCAGAGCCACAGGCCTCCCAGAAACATGGAGACCATCGCGACGGAAATCAGTTTCAGCATTCTTCACTCCCCCTTGAATTCATAAATTTTCTGACGATATTATATCAAAGAGGGTACAACAGCAGTATCGCGGATTTGTTTCCGCTGGCTGCCGGACGGCCGCGGAATGGGAAGTCCGGGCGGAGACGGGGCGGACTTCCCGGGGATGATGGAAATGCAATAAAAAAAGGCGGGGCCTGAACCCCGCCTTTTTTTCGAGCAGTTATTTGAAGAGCAGATTCGGAAGCCAGGTGACCAGTTTCGGGAAGGCGATGCACAGCGCCAGGCAGACAAGCTGCGTCGTGACGAAAGGAATAATGGAGCGGTAAATGTCCGACATGGTGACTTCCTTCGGGGCGATGCCCTTCATCATGAACAGCATGGTGCCGAAGGGGGGTGTCAGGTATCCCGTCTGGGTGTTGACTGCATACAGCACTCCCAGCCACAGGGGATCGAAGCCATACAGCGGCAGGAGGGGCAGTATGATGGGAAGGGTGATCATGAGGATGCTCCATGCGTCGATGACGCACCCGAGCAGGAACCAGACGACCTGTATGCCGATCAGCATAGCCCACCAGCCGACCTGGTATTCCTGGACGAGACCGACCACCATCCTGGAGGCTCCAAGGCCCATGTAGACTGCAGCGAAACCCTGGGCGGCGAAGAGGATCCACATCATGAAGCCCTGAACCTGGATGGTGGTGTAGGCCACGTTCTTTATCAGGTCCCAGGTCAGCCGCCCGTGGATGGCACTGCAGACGAACGCGCCGAAAGCTCCGACTGCTGCGGCCTCCGTCGGGGTGGCGATGCCGGTGTAGATGGATCCGAGGACAGCGGTGATAAGGAGAAGGGGAAGGATGACTCCCTTGAGAGAGGCGATCTTCGCTTCCCAGTTGGCCCTCTCTTCCACGGGAATGGCCGGTCCCATTTTCGGATTGATATAGCACCTCAGCAAAATGTAGCCGATGATCAGGAAGGAACAGAGCAGACCAGCAGCCATACCGCCGGCGAAGAGCCCGCCGATGGACACCTGGGCCATGGTTCCGTAGAGCACCAGCGCAATGCTGGGGGGGATGAGGGGGCCAAGAACTCCTCCGGCCAGGATGCAGCCGGTGGCGATCCTCTTGTCGTACCCTCTCTTCAGCATCTCGGGAAGCGCCATGACGCCCATCATGACGACTCCGGTGGAGGCAATGCCGGACATGGCTGCTATCAGCGTGCAGGCGAGGACGGTACCCACCGCCAGCCCTCCCTTGATGCCCCCGGACCACCGGTACATCATCTCGTAGAGGTCTTCGGCCACGCCGGAACGCTCCAGCACCACCGCCATGAGAACGAAAAGGGGTGCCGCCACAAGGGTCGTGCTGGACATCATGGAAAAGGTCCTGGCCAGAATGATGAAAAGCGATTCGGGGCCCCAGAACACGCCAGTGAACACCACGGCCAGCCCGCCGAGCACGAATGCCACGGGAAGGCCTGCCGCCAGCAGAAGGAGCATACTGCCGAAGAGCAGAATTGAAATGAGTTCTATGCTCATCACGTCACCTCAGTTCCCGGCGGCGGCTTCAGCATCCGCAGCGACGACAAGCTCCCGCCCGGTCACGGCCAGGTAGGCGTCTTTTATGGTCTTGGTCATCCCCTGGAGCAGCATGAGAATAGCGGCGAAGGGAATGGTCATCTTGATGGGCCAGACGTACGGCCCCCACGTGCTGTCCGAGAATTCATTCAGCTTAAAGCTCTCCCATGCCCAGGGAACGCTCTTCCAGATCAAAACTCCCACAAAGACATAGAACATGGTCCAGGTGCAGAGGTCGATGACCGCCCTTGCACGCTTGGAAAAACGGATATAAAAAACCTCGACGTTCACGAAGGCGCCCCTCTGCAGGGCATAGGCTCCCCCGATAATGAAATGGGCGCCGTACAGCATGCAGGACGTCTCGTGGGCCCAGATGGTAGGGCGCGTGAAATAGTACCGCATGACAACTTCGTACACCAGGACGAGCATCGTCGGATAAATAAGAAAGCCCGCAATCTTTCCGATCCTGTCGACCAAGGTCTCGACACATTGAATAAAACCCGTTAGAAACCGCAACCGCATCACCTCATCGAAAACTCGGGTTGTTGAAATTTAAGAAAAACCCCCTCCCCGAAGAGAGGGGGTTATTTCCTGGACCGATTCTTATTTAATGTAGCCGTAATCCTTCATGAACTGCTTGATGATTTCGATAGCCTTGACGACCCTCGGGTCCTTCGGTCCCTGTTCTTTGGCTACCTTGTCGAGGTAGGGGATGGTGAACTCGTTGGTTATCCTGGCCACATCCTCGGGGCTGAACTCGGAGTAGGTGACCCCCCACTCCTTGAAAGACTTGTTGAACATCTCCCGCTCTTCCATGGTGACGGCGTCCATGTAATCCGTGTTGAACGCGAGGGCTGCCGTCTCCACGATGGCCTGGAGATCGGCGGGAAGCTCGTCCCATGCCTTCTTGGAAGCCCAGAGCTCCATTCCCTGGGGCACCTGGAAAGCAGGACCGATGAAGTACTTGCACACTTCGTAGAGCTTCAGGTCGCGGAACAGCCACCAGGCGGTGCCGCTGCCGTCGAGGGTGCCCATGGCGATGGCCATGTAGGTCTCCGGGTGGGGAAGCATGACCGGGGAGGCGCCGAAGTGCTCCACGAAATCGGACATGGAGCCGAAGAAACGGACTTTGAATCCCTTGAGGTCTTCCAGGGTGTTGATGGGCTTCTTGCTCCAGAAGTAAGTGTTGCCGACGCTGTGGCATCCGAGATACTTGATGCCCCGCTCGTTCAGGGCCTCAGCCACCAGTTCGTCGAGTCCCCTGTGATGGAAGAGTTCGTTGAACTCGTCGTTGGAACGGGTGACAAAGGGGGGCATGTTGGGCGCCGTGACCCATCCCATGGGGATAGCACCCCTGAAGAACAGGGAGCTGGTGTTGGAGATCTGGATCATGTTCGCCTGGAGGGCCTTGTCCACTTCAGCGTAGTCCACCAGTTCGCCGGCATAGTGGAGGCTAATTTTCATCCTGCCGCCGGACATCTTTTCCACTCTTTCGATAAAGGGCTTGATCACGGATTCAACCGCGAGGGACCCGGGGGTGTGGTGACTCTGGAATTTCCAGTTGATGACATCCGCCGCCGAGGCCTGCTCAATGCCGCCGATAAACAGAACGCCGAAAAGTACCGCCGCTGCAACTCCAATCGAAGCCAGTTTCCAATGTTTCATCAAAGCACCTCCTTCAGATTTTCTGATCCGGCCCCATCGTCCTTTTCCGAGAAGCTATCACCTCCCTGCCCGCACCGGGCGGCCCTGAAGGAAATATTCCGGAGGCCGGCGGCAGGACGTTTGAAAAGATAGATGAACCTCTGCGGGGCAGGATCTTCCCCGCCAAAGAAAAAACCGCCTTGTTCAGAAACGGGAAACCACTCCGGGAAAAACGAACCGCCGTGCCGGAAGCCCTTTATCAGAGGACATCAGACAGAACGGCGCGTTTTTTCCTTTTTTGCGTCGACCCCCCGGAATGCTTTTCAAGAGAGTGCATAACTGGATACAGCTGTAAAGATACAATTTTCGGATTGTCTAGGAACTGAATTATTTCGCCCTTTACTCTATTTCGTCAGTAGTGTAATCTCTCAAAATTACGAAGTCAAGCCGGACAGGTGCTCCTGTTTTCACGGGCAGGAGGGAGTATCCCCGGTGCCCGCCGGATCCTTCCTTTGCCCCCGGAAGCGCCCCGCTCCTCCTGTCCTCCCATTCTGGGCTGGATGAAATACGGCATTTCGCCGAAAGGGATTCTTTAACAATCTGCTAGAATAATGGGCAAATCCGAACCCCCGACACGGAAAGGATGAGACGAGAAATGAGAAAAAACCTTTTCGCCCTGTTCCTGACAGCAACCCTCCTTGCCCTTTGCCCCGTACCCCCGGCGGCGGCCGGGACCTTCGACCCGGAAGCCTTCGCCGGACCGAAGGTCAGGGACCTCTACCTGGTGATCATCCGTGACCCGGACGCCCAGCTCCTGGCCCTGGAACGGGGAAAGGCGGACATCCTGGGGGATCTCCACCGTCCCGTGGACGTGGACGCCCTTTCCCAAAACCCCGCCGTGGATCTCTCCATCGCCTCGGGCTTCCACGGCTTCTTTCTCGGGTTCAACGTGCGGACCTTCCCGTGGAACAGCCTTGAACTCCGCAGAAGCGCCTGGCAGGCCCTTCCCAGGGAACGGATGGTCCGGGATCTCTTCGCAGGGTACGCCGAGCCCCTTTCCACCTTTCTTCCGCCGGTGTCTCCCTACTTCGAGCCGAACGTGACGGCCTATCCCCACGATCCCGCAGCGGCCAGGAAGCGCCTCGCCGACGCGGGATGGACCTGGGGGCCCGACGGCGTCCTCGTCTCGCCCGACGGCAGGAAGATCCCTCCCCAGAAGCTCCTCTGCCCAACAGCATCCACCGCCCCCACCACCGCCGAGATCGCGGTGCGCATGGCCGAAGCCCTGACCGCAGTCGGCATACCGGTCGAAGCGGAGCCCATGGACTTCTCCACCATGATCTCCCGGCTGGACGAACGGGATTTCCAGATGTACGTCCTCGCGTGGCAGATGACCCGGGATCCCGACTCCCTCTACGTTTTTTACTCCTCGAAGATGGACATCCGGGGCGGATACAACATGCCCGGCATCTCAGAGCCCGAACTCGACAAAGTGCTGGACCGTCTCCGCTTCGCCCCCGACGAGACGGCGGCCCGGGCGGCGGCCTCGGAGGCCCAGAAGCTTCTCTCGGATCTCGTCCCTGTGGTTCCCGTCTACAGCCGGTACACCATTTCCGCCGTGACGAAGCAGTGGAAGGGGACCCTGGTCACCGACCGGGTCACGGCGGACAACACCTGGAGCCTGCTGGCCATGGAACCCGCGTCGGGCCCCATGAGGCCCCTCTACCTCATCCAGGCCGACGAACCCAGGGCGCTCAATCCCTTCACGTCCAGCTCCGCCTACGACTGGCAGGTCCTCGGCCTGATCTACGACTCCCTCATCGCCGTGGATCCCTACACCCTGGAGACCATCCCGTGGCTCGCCGAAAGCTGGACCATCGGGACGGAGGAAGGGCCTTCGGGTCCCCGCACGGTGCTCACCTTCCGTCTCAGGGAAGGGGTGGAGTGGCACGACGGCATGCCCCTGACGGCCACCGACGCCGCCTTCACCTACGAGACGCTCAGGAAGAACGCCGTTCCACGGTACTTCGACAACGTGGACAACATCGAGACCGTGGAGACCCCCGACGACCGCACCCTCAGGGTGACCATGAAAAACGTGAGCTTCTGGCACCTCCACAGGGTGGGGGGCATCTCCATCCTCCCCCGGCACGTCATCGAAAAGGTGACCGACTGGCGGAGCTGGCTTCCCGCGTCGGAGAAGCATCCCTCGGACTCCGGCCTCACCGGGCTCGTGGGGACTGGCCCCTTCGTCTTCAGGGAGTACCGCCCCGGGGAGTACGTCCGCATGAGCGGGAACGAACGGTTCTGGCTCGGCAGGAAGAGGTGAGGAGCGGGTGAGCCGCTACTGGGCACGGCGGACGGGCAGCGCCCTGCTGGTCCTCGGGCTGGTGCTGGTGCTCAATTTCGTGCTGTTCCGCATGATGCCGGGAGACCCCGTGGCGTCCATCATCGACCCGAACTTCTCTCCCGAGGCCAAGGCCCGGCTGAGCGAGGTCTACGGGCTCGACAAACCCCTTCCCGTGCAGTTTCTCCGGTACGTCCGGACCACCCTGACCTTCGACTTCGGCATCTCCTTCCTCACCGGGCGCCCCGTCATGGACGAGCTGAAATCCAGGCTTCCTAACACGGTGACGCTGCTCGGCACCAGCCTCGTGCTGTCGTCCCTGCTCGGGACCTGGCTCGGCATGAAGGCGGCGCTGAAACGGGGAAGCCTCCTGGAAAAATGCGTCCTCTGGAGCGGCGCCCTGTCCTTCTCCTTCCCCTCCTTCTTCGTCCAGCTCGTGCTCCTCATGGCCTTCGCCGCCGTCCTGCCCCTCTTTCCCCTGAGGGGGACCCTGTCGGTCCCTCCGCCTGCGGGAGGACTTCCCCTGCTGCTCGACTACCTGTGGCACATGGCCCTGCCGGTGTTTTCCCTCGTCCTCCTCGGCTTCGGGGGATGGGCCCTCTACGTGCGGAACCTCATGGTGAAGATTCTCGGCGAGGATTTCATCCTCCTCGCCCGGGCCAGGGGACTTCCGGAACGGAACATCATCCTGGGGCACGCCTTCCGGACCCTCCTGCCGCCGCTCCTCACCATCTTTCTGCTCTCCCTTCCCGGGATCGTCTCCGGGGCCGTGATCACAGAGACGGTGTTCTCCCTCCACGGCGTGGGACGGTTCCTCCTGGAGGCGGTGACCGGCCACGACTACCCAGCCGCCGGAGCATCCTTCTTCCTGCTGGCCCTCCTCACGGTGAGCTGCAATCTCCTGTCGGACCTGCTCTACGGACTGACCGACCCCAGGGTGCGCATGGAAAGGGGCGGCGGACGATGAAGGGGCTGCTGAAACGGTGGAGTTTCTGGTGCCTCCTCGCCCTCGCGGCCCTGGCCCTCTTCGGGACCCGGCTCTTTGATGCCCTCCCCGAAACGGAGGTGGCCGCCCCCTTCTCGAAGCCCCTGTGGCTGGACCGCTCTCTCCCCCCCACCATGGACCTGGAACTCACGGGCGCCCGCCCTGCCGCAGAGCTGGACTGGACCTTCGGAGCCCCGTCCCGGTTCTCCCTCCGGGTAGAAACCGGGGATCCTTCCCCATCCAGGTTCGTGGAATGGACGGTCCCCGGCGGAAAGACCTTCCGGCTCACCCCCCTCCGCAACGGCACGGAGCTGGACGGGCGGGACATGGCCTTCAAGCGGTCTCTCGGTCTGCCCCCCTTCGGGGACGCCTCCTCCGCCCTCTTTCCGGAAAAGGGGATCTATCGGATCGGGCTGACCGGCGAAGGGGAATGGGAAGGCTCGGTGAAAATCCGCCTGGAAGGGGGACGGTGGGGCCTCCTCGGAACGGACCAGCGAGGCAGGGACATCGCGGCCCTCTTCGTGGCGGGCATCCGGGTTTCCCTGCTTGTGGGCATCTTCGCCACCCTTCTGGCCACATTCCTCGGAACGTCCCTCGGCCTCGCCGCAGGCTACCGGGGAGGATGGACCGACGCCGTGATCATGAGGGCGGTGGACCTGCTGCTCTCAATCCCCCTGCTTCCCATCCTCATGGCCCTCGCCGCCCTCTGGGGAAAGGGGCTCTGGCAGCTCATCCTCATCCTCTCGGTCTTTTCCTGGATGGGCACCGCCCGGACCGTCCGGGCCCTGACCCTGACCCTTCGGGACGCCCAGTACATCGAGGACCTCCGGGGGCTGGGAGCCCCCTCGGGCTACATCCTCCGGCGGCACCTCCTGCCGGAAACCCTGCCCGTGCTGCTGGCCACCATGACCCTGGGCGTCCCCGGGGCCATTCTCTCCGAGGCCGGGCTCTCCTTCCTCGGCCTCTCGGACCCCAGGGTGATCTCCTGGGGCCGGATGCTCCACGAAGCCCAGTCCTTCGGCGCCTTCACCGCAGGAGCATGGTGGATGCTCCTGCCCCCCGGCCTCGGCATCACCCTCATCTGCCTCGTTTTCCTTGACCTCGGGAAATACCTTGAGGAGCGGGTCGACCCCCGCCTGAGAGGAGGAAATGCCCTGTGATCGACATACGGAACCTCTCCGTCACCTACAGCCGGATGACCTCCGAAGGAAGGGGAAGCTCGGCAGCGGCGGTGAAAAACGTCTCCATTGCCATCCGGAAAGGGCAGTTCTCCGCCCTCGCCGGAGAATCGGGAAGCGGAAAGAGCACGGTGCTCATGGCCATCCCGGGACTGCTCCCTCCAGGCACCGCCGTTTCCGGAGAAATCCTTCTGGACGGGAAAAACCTCCTCACCCTGCCGGAGAACGAGCTGAACCGCATCCGGTGGCGACGCATCGCCATCGTTCCCCAGGGGGCCATGAACTCCTTCACCCCGGTGCTCACCGTGGGCCGCCACGTGGAGGAAGTGCTCTCCGTCCACCTCGGGCTCTCCCGGAAGGAAGCCCTGGACCGCATCCCCTCCCTCTTTGCCCTGGCAGGTCTGGACGGGGAACTGGCCCGGAGGTATCCCCACGAACTCTCGGGAGGCCAGAAACAGCGGGCGGCCATAGCCCTCGCCCTTGCCTGCTCGCCGGACTACCTTCTCTGCGACGAGCCCACCACGGCCCTGGACGTGATCACCCAGCAGGGGATCATCGCCACCCTGAAGAATCTCGTGGAGGAAAAGGGGCTCGGCCTCCTCCTCATCTCCCACGACCTTCCCCTGGCTGCCTCCGTCGCTGACAGGCTGCACATACTGAAGGACGGTGAGCTGGTCGAGGAGGGCGATCCAGGGGAGATCACCGCCAGGCCCCGGAATCCCCACACCCGGGCCCTCGTGAAGGCCCTGCTGGACCTGGAGGAAGAATCATGACGGCCCTGCTGGACATCAGGAACCTCACGGCGGTCTTTCCGGGCGGAAGGCGGCGGGAGCCCGTCAGGGCACTCTCCGGCCTCACCATTGCGCTGGAAAAGGGAGAAAGCCTTTCCGTTATCGGCGAATCGGGCAGCGGCAAGACCACCCTTCTGCGGTGCATCCTCGGCCATGTTTCCCCGTCGGAGGGATCCATCACTCTCTTCGGGCAGGACACCGCCTCGGCGGACGGGGCGGAAATGACCGCCCTCCGGCGGCGGTGCGCCATGGTCTCCCAGGACCCCTACGGCTCCCTCCCCCCCACCCTCACGGTCCTCGAGGCGGCAATGGAACCCTGGCTCCTCGTCAGGGGGAAACATGCCGCCGGGGAAGGGGAAGAACGGGCCCGGAACCTTCTGGCCGAACTCGGGCTCCGGGATGAAACCATCCTCTCATCCCGGGTGCGCCTCTCCCTCTCGGGGGGCCAGCGCCAGCGGGTGGCCATCGCCAGAGCGCTTATCCTCGACCCCGAGCTCCTTCTCTGCGACGAACCCACCAGCATGCAGGACGCCTCCACCCGGGGCGAGATCATCGGAATCCTCGCAAAACGCCAGCAGTCGGGCATGTCCATGATCTTCGTCACCCACGACCTCTTCCTCGCCCGCAAGGCCGCCCCTCGGGGCATCGTCCTGCACAAAGGCCTGGTGGTGGAAGAAGGCCTCTGCCGGGACATCCTCTCCGCCCCGAAGCACCCCTACACCCGGGCCCTGGTGGCCGCCCTGCCGCGGCTGACATCTCACGGCAGGCCGAAGTAGCGCCGCCCGTTCCGGAGGGGAAACCCGGTGTTGTAGCCCGCTCCCCGGTGATGTATCATATCAGCGGAAAGAAGCGATATAGCCGGAAACTTCCCAAGGAGGACCTCTCATGTCAACAGTGAAGATAGCCCGTCGTTTTGCCTCGCTCCAGCCGTCGTCCATGATCAGGATATTCCAGGCCGCCGCGGCGGTGAAGGACCTCAGCGACCTGAGCTTCGGCGAGCCGGATTTCCACACGGAGCCTGATATCGTCGACGCAGCGGCGAAAGCCGCCCGGGAAGGGTTTACCCATTACCCTCCACTCCAGGGCTTCGAGGACCTGAGAAAGGAGATAGCCGCCTACTGGAACCGCCACCACGGGCTGGAGACGGCCCCGGAGAACATCCTGCTCACTGTGGGAGGGCTCCAGGCAGCCCACCTCTGCCTCCAGGCCATGCTCAACCCCGGAGACGAGGTTCTCGTGGCGGAACCCTGCTTTTCCGCCTACTTCCAGCAGGTGGAGAACAACGGCGGCGTGGTGGTGCCCGTACCCTCCAGGGAAGAGAACGGTTTCTTCCCCACGGGGGAGGATTTTGCACAGGCGGTGACCCCGAAGACGAAAATCCTGGTGGTCAACTCCCCCTGCAACCCCACGGGAGGGGTGCTGACCATGGAGCAGGCGCTTGAAATCGCCGACGTGGCGGTGCGGCACGATCTCTTCGTCATATCCGATGAAATGTACGAGGCCTTTATTTTCTCCGGCAAACATATCCCTCTTTCGTCCCTTCCCGGCATGAAAGAGCGCACCATGACCGTGGGCGGTCTCTCGAAGAGCCACTGCATGACCGGCTGGCGGATCGGCTACGCCATGGGTCCGGCGGAGCTGCTGAAGGTGATGACTACCCTGTCGGTTTCACAGACCTTCGGAGTGAACACTCTGGCCCAGAAAGGCGGAGCCTATGCCCTCGCGACCCAGGACGAAAAGGTGAAGACCCGCACGGCGGAATTTGAAAAGCGGGTCCGGTACTGCGCAGGCCGGCTGAACGCCATGCCGGGAGTCTCCTGCCCCGAACCGAAGGGAGCCTTCTACCTTTTCCCGGACATCTCGGGAACGGGAATGACCGACGAGGAGTTCGCCTGGTGGCTTCTCGATACCGCCAAGGTTGCCGTCATCCCGGGGACGGCCTTCGGCGCGAGCGGCGCGGGACACATCCGCATCGCCTGCACCCTGTCCCTCGAAGGGCTGAAAAAGGCCATGGACAGGATGGAGGAAGCGCTGAAGAAGAGAGGCTGACCCGCCCTTCATGGTTTTTCCGCCGGGCTGAAGTATGGGTTTTCCGGGGAGCTTTCGGGCTCCCCGTTTCTTTTCCGGCTGAAGAAATCTTCAGGAAAAATGCCCCGCCCCCATGTACACCTGCCCCGGAATGTGGTAGAAACGGTCCATCCGTGTTCCGGTCACCAACCCGTCAGGAGATGAGAGACAGATGAAAAGATTCACCGTGGGAGTACTGCTGTTCTTGTGCCTTGCTCTTTTTGCGTCCTTCCCTGCCGATGGAGAAGCAGGGAAACGAACGGGAGAAAAGGAACCGAAATGGGTGGAGGGGGAGGTGATCGTCACCTGGCGCACCCCTCAGGAACATTCCCGCCTTCAGGCCGCAGGTACCAGCGGAGGCTCGGTAAAGGAGATCAGCGGCCTTTCCCGTGAGTGGGGAAAAACCGTGGCGGTCGTGAAGATCCCCGGGAAATCCACCGAAGAGCTTCTCCGCAGCTTTTCGTCCGATCCGGACGTGGAGAGCGTCTCCCCGAATTACATCCTGCGCATTCTTTCCGTGCCCCCCGACGATCCCCTTTTCTCCAGCCAGTGGGGGCTCTCTAACACGGGGCAGAACGGCGGCAGGGCCGGTGCCGACATCGACGCCCTCACTGCCTGGGGGATCAGGACATCCGCCCGGCCGGAGAAAGTGGTGGCCATCATCGACACGGGCATCGCATCACTCCACGATGACCTGAAGGACAACTTCTGGACGGGCCCCGGGGGCATCCACGGCCGGAACTGCGTGTACGACAACGACGATCCCGAGGACGACCACGGCCACGGCACCCACGTGGCGGGGATCATCGGGGCAAAGGGAAACAACGGTATCGGCACCGCCGGGGTGGCGTGGAACGTGAAGCTCATGGCGGTCAAGGCTTTCAATTCCCAGGGAACGGGAAAAACTTCAGACGAGCTGGAAGCCTATGGGTGGATCCTGCAGAAAAAGCGGGAAGGCGTGGACATCGTGGCCGTAAACGCATCCTACGGAGGACCAGATTTCAGCAACGAGGCCAGACAGGCCATCCAGGACCTGGGAAACGCGGGAATTCTCTTCATCGCGGCGGCAGGGAACAACTCTGAAGACAACGACCGGACCCCTGAGTACCCGGCGTCCTACGGCCTTCCGAATATCATCTCCGTGGCGGCCACCGACAGGAACGACACCCTCTCCTCCTTTTCGAACTACGGGAGGACGTCCGTCCACCTGGCCGCCCCGGGGAGCGACATCTGGAGCACGTGGAGGGCCGCGTACACCCCGGCGGCGGGAGACATTTTCTTCGACGACATGGAAGATGGCGATGAGAAATGGACGACCTCCGCAGATCATTCTTCACCCCAGATCCACTGGCAGATCATCGACTCCGAGAGGGACGACCGCCCCACGAAGGTCTGGACCGACGGACCCGACCAGCATTATTCGGGAAACATGAAAACCTACCTGTCCGTCAGTGACGACATCGACCTTTCAGGCAGAGGAACGGAGCCTCTCGTGTTCGGCATGCAGATCCGTCCGGATCTGGAAAGCGGGGCGGATTACCTCCACCTCCAGTTCTCCGGCGACGGCGGGGCAACCTGGACCACGGTCCACAGTTTCACGGGGGGAGGGGACAAATGGACAGCTTTTTCCACCCCGATTCCGGCCGCCTTCAGGACGGACCGGTTTCGGTTCCAGTTTTTCTTTGAGACGGACAGCAGCGATTTTATTTTCCGGTACGCCGGTGTCCAGATCGACGACGTGGGAATCGGCAGAGGCGTTTTGGGATCCATGTCCGGTTCCGGCACGTCCATGGCCACTCCCTTCGTCACCGGTGCGGCGGCCCTGGTGTCGTCCCAGTTCCCGGGCGAATCCATGGGCCAGATCCGCTCGAGGATCCTGGGCGGGGTGGACCGCCTCTCCTCCCTGAGCGGGAAAGTCTCCACCGGCGGACGGCTGAACCTCGCACGGTCCCTGGGGACCGCCGTGCCGGACGACGGCTCCGGCAGCGGCGGATGCAGCGTCACGGGAATACCGTCCCTGCTCTTCCTTCTCCCCCTGCTCCTGATCGTACGAAAGTAAAGGGCGACCCGGGATTACCGGTGAAAAGTACGAAAGAAGCGACCGGCCCTGGCCGGTCGCTTCTTGTATTTTCCGTTTCCCGTTTCTTACTGGATGGAGGTGAAGAGCACCGGTTTCTGCGGCAGGGGGAACGCCACGACCTCCCAGGGGCTCGAAAGGGCCATGGTGACCAGATTCCGGGGTCCCGGCTCCCTCTCCCGAACCGAGACGGTCACCCGGTCGCCGGTTTCGATGATGGCCTCCACGGAGATGGAATAGCCTCCGCTCCTCTTGAGTCCCTGGAACACGGCGGCAAGGGCCTGCCGTGAGAAATCGACCTCCGGCAGAGGAGGAAGGGGGAGCACGTTGCCGTTGATCTCGCCCCACAGCTCCTTCCACTCATTTTCGTCCTTCACCACCACGAACCGCCGGTCGGAAACCCCGCCGTAGCTGCCCTTTCCCACCGGGACAAAAGAAACCACCGCTCCGTCGTCATCCCCGCAGGCTGAACAGGCCTCAGCCGTCCCGGCGATTCCGGGAGCCAGCAGGGCTGTAAAAAGAAACAGGGCCAGGACCGCAACATTTTTCACCGGAACATCCCTCCGTTTCCAGGCTGCTTTTCAGAGAAAAGAATAGCAGAAAGAACGGGAAGGCTGATGCGTAAAAGGGCTTATTTGCCGAACCGTACAAGTGCCGCCTCGAGGTGCTTGCACTGCCTCGACCGCTGGAAGGCGGGGCAGGTGCATGCCCTGTGAAGGAGGTCCACCGCGTAGTCCTCCGTCCCGTGGGCGATCAGGATGGCGTCGGTGACCCGCTCCAGCCTTTCGGGATCGAAGACTGGGCGTTCCCGTGAGGCTGGGCCGGGCCCCGCTTCCTTCGGCCCGTCGAGGGCGATGTTGGAGAGCCGGTCCGCGGCGGCGTTCTCTTCCCTGGCCACCCAGGAAAGGCTGCTTTTCGTGCGCCGGAGCAGCTCCACCGCCCGGTCCGCAAGCTCCTTCAGCCGGGGCTCGTTGATCTTCCACCGGCCCGTCACCTGGTTCACCACGAGCCGGCTGTCCCCCCGGATGTCGGCGGAAACGCCGCGTCGCTCCAGTTCCTCGAGCAGGAGGAGAAGAGCGAGGTACTCGGCCTCGTTGTTGGTCTTCTTTCCCAGGGGCCGGGCGCACTCCCAGACGGGGGCGCCCTGGCCGTCAAAAAGCACCGCCCCCGCCCCGGCCTCCCCGGGGTTCCCCCTGGAAGCCCCGTCGAAGTGCCCCCGGAGCCTGCCCTTGCCGGAAGGCCGATGGTTCTTGTCCGCGGCGCTGGGCGCGAGAGCGTCATTCCAGTCGGAATCAAGATCCAGGAACTGATTTGATGCCACTTCAGGTGATTTTTTTCTCATTTGATACTTCCTTTCCGTGGTTCTCAGGACTCAATTGCATTCCTATCAGGCCCCTATAGGGCATAAAACTTCCGCCCTCCTCCGGGAAATATACTATAATGCATGAGGTTTTTATATTTTTCGCTTAGGGGGTTGTTCAATAGTGACGCTTTCGCGGAACCCTGCACACAGATCGCGCCGCCTTCCATACCATGCCGGGAAAGGACTTTTGGGGCTTTTCACCGTCCTTTTCCTGCTTCCGTTTTTCCTGGCGGCACTTCCTCCCGTGGCTGCATCCGCTTCGGAGTTTTCCTTCCTGAAGGGGCTTTTCGTCACGGAGGTGAAAGGCTACGGACTGTACACGGAGGAACCGTCCTCCCGGTTCGAGAAAGGCTCGAGGATCTCGGTCTACCTTGAAATCGACGGGTTCCAGAACCTGAAAAAGGAAAACGGCTACGAGGTCCACGTCAGCCTTGACCTCCTGGTGAAGGATGACAAGGGGAACGTGGGCATCGAGCAGAAGGACGTGGTGACCTCCGACCTTATCGTGAAGAGTCCCTGGAGGGACTTTTTCTTCACGGTGAACATCGACCTGGCGGAGCTTCCTCCGGGCAGGTACACCCTCGGCTTCGTCGCCGCGGACCGCACCAGCGGCAGGAAAGCCTCCCACGACATGGACATCGAGATTTATTGATCCCGTCCCGAAAGGCAGATCCGCCTCCCCGGAATCCCGGAGAGGCGGATTTTTTTCACCTGTCCCGCACCATCTGTTCCCTGAGCTTGCGCTTCAGCACCTTGCCCACGGCGGAAAGGGGTAGTTCGGTGACGAACTGGACTTTCCGGGGCACCTTGAAGTGGGCCATCTTCTCCTTGCAGTGGGAGATCACCGTTCCGGCCTCGAGCTCCGCCCCTTCGTCGCGGATGATGAAGGCCACCGGGACCTCCCCGCTGACGGGGTTCTCCACGCCGATGACCACCGCCTCCCGAACTCCCGGAAGCTCCTTGATCACCGTCTCCACCTCCTGGGGATAGACGTTGAACCCGCCCACGATGATCATGTCAGATACCCTGTCGAGAATGGTGATGTAGCCGTCTTCGTCCACCCGCACCATGTCGTCGGTGTTCAGCCATCCGTCTTTGAACCGCTCCGCCGTGAGGACGGGATCCCGGAAATACCCCCGGGCGACGGAGGGCCCCTTCAGCCAGAGGACCCCCTCCTCCCCTCTCGGGAGGGCCTTTCCCTCGCTGTCCCGGACTTCCACCGAGTAGCCCGGCAGGGCGGGGCCCACGGTGCCGGTCTTGCGGAGGGCGTCGCTGGGGTTGCTCGACACGACGGGGGAACATTCCGTCAGGCCGTACCCCTCGAAGGTGATGACGCCGAGCTGGTCCCGGAAGCGCTTTTCAAGGCCCGGATCCAGCTTGCCCCCGCCCGTGAGGATGTAGCGCAGCTCCGGGGGCAGGGTCTCTCCCTTGGAGGCCACGCCGAGAAGGAAGGGGAGCATGGTGGGAACGGCGATGAGGGTGCCGGTCTTCGATTCCCTCAGTCCCTCGAAGAAATTCTTCAGGGGGAGGAAACCGGGGAGAAGAGCCTCCGGGAGTCCCCAGACGAGGGGCAGGACGCCGCAGACCGTGTAGCCGAAGGAATGGAAGTTGGGCAGCACGTTCATGAGGACCCGGCCCTTGTCAAAGCCCTCCACGGTTTCGTGGACGCCCTTCGTGTTGTCGTAGAGATTGTCGTGGGTCAGGGGCACCGCCTTCGGTGCGCCCGTGGTGCCGGAGGTGGCGAAGATCACCGCCACGTCGGGATCCTGTTCCACCCGGTCCCGCCGCCCCGTGAACGGAGGGACCGTTCCGTCGGGGGTTGTCTCCACGGCAGGTATCCCCGCCGCCTGGACCGCCTCCGCAAGGGCTTCCATCCCTTCGCCGAGGACCACGCCGAAAGGATCCACGTGGTGGAGAATCTTCAGGATCCACTCCGTGCCCCCTCTGGGGTTCAGCGGGACGATGGTTCCTCCGAGGCGCCAGGCCGCCATGGACAGGTGGAGCACCAGCGGGCTGTTGGGCAGGAACACCGCAAGACGGCTGCCGGGCTGGAATCCTCCCCGGCGGAGGGTTTCGGCGCAGAGGGCGGTCTTTCTCTCCGTTTCCCCGGCGTCCTCCCAGGCGCCCTTCCACCAGAGAACCCGCTGGGACGGATCCCCGGAAAACCTGTGAGCAATCTTCTCCTCGAGGCGAACGGACATGTACGGATCCTCCTTTTCTTCTCATGGACTTTCCGTGTAAGGATAGCACATTCTCCCCCCGTTTTTTCCTCCCCGGGGATGATAGAATGGGGAAAAACGGCCTCCCCCCGGCCGGACGCACAAACCGGAGGTATCTGATGAAAACCCTGTATCTCGACTGCTTCGCCGGCATCGCCGGCGACATGTTTCTCGGAGCTCTGCTCGACATCGGCCTTGACAGGAAAGCCTTTCTCGAAACCATGGAGAGCATCGTCCTCTTTCCCGGCCACGGCCATTCCGGCGACCACCACAGCCACGGCGAAGGCCATTCCCATGGGCATGACCAGGATCATTACCATCACCACGGCCCGGAGGACCGGCTGCAGATCTCCATCAGCCGGGGAAGCCGGGGCGGGATCGCCGGAACGAAGGTGTCGGTCCGCAGCTTCGAGGATCATCCTCACCGGGGGCTCTCCGACGTCCTCGCCATCATTGGGGCGAGCCCCCTCTCCCCATGGGTGAAGGAGCGGAGCACCGCCGCCTTCCGGCTTCTCGCCGAAGCGGAGGCGAAGGTTCACGGAACCACCCCGGAGGAGGTCCATTTCCACGAGGTCGGCGCCATCGACTCCATCGCCGACATCATCGGGGCTTTCGTCCTGGTGGAGATGGCGGGCATCGAACAAACGGTCTCCTCCCCCCTCAACGTGGGGTCGGGCACGATCAAATGCGCCCACGGCATCCTCCCCATCCCCGCCCCGGCCGCTATGGAACTCCTGGAGGGAATCCCCATTTACGCCGAAGGGGCCCCCATGGAGCGGGTGACCCCCACGGGAGCCCTCCTGATCCGGTGCCTGGCAGGGGAATTCGGCCCCCTGCCTGCGGGAAAAGTTCTGGCATCAGGCAAGGGGCTGGGCGACCGGGACAGCGACATTCCCAACCTGGTGCGGGCCGTGATCGTGGAGACTCCCGGCGGGAGCGGCAGGGATATTTTCCGGCGGGACCGGGGTGTCGTCCTCGAGACGAACATCGACGACATGAACCCCCAGTACTACGGTCCGGTGATGCAGAGGCTCTTCGCCGAGGGAGCCCTCGACGTATGGGCCACGCCAATGATCATGAAGAAAGGACGCCCTGCGGTGACCCTGAGCTGCCTCTGCCTTCCCGAGAAGGAGGAAGTTCTGGCCGAAATCCTCCTCCGGGAGACCACCACCCTGGGCTTGAGGAAATACCCCGTGGACCGGCTGAAGACGGACCACGAGATCGTGGAGCGGGAGACCTCCTGGGGCCTTGTCCGGTTCAAGGTGGCCCGCCTCGGAGGGGAGACCCTCCGGGCAAATCCCGAGTTCGAGGACGTCCGGAGGCTGTCCGAAGAACACTCCATCCCCCTGCCGGAGATGCGGGAGCGCTTGGTGGGAGAGTTTCTTCCCTGAACGGGAGGAACCGGACATCAAAGGACGGGGCCCGTCGCCTCCCGGAAGGGAAACGGGCCCCGTCCTTTCAGCCTCACTGCCCCAGGAGTTCAAGAACGCGCCGCGGCACCTGGTTTGCCTGTGCGGCGACCGACATCCCCGCCTGGAGAAGAATGCCGAGTTTCACGAATTCCATCATTTCCCTGGCGACGTCCGCGTCGAGTATCCTCGATTCCGCAGCGGTCAGGCTGCGGGACGACGTGTTGAGGTTGTTCACCGTGTGCTCCAGCCGGCTGACCCTGGCCCCGATGACCGCTCTCTGGGAGGACGCCCTGTCCAGGGCCCTGTCGATCCTGCCTATGCTTCGGCCTGCGCTCTCCCTGTCCCGGACGTCCAGGGATTCCAGCCCGAGGGCGGACAGGGACATGTCACCGAGCCGGAACAGCATGTCCTCCCCTTCGTTCGCGCCGATCTGCAGCCGGCCCGAACTATCGGCAATATGAACGACATGGCTGAAGACATCCTGCCGCTGCGCGCCGAAGGTCCCTCTCCGGCGGTCGAACAGGATGCGGTCCAGCCCGATTTCGCTTCCCACATCCAGTTCCACTCCGGCGGGAAGAAGCCCGTACACCCTGCTCCCCGCCTCGGCCGCCATTGCGGACGAGACCGACTTCCCGCTGTGGGCGTCGGTCACGCTCATCATCATGCGGGCCTTTTCCCCTTCCTGGATGGAGGCAAATCCGAAGGCCTTCAGAAGGTCCTCGCTTCCGTAAAAGCGGAGCTTCCTGTCCTCCCCGGGAAGAACGGAATGGGCGAGAAGGGTTGAAACCACCGAATCATTGCCGCTTTGCCCCGGCACATGGTTTATGAACCTGAAAATCCTGTTCATGTCCCTCCTGTCCATCAGGCGGGGGCTGCTGCCTTCGGGAAAGCGGCTGTCCTCTCCCCTGGGGATGCCGTCTTCCTGCCCCAGGAGATCCAGCCAGATCTGCCGGGAGATGTATTCTGCCATCTGTCCCACTTCCATGCCGGAGCCGAGGGTGACATGGGTTTCCCTCTCTCCCTGGCGGATGGTCAGCCTCCCGCCGTCCCCTTCCAGGAGGAATCGCCCGTTCCCGTCAAAAAACAGGCCGATATCGGACAACCTGCTGTAGTAATGGGCAGGTCCCGCGTCCATCCCGCTCCCGAAGACCGACTCGAAGGTCAGGGCGTTTTCCTCCACATCCGCCGACGAGGGATGGAAGCCGCCGAATGACAGGGACAGCGTTCCGTCCATGACCTGGTCCTTCGGGAACGTTCCGCTCCCTCTCCGGGCGAGGTTATTCGCAACCTGGTAGATCCCGATTTCCACCCGGGAATTATCCAGGACGCCTTCGCTGAACCTCAGGGAATGGGGCATGTTCGTTCCCCTGTTGTCGGAGAAGAGGTCGAGTTCATCGGAGGTGATCAAGAGAGGGTCGTTCAGCTGGTCCGCCTCGCTGATTCCGTCGGTGAAGCCGCTCGCCGCCAGCGAGAGGGTAAACCTGTCCCCTGCGTTCCACAGGGAACTGTCACCGAGGGTGAACTCGTCGAAAAACAGCCCGCCGAACCCCGAGTCCCGAAAAAGGACCAACGGGTTCACCACCTCGGACGGGATCACCGGGGGGCTGGCCGCGCTGTTTTTTGCGGTGTTCTGCCCGTCGTTGAGCCCGAAATCTTCCTCTTCCGCATACCACTGCCTTCCGTCCCTGCCGATGACATGCCCCTGGACCCGGAACCTCATGGAGCCGTTTTCCACGCTGATGACGTCGAAAACCAGCGAGGCGTTGTACGGGTTGTACCGCTCGGCACCCGGTTCATTCAGCGGGCCGTAGGTCCCGTCGCCGCGCCTGCCGTAGAGATAGTTCGAATACCCCACTCCCCCGATGTACCGCTTGAGGTCCGTCTCTCCCCCGGCTTCCATGTCCCCGAAAAAGGCGCTCGTCACAAGGGCTCCGGCGGAAGGCCTGGCGTCTCCCTGGTAGTTGATCTCCGCCCGGACCCGGCGAGCCCCTGCATCAGTGCCGTCCGGCGCCCCCACGGTGCTTCCCGGGGCGAATCCCGCCGCTTCTGCCTGAAGGATCAGCGTCCCGTTGTAGTAGCCGAGCCCGGGGACATCGCTCCTGCCGTTCAGCGGATCGACAAAATACCCCAGGAGATTGAGATTGCCGCCGTTCTCCGCTTCGTCCGAGAGCCTGTACTGGGCGGAGCTGCCCCATTCTCCGGGCCGCTGCACGCGGAAGGGGTCGCCTTCGACGGCAATGTTCGCCGCCGACAGGAAGCCCCCCGGAAGTGAAGGCGACGCATTCAGCCCATCCAGCTTCGCGGCGGCGGCGACGTTGATGACGAACTTGTCCCCGGCCGAAAGCCGATCCGTGGCCACCTGGAGGTTCGTACAGCGGATTTCGTGGGAAGCGCCCTGGAAGAGGGTTACGTCAGCGCCCGAAGCCAGCTGGGAAAAAATGGCGGGAGGGAAGATCCAGGGGGAAGTGTCGGCCGACTCGGGCAGCCCGCTGCCGTTCCTGTCGAAGCCCTTTGCCCGCACTGTCAGCCCTGTCCCGTCGAATTCGAACAGAAGGGACGCGTTGATATCGTTCTGCCGGTAGACCGCGGCGTCCCGGGCAACATCGGAAGGGCTGTCTCCGTTCCCGAAGAAATAGGTCGTATCCCCGGCATAGTAGCTGTGGGAGTACCATGACGGGGAGCCTCCCGTGTTCTCCCAGTAGGTCCCGGCACTTCCCCGCTCGCCGTATTCGAAGGAGGCGTCCTGGCTGACGGAGCCGAAATCAAGCCGGTGGGAGAGGCTCTCGGAACCCCCGATTCCAGGTCCGCTCCGGACGAGCTGGCTGACAGAAACGGACCGCCCGTCCAGGGCCCCGTCGTCGAAGGCGTACACAATGCCTTCCGTGACGCCGCCGTTGTTCCCGGCGCCGGAGAAAAGGCCGTCGTACAGGCTGAGTTCCAGGCTGTCCGCAATGCCTGCGACCCCGGCCTTGGTGTAGGTTATCCAGGAATCCCCGGCGACGAGGTCCGGTCCGTGAGGATCCCCGTCGGAGGCGACGAAGCCGGTGAAGAAGCCGGGAAGCCCGAGAGCCCCGCTCAGGGCGGCGGCATTCTGCCCCGACGTCCCTTCTCCCGCGGTTCCGCCCTCCCAAAGCCAGGCGGAGGCCGACCCCTGGTACCGGGATACGTCGGAGGCCCTGTTGCCGTCCCAGGTCACCTGCAGCGAGAAACGGTCATGGGCCTGGAGCGTCCCTGAGTTCACCGTGCCGGCGCCGTCGTTCTCCGGGGACCAGAAGGGCCCGGTGGAATCAAAAAGCTTCCGTTCGGCGTTGAGCCCGTTGCCCTGGTCCGTTCCGGCCTGTGTCATGGAAAACCGTCTTCTTCCGGCACCAGCCGAGTCATTCGTGAAGGCGATCCTGCCTTCATGCTCCCCGGCGGCATGGGAAGGCTCCGTCATCCAGTTCAGGGAAAGCCTTCCATCCGAAGATATCGCGCCGAAAGCCTCCTCCATGTTCATCCCGGCCACGGCAAAGGTGGTCTCCTTCCCGTAGTCAAGGACTTCTCCGTAATTCGTTCCCCCCCGGTTGGCTGTCCTCTGGCCTCCCCAGACTTCCGAGAGGGACCCTCCGCTTCCGCCGGTGACGGAGATGCGGTATCCCGATGAAGCGACGCTCGAAAGCCTGAGCTGCCTGGAGGCGTCTGCGGAGATGGCGGAAAAGGGCGAGATCCCGTTGTTCTGCGTCAGGCCGTCAAGACCGAGGGCCCCGCCGACGGCGGTGTTGAGGGCTGAGACCGCCTCCACGGCGTCGGCGTTGAAAGTGCTGACGGAAACCTCATGATTGACGTAGACCCTGTTCCCCGTGGAAAAGCTGCCTCCTCTTCCGACCACGATGGAATCGGGGGGACCGTAGACGCCTGTCGAAAGCTCCCGGATCGCGCTTCCTTCCATGGAGATCTCGTAGATGCCTGCATTGCTGAAACTGAGCCCGTGGAGGTCTCCGGACACGGTCGTTCCCGCAGCAAAGGCCCCCATCCCCAGGATTCCCGTAACGGCATTCCGGATGGACTGGGCGACACCGGAAAGATTCTTTCCTCCGGTGTCGGCAATCACGCCGCGGCCGTTCCAGACCTGGGCGGAGGAATGGGAACCTCCTCCGTCAAAGACGTGGTCGAGAGAGAGTTCCGATGCGATATCCCCTTCGGAGGTCAGCGAGACATCATAGTTGGCGTGGCCGGCCAGCTGGACGGAAGCGATCACGCCGCCCCCTCCCGTGACGGAAGCCGTGAGGCCCGTGAGAGAGTCCAGTTCCGCTGCGATGTCCGCAAGTCCCGAGCCGTTCATCGACATCGTCACCGACCGCTGGTATTCCCGGAACGTCCCGGCCGCTGTCTCCCCGTCTGCGACGAGCCCGGCCAGGCCCAGGCCGTCGGGTCCCACGCCGGTTTCCGTCACGGCCACAGCTCCGCCGGAGTTGTTCGACAGGATGATCCGGCGGTCGCTGCCGACGGTCTCCACGGAAGCGGAAATTCCTGCGATGCCCGCTCCGTTGACTTCATCCATGATTTGCGACATGTCCATTCCGCCCACGGAGATAACCGTTCCGCCGATGTCAAGGATGGCGCCGGAGGCGGCCCGCCACGTGGTCACCGCCGTGACGGCGTTTCCTGCCCCCGATGACCGGTAGCTTAACTGGATGTCGGTGTTGTCCGCCGCCTGGTAATCCAGGCTGACCGTCATCACCGCGTCACCGGAGGTCACGTAGGATTCGGTGAGAACCACGTCCCCGGCCATGAGGTCCCGGCGGTCCGTCCCGGTGACGGCGTAGTGGGTGAAGAGATTGACGCCGCTGTCCTCGTTCACGGTGAGGAAAACATCCCCCGCCCCGCCGACGCTCACCGTCCCGCCGGTAATATCGTTCCGGTAGACAAGGGTGGACGACGGCGTCCCCATCTCGTCGGCCCGCACCGCAAACCGGGCGTCGAAGTCGGAGGATGTCCCCCGGCTGCTGATGTTGACTCCCTCGACAACCCCAAGCCTCAGGGCATCGTGGAAATCGGCCATCATCGGGACCGTGTCCGAAAGGCGCACGTCGTAGGTTCCCGGCGCGACGATGTTCGGCGTCGGGGACACCCCGACCGCTCCCCCAACAGCAGCGGCACTGGAATTCATCCCCCCGGCCGAATACCGGATTCCCCCGAAAGGGGTCTCCCGGGTTTCAAGCCTCCAGCTCCCCTCGACAAGGTTCAGGGCGGACATGGCCGCCAGGCCTGAAGCCCCGGTGTCAAGGAATGCCCTGGTCCCGGCCGTCCCCTTCCTGAGGGTGAGGATATTGCTTTTCTGTATGTTTTCCCTCCCGTCGTCCAGGGTGCTGAAGAGAACCCTGTAGTTGCCCGACGGGACGGCGGCCGCCTCTTCCGTACCGCCGACCCTGCCGCTTCCGGGCATCACCACGGAAAGATGGGATGTGGACGTGCTCCAGAGCGCGGACATATCGCCGTTCAGCAATTTTTTCCTGTTGAACTGGGTCTGCTTCGCTATGGCGTCCACCTGGGAGGAGAGTTCGTCGATCTCGCCCTGGATATGCTGCCTGTCCTCACTGGTGAGAACGTCGTTCGCCCCCTGGACGGACAGCTCTCTCATCCGCTGCAGAAGGGAGGATATTTCCTTTATCCCTCCCTCCGCAGTCTGAAGGAGAGATATGCCGTCCTGGGCATTCTTGGCCGACCGGTCCAGTCCCCGTATCTGGGCGCTCATCTTCTGCGAGACGGCCAGGCCTGAAGCGTCATCGGAGGCACTGTTTATGCGAAGGCCGGTAGCCAGTTTTTTTGACACCTTCGACAGCCGGTTACTGACGTCCGACAGAGCCGTAAAAGACGCAAGGGACATAAGGTTCGTGGAGATCCGCACTTCCGGGCACCCCCCAGAAAGGTTTCACAGCGTGTCCGCAGGGCATGCCCGGCCTGAGGAGAGGCCTGCGGGAACAATCCTGCATATTGGTATCGGCCGGCAGGAGGAAAAACCTCAGCTTTTCTGGAAAAAGAAAATACGGACCGGCACACGAGAATGCCCTCCCCCGGTACATCCCGGGAAAGGGCAGGAGGGTAAAGCCGCCTGGTGACAGGGTTTTCAGCGGCCTGGCAGCCGTCGGAACACTGTTCTTCAGTTCATTTGGATGTCCGGCCTTTTTTCCCGGGGGACCGGGGCTTCGCCGGAGGCAGGGAAGCCGGCGCCCTCATTGAGATGACCCTGCCGCCGCCCGTCACAATGGCGGCGTACTTTTTATACACCGCCGGAAAGTCCTTCAGGATGTCCACTCTGAGCATGTCGAAGGGAACCACCACGTACCGCCCCAGGGGTGACCTGCGGGGATTGTACAGCAGCGTCCCGGTGACGTTCTCGAAGGAAATCCGCGTCTCCCCTCTCATCTCCGCCTTCACCACGTCAAGGGAGACGAGCAGCCCCACGAGCTTGTGGAGCTCCTTCTGGGCCGAGAGGAAATTGCCCAGGGAATAGACTACGAGGGTGCTCTTCACCATGACTACCGGCTGGACCACGTGGGGATGGTGGCCGAGGACGATGGAAACGCCGAGGGAGGCCAGGTGCTCCGCGATTTTTTTCTGTTCCGCGGTGGGGGCAAACACGTATTCGCTTCCCCAGTGCATGGAGACGATCACCACGTCGGCTTTTTTCCGGGCGCTGGCCACGTCCTCCTTCGCCTTCTCCGGGGTGTAGAGGCTGACGTAGTGCCCCTTTCCTTCCGGGGCCTTCAGGCCGTTTGTGGCGGTGGTGTAGGCGAGGAAGGCGCAGGAAATGCCGTTCACCCGGAAAAACCTGATCTCCTTTTCCTTCTCCGCCGTCAGGCTGCTTCCA
>Ga0209612_1000924_pt1 | contig 26375 bp, 28 predicted proteins | sample BioC12SIPDNA_FD_185746 | JGI IMG/M metagenome (GOLD analysis project Ga0209612, IMG submission 185746) | Anaerobic biogas reactor microbial communites from Washington, USA - Biogas_R1_B C12 SIP DNA (SPAdes) (version 2) | ecosystem: Engineered > Bioreactor > Anaerobic > Unclassified | place...
GTGGGACAGCGGGCCCGGTTGACTGGAATCAGATGGTGGTTCACACCCAGGCGGTAGCGCTGGGCATCGCCATAGGAGAACAGCCTGCCCTGCAACATCCTGTCCGGAGAGAAGCCTATGCCGGGAACTATATTGGCCGGATTGAATGCCGCCTGCTCTACCTCGGCAAAGAAGTTCTCTGGATTTCGGTTGAGCTCCATTACGCCCACCTCAATGAGCGGATAGTCTCCATGGTACCAGACTTTGGTCAGGTCGAAGGGGTGATAGGGAACGGTCTGTGCCTCCTTCTCGGGCATTACCTGGATGAACAGCTTCCAGCGAGGATAGTCTCCCTTCTCAATGCTATCGAATAGATCGCGTTGATGGCTCTCCCGATCCTTGGCTATGATCGCCTCCGCCTCGGCATCGGTCAGGTTCTTGATTCCCTGCTGGGTTACCCAGTGGAACTTCACCCAGACCCTCTCGTTCTTGGTATTGATCATGCTGAAGGTATGGCTGCCAAATCCATGCATGTGGCGGAAGGAGTAAGGGATACCCCGATCGCTCATGGTGATTGTCACCTGGTGCAGAGCCTCAGGAAGAGAGGTCCAGAAGTCCCAGTTGTTCTTGGCGCTGCGCATGCCCGTCTTCGGGTCGCGCTTAATGGCGTGGTTCAGGTCAGGGAACTTGAGAGGATCTCTCAGGAAGAAGACAGGGGTGTTATTTCCCACCAGGTCCCAGTTGCCCTCCTCGGTGTAGAACTTGACGGCAAAGCCGCGGATGTCTCTCTCGGCATCTGCTGCCCCCCTCTCACCGGCTACTGTGGAAAAGCGTGCAAACAGATCGGTCTTCTTGCCGATCTTCGAGAAGATCATAGCTCTGGTAAACCTGGTTATGTCATGGGTAACAGTGAATGTTCCATAGGCACCTGAGCCCTTGGCATGCATCCTTCTCTCAGGAATTACCTCCCGGTCGAAATGGGCGAGCTTTTCCAGGTACCATACATCCTGAAGAAGCATCGGTCCGCGTTGTCCTGCCGTCAATACATTCTGGTTGTCGGCCACTGGTGCACCGACATTTGTGGTCAGCTTCTTATCCTTTTTTTTATCTGGCATAACTATTCTCTCCTGAGGTTCAATCCCTTTGCGCCTGAGCAGATAGCAGGAAGCATTGGCCCACAGCCAAGAAGTTCATGATTGATCTGCTCCGGGGATCAGCGATTTTGATGAAAATCAGCTAGCAATCTTTTTTATTCGGTTTTTTCCCCGGTTATGAGATTTCCCTAACCATTGCCATAAATAAGGTGCGAAGGTTATTTAAGAATTGCTATCACCTAATAATCGTGACTCCTCCCGCCCCTAAAGGGGACGGGCTTGGACGGATTGAATACCGACAGATTGTAGTCCCAATCTGTGTATGTTGATCGCCGCGTTCCAGTCTCCATCTATCGAAAGCCCGCATTGAGTACAATTATGGACTCGCTCAGATAGATCTTTTTGAACCAGAATGCCACACCTAGAACACATCTTTGACGTATTTCTTGGATCTACCAGGACTACCATCGAACCAGCACTTGCAGCCTTGTACGAGGTCAGAGTCACAAGCATATTCCAAGCCACATCTCCAATGCTTTTGGCTAGGTTGTGGTTTTGCATCATGCCTTTTATATTGAGATCTTCAAATGCGATTAGGCCATATCGATTGACTAACTGGTTGCTGATCTGATGAGCAAATTCATATCGCTTATTTGCTATTCGCTCATGGACTCGCTCAACAATCTCAAGGGCTTTCTTGCGCTCTGGCGTGCCTTTAGGAGCTCTAGATAGTATTCTTTGAACTCTGGCTAAATCGTGCTCTTCTTCTCGGAAGAATCGAGGATTAGCTATCTTCTCGCCATTGGAGAGGGTGGCAAAGGACTCTAAACCGACATCTACGCCCACCAGAGAGCCGTCTTTCCAGGGTGGTTTGGGTAGATCTTCCTGGCCTACTGAGAAACACGCATACCATTTCCCAGTTGCTGCCCAGCGAACAGTTAGCCGTTTGATCTTGCCTTCAATGGGCCGGTGGAGCTTGATCTTGATATCCCCGATCTTGGAAAGATACATCCTTTCCAGAATCGACCTTGAACCCTTTCTGAGGATAGGTGAACGAGTCATATCGACCTCTGCCCTTGAAATAGTTCCTTGAATGGCTTAAGCGATCTTCCCACATTGACGATTCGATCACTTGCGGACTGCCGGTACTATGAGAACGGGAATTTTAGAATGACGCACCACCTTTTCTGCAACGCAGCCAAGCAGAATCTTCTCCAGATCGCTCCGTCCAATTCTGCCTAAAACCAGCAGATCTGCGCCGGACTTATGCGATCTCTTGACAATCTCCTGGCTGGGATCTCCCTCCGCAATGATACTGCTGAAAGGCACGCCTGCATCGCATGCCATATTCTCTACCTCAGAAATGGCCAGCTCTCCCTCTCTCTGCATAAGCTCCATCAGCCTGCTGCTCAGGCTGGGAAAGGCGGCATAACCGGGAAGATGGGCCAGACGATAAATATCCACCACATAAATGGCGATGATCGATCCCCCAGAGAGCCTGGCCAGGTCAACCGCAAGCTCAGCGGTCCGTATGCTGGTCTGGGATCCATCAGTTGCTACCATTATCTTCTTGAACATGCCATGAACCCTCTGCTGCTTTTCTCCCGCATAGATGATTCAATCTCTATCTGCATCACTGGTCTCCAATTTGGGTGCTGTTATCTTTACCAGTCCTTTGGAATTGAGCTCTCGCCTTGCCTCTTCTGAGAGCAGACAGCCACATGATCCCGCGGTCGCTTTGGCGCAATTGCAGGGCTCGATGTGGATGGTGACTGTGGTTCCCGGGTAATGCTGCTTGATTGCACATGCGATCATGTCGGTAATACGATGCGACTCATCTACGGACATGGATGAATCCACCCGCAGATGAAATTCAACGAACCGGTTTCCGCCTGCCTTTCTCGTACGAAGCCTGTGGACTCCTCTCACCGTTGGGGCAAAGGCAGCTATATGCCTTCTCACTTCCTCTATCTCATCATTTGGGAGGCCGAAGTCTATGAGGTCCCGGGCCGATTCGAGGATCAGATGATATGAGGTACGGGCGATGTGCAATGCTACTACTATCGCTGCTATGGGATCTACCCATTGCAGATTTGTGCTCGGTGAGATGTAACCTCCAAGAACGATAATCAAGAGCCCTGTCAGTACTCCTAATGAGGTATAGACATCGGTTCTCAAGTGCCAGGCGTCGGCCTTCAGGGCGACGGAGTCGGTCTCCTCGCCAACAATGAAGAGCTTGCGAGATACGAATATGTTGGCCGCTACCGAGACCAGCATCACTGCCAACCCCAATGCCGGCTCATCCAGAGGCACAGGATTTCTCAGCCTGCCAATGGCCTCATAGATTATCCAGCCGGCAGCAATGAGAATCAGCAATGCCTCCACTGTCCCGGAGATATTCTCGACCTTTCCGTGCCCAAAGGGATGATCCTCATCAGCTGGCTTGGCGGATGTCTTGACGGCAAAGAAAGCGATAACTGCAGCGATCAAGTCCACACCGGAGTGGACCGCCTCAGAGATGACGGAAACGGAGCCGATCATCATCCCGACGATGATCTTGAGAAAAACCAAGCTCGTGTTGGAAAAGACAGAAAGAAGAGCCACGTTCTTCTTGCGTCTGTCTCTGTCTTCAATACCGTTTCCCATGATTGCTTCCACGAATTGTAGCTGACCGTTCATCCTTTCCGATGTTATATAAGAGTATCTTGTGGGCCTTTATGAGTATCTCATTATGGAAAATTCTGGAGAATGTAGCAAATGGCAGCCGATCAGGCAAGGAACCTCGGCTGCTGATTCAGGGCACGCTAACTTTAATAAATAGATCTGCAAACTACCGGTTGTGGTATACGATGTCATTCGAGATCGAGAAGATTCATGCTCGTGAGATACTTGATTCACGAGGCAATCCGACTGTCGAGGTCGATGTCTACACCTGCTGTGGCTTTGGACGGGCGGCTGTGCCTTCGGGCGCATCTACAGGCACTCACGAGGCCCTGGAGCTCAGGGATGGCGGCGACAGGTACGACGGAAAAGGCGTCCTGAAGGCGGTCAAGAATGTGAATGAGGTGATCGCTCCTGAGCTTTTGGGTATGGATGCCTCCTGCCAAAGGGAGATCGATGATCTCATGATAGATATGGACGGAACCGCGAACAAGGCCAATCTGGGCGCCAATTCCATCTTGGGAGTCTCAATAGCTATGGCAAAGGCGGCGGCAATGTCCTCTGGGGTGCCGCTCTACAAATACCTGGGCGGGGTGAATACCGTGACTCTTCCCATCCCCTCTTTCAACGTCCTCAACGGAGGCAAGCATGCCGGAAACGAGCTATCCATCCAGGAGTTCATGATCCAACCCACCGGGGCCAAGACCTTCAGCGAGGGCCTGCGCATGGCCGCCGAGACCTACCATGCTCTGGGAAAGATCCTGCAAGGGAAATACGGCGTGGGGGCGACGAACGTAGGATACGAGGGAGGCTATGCACCACCTCTCATCAAGACCCGAGATGCCCTGGACGCCATCATGAGCGCCTTTGACGTATCAGGTTACGGAGATGAGATCAAGATCGGCCTCGATGCTGCTGCCTCAAGCTTCTATATGGAGGGCGGCTACTCTGTGGACGGAAACAGGCTCTCACCTGGCGAGCTCATAGATTATTACGTGGATCTGGTCAATACCTATCCCATCATTTTGCTGGAGGATCCCTTCGAGGAAGAGGCTTATGATGACTTCGCCCGCCTCACTGCCAAGCTTCCGGGAACGATCATAGTGGGAGATGACCTGTACGTCACCAACATCAAGCGCCTGGAGAAGGGAATCAAGATGTGTGCCGGCAATGCACTGCTTCTCAAGCTTAACCAGATCGGGACGGTATCCGAGGCCTTTGACGCTGCTCGGATGTCCTTCCGCTCTGGATGGAAGGTCATGGCATCCCATCGCTCTGCAGAGACAGAGGACTCCGCTCTGGCAGATGTGGCAGTGGCCTTAGGCTGCGAGCTGCTGAAGACTGGCGCTCCCGCCCGTTCCGAGAGGACGGCCAAGTACAACCAGCTCCTCAGAATTCAGGAAGATCTGGGCGAGGCAGCAAGATATGCTTGCATCTAAATATGGATGCATCAGTGAGAACATCACCCGCTTTTCCTCCTGAGATGGGAGGATGAGCGCTCTTTTTTAAGGGGTATTGGGCAAAACGGCTCGAAACATTATTACTCGATTAGAATTCATCCTTCTCACATGGATTACTCATTCAAGCGCGGATTCAAGCCCGACATGGAGAGAATCAGAAAGGTCCTGGAAGAGGAGTTCCCCGCAGAGATAAAAGAGTCGGACGGAATGCTCTCGCTCTCCTTTGGCGCTCTGAAAAGCATCCAGGTATCGATCAATGAAAAGAAGCTCAATGTCACCACTGAATCGGATACCGCCGCAAAAGACGATCAGATCCTGGACACCAACAAGCGCTTCCGAAATTTTTTGGAAAAAGCGACCGGATATACTGCAAAACAGCGGCTGCAGATGGCCAAAAAAGAGGTCTCAAAGAAAAGCAAAGGATCTTAAAAAGGCGCAGCGATTTTCAGTAATCTCCTAGCCTCCTTCAGAGATGAATTTATAAGCCTTGAAAACTCAGTCCCTGATTATATGAGTGAATCAACAGCATTCTCTGGTCAAGACACGATACAGGAAACATTCTTAAAGAGGATAGCCGCGCTGGAATCCGATACTAAGAGCCTCGCAGAAGAGTTGGAGACCACTAGGATGGAGCGGGAAGAGGTAAGGGCAAAGCTCTTCGAATCCTTAATCGCCAACAAAAAGTATCTGCGTGAGGTTGAGCGGCTTAAGAAAGAGAATCTTCTTCTCAAGAGGATGCCTCTGTTCCTGGCAACGGTTGTTGAGATGGGACCGGACTATGTCCTGCTGAGACAGCACGGAAACAATCAGGAATTCATCACAACGGTTGCTCCAGAGATGATGGAACAACTCCAGCCAAACTCCCGGGTGGCAATCAACAACTCCCTGACTGTAGTTCGCATTCTTGAGCGCTCGGTTGATGTCCGCGCCAAGGTAATGGAGCTGGTTGAGCTTCCGGATGTATCCTATGATCAGGTTGGAGGCCTGGAGGCTCAGATCCAGGAGGTAAGGGAGACGGTCGAGCTTCCCCTAACCAATCCCGAGATCTTCCAGGACATAGGAATTGAACCTCCAAGAGGAGTGCTACTCTACGGTCTTCCCGGGACGGGCAAGACGATGCTTGCCAAGGCCGTGGCCCACGAATCCAAGGCCACATTCATTCACATGTCCGGATCGGAACTGGTGCATAAGTTCATCGGCGAAGGTGCACAGCTGGTTCGCGATATATTCCAGATGGCCCGGGAAAAGGCGCCAAGCATCATATTCATCGATGAGATCGATGCGGTGGGAAGCATCAGGACCCATGATGGGACCACTGGAAGCGCAGAGGTCAACAGGACCATGATGCAGCTTCTGGCGGAGATGGACGGCTTCAGAACCAGGGGAGATATCAGGATCATTGCCGCCACGAATAGGATAGATATCCTTGACCCTGCCCTGCTCAGACCGGGACGCTTCGACAGGATCATCGAGATACCCATGCCATCCCTTGTGGGCCGCCTCAAGATACTGGAGATCCATACCCGGAAGATGAGGAAGGCAGAGGATGTCAACCTGGCCGAGATCGCCACAGTTACGGATGAGGCGAGCGGCGCAGACCTTAAATCCATCGCGGTAGAGGCAGGCATGAACGCTCTGCGCAGAAATGCGACCATCGTCAGCAAAGATGACTTTGATAAAGGGATCAAAAAGGTTCTGGGAGACGAGATCGATGGATCTGAGGAATCTCTGCGCATGTTCTCGTAGGTAACCACTGAGCGGCATTTCGCCGCTTTTTTTTAAATTTTTCTGGTGCTGTCGCGAAGGGGGAGCTGCAAGCTTCCAAAGCACCTCATTCATAAAGCATGAAAAACCAGTATGCCTTAAGATTTTTTCAAGGTGACTGCAGAATAAAAAAAAGAGAGAGGTTGAGGGCTTAATCGAAGTCCCCGCCCATACCGCCCGGCATGCCTCCGGGCATTCCACCGGGCATTCCGCCAGGCATTCCGCCTTGCCCACCGGACTTGGAGGCGATGACATCATCGATCCTCAGGATCATCACCGCTGCCTCAGCGGCAGAGCTAATGGCCTGGCTCTTAACCCTCAGGGGCTCGACCACACCGATCTGCATCATATCCACCGGCTTGCCGGAATCCATGTCCAGGCCTGCGGTCATAACGCCCTTCTCATGCTGGCTGCGCAGTGCCACTAGAGTATCGATCTGATCCAGGCCCGCATTCTCGGCCAGGGTCTTGGGTATGATCTCCATGGCATTGGCAAAGGACTCTATGGCCAGTTGCTCACGGCCGCCCACAGTAGAGGCATAAGACCTGAGCCTTGAGGCAAGTTCCACCTCTGGCGCTCCGCCGCCGGCAACCAGCATTTTATCCTCAATTGCCACACCAACCACTCGGAGGGCATCCTCCATCGCTCTGTCCAGCTCGTCGACCACGTGCTCTGTCCCGCCATGAAGGATGATGGAGACGGACTTGGGATTGTTGCAGTCCTCAACAAAGGTCATCTTCTCATCGCTGACCTTTCTCTCCTCCACCAGGCCAGCCTTGCCCAGGTCATCCACTGAGATCTCATGGAGGCTGGTGACGACCCTTCCACCCGTGGCCCGAGCCAGCTTCTCCATGTCGCTCTTCTTGACCCGGCGTACAGTGTAGATTCCGGCCTTGGCGAGATAATGCTGGGCCAGGTCGTCAATCCCTTTCTGGACGAAGAGCACATTAGCCCCGGTGGCGGCGATCCTGTCGACCATGCCCTTTAGCATGCTCTCTTCCTGATCTAAGAACGACTGCAACTGGGCGGGAGAGGTTATCTGGATCTTGGCATCGACCTCAGTCTTCTCGATCTCCACCGCAGCGTTCAGCAATGCAATTTTCGCATCTGTGACCTTCTTGGGCATGCTGGGATGGAGACGATCCTTGTCTATGACCACACCCTGCACGATCTTCGAGTCGGATATGCTGCCGCCTACTTTCTTTTCTACTGTAATGTTATCGGTGTCCACCGATCCGTCCTCATCCACAACCGCCTGGACTGCTCTTACGGCAATATCGGCGAGCTTCTCCCTGGCGGCCTGAGAGCCTTTGCCGGTCATGGCAGTGATGGCGATGCTATTGAGAAGATCCTGGTCATTGGCGGTGACATTTTTGGCCAGGCTCTGGAGGATCTCCATGCATTTATCTGCCGCCGCTCTGTAGCCTGCTGCGATGACTGTGGGATGGATATCCTGCTCCAGTAGCTCCTCAGACTGCTTGAGAAGCTCTCCTGCCAGGATCACGGCAGTGGTTGTGCCGTCTCCAACCTCAGTGTCCTGGGTCTTGGCGATCTCCACCATCATCTTAGCTGCCGGATGCTCGATATCCATTTCCTTGAGGATAGTGACGCCATCATTGGTGATGACCACATCTCCCATGGTGTCCACCATCATCTTGTCCATGCCCTTGGGGCCAAGAGTGGTCCTCACTGCGCCGGCTACAGCCTTCGCCGCCATGATGTTCGATCTCTGCGCTTCTCTTCCCGCAGTCCTCTGGCTGCCTTCCCTAAGGACGAATATAGGGGTCCCGCTGAATTGTCCTGCCAATTTAATACCTCAATAAGGATTTATTATCTAGGCGTTGTTTGAGGTTCTATATAAACCATGTTATTAGTATTCTCCTCCGATCAAAGGCTGAAGTGATAAAACCATTAGGCAGACAGAAAATAATGAAAGCAAGATGCTGGACAACGCCATTAATAATAACATCATGAGCATTAGGAGTGAGCTGGAAGACACCAGATGCATTCTGTCGATTCCCATTTTTTTTAGAGGGATTCAAACCAATCATTCAGCTATGGCTCCGCGAATGGATTAAAGTGCAGACCATGAGCCTGCAGATTAAATTATGGCAAAATTAACCTGCTGATACCATGTAAAATGAAGGACGTATGTATTCTATACTCTAAGAATAAGCAATCTATAAATACTTATGAAATGTATATGATATGCGAATGCAGCTAAAATTAACATCAAAGGAGAGGTTAGTTCTTTACGGTCTTGCCAGATATCCGGGATTTAGCGATATTGATCTCGCCTCCAACATAGGCGTGGATCGATCAACCATATTCAAGAGCAAAAGGAAGTTCAGAGACTGGAAACTCATTAAGCTATTGAATGTGCCTTCCGGAGAAGCTGTGGGTGCCGAAATCCTGACCTCAGTGTTCGTCAAGTACAATCCGACTGCGCCATACGAAGTGAGGAAGGAGTCTGAGTCCCACAAGAGATGGATAAACTATCCTAACTGCGTATCCCATACTGCAACAGACACCGATTCCGTCTCAACATTTTACTCCCGGAGCCTGACGGATTTTCGGGTTAACTTCGATCCAATCATCGATGAGTACTATAGGAACGATTTCGTTGAGGATATTCATTATTATCACTATCCCTTCCAGGTTTCCGGCTACTCATCTGATGCCGCCCTGGCAGTTGACGGCCTCTTCGATCTGGAAAGAGCTGATCTTCCCAGCGGGATGATTCCTCCCCGTCCCGCACTGACTGAGGACTCACGGCTGACGGAGAAGGATAAGCTGACCCTATATGCCTTTGTGAAGTATCCCATGCTCTCCGACCTTGAGCTCTCCAGAAGGACGGGCATATCCAGGCCTACGATCTCCGGAAAGCGGACCAAGTTCTTTCAGAGCGGCCTCTTGACCCGGGAAGCCTATATCGACTGGCAGAAGATCTGCTGCGAGCTGATGTCCTTCTATCACGTACCCATCAGGCACGGCCATGACCGGGAAGATCTGGCCAAGGTCTATCAGGCCTTCCGCCGGGTTGGAGCGCCGCTCTTCACCTATATGCAGCCTGGCGAGATATTCGGGGCGTTCCTCTCCACTGGCTATCCGGAGCTCAAGAGCCGCCTGGATCAGGAGCTGCGCAACCTCTCTTCCCAGGGGCTGATCACTGAAAGGCCGATGGTGGTCATCATGCCTCTTAATGAGATAAAGTCTACCAAGATAGACTATGCGCCAATGGTAGCGGACATGCTGGGGATCGGCAGGGAGATCTGAGAATTCAGCAGCCTGGTCAGATTGCTGTAGTCTGCTCTCGGGCAGATCCGGCAAGTTTCAATATCTTTGGACGTCTGCTTGAGCTGCAGGCTTGGCAGGAGTGCAAAGGATACCGATCCAGCGGAAACTTCCGTCTCCTGGTTCATGATGATAAGCAGACCGCCCTTATTGGTCTGGACGATCGTCTGGCGGATCTGGATCTTTATCCAGATATGATCGTTCTCCCCTGCAGGCATGAGGCCAAGGCAGCATTACCCTGGTTCGGAGGGCATTTTACTGGCATTTTGGAGGTGGGAGAGGGCAAGAGCCGTCTTTCCGCTGCCGCTCCCGCAGGCTTGAGGTCATTTCTATATAATGTCTCAGCTATCGTTTCCCTGTCGATGCCGGGGTATATAGTCTCGGCTGAGGCCACTCATCATGGTCCTGTGGATGTAAGGACACCATCCTTCTTCGCTGAGATCGGCAGCACAAAGGAGCAGTGGGTAGATTTGAAGGCGGGGGAGGCGGTGGCAAGGGCGATTTTGGCCCTTGGACCGGAGGAGTTGCCCGTGTTTCTGGGATTTGGAGGAGGTCATTATGTGCAGAGGCAGACTGAGCTGATCTTCAACTCTCGTATAGCTTTTGGCCATATGTTCTCCAGCTATCAGGTTCCTGATCTGGATTTAGAGGCGGTTGAAATTGCTCGGGAAAGCTCGAATGCCACTTATGCCTATATCGACCGCAAGTCGCTGCGATCTGCAGAACGAAAGAGGCTTGAGGGAATGGTTGAAGAGATCGGACTGCCTATGCTCAAAGCGCAGGAGATTCGGGCCCGATTTTCCCCGAGCGATGCGATATAATAACATTAGATTTTCCCGCCGCCAACATTGCGATCCTTTGGCAGAAGCTGAATATCTCATAAAATATTTAAAATATTGATAGATTTTCTGCAATAAATCCCAGTATTCTATGGAATTTTCTCGGAATATGAGGTTATATCTGCTATTTTTAGACAAAATAAGGGGTAAATGCAAAAGAGTTTTATATCAAGAGAATTCATTACAGTATATCAAAAATAATTAAGTTTGGGCTCTATCTGACCAAAGGGAGTATGAAAATGGGGGAGAAGTCAGAATTTGCCGCTAAGAGCAGCATTGCTGCTCTGCAGGAGAAGGCGATGGATATCATAGCCTTGCGGCCAGAGGGAATTTATCAATCCGATCTGAGGAGGCTCCTGAAGATCGACAGCAGCAAATGCTCAAAGGTGGTAGCCAGGCTGCAGGGCTCAGAATTGATCCGCAGAGAGAGCGTTCCTGCCAGCAGCACCTACCTATTAAAGCTCTCCGGAGCGTTTGTCCCACCTCCTGCGGATGGTTCATCCAATGCTACTGCCCCATCTGCCGTCCCTGCTCATGCCGGCCCGAGGAAAAAGAAGTCTGGGCATGAGGAGAAGAGGAAGGACGCGGCAGGCAAACTCAAAGGCGGCATTTCCAGGGTTCATGCTGATACGCAGATGAAAGGCTATAACGCTGACATCACCGCTGCCAATATAGAAAGTGATCTTGAGAGGTTCATCCAGGGCAATGCCGACGGCCGGATCAAGAAGTTGATCGATCGGCAAATCGACAGGCTTATTGATAGAAGGATTTTCGGCCAGGTCAACCGCAGGATTCAATGTTCAATCGGCAAGATAGAAGACACGATCAATCGCAAGACTGATTCTTCGATGGACGGCAAGAGCTCAAGCCCAATCGAGAGCGAAAATGACGGTCCAAAGGATTTAAATGAGCTTGATCGCCCGGTCGGCAGCTATTTCGACTGCTCGATCGAGGACAACCTGGGCAGCAAGAGTGAGATGGATCTGGATATCGATGACCGGATCGATAGCAATTTTAACCACAATAGATTGCCTGGCAGCCACAGCCATATCGATAGCTACTTAACTGAGATCTATCTGCTCTATCTCACACGTGCGACCTCGTTTTAAAGGCCGCCAAAGAGGGTAGAATTGCTGGCATTCTGGGAGATCCTCCGCCCGTTCAACTGCTTGATGGCATCAGCGGCAGCCATAATCGGCCTTCTGATCGCTATGGTTCAGGATATGCACGCTGCCCTAATCATCGCTGGGGCCGTCTTCCTGATCACTGGGGCGGGAAATGTCATCAACGATTACTATGATCGCCAGATCGATGCCATAAACAGGCCTGACCGGCCCATCCCCAGCAAGCGAGTCCGGCCCCAGACGGCTTTCTACTACTCGATCGCCCTTTTCGCCGCCGGCTGCATTCTGGCGGGCCTGGCCGGTCGGATATGTCTGGCCATCGCCGCCTTCAACTCCCTGCTCCTCTTCTTCTATGCCCGAAACCTGAAGGCCACCCCAATTCTAGGAAATCTGTCCGTCTCTTATCTTACCGGCTCCACCTTCCTCTTTGGAGGGGCAGTGGCTGGATTTATGGGCATCCTGGCCAACCAGGTCCCCTTCGGCCTCTCCTTTCTGGCCAGCATGAGCCGGGAGATCGCCAAGGACATCGAGGATATGGTGGGAGACCAGCAGGGTGGAGCCCGAACCTTACCCATCCTGGCGGGCGAGCGCGCGGCGGCAGCCCTGGCCGGGCTCTTCGGAGTGGCGGGAGTGGCCCTGAGCCTCCTCGCCCCCTTTGGGAGGCTATACCTGCTGATAGTAGCGGTGGCGGATCTGCTCCTTCTGCTCTCTGTGTACAAAGTAATCCGGAAGGACGCAGCCGGCTCTCAGAAGGCGATAAAGAAAGGGATGGCTGTGGCCCTGCTGGCATTTCTGGCCGGGGCGCTCTTATCCTGATCAGATGATGATCCTATGAATTGATGCAAATCGTGGAATGATTTAGGATCTCATCCTGGCTTTGATCTCAGTCACATCGCTCTCGATCCTCTGCAGCCGCTCCTCTGTGCGGCCCTTAAGATCCGAGCGCATGCCGGAAACCTCAGAGACGATCTCCTCGCGGGCACAGTCTATCCTATCGATGATTTGATCCTGTTTCCCTGAGATATCTTTTAAGGAGGAGCCAGTCTCCCTGAAGCCTTCCGTAATTGACTTTTTTAGATCATCCTGTTTCCCTGAGATATCTTTCAGATAGGAACCAGTTTCCCTGAAGCCTTCTGTAATTGACTTTTTTAGATCATCCTGTTTCCCTGAGATATCTTTCAGATAGGAGCCAGTTTCCCGGAAGCCTTCCGTAATTGACTTTTTTAGATCATCCTGTTTCCCTGAGATATCTTTTAGAGAGGAGCTCATGCTATCGAGCTTTGAACCATTATCCTTGAATCCTTCTCTCACGGCGGATATCAGCTCTTTAAGATACTCTGCCGCCTGGTCCAGACGGGCGTCAGTCTCCCCCTCCCCTGCGATTTTAAAAAATTCTTCGTAAGATCCATTTGCCTCAGAAAAATCTGCTTTAATCTCCTCCACGTCGATCAGGGTATTTTTGATTCTGACGGCTTCAAGGAACCTTTCTAAATCAGCTTCATGGCCCTCTGCAACGATCTTCACCCTGCTGTCGGGCAGGTTCATCACATATCCCTTGAGGCCAAAGACGCGGGCAATAGTTGCTATCTTAGATCTGTATCCCGCCATCTGGACCTTTCCAGAGACATAAGCGGTGAGCTTAAGCATTATTTTGACTGTTATCCTTTTTCGTATTTGGACTTTATCGTCGCCTGCTGAAAAGGCCGCTCTCTCGCGTGCGTTTGCCATGTGAGTACGCTCCTGCGCGTCAAGTCCAGCCTATTTCGTTCTCCCCTCCCGATCAAACACCGGTCATATAGAAGGCCGCCCAGTAGAATGGATGCCAGAATCGCGTATCCTCTCGTAGCTCCTTTTGAGCCCTAGCCAGGGCCTGCACTGGCTGTTTGCCTTCCGCCCGCCAGAGCTGATAGAAGCGGATCATGAGCATAGCTGTGCTCTTTTCCGATACTGTCCAGAGTGAGCCTATTGCCCCAGCAAAGCCAGCCCGGATGAAAGCGGAGGGCAGCGATACCACCTCATCCGGAAGCCGGGCACCGGGCACCCCCGTCTCGCAGGCGGAGAGGTTTGCCATCCGGGCCTGATCCAGGTGCAGCTCGAAGAGATCCTTATGGTCAAGACCGCATCTTGATCTTTCGTTGTCTGGATCTCATCATTTTCCAATACAAAGCCACCGATCTCGTGATTATCCCAGTTTGCTTTTCCATGGCAGGAGAAGTAGATCGCCTGGGCTTTCCGCAGCCTCACTGCTCACCGGTGCGCGTAATAGGCCACTATCGGCTCGCCAATTTTATTGACCCGCACAAATCCATATCTCTCGAACTGCACGACCTTCCCCAGCTCCTCGGCAATTCCCGTTTCTCCTATTCCCTCATCCACCCCATCGGGCTTCATCACTATGACCCTCACCCCGTCCAGGGGCGCCCAGTGGATGATCTTGGTCCTCTTTCCCATGTCCTTGCCCAAAAAGCGTGCTCTGGCAGGCTCCAGGCTGGTAATCTCTACATTGCACAGGTCCTTCAGGCGGATGTTATCCCCCGCTCGGAAGCCCTCAAGATCGCTCCTGCAGATGAACAGCCTGTTTCCAGCGGGAATCTCCCGGAATCCCCGATCGTCAGTGGGATGCAGGGGCGCTCGCGCCAGCGGCGGGACATCGCCCTCTATCTCCAGGGCCACCGGCTCCCAGACGAAGAAGCGGCGGTTGGCTTCCGGATCGACCAGCTTCCGGTTCTCGGCATATATCGAGTCCATGCTCAGGCTGATGTCCGTCTCACCAACGCCAAGATCGATCATGAACTTTCGCAAGGCCTCAGGCCGGATTCCCCGGCAGCGCATCGCCCGCACTGTTGGCACCCGTGGGTCGTCCCAGCCCGAATACTCTCCGGCCTCAATCGCCTTCCTCAGCTTGCTGGTGCTGAAAGACCCGAACTGATGGATCTTAACCCTGCCCCAGTGAATGACCCTGGGGTACTCCCATCCGAGGTAAGAGTACAGATACCTCTGCCTGCTTCCGCTATCTGCCAGATCCTTTCCCCGGATGATATGGGTTGTGCCCAGCAGGTGGTCCTCCACCGCCGACTCGAAGTCGAGCAGCGGCCAGACCCGGTACCTGTCCCCCACCAGCGGATGGGGGGCGGTGACAATCCTGAAGGCCGGCCAGTCCCGAATCGCAGGGTCTTTATGGTGCATGTCGGTCTTCACCCGCAGGACCGCCTCACCCTCTTTGAGGGTTCCGTCCAGCATCTTTTTCCAGAGATCCAGGTTCTCCTCGATGCTCTGGCCCCGGTCAATGCACTCTATTCCCTTCTCCTTGTGCTCTTTGAAGGCCGCCTGAGGGCAGCGGCAGACATAAGCCCCACCCCGGCGGATCAGCTCCTCGGCAATTGGATAGTACTGCTCGATCCTCTCGCTGGCGACAATCACCTGATCCGGCTTCGCCGCCAACCATTGGCAGTCCTCTAAATACCAGCCATAGGCCTCGGGCATGGGCCTTTTTTTCACGGGATCGGTATCATCAAAACGGATGATGAACTTGCCACCGTACTTTTTCACATACTCAGAGTTGACGATGATTCCCCGGGCGCTGCCCAATGTGGGCGGGCCGTTGGGATTAGGGGCAAAGCGCATCACCACTCCACCCTCCGCTCCCTCCAGACTGGGCAGTCCTTTGTCAGGCTCCTTTTTCTCTGAGAGCTGCACCAGTAGCTCAGGCGCTATCTCCTCCAGCCTCCTCTTCCATTCCTCGGGGTTGGTCTTCTCCACCCTTGCCAAAACCTCGCCTACCAGGGGCGAGACCTCTTTTGCCCGGCTGCGAAGCTCCGGACGCTCGCCCATGAGCTTGCCCATGACCGCCCCGGCATTGGGGGCAGCATTGTACTTCACCGCGTTCTGCAGCGCATATTTCTCGATGAGATCTCTTATCTCTTCCATTGAATACCTCTCCCAGAAGGGGCAAAGGCAGATCTTTTTCGCTCTACATTAATTTGATGCACAGATTCCCAATACCTCAGCCAGGTGGAGGGCATCACTGATGATTTGCTCATGGTCGAAGGAAAGCCTGGTCAGCTCTTCTGGGGGGAATACCTCAGCAGACCGGGCGTCAGAGCCGGATTGGAGCCGGCCACTGCCCCGGGCGAGAAAGGCCACGGAGACCACATGGCCCCTTGGATCGCGGGCGGGATCGGAGTAGACGCCCACCAGCCCCAGCAGATTGATATCAAGCCCAGTCTCCTCCCTAGCCTCCCTTATCGCTGCCTCTTCGACAGTTTCCCCTATCTCCACAAAGCCGCCAGGCAGGGCATAGCAGCCTTGATAGGGCGGGTTGTTCCTCCTTATCAGCACAATCCCATCCTGGAAGAGTATGACTGCATCTGCAGCCAGCAGGGGGGTTTTAATCTCTCTTTTCATCTCATTCCTCAGGCCGCACTCAATATGCTATTATTATCTATCAGTTACATCCATAACACAACCAAAAGCCTTATCTACGTCGAGAGCCGGGGAGATATACGGCAAAGGTCGATAACATGGATCCCTCCTACCCTACATCCAGTCGGCCTTCGTCCATCTTTTTATCCTTCAGGAAGAGGCTGAAATACAGATAGTGACCTTACTCATCCTCATGCCATCTTACGTATTGAAGCTTGGAGGGAGCCTCATCGAAACCTCCCGGGATCTTATGCGCGTCCTGATCTCCCTCGCGAACGAGGAGGACTACAGCTTCCTGGTGGTGCCTGGGGGAGGGCCGTTTGCCGATCTGATCCGTGAGATTAACGCCAAAAGGGGCTTGGGCGATGAGGCCGCCCATTGGATGGCAGTACTGGCCATGGAACAGTATGCCTTTTTCCTTGCAGATGGAAATGGAGCCAGTCTCAGCTCCGAGGTTCGCATTCCAGAAAAAAGGGAGGTGAATGTCCTTCTCCCCTATCGAGCCCTGACCGAGGATGACTTTTGCCCGGAGCATTCCTGGGACTACACCTCCGACTCCATAGCTTTGCTGGTTGCAGCCAGGCTGGGCCTGCCCCTGATCAAAGCCACAGACGTGGATGGTGTGTTGATCGATGGAACGGTGGCAGAGGAGCTTTTTGCCCGCCAGCTCCTGGGAAGAGAAAGCTGCATCGATCAGGGCACTATTAAGCTTCTATTGGGGGATCTTTCGGGATTGAGAATGTGGGTGCTTAACGGCACCGATCCGATCTCATTTGCAATAGCGTTGAGATGCAGAAAGGGCGGCACGTTTATCAATGGACAGAAGCTTTCCCCATCCTATTGATCAATGGGAAGGTTTATACAGAGAAATAGGTCTACCAGGGAGGAGATAATATGAAGGAAGAAATGCCAGAGAGATGCATATCATGTGGCATTACGCTGACCGGCGTGGGCGGAGCAAGGTTTCCCTGCCCAAGCTGCGGAACCGTGATTGCCAGATGCAATAAATGTAAAAAACAGAGCAATGTCTATACCTGCAAGGCCTGTGGCTTCACAGGACCATGAGGTGAAAGTAATGGGAGACGCAGCAGTAAGAATGAAGGTTATGCCTGAGAGCACAGATGTAGACCTGGAAAAGCTGGCTGAGGACATAAGGAAAGCCGTGCCCAGCTTCGCCAGAATGCATGCCATCGAGCAAAAACCAATTGCATTTGGCCTCAAGGCTCTGATCGTTGTGACCATCATGGATGACAAGGGCGGCCGCAGCCCGGATGAGATCGAGGAAGCGGTGAGAAAACTTCCCGGCGTGGAGTCCGTGGAAGTGGAAGAGGTCGGTCTGATCTAAAACCACCTCTATCGTTTTGGGAGACGATTTAGATCCAGGCAGATCCAGGATCATTGGGCTTGTAGATCAGTGGTAGATCGCCGCCTTCGCAAGGCGGAGGCCACGGGTTCAAATCCCGTCAAGTCCATTCCCATCAAGTCCATTCCTCTCAGGTCAATCCTGAACTGCACGACAAGCCAGTCCAGTAGCAAATTACTTAAATTTTAGTGACCATTGAGTTGCTAATGCCGCTGGCCATTAATAGCACGGAAAAGCCCAGAAAGGATTCCATCCTTGCCAGCCATGGCTCGCGAACGGGAGGCAAATATATGATAGAGCTGGAGCTCATAGCCGCTAAGGAGATACTGGCTGAAGTCTTCGACATAACAATTGCCGAGGCTGAGGATATGATCAAGCAGCGCAGCCAGGAGAGAACCCTCTGGCCGGAGAAGTTTGGAGATAATGATATATCATTGCAGTAAGAGAGTATAGACCAATGGGAACGCTGACTAGATTAATAAAATTGGCAATGAGTGCAGCTCTGGCAAATAAGGTGATCAGAGGGACACTGGCAAGTGGTCTGGCCAGATCCATGAGATGGTTCACGAAGCCCTCAACCAGGGCCAAGGCGGAGTCCTTTGTATCCGGCGCATCGAAAGCAAATCCTGGGGCAAGGTCCAGCCCTCTGCCCACATTATTCGAGGCAATGATCGGCCTGTTGCTATGGAGATATAAAAAAGTCCGCTGGATCGTTGAATTGCTTGCATTCTCCGGCCTGGGCGCGCTTCTTCTGGATATGCTCGGGAAAAAACAGAGCAGCCCTGGTGATCAAGGCAGCGGAAGGAGCAGCCAGAGGGGTCGGGTCATCGATGTGGATGAGTATGACGTGATCGAAGAGGACAGATAGCAGGAAGCAATTAATGGGCCTCTCTGCACCCACCGCCCCCAAAGGCAAAGGCCAGGACTCAATTTTGATCAAAGTGGTAGTTGGCGAAGAGCTGCAGGAGCTTTCCAGGGAGCTTTCCCGCCTGGGCCTTGCCCGTAGCACTAAATTCTACCTGCGAGACGCCAAAAATCTGGAGCAGAGCGATGCCTGCGTTCTAATGGCGGCCAGGTCAGGGGATAATGCCGGCCTTAACTGCAGAAGATACGGTTTTTCCCGCTGCCAGGATATGATAGCGGCACAGAACCGGTCAATAGAGTCACAAGAAAGGGTTGTGGCATATGGCATTCCCCTGAAGGCCTCGGGCAAGAATATCTACTTTGGCCGGCAGGCATAAGGCCGCTCTTGGCTGGAAGCTATTTGTTGAATCTGCACAGAAGCCTTTGTGATAGAGGTGCGATCTTGGCAAAGATATTGATAAGAGGCGGGGATCTGGACCTGGTTGAATACGAGTTCCAGCCCTTTGTCCCGGGCCAGTGCATAAAAACCCTGGGATTGGAAAAAGACTACCAGCTCACTCCGGTTTCAGGGAAGATAACGGTAACCGCTCCTGGTCGCATTCATCTGACTGTACTGGACATGAACCGCTTTGCCCCCGACCGGCCGGGGGGAGGAGGAATGGGCTTTGCCCTGCAGATCTACTGCTCTGCCCAGGTGGAATGCATCCCATCCGGGTTGGAGATCGACTATTCTCGGGAACCTATAATCCGCCATTTTGCAGAGGTATTCAGAAAGACGGTCCGCTATGAGGGTGGATTCAGAATTGTGGTCCGCGACCACCAGAAAAAGCATGTAGGACTCGGCTCCACCGGATCGGTCCTTTTAGCTTTAGGCCATGCCATGAACAGCGCTTTAGGCTCCCCCCTGAATAGAGAACAGATCCGCATGCTCATAGGCAACAACTATGTGGAGGAGACCGAGGACGGCAGGGTTACAAACGGCTTTGAGACCGGCGTGGGTCCAGCGGCAGCAACTTACGGAGGCATGGTAATTACCGGCGACGAGCTGGCCCTGGTCTACCAGCACCGGTTTGCCGAAGGTAAGAACGTCTTCATCACCATCCCCCCCACCATCGTCTCCTCTGCCGGCCGCTCGGAGTTCGATCTGCTCATGAACCGGGCCAGGAACCTCGATTATCAGGACAGGGAGCTAAAAGCCTATCTGATGCTCATGGACCTCATCCCCGCCCTAGAGAAAAGCGACCTGAGAAAGATCGGAGACACCATCTGGGAGATAGAGTTTCGGGGCTCGAAGAGGGCCGAGGTGGAGCATCATGGCTTTGAGATCTATCGCTACATGAGCATTCTGCGAGATGCCGACCTGGAGTTCGTGGGGATGAGCTCGGTCGGCCCTTCCATCGCCATTGTCACCGAACGCAGCCGGGATGAGGTGGCGAAGATTATCGAGCCCGTGGGCCTCAAGATTGCCGTAGAAACCAAAGTGGACAATATAGGCCTGACGATCAGAGTGGACTAAGCAAGACAGAAATAAAACCAGCCTGAAGGAGCGAATCGGATACTCCTTCAGGGGCTAATCCTCTTTCTCTCCTTCATTACCTGTCCGGCCGCCTTCTCCGCCTCAATATCCCGCCGGCATTGGGAACAGATCCGGATCCATTCCAGGCCGCTGGCATCCTCCTGCATCCCTGCAGGAAGGGAAGCCTCGACCTTCATCAACATGGGCAAGGTGGCATATCGTGATCCGCAGACCCTGCAGGCCACCAGTTCAAAGGAGATCTCGGACTCTGGGACAAGCTCATCATAAGCCACCAGAGCCAGTGCCTTGGCCGGACAGAACTCGACGCAAAGATCGCACTCCTCTTTGCACTTTTTCCAGTGAACGGTTCTGGTATCAGCGCTCTGTAGAAGGACGATGTTCTGGTTGGGGCAGACGTTGGAGCAGGACAGGCAGCCCAGACACTTGCCTGGATCAACTTTTATCATGCTCTGCCTCCCCTGGTGATTAACATGGCCGCACGGTTGCGAGCCCTGCGGCTGGCGAGATCGAAATCCAGGCTCAAGGCATTGGCTGGACAGGTCATAACACATGTCGGCATCTCCTGGCCCGAGCACAGATCGCATTTATGAGCGATTTTGTCCGTCCGTACAACCCCAAAGGGACAGGCCAGCTGGCACAGGCCACAGCCAGTGCACTTGTCCACATCAAAAGCCGTTTTATCCCCCTCTTTATGCAGGGCTCCGGTACTGCAAACCATGGTGCAGCAGGCATCCTCACAGTGATGGCAGAAGACCGGTACTGATGCCAGACTACCTACAAAATGAACATTCACATGCCCTTTGCCACCATGCACCCGATCGCAGGCCACCTCGCAGGACCGGCATCCTATACATCTGCTGATATCAACATAAACTGGCATCTAATCCCTCTTCAATAGGTATATAGATCGCTATAAGGCCTCTTTGATCTCGGGATGAGCTTGACGAAACCATCCTTCAGGACCTCTTCAGGAATCAGTTCGAGATCAGGGAATTTTTCAATGAAACCGGACACATACTGGTCTAAAATCCCCCGATCGGCTTCATCAATCGGTGAGATCTCCACCTGATCTCCTACCTGAGAGCGGTTCACTGAGCCCCGCAGATATATGGTCCCGCCATGCATACCTGATCCTATGAAGTTCGCCCTGTGGCCCTGACCTTTGAGATCCAGGAGGATGACTGTCCCTCCTGCCATGTACTCGCCCAGAAAATCCTGAGCCGTCCCGCCTATGACAAGAGCCGGCTTTTTGCCCTCGTACTCTTTCATATGCAGAGCGGTCCTGTAGCCGCAGCCGTCCCGCACATAGATCGTCCCTCCACGCATGGAAAAGCCCAAGACATCTCCCGCTCTACCCTCAATCACAATCTCTCCATCATCCATGGTGTTTCCAACCCCGTCCTGAGCATTGCCATGCACGACCAGCCTATGACCGAAGAGGAAGGCAGCCAGGTCATTTCCAGGAGTACCGAAGATATCGATCTCCATCCGGTGCCTCTCTGGCGAGTACAGTCTGGTGCCAATATATCGCTGGCCGCATACATTTCTGATTATCACTTTTCTCTTGCCGGCCAGCATCATATCTCGCAGCCGGTCGTTCAAATCTCTGGTCTGGAGCCCGTCGGCATTGATCTCAACCGCTCCCAAAAACAAACCTCCTGAAGCCATGGTATTTGTTGGGATAAGGGAGATCTCATTATCCTGAATCATTCTCCCGCACCCTTTATTCCCAGGACATCCAGCTCCCATTCATATAAGCCCACGCCCCGCAGATGGTCACGGTTTCCGCGCAGGCTCTCCAGGGCATTGATCCCCATTCCCCCCAGCATCTCCTGAATCTCATGAGACCAGGCAGATATGAGGTTAACCAGCCGCTGGGAGGCGATATCCACATTCAGCCGCCCTGCTAGACGCGGGTCCTGGGTACAGATTCCCCAGTTGCATTTGCCGGTGTAGCATTTCTGGCAGAGATTGCAGCCCATGGCAATGAGAGCTGCCGAGCCGATATAGGTGGCATCTGCACCCAGGGCTATGGCTTTTATCACATCTGCGCTGCAGCGAATTCCGCCAGCGGCGATGATCGAGCACCTGTTCCTGATGCCATCCTGGCGGAGGCGTCGGTCCAGAGAGGATATGGCCAGCTCAATGGGTATTCCCACATTGTCCCTGATCACCTTGGGAGCAGCTCCGGTGCCCCCCCGCAGGCCATCGATGGCAATGATGTCCGCGCCAGCATGAACGATCCCCGCTGCTATGGCGGCGAAGTTATGCACAGCTGCGATCTTGACCGATACCGGCTTCTCGTAGTTTGTAGCCTCTTTGATGGCGTGGATGAGCATGGACAGATCCTCGATGGAGTAGATATCATGATGCGGCGCCGGGGAGATGGCGTCTGTGCCCACTGGGATCATCCGGGTGGCGGAGACGGAAACAGAGACCTTCTCTCCGGGCAAGTGACCGCCTATTCCAGGTTTAGCCCCCTGGCCTACCTTGATCTCCACCGCAGCGGCGCAGTTGAGGTATTCGGCATCTATGCCGAAACGACCGGAGGCTACCTGTACGATGGCATGCTTGCCGAATTTCTCTCTCATCTCCCTGGGAAGCCCCCCCTCGCCGGTATTGAAGTAGGTCCCCAATTTGCTGGCCGCTGTGGCCAGGGAGAGGAAGGCATTGTAGCTGATTGCTCCGAAGGACATGGCGGAGAAGACGATCGGCATTTCCACCATCAGATTGGGTGAGAGCTGGGTGGCAATCTCCACTTCCTCGTTCTTTACCTTGAAATCCATCAGGTCAGGCTTGGCACCAAGAAAGGTGCGCAGCTCCATCGGCTCCCGCAGAGGATCTATCGAGGGGTTGGTGACCTGAGAGGCATTGAGCACCATGTGGTCCCAGTAGATCCTGAAGGGCTTGTCGTTGCCGCATCCTGTCAGTATCACCCCGCCAGTCTCAGCCTGCTTTTTAACGTCCTCCAGCTTCTCCCGAGACCAGGAGGCGTTCGGGCGGTAGAATGACGGATTTGGCCGGACCACTATGGCATCACGGGGGCAGAAGATGGCGCACCTCTGGCAGCCAACGCACTTGTTGTCGTCTGATATCAATCGATCGCTGACCGGATCGTATGTGTGGGTGCCAAATGCGCACTGCCTCTCGCAACCCCGGCACTGGCCGCATTTTGCCTCGTCTCTGATGATCTGAAACTGGGGAAAGACGAATGATTTCATCTTATACCCTCCTGCTGTTAAGTTCGCATATTACCGGTTCTCCTCCGCTGGGCGTCCAGACGGAGTCTAATTCCGGCGAGATAAGTCTGATCGACGCTTCTTCGCTGGAGAGATAGAACATCTCCCCTCTGGTGGCTGCTGTTATCGGCCGGAGCCGGATTCTGTCCGTCAGGCCAATCAGCCTGCCTGTCTGGCCGATGATGATGGCAAAGGGGCCGTTCATAAGCAGGGGGCCATAGACCATTCTCAGTGTGGTGAAGAGTTTCTTCTCCTTTTCATTCATGGTATCGATGGCATTCCAGATGGGCGGGGCCAGGATCTTGGCCACGATCTCCATCGGTATCCTCTGCCTTCTGAGGAGCAGGTCTGCAGCATAGGCTATGACCTCGGTATCGGTCTGAAGGGTGCAGGCATAGCCGTACATCTCCAGGTACCAGCGATTGGTGCCGTAAGAGGAGATCTCGCCGTTGTGCACCACGCTCGTATCCAGCAGGCTGAAGGGATGGGCTCCCCCCCACCAGGCCTGGGTGTTGGTAGGAAACCGGCCATGAGCCGTCCAGGCATAGGCAGAGTAGAGTTGGTCGAGCATGAAGTACTCACCGATCTCCTCAGGATAGCCCACTCCCTTGAAGCAGCCCATATTCATTCCAGAGGAGAATATGTAGGCGTCCTCTGCTCTGCTGTTGGTCTGCATCACCGTTCTCACCACGTACTCGTCGTCTGACAGGCTGGCGTCCTCTCCCATTTTTTTTGGGGAGGCGAAGTAGCGCCATATCAGGGGGGGATCTCGAAGCTGGGTTTGAGGGCGGTGAGGGATCTCCTCATCATGGACCACATCGAACCTCTGGTTGAGGTATTGCTCGAATTCTGCTTTGGCTGATATCTGGGACTGGAGGGTTTTGCCGTTGAACATGAGATGGAAGGCATAGTAGTCTCGATACTGCGGATATATGCCGTAGGCTGCAAAGCCCCCGCCCAGGCCGTTGCCCCGCACATGCATGTTGGCTATGGCCTTCATGACCCCGGCAGCGTTGAAGCGTTCACCATCCCGGTTCATTGCCCCGAAGATGGAGCAAGCGCAGATCTCCTTATTGTAAAGCTCTCTTCTGTTCCTTGGCATAGCAACCAAAAACTCCAGTCATCGACCTTGCTATCTCTTATAGACGATTCCCCGGGGCTTAATCGAGCAGCCAGATTCGTCCCCAGAATGCTCACAGTAGTGGAAGGTAGCGGTTAAGCTCCCACTGGGTGACGTTCATGCGGTAGGCATCCCACTCTGCCCTCTTGTTGGCGATGAAGGCCCGGAAGACGTGCTCGCCTAAAGCCTCCCGGACGAGGGTGCTCTTCTCGGTGATGTGGATGGCATCGTTCAGGCTGCCGGGAAGGGACGTGATTCCTGCTTTCGCCCTCTGTTCATCAGTCATGTGATATATGTCCTGCTCCTGGGGCGAGGGGAGATCGTATTTGTTGGCAATGCCGGCGAGCCCTGCGGCCAGCATGACAGAGAAGGCCAGGTAGGGATTGGCTGCCGGATCCGGGCTGCGATACTCCACCCTCGTGGCCGCCTCTTTTCCGGGCTTGTACATGGGCACTCTGACCAGAGAGGATCTGTTCCTCCTTGCCCAGGCGATGTAGACGGGAGCCTCGTAGCCGGGGACCAGCCTCTTGTAGGAGTTAACCCACTGGTTGGTGACGGCAGTGATCTCGGGAGCGTGCCTGAGAAGGCCGGCGATATAGTATCTGCCCTCATCGGATAGATTGAACTCGTTGCCTGGATCGAACATCACATTCCTCTTGCCCTGGAAGAGAGACTGGTGGACGTGCATTCCGCTGCCGTTCTGGCCGAAGATGGGTTTGGGCATGAAGCTGGCATGATAGCCGTATCTGCGGGCGATCTCCTTGACGGTGATCTTGTAGGTCATCACCGTGTCCGCCATGGAGAGGGCATCCTTGTACCGAAGGTCGATCTCATGCTGAGAGGGAGCGACCTCGTGGTGGCTGTACTCCACATCGATGCCCATGGAGTCCAGGGCGAGAATGGTGTCCCTCCTCAGGTCGGTAGCGTTGTCTGCCGTGGTCAGGTCGAAATATCCGCCGTTATCCAGGACATCGGTGTTGTTCTCTCCCTTGAAGTAGAAGAACTCCAGCTCCGGGCCTACCAGGAAGCTATAGCCGTCATCTTTGATTCGGCTGAGGTTCCTTTTGAGCACATTTCTGGGGTCGCCCTCATACGGGGTGCCATCGGGGTTCTGGATGTCACAGAACATCCTGGCCACGGCGTTCTCCTGCTGCCTCCAGGGGATGAGCTGGAAGGTGGTTGGATCGGGCTTGGCAACCATATCCGACTCGTGAATTCTGGCGAAGCCCTCGATGGATGAGCCATCAAAGCCCATGCCCTCTGAGAATGCTCCATCAAGCTCATTGGGATTGATAGCGAAGCTCTTGGGGATTCCCAGTATATCTGTAAACCAAATTCGGACAAATCTTACATTAAATTCGTCTATTGCCTCAAAGACTTCCTCTTTATTTCTTGTTTGCAGGGCCATTTTTCTTACCTCCAAATAGAAGGTAACGTTGAACGGAATTTATAGATATTTGAGAATAAGGCAGAAAAATTATGAAAATTTATGATCGCATGTTGTTCATTTCTAAGGCGTGCAATTGTATTGAAAAGGAATATGATGGCTATGAATAACTCATAATAAAAAGTGATCGGAAAGAAAATGCTCTGGGATTTAAAAGCGCGGGTGATG
>Ga0209612_1000935_pt1 | contig 26058 bp, 18 predicted proteins | sample BioC12SIPDNA_FD_185746 | JGI IMG/M metagenome (GOLD analysis project Ga0209612, IMG submission 185746) | Anaerobic biogas reactor microbial communites from Washington, USA - Biogas_R1_B C12 SIP DNA (SPAdes) (version 2) | ecosystem: Engineered > Bioreactor > Anaerobic > Unclassified | place...
TTTGTGATGCATGGCGACTCCCTTTTCTCTGCCGTCCGGCCCGATATCGAGGCCGACTGAGAAGTTGTCCACGACATAATGCTGTGAAGGACCCTTGAGCACCTCATCGCCGCGATAGAACGTTGGAACATCACTGCACGCGATATTCGTGAACGTTACGGCAGAATGAAGATTTTCAGCATTGCCGTGCTTAACCCCGGCCCAACTGATATTCTTCATTTGCAGGTCGCGCCCATAAAGCTGTTCCACTTCCCCCAAAGCAATTTGAACGGCTACCGGCATGTTTTCGAAGCTCACCCGAACCATGGTAAAACCGGCTTCCATTGTGTGAATACCGGCATCGCTCTGGCCTTCAAAGTGTGAATCCATCAGGAGAAATTGCCAGACAGGGGAGGTTCTTTTTGTAATGATACCGTACTTGCCGCCCTTAAAATTAACATCATTAATCTGGTTTCCGATATCCTCAACCGCGGCGCGGGCCGTGCCGATATTAAAATCCATGTGCCGTAAATAACTGTGCTGGGCGACGTGAAAACGCACTGCAATTGCGGCGAGATTGCCCTCTTCGATGACGATATCAATATTGTCCATGCCGCCATAAAAAGCCGTTTCTGAAGCATCGCTGAAAGCCATGCTTCGTCTTCCAAAACCGCCTCGGCCGCCTCCACCTGGAGCGGTTTGAGGTGTATTCGGATTCGAACGCGGGAGATTATATTGTGCGAAATGGAACATGTACTTACCGGTTCCCCACTGGAAACTGGGTGTATTTGCAGGCAATACAATGACAGGACGTTCCTTGCCATAGCCGATAAGACGGGTTCCGCCACCGACAATAATCGTCTTTGTGATACGATAACGACCCGCGGGAATAAAAAGAATTCCTCCGCCTGCACGCGTGACAGCGTCCTGCAGAGCATCGGAGTCATCGCCAATACCGTCTGCATGGATCGTAAAATTGTCCGGCGTAAAATAGACGGCTCCCGGATCTTCAGGCTTTTCAGGGTAGTATGATTGGCCATGCAGCAACGCTGCCGGGATGACAAATAAAAACAGCACGCACATTATCGCGAAAGGACTGTGTTTCATCATAACCTCCATTTGTAAGGTAAGCTGTTGTTTGCGATTCCCCGACTCTGTGAAAGGAAGAATTCAGTTGTTTCCTCAGTTCAGATGTATGGTAAAATTCTTGAGGGGTTTGCCCTCACGGTCAAGAATCCGGGCACAAAAATCGGCGGCTCCGCTGCCGTTGACGATGGCGCCGCGAATGACGTTTCGACCTTTTTTAAGCGTAAGTCGTTTTGAGATGCCGTCATCTACAACCGTTTGCCGGTTTCCGTAGATGCCGATGACTTCTTTGTCGTTAACCCACCAGACGGAGGCCGAGTTGGAACCGACCGCCAGACGTACACCCGCCATCTCTTCGGGGCAATTGATAACCGTCACCGCCCAGAACAAGGCGCCGGAAGGACTTTTTCTGTGTGCCTGAGCAAAATAATAAAGATTGATATTATATTTGTTTGTGTCAACGTCATGCCACGTCAGTTCTGTTCCGTTAACCGTAACCTTATCGCCGTCTTTTGGCACCACAGTGAATTGTCCGGGAAAATGTTCCGTTTTAACCGTTGCCTGAACGGCATTCTGGGTTTCTCCACTGGCTGAGATAGGTTCCAAGAGATGCCAAAGTTGAATAAAACCATCGGAGTTTGGCGCCTTTTGTGCTGATTGGGGAGTCAAAATAAAGGTTTCATGGTCGTTGGCAGAAGAACCGGATACGACCGTTATACCCAGACATAAAGATGCAGCCCATACAACACCTAACGATCTGTGGAAGTTCCATTGCGAAATCATCATTAATATCCTTATCTAAACATGTTGGTTTATGACTATTGCGATCCGTGATTAATTATCAAGGCAGATTGAAAATCCAGCGTTGTTTCTCACTGTCGGGATCATACTTCTCCAGAGTTGCAAAACTGTGACCGATCGCTGACAGAGCCATTTTTTCATCCGTATTCGGGATCGACTTGGGCATAATACGCCACGTTCCGTCGGTGAGCTGATCAATGCGCCAAAGTTGCTCAGGGGCACCTGTAAACTCAGGAACGGAGACCAGTTCACCGCCTTCGATGGCGGCCAGAGCTCGGTCTGTACCGGCGATTGTGATCTTGAAATAGGGTCCACCGAGATACCCTCCGGCGCCTTCTGCGGGGGTAACCGACCATTTCTGCTGAGCCTGACACATATAGATCGCCATACGAATGTCAATATCGCCTTTCGGCCAGTTGACTGAGACTTCTGCGACATCCTGGTCGGGAACCACAGTGGTTGCGCCGCCACCGCCACCGCGTCTGCCGCCGAGTCCTCTTGCGCCGCCACGCCCTCCGCCGACAGGTACGCCTTCTACGGCAATCTCGAGGGCGGATCCGGTGCGGACGGATTCGATTTCGTAAACACCTGCCTTGAAGTGTTGACCGGCTACGGGCCAGCCGTCTTTCCATAGCAATGGAAGAATATCTAAAATGCCAAAACTGCCGCTCCTGTCAAGATCGGCTTCCCAGTGCAGTGAGAATTTCTGGACGCCATCACCCTCATCGATCAGGCCGAAGTGGCCGGGGCCGATTAGTCGGGTTCTGGATCCACAGACAAGTTTTCCGCCGCCCAGCATCATATCAATGTCCATGTTGTCGATATAGGGGCCGGTCACATTTTTTGAGCGGCCGACTCGTATATTATAGCCGGAATTTGAACCCGCGCAGCAACTGCCGTGGGTCGCCAGCAAATAATAGTATCCTTCGTGATGAATGATCGTAGCCGCTTCGCAGTTCACTGCGACGTTGTAGGATTTATCATCGACGCGCTCGCCGGTGTCTGGATCGAGTTCGACTACCCGGAGGTAACCAAAATATGAACCATAGACCACCCACAACTTCCCGGTGGTCGGGTCAAGAAACAGCCCCGGGTCGATCGGATTCATGAAATCATTTTCCCCTTCCATTCCGAAGGCATTTTTACCATCATGCCATTGATAATCGGGGGATTCCGGATCCAGACTTTTGCTCCAAATGAAGGTACCGTGAGAAATATATTGTAAGTAGCGATCCCCAATCTGAATGACGTCAGGCGCTGCACCGGTGCGCGTCGCCCGGGTACCGGCACGCCATACCCATCCATCGTCAGAGACCAATGCTGTGCCGCCTGTACCATACGTGTAGTATTTGCCGTCGCACTTCATGATCGTGGATGGATCGTGGATACCGACCTGGCCTTCAAGCGCCAATGCCGGCGTCAATAGAGATAAAAATGTAATTGTAAAGAAACAGGATTGTGCAATCCCGGCAGGCGCATTCGTAAGTATTCGGATTACTTTCATAGTGTGATTCTCCTAAATATAGTTGTCATAGGACGGCACAATTGTCAACCATGCAATCAGTCAATATATTTTACGGTTCGCTATTACCCTGAAGCTGCCGCAGCAACCATGATGAAGCGGCGTCAACAATATCCTCCTCTCGCGGCGGGGTGTACTCTGACGGTACTGCCGGTGATGTGTCAGTCCCTGATGCGGTTATTGCCGCATCCCTGAACAGGAGAGGAGCGAATGTATAAAGACTTCTTCTCCATGTTTGCCATTCGTGGGAGGTTCCGGGAGAAATATACACATAGCTGTTCTTGATCCCGGCGGCAACGAGCTGTTCCTGATGCCGCTTCAGGCCCTCCGGATTCTCCAGCGGAGGTTCCGAGCCAAAACTCATGAAGAGGACCTTGACTTTCTTGTTGAATTCGTCCGGGTCAGTCATTGCACCATTATAGATCCTGCTCAGGTCGAGTCGTGCAGGAGCCGTATCGGAACCCGTTCCGAAACCACCGCCCATAAATCCAATCGCGGCGCCGCCGCTGAACAGTCCGATGTGCGAGAACGTATCAAGGTTGGCCATGGTAACCGATGCCGTCTGCATTCCGCCCATAGAAAGGCCCGCCATTGCCCGGTGTTCCCTGTCGGACAGCGTGCGGAAGTTGCTGTCCACCCAAGGGATCAGATCATTGATCATCAACTGGCCGTAAGATCCGCCGCCGGCACCTCCGAATCCGCCAAACCCGCCCCCACCCCCTCCGGCCGGCCTGGGCATATAACTTGTTTCCATGACAACAATCATCGGTTTGACCTTGCCCTCGGCGAGCAGGTTATCCAGAATCAGGTGGGTTCGCCCCATCTCGATCCATACGCGCTCATCCTCGCCGCCGCCGTGCTGAAGATAGAGCACCGGGTAGCGGGTTGTGGCGTCCTTGCTGTATTGCGGCGGTGTATAGACGAAGATACGACGCCAGGCATTAAGGGTCTTGGAATAGTAATTCTTAATCAGCACGTCACCGTGAGGAACATCCTTTAAATCATAATAATCCACCCCCGGTTCCGGGATTTCAAAGCCGTTGCACATGTGGCTGTACCCAATGAATGCATTCGTAGCAGGATCCAATACGGTTGCCCCATCGACAATCATCCAGTAATTGTGATACCCCGGACTTTGGGGTTCGCTGGTGTAAGTCCACACACCGTCCTGACCTTTCACCATATCGTAAGGAAGCGGATTCAATGAATTCTGTCCGGACGTGACAAGGGCAACCTGTACCTTCTCGGCATCGGGGGCAGTAAACCGGAAGGTGACGCGCGAGTTGGCCTCAATCCGGGGATACTGAGCATTCGAGACATTATACGGTGAAGGATGTGCCCTGAAGGCAGGAGCGTTTGAAGACGCCACGGGAGCGGGAACCATTGCCGGTCTTCCGTCGGCCGCCGATTGCGGAATGAGGGCAATCGCATTGCTCTGCACTCGTGTTGCGTCAGGGGCAATGGTCGCGGCGCTTGCCGCACTCCACAATACTGCTAAAGTCAAATACATTACACACCATGGTTTTGCGTTTTTCATGATTCTCTCCTATTCAATACAATGGTTGGTTTTTTTGACCTGTCAAGCGGTTCGTTTAGAGGTTCAGTCGTCTGTAGAGGTGAGGTTTGGCTTTGTCCTTTTAACTGCGGTAACAATTCTATTAATATCTGCATCAGAGTTTCCACCAAAACATGATCCACAATAGCATATTTGTCGTTCATGGCACTCTTAACCGTAACTATATTAATCTCTTAGCCATTTGTCTAATACATAATTATTTATTCTGCACACACTTGATACATTGGACATAAGTCCTTTTGTGAGAGATGTTTATATTGCTCAAAAAAGTGGCGTGTCATTAATATCGAAAGTGTTTTACGCCGCGGCTTTAAACCAGCACTCTCTCAACACTGACAAATGGAAACTCAAAGCTGTAAAATATTATTATGAACTTCCGAAAATATTGATATCTTTTGTGGTTTCGACGGTACAATATATGATGAAAATGTCCGTTAATGGGATTTTTTGGAACATCCAAACTTATCAAGATAAGAAAGGATGGCTTATGTGCAAATTACTGATTTGGGAAGTGGGGTTGATAACCTTCATGTCCTCGATAGTCGCGGTAAGTGAAGCGGAGATTACGGTTTACACCGACAAGACAGAATGGGAAAATGCACTGAGCGGGTCATTTGTAACAGAGGATTTTTCGGACAGCCAACTGAACTTCGGGGTAAGTTTTGTGTCAACCGAGTCAGGTCATATCAATCCTGCTCAAGAATTCTATCAGGATGTCTTGGCATCAACCAGTCAGAATGAGCCGACAACCCGATGGAGTTTTGCTTCTGCGATTATCGGATTTGGGGGAAATTGGACGTTAGGCGGTCCCGGCGGCTCTGGAAACTACCTGCTGATCTACATCGACGATTTGTTGCCTTACGTAGGATTCATTCCAAATAGTTACGGCGGCGAATTTTGGGGATTCATCTCGGATACACCTTTTACCTCAGTTCGGTTAGTAGGTGGAACGGGCAACCATCAGCAAAATTATTGCTTGGATGATATGGTGTACTCCCAATATGAACAATGTATCTGTGGGCTGGACCTTAACTCGGATGGAATTATAAACCTTGTAGAATTCGCCTATGTCGCGGCGGAATGGCAGACCGAGACGATACCCGTCATAGGAGACATAACCGGCGATGGACAGGTTAATATCGATGACCTTGCCAAGTTGGGGATGTTCTGGCTGGGATATTGCCTGCATTAGGGCTTGCTGAATAATCTGGAAGTCCTTGTTTTACAAAGCGATGGGTTTGGTTTATACGTTCTGAAGTGAACGGAATGCGAATCAAGACCTTCAAAACCCTTGCACATGGAGTCCCGAATGTATCGCAAAGACAACCCTGAACCGCCGACACACGGATTAATAGATGGTTCAGGGGGGGACATCCATAACTTTAGTAAAACCATTGCTTTATGCTTATTCTAAAAAGACTTATGTCGAATAAATAGCGTTTCCACTATCTGGACTGGGATCGATCCTTGCGCAGGCTTATCCGCACAAAGGGCAGCCATTAGGGAAATGAATTCAGGTCGAGGGATGAAAAAAGGGGCAAGCCCGCAGGCTCGCCCCGTCACATTACTGGATTTTATTGAGGATATCGTCGGGGATGTCGAAATTGGCGTAAACTTCCTGGACATCGTCGTGGTCTTCAAATTCTTCGATGAGCGACAGGATCCGCTGGGCGATTTCCGGGTCGGTCACGGTCACGGTGTTTTCGGGCAGCATCGACAGTTCCGCACTGTCCAGCGGGATGTTCTTTGCTTCGAGGGCGGCCTTGAGGCCGTCATAGGCGTCCGGGGCGCAGGTGATCTCGTAAAACTCGCCGATGTTTTCCATATCATCGGCGCCGTTGGACAGGGCGACTTCCATCAGGGACTCTTCGTCGATGGCGTCGGTCTTGACGGTGATGAGGCCGCGTTTTTTGAACATCCAGCTTACGCAGCCGACGGCGCCCAGCGAGCCGTTGCGGCGTTCGAAGATTTTTTTGATCTCCGGTGCGGTGCGGGTGCGGTTGTCGGTCAACCCCTCGACCATCACGGCCACGCCGCCGGGGGCGTAGCCTTCATAGAGGACTTCTTCATAGGTGATGTTGCCGAGTTCGCCGGTTCCCTTTTTGACGGCCTTTTCGATGGTGTCTTTGGGCATATTGGCGGCCTTGGCCTTGTCGATGGCATAGCGCAGCGTCAGGTTGGCCGCCGGGTCGCCGCCGCCGACCTTGGCGGCAACGATGATCATACGAGCAATTTTGCTCCACAGTTTTCCGCGTTTTGCGTCGTTGGCGGCTTTTTTGTGCTTAATCCCCGCCCAGTGCGAATGTCCAGCCATAATCGTATCCTAAGTGTGTTATTGCCGACGAGAGTACAGCGTTAAATTCGAAATGCGAATATCGAAATTCGAAACAAATTCGAATGGAGGAAATTCCAATGTCTCAAACGAGTTGTTTTGAATTTTTGTCATTGAGAAATTCTATAGTGTTTCGGGATTCGAATTTCGTGTTTCGAATTTTTCCTTTTATGTCGGCGGTTTCAATTAAAATTTTTTAATGGATCACCTTGTTTAACGGATAGGTAAAGATGCCGGAGGCGCCGGCGCGTTTGAGCTGAGGGATCAACTCGCGTTCGACGCTCTCTTCGACGAGAATTTCGACTGCGACAAACTCCGAATCGGCCAGCGACGACACCGTCGGGCTTTTTTCAGCCGGGAGCAGATCAAGGATCGCCTGAAGATTATGTTTGGGCACGTTGAGCTTGAGGCCGACCAGCGTCCGCGCGTCAATCGCGGCGTTAAGCAGAATCGCAATGTTTTCGATCTTGTGCCGCTTGAAGTCGTCCTTCCAGGCGCTGTGGTTGGCGATGAACCGCGTCGTGGAGACCAGAATCGTATCGATGATGCGCAGATTGTTGGCCTTCAGCGACGAGCCGGTCTCGGTCAGCTCGACGATGCCGTTGACCAGCCGCGCCTTGACCTCGGTGGCGCCCCAACTGAACTCGACCTTGACCTTGACGTTCTTTTGTTCAAAGTATCGGCGGGTGGCGTTGACCAACTCGGTGGCCACGATGCCGCCGGCCAGGTCTTCGGGCTTTTGTACATCCGATTCGTTGGGCACGGCCAGCACCCAGCGCGCCGGGTTGGCGGTCGCCTTGCTGTACTGAAGCGGGCAGACCTCGTGCACATCGGAGGCGTTTTCGATGATCCAGTCGTGCCCGGTAAAGCCGGCGTCCAGCACGCCTTCGGCGACGTAGCGGCTCATCTCCTGAGCGCGGAGCAGAATCAACTGAATCTGCGGGTCGTCGATGCGCGGGAAATAGCTGCGTTCGAAACCGCTGATATTGAAACCGGCCTTTTCAAACAAATCGAAGGTCGCATTCTGAAGGCTGCCTTTCGGGATGCCCAGTTTTAAAACGTGTTCTGACACTATTGGATCCTCTGCAAATTAATGGTTATTTTTTAGGAGTCTTCTTTTTGGCCGTCGCTTTTTTGCCGCCGGTTTTTTTGGCGGGAGCCTTTTTGGCTTTGGCGTTCGCGTTTGGCGCGGCGTGCACGCTGCCTTCACTCTCGGCACGGAACAGGGTATAAAATGTATAAGCGTCGGCTGCGGCGATCTGCCGCTCCAGAAAACTTTCGATCTCCTGCAGTGTAGAGTCCGGATGCACCAATTCTTGTTGGCGCAGGTAATCGGCCATGCCTTCGGTCAGGGGCACGGCGTGCCCGCCGATCGCTGTCAGGACGGTATAGGCGGCGGCAAACGATGTCATTCCGGGGATTTCTTCGAGATCTTTGCGGGCCTGACGCTTGCCTTCCTCGGTCAGCATATCGAGGCTGACTTTGTCGTATTTTTCAAAGATCGCATTCAGCACCGCCAACAGGGACTGTGCGGACGCTGCGGCCTTCGGCGAAGACGTCTCGCCGACGACATCCAGAATTTCCTCCGGCCGCGAGACGCGAAGGTCGTTGATATCGACAAAATGGCTGTTGATGCGATTAATGATTTTGGACGCATTGGCCTCGGTCGCAAAGGCGCTGATAAAGGCATAGACAATCGCCTCCACCGGATCCGCATAGACGGGCGGCGCGATCGGTGCGGCGTCTTTTTTGAGCGTCTTCAAGAGTTTCGCAAGTTTAGGACTGTAGTCTTTGCTGTTCTTCATACCCGTATCGCCTTTTCAGAGAGATTTACGCCTCCGTATCGTCCTCATCCGATTCGGTTTCCTCTTCGTCGGATGCCTGGTATTCCTGCTCGGCCTCGTCGATCAGCCGGAGCGTTTCAAGAGTCTTTTTCATTGTGGTGTCCAGCTCAAAGCTCAGATGGGGACAGACCCGGCCGGGCAGGTCTTTGCCCAGGATGGCCTGGATGTGTCCGGCAGCGTGGCGAATCGCCGTAAAGGTCAGCTTGGAGGCGGTCTCATCGGCCCCAAACACGCTGAGAGAAACCGTAGCGTTTTTGGCGTCCGGCGAGATCGTCACGCCGGTCACACTGACCAGACCGGTGATGCGCGGGTCGCTGAGCTTGGTGCTGATCGCACGGCTGACCGAGTCGCGAATTGCCCGTGCCATTTTGAGTTGTCGTCGTGTTTCCATAATTTATCAGAAGTCAGGAGTCAGAAGCCAGGAGTCAGGAGTTTTCAAATTTATTTCTATTCTTTTTCCGTGCCGTTATCTAACTTCTATCATCTATCATCTATTCTCTTCGCTTAAAGCGATGTCCGTTTAATCTGTACGATCTCGAAGGCCTCCAGGATGTCTTCCAGCTTGATGTCGTCAAATCCGGCGATTTTGATGCCGCATTCCAGTCCGGCGCGAACTTCTCGGGCGTCGTCCTTGAAGTGCTTGAGCGACTCGATGGTGCACTTGTCCTTGATCACGATATTGTCGCGAATGAGGCGGAGCTTGGCGTTTTTGGGAATAACGCCGTTGGTCACATAGCAGCCGGCAATCGTGCCCAGACCGGAGACCTTGAACGTATCGCGTACCACGGTTCGACCGAGGATTTTTTCTTCGGACTCCGGTTCGAGCATCCCGATCATCGCGGCTTTGAGGTCTTCGGTGATGCGGTAAATAATGTTGTAGAGGCGAATATCGACGCCTTTGTTTTCGGCCAGCGGTCGGACGCGGTCTTCGGGCACGACGTTAAAGCCAATGATGATCGCGCCGGACGCTTCGGCCAGCAGCACGTCGCCCTCGTTGATGCCGCCAACGGCCGAGTGGATAATGCGGACGCGGACTTCGTCGGTATTCAGGTCGGTCAGATACTTGTTGAGCACATCGACCGACCCCTGCACGTCGGCCTTGACGATGAGGTTGAGTTCTTTGATCTTGCCTTCGGCGATGTGCTTGAAGAGATTGTCCAGCGTAATCTGCGAGCGCTTGGCCAGTGTCTGCTCACGGCTGAGCCGCTGCATTTCCTCGGCGGCCTGCTTGGCCTGATTGACATCGGCCAGGCAATAGAATTTATCCCCGGCTTGCGGCACGCCGTCCAGACCGGTCAAGACGACCGGCGTTGACGGCCCGGCGGTTTTGATGCTGCGTCCGCGGCTGTCGGTAATGGTGCGGATGCGGCCATACACACCGCCGGCCAAAACGATATCGCCTTTATCGATATGGCCTTCCTTGATCAGAACGGTGGCCACTGGACCTTTTGTGGGCGACATATTCGATTCGACAACCCAGCCGCAAGCGGGCAGCTTTGGATCGGCGCTGTAATTCTTATCCTCGGCCGTAAAGTCAATATGTTCCAGCAGTTCTTCGATCCCCAGTCCGGTGATCGCGCTGGTCTTGATCACTTCGGTGGAACCGCCCCACTCAGCGGGCGTTAATGCATGTTCGGCTAACTGGCCATAGATACGGTTGATATCAACGCCCGGCAGGTCGATCTTGTTGAGGGCAACCAGAATCGTCACATCGGCGGCCTTGGCGTGGTGAATCGCTTCGATGGTCTGAGGCATCAGCCCGTCGTCGGCAGCGACCACCAGCACAACGATATCGGTCATATTCGCGCCGCGGGCACGCATCGCGGTAAACGCCTCGTGGCCGGGCGTATCCAGAAAGGTGATCTTTTTGCCGTGGATTTCGATCTGGTAAGCGCCGATGTGCTGGGTAATGCCGCCGGCTTCGCCCGAGGCAACAGTGGTTTTGCGGATATAGTCCAACAGGCTCGTTTTGCCGTGATCGACGTGGCCGAGCATTGTCACGACCGGCGGACGTTTCTGGAGGTTCTCGCGGGACCGTTCCGTATAGGCTTTTTCGATTTGTTCCAGAATGGTATGCTTGCGTTCGATGACCAATTCCGTACCGAAATCAAAGGCCACCAGTTCGGCCGCATCGGTTGAGATGACTTGATTGGCGGTCGCCATCACGCCCTGCGCCATCAATTTGGTAATGATATCGCCGGCCTTGACCGCCATTGCCGCCGAGAGGTCTTTGACGGTGATCGGCTCGTGGACATACGCTTTTGCAGGGCGTTCAATCGGCAGGCCGATATCGTCGGCGGAACGCGCCTCAATGCGTCGTGACGGTTTGGCGCGGAGACTGCTCCCGCCGGCGGCAGCCAGACGGGCCTTGCGCTCTTCCATATCCCGAAGGCGAACTCGCTTGATGTCCGACCCGCCGCGGTCGCGCTGCGCATCACCGCTGCCTTCTTTGCGGCGGCCGTGTGTTTTGATTTTGCCAGATTTTTTCCCTTTTCCACCGGGTGCTGCGGTCGGGCCGGGCATCAACGGTTCAACCGCCGGGGCGATCGCTCTGGACCGCGCCGGACGCGGTGATTGTCCGGGGCGCTGAGAACGGCTTCTGCCCGGCGGACGACGGTAGGCGTCTTCATCGACGGCCTCAACCCGGATGACTTTCGGTCCGCTCAGTACGGCCGGTTTCGGTTTGTCAAGCATAGGGCCGGCAGGCAGAATGATTTTCGGTTCCGGCTCGGGCTGTGGCTCAGGCTCAGGTTCCGGCTGCGGCTCAGGTTCCGGCTCAGGTTCCGGCGGCGCTTCTTCTGCGGGCGTTTCAGCAGCAGGCTCGGCCCAGGTCGGCGGCGCTTCGGCGACCGGCTCTGCCAAAGACGGTTCCGTTTCGACGGGGGCTGCGATGTCCGGCGCAGCGGTCTGGGCCACTTCAGCCGGTGCAGTCTCCGTCGGTGTTTCCTGTTGAGGGGCGGCCGGCTCGGCTTCTTTTTTCTTGCGTTTGACGCGAACCTTCTTGAGGTCCACCGGCGCGGCTTTTTCCACCGCCGTGGCATGATCGCCCTCGCTGAACCACTCGCGAATGGTCGCAGCCAAACCGACAGAGATCACCGCCATGTGGTTCTTGATGTCGCCCAGCCCTTCGGCCTGACACTTTTCCACAATGGCTGTGCTTTGGACGCCAAGCTCTTTGGCCAATAAATAAACACGTGTCGATTTTGCCAAAACCGTTCTCCGTAATGTACCGAATCAAGTCGTTTCGACGACTTTTACTTTCGTTTTTTCTTACTTTTTTCCTGTCGCAGCAGGGCCTGAGCCTGCGTCTGGGCGTTCTCGGCGGCGGCTTTTTTGGCCGCGTCGCCCGCCGCCCGAATCACCTGTTCGGCCAGTTGCAGCTCGATGCCCAACTCTTCAACGAGGGGGCCGGTGCCCACTTCTTCAAGGTCAAGCACTGAGATAATTCCAAGGGCCAAAAGCTTATCGACAAAACTGTCATCCACGCCTTCGATGCTCTTGAGCGATTCGCTCATCCGCTCGACTTCCTTGTTGTACTCGTCGGGCGTGAGAATATCGATGTCCCAACCGGTCAGCCGGGCCGCCAGACGCACGTTCTGGCCGTGCTTGCCGATGGCCAGGCTCAGTTGGTCTTCGGTTACGACGACGGTTGCCCGCCCCAACTCGAAGCAGATCGCAATTTCGCTGACCTTTGCGGGCGCCAGCGCGTTGGGAATCAGGTTTTGCGATGAATCGCTCCACTTGACGATATCAATCTTTTCGCCGCCGAGTTCATCGACGATATTGCGGATGCGGCTGCCTCGTACGCCCACGCACGCCCCGACCGGATCGACCTTGTCATCGGTGCTGTCCACGGCGATCTTGGTGCGGTACCCCGCCTCGCGCGCCAGGGACTTGATTTCGATAATCCCCTCGGCCACTTCCGGGACTTCCAACTCAAAAAGACGACGAATAAAGTCTGGATGTGTCCGCGACAGAATAATCTTGATTTGATTGGACTGCTCACGGACTTCAAGGATCATACAGCGAATACGCTCGCTGGGATGGTGAGTTTCACCGGAAATCTGCTCGGATTTAGGCATAATCGCCTCGACCCGATTGCTTAAGTTGATCACCAATACACCGCCGTCGTATCGGCCGGCGATGCCGTTGACGATCTCGCCGCGTCGCTGGGCATATTCGGCATAAATACTGTCCCGTTCATCGGCTTTGATCTTCTGGATCATCACCTGCTTGGCGGTTTGTGCCGGAATCCGACCCAGTTGACGAACATCAATCTGCACATCATCTTTATAGGCGGTGATATCGCCGGTGGCACGGTCAATGTGCACAAGGACATCCCCTTCAGTACCCTGCTGAAGGCCGAAATGCTTTCGCGCCGCCGAGATCATCGCCGCCTCAAGGTCCTGAAAAATGGACTCTTTGTCGATGTTCTTGTCGCGGGCGATGTTGTCAACGATCCGGATCAATTCTTGATTCATTTTATCTTTTTTCCTCTTGCAAAAATAAAAAGTGGAAACCTTCAGGTCGCCACTTTACGTCGATGCAGCACACAATCAAGCCTCGGATCACCAATAGACCCGACGGCCGAGTCAGGTTTTCCCATCAATCGGCCATGCTGCCCTCCGTGAAAAACCTCGCGGTCCGCACGTTTCCTGAAGAGCTTCGCTTATCATCACACAGTCGGCGGCGCACACGCTGCGCCCGTAGCCAGCATACTGTAACGCTATGCTTTTGCACGACTTACTGTTCCTGTTGCAAACATACAAATGCCTTTCGGACACGTTCTTAACGTAAAACAAACAGGTATTATAGTGTAACCTTTCGCCTTGTCAAGAGTTATAAAGACGATGAACAGAAAAAAATCCGTCAATCGCGGCGATTTCCTGATTGACAAGCCGCCGCCGTTCTTCTATAGTCAACGTCCTTTAATCATTGTGAGAACACCAAGACGCATATCCGGCCTGTGTCGGGCCGAAGTGATAATGTTCGCATAAACGAATGGAAATGGCAGTCTAAACGCAGGAGATGTAGAATTATGGCTAAAGCGAAGGCTAAGGCGCAAACAACCAAAAAAGCGACGGCAAAAACCAAAACCGCCGCCGTGAAAAAACCGAAAAAGATGGTCTATTTCTTTGGCGGCAACAAGGCCGACGGCAACGCCAAAATGAAAGAGCTGCTCGGCGGCAAGGGCGCCAACCTGGCCGAGATGGCCTCGCTGGGCGTACCGGTACCTCCGGGCTTTACGATCACCACCGAGGTGTGCACCTATTACTACGCCAACAAGAAGACCTATCCGACCGGTCTGAAAGAAGAAGTGGCCAAGTCGCTGGCCAAGACCGAGAAGATCATGGGCAAGAAGTTCGGGGATGCCAAGAATCCGCTGCTGGTTTCGGTGCGTTCGGGCGCCCGCTCGTCGATGCCGGGTATGATGGAAACGGTTCTGAACGTCGGTCTGACCAGTCAGACGATTCCGGGCATGATCGCCCAGTCGGGCAGCGAGCGGTTCGTGTATGACGCGTATCGCCGTTTGATTATGATGTACTCGGACGTGGTGATGGAAAAGGCCGCGGGGATCGAGCCGAAGGACGACATGGGTATTCGCCGTCAGCTTGAGAAAATCATGGACGATCTGAAGAAGTCTAAAGGGTACAAGAGCGACACCGACATGACCGCCGACGATCTGAAAGAACTGTGTGAGGCGTTCAAGAAGAAGGTCAAGGATGTCATCGGCAAGCCCTTCCCGGACAACGCGATGGATCAGCTTTGGGGCGGGATTCACGCGGTGTTTTCATCGTGGAACGGCAAGCGTGCCGTCAGCTACCGGCGAATTGAGAATATCCCGGACGAATGGGGCACGGCGGTCAACGTTCAGACGATGGTCTTCGGCAACATGGGCGACGACTGCGCCACGGGTGTGGCGTTCTCGCGCAACCCGGGCAACGGCGATAACAAGTTTTACGGCGAGTACCTGGTGAATGCCCAGGGCGAAGACGTTGTGGCCGGGACGCGCACTCCCGCACCGATCAACGCCGCTTCCCAGTCCGAACACAACAAGGACCTGGTCACGCTCGAAAACGGCATGCCTAAACTGTACAAGCAGTTGGTAGCCATCAAGAACCGGCTCGAAAAGCACTACCGCGATATGCAGGACATCGAGTTTACGATTGAAAACAACCGTCTGTTTATGCTGCAGTGCCGCGTCGGCAAACGTAACGGTCCGGCTGCCATCCAGATGGCCGTCGATATGGTCAAAGAGAAACTGATTACTCCGGAGATCGCGGTGACGCGTGTAACGCCTGCGCAGTTGGATGAGCTGCTGCACCCGATCATCGACCCGAAAACCGAAAAGGACCATGCCGTGCTGTGCAAAGGCCTGCCGGCCGGCCCGGGCGGGGCGTGCGGCCAGATCGTCTTTACGGCGGCGGACGCAGTCAACTGGGTCAAGAACGGCAAGAAGGTTATCCTTGTCCGTGAAGAAACGAACCCCGAAGACGTGGAAGGCATGCGTGCGGCCGAAGCCATCCTCACGGCACGCGGCGGCATGACCAGCCACGCGGCGCTGGTTGCCCGCGGCTGGGGCAAGTGCTGCATCGTCGGCTGCAGTGCAATTCACGTCGCACTGACGAGCAAAGAAATCCGCATAGGCGACACCGTCCTTAAGGAAGGCGACTGGCTTACGCTGAACGGGACAAAGGGCAACGTTTATGTCGGTCAGCTCCCGATGATGGATGCGGGCGAAGAGAACAGGGTTCTGATGGACTTTTTGGCCATCTGCGACAAGTGCCGCACGATGGGCATCCGCACCAACGCCGACACGCCCGAAGACGCCGCCAAGGCCAAATCCTTCGGCGCCGAAGGCATCGGCCTGTTCCGCACCGAGCATATGTTCTACGGCAAGGGCAGCGACGAGCCGCTGTTCTACCTGCGCAAGATGATTATGTCCAAGACGACCGACGAACGCAAAAAAGCCCTGGCCGAATTGGCGCCTTACGTCAAGAAGGCCATCAAGGGTACGCTGGAGGCCATGGACGGAATGCCGGTGGTGATTCGTCTGCTCGATCCGCCGCTGCACGAGTTCGTCCCGCAGGACGAAGGCAAACGCAAAGAGCTGGCCAAGGCGCTGGATCTCAATATGAACGACCTGGTCAAGCGCTTTGAGAGCCTCCACGAAGTCAACCCGATGATGGGCCATCGCGGCGTGCGTCTGGGCGTCACCTTCCCGGAAATCACCGAGATGCAGGTGCGTGCCATCTACGAGTCCGCCGCCGAGCTGACCAAGAATGGTAAAAAGCCCTATCCGGAAATCATGATCCCGGTCACCTGCGACGTCAACGAGCTGAAAGACCAGTACGCCATCGTCAAGCGCGTCTACAAGGAAGTGCTGGCCAAGTACAACCTCAAGAAGCTCAAGACCCTCACCGGCACGATGATCGAGATTCCGCGGGCCACCCTGCTGGCCGATCAGTTTGCCGAGGTCGCCGAGTTCTTCAGCTTCGGCACCAACGACCTGACGCAGATGACGTTTGGCTTCAGCCGTGACGACACTGGCGGATTTTTGGGCAAGTACGTCGAAAAGGGCGTCCTCGAAGGCGATCCGTTCCAGAGCATCGACGTCAACGGCGTCGGCGAGCTGATTCACGTCGGCATCGAACGCGGCCGTCACATCAACCCGGACCTGGAAATCGGCATCTGCGGCGAACATGGCGGCGACCCCGCCAGCGTCGAGTTCTGCTTCAAGGTCGGCATGGACTACGTCAGTTGCTCGCCGTTCCGCGTGCCCATCGCACGTCTGGCCGCCGCGCAGGCCGCTGTCCAGTACGGCTGCACCTGCAAAGGCAAGTGCAACACAAAAGCCAAGGGCAAAAAGAAATAAGGTTTGCTCTTTGATGTAACCCCCTAAAGGGCGTGCCGATTGTCGGCATGCCCTTTTTTATTGGATAGCGACATAGGCAGGAATTGCCGGGTAAAAAAAGGCGTTTTGGAGAAGAAAAATCGGAGAGGCCGGGATTCGAACCCGGGGAACGGATTGTTATCCGCTCGACGGTTTAGCAAACCGTCTGACGAAAACGCTAACACACAGAAAACAAAAGAACTTACAGACATCGAAAAAAGCGGCATATCCTCCAGCATAACCTTTTGCCTGCAAAAATACCCCGAATTGACCGCCCTGATTGAGCGGTGGGATACCCTGCCGGAGAGCGTCCGCAGACAGATCATCGAACTGGCCGGAGCGTCCGGCCAATAACCCCCATATTTTTTTACAGGAGTATGAAGCAATGAAGCAGACAGCAACACAAACCACAGCGTCAGCACTGGCCGCAATCAACAACCTGGTATCCGATGCAGCCGCCCTGCTCGATCAACTCACGCATGTCAGCGAAGCCTACGCCGGAGCGCTGGTCGATCTCTACGCCGGTGTCAACAGGCTTGAGGCCGATCTGCACAAGGCACTCATCAGGCTGGCCGATGGCCGGGACATTGACGGAGAGAACACCCGCATACGCTTTCACGATGGCCGCCTGTACTACTGGCCGGAGCCGAAAGCAATCTTGAGCCGATAGCCGCACCCAGACCGCAACACCAGAAGCCGCACCCAACAACACGGGCGCGGCTTTTTTCTTTTACCCCGCCCCGAAAACCTGTCATATTGTTCGATGATGATCGCACTGAATAAACCCTGCATCGTCTGCAATGAGCGACAGAGGCAGACAGGCAGCCATTGCAACCCCTGCCGCGCCGACTACCAACGGCAGTACATGCGCCGCCGCTGGAAACGACAGCAGGCCGCACAGCACGCGCCGCCGGATACAGCCCCGGCACGATCAGCGCCGCGCAGGCCAAGCGGGTACTGAGCCAGGCGGTGGGACTTGTCTGACCGGACAGGAAGAAGCACCATTTAAAAAAAGATTCAGAAATACCAGAATCCAGAAGCCGAACCACGCCCCCCCCGGTCGCGCGTTGGGACTCCAAAGTACCCCGAACCGAGGCTATCAATTTTTGGACAGAGGCGACAATAAAGCTCTTTAATGTAAAGACACCCGCCAAATGGCGGTGTTTCGGAAACTTTTATCCAGAATCCCGGTTGTGAAATTCCGACAAACTCAAAGGTATTGTGCCAAGATATTCGTGAAAGTATTTTGAACAGGGAGGGCTACACTATGCCTGTTGAAAAATATTTGAATTTTGATTGAATCCGAAAGCCGAATTGCTTGCTCATCTTTGATTAAGCGAGTATAATCCTCTTAAATCCTACATCTTTGACATCTAACAATTGAAGTATTATGGAGCTTTCATGAAGGCTGTTGAAGCGTACCTCAAGGAGATGCACGACATCCGGTCAACCGGCGGTGCGGTCGATGAAACGAGCTATTACGGCCCGCTGTGCAATTTGCTCAACGAAGTCGGCAAGACCCTCAAACCCAAGGTCAAATGTGTTTCGCAGTTGAGAAACACCGGTGCGGGCAATCCGGATTTCGGGCTTTATACGGCCAATCAATTCCGCAAGAGCAAGGACGCCGACCCATTGCCGGGACAGCCGCCGGAGCGCGGGGTCATTGAGGCCAAGCCGGTAGCCGACGATTCGCTCAAAACCGCCGGAAGCAAACAAGTCAGCAAGTACTGGAAACGATACGGCCAAGTCCTGGTGACCAACTACCGGGATTTTGTGTTTGTCGGACGGGACGAGGACGACAACCCCATCATTCTTGAGCGGTTCAGCCTGGCCGACGACGAGGTGTCGTTCTGGTCGGCAGCCCGTCATCCCCGCAAGACCACCGGCGAAAAGGGCAATTCGTTCATCGAATACCTTCAGCGGGTGATGCAGTATTCGGCGGCGCTGAAAAATCCGGCTGATCTGGCGTGGTTTCTGGCTTCATACGCGCGAGAGGCCAAATCCCGCATCGAAAAGGTGGCCGACCTGCCGGGGCTTTCGATGCTGCGAACGGGACTGGAAGAGGCGATAGGGATGAAATTCGAGGGCGACGACGGCGAACACTTCTTCCGCTCGATGCTGGTCGAAACGCTCTTTTACGGCATCTTTTCCTCATGGGTGATCTGGTCGCGCACACACAAGAAAAGGGAGCATTCTTTCAACTGGCACGAGGCGGCGTGGAACCTGCATGTGCCGATGATCGCCGGGCTGTTTGAACAGATTGCCACGCCCAAACAGCTCAAACCGCTGGGCATTGACGAGATACTGGACTGGACGGGCATGGTACTCAATCGCGTGGATCGCACGGAGTTTTTCCGCCAGTTTGAAGAAGAACACGCGGTGCAGTATTTTTATGAGCCGTTCCTTGAGGCGTATGACCCCGACCTGCGCAAACAGCTTGGCGTCTGGTACACACCGCCGGAAATCGTCAAGTATCAGGTCGAGCGGATCGATACGGTGCTGCGTGAGGAACTGGACATTGCCGACGGGCTGGCCGATGAGCAGGTGGTGGTGCTGGACCCGTGCTGCGGGACGGGGGCGTATCTGGTGGAGGCGCTCAAAAAGATTCACCACACGCTGGAGGCCAAGGGCGGCGATGCGATGACCGCCCAGCAGCTCAAGAAGGCGGCGACGGGGCGCGTCTTCGGATTTGAAATCCTGCCGGCGCCGTTTGTGATATCGCATTTGCAGTTGGGGCTTTTGCTGCGGGAGTTGGGGGCGCCGCTGTCGGATAAAAAGAACGAACGCGCCGGGGTTTTCCTGACCAACGCCCTGACCGGCTGGGAGCCGCCCAAGAAACCCAAAGACACCTTGCCGTTTCCCGAATTGCAGCAAGAAAAAGACGCCGCCGAACAGGTCAAACGTCAAGCCCCGATACTGGTCATCCTCGGCAATCCGCCCTACAACGCCTTTGCCGGAACCAGCCCCGACGAAGAAGGCGGACTGGTGGAGGCGTATAAAGACGGCCTGAACAAACCGGTCAAGCAAGGCGGCTGGGGCATCAAAAAGTTCAATCTGGACGAACTGTATATCCGCTTTTTCCGCATTGCCGAACGGCGAATGTGCAAGAGCGGACGGGGCGTGGTGTCGTTTATTTCCAATCATTCGTGGATCAGTGAGCCGTCCTTTGTCGTCCTGCGCCAGCATCTTCTGGAATCCTTCGACAAGTTCTGGATTGAAAACATGCACGGCAATCGCAAGATTTCCGAGTACGGCCCGGACGGTCGAACCAGCGAAACCGTCTTTGCTATCCCCGGATTTTCGGTCGGTATTCAACAAGGTGTCGCCACTTCATTGTGGGTCAAAACCGGCAAAAAGAGAAAACATGCCGCAACCGTACTGTTCCGCGATTCTATAGACGCATCCAAGGCCGATGACCGGCGAAAGCAGCTATTGGCCACGCTGACGGAAAAAGACATCAACCGCAGCTACAAAAAGGCACTGCCCACAACTGATAACCGGTTTTCATTCCGACCGAGCGATGTGTCAGAAGATTACCTTCGTTGGCCATTCATTACAGACTTCTCTATGGTAAACCCCTTTAATGGACCAATCGAGAGAAGGGGAAACTCGCTTATTGTATTTGAAAAGGAAATGTGTCATTTCGAAAACCTCAAGAAATATCTCAACCCAAAAATTTCTGATGAAGAAATCCAGCACTGTACGCCTCAGTTCATGAAGTCATCAGGAGAATTCGATGCAACAAAATCAAGGCATAATTTGAAAGGGAAAATTGCGTATTGTGAAAAGAACATAGTAAAATATCCATTTAAGCCTTTAGATATCCGGTTGGCATATTTAGATGCTTCAATTGCTCCTCTGTTTTCACGTCCAAGCCCCGTGCTACTGAAACAAAAAGAAATTGATGGTAATTTCTTTTTCGTTACACGGGATACTGCTGATAAACTGCCTGAAGGCCCACCTTTTTATTCTGCAACTTTAATATGCGATTATGATTCTATTTCCGGACATAGCCGACACTTTCCGTGCTATGTGTATATTGAAAACTCAAAATCCAAAGACGACGACGGGATGACGGGTTCGATGTTCGGGGATGAGAAACCCGCAGAGCAGATCAAGGCGAATCTGTCGGCCAGGTCGCGGACGTATTTGAAGGCGCTGGGGCTGGGCGACCCGGACACGCAGCGGGACGTTGCGGCGCTGATCTGGATGCACAGCCTGGCGATTGGCTACAGCGGGGCGTATCTGGCCGAAAACGCCGACGGGATTCGCCAGGACTGGCCGCGAATCCCGCTGCCGGATTCAAAAACGGCGCTGTCGGCCTCGGCGGCGCTGGGCGGGCAGGTGGCGGCGCTGCTGGATACGGAATCGCCGGTTGCAGGGGTCACGACGGGGCAGGTCGGCAAGGAACTGGCCTGCATCGGGCTTATCAGCCGGGTCGGCGGCGGTGCGGTCAACCCGGACGCCGGCGAACTGGACGTGACGGCCGGCTGGGGACACGCGGGCAAAGGCGGCGTGTGTATGCCGGGCAAGGGCAAGCTGGTCACGCGGCCGTATTCGCAGGAAGAAGCAAAGGCGATCCCGGCCGCACAGCGGGCGCTGCTGGGCGATGAGACCTGCGATGTGTATCTGAATGAGACGGTGTTCATCAAAAATATCCCGGCCAGTGTGTGGAGCTATTACATCGGCGGCTATCAGGTCATCAAGAAGTGGCTCAGCTATCGGGAAAAATCCCTGCTCGGACGCGGCCTGACAATGGACGAAACACTCTACATCCGCCAAATGACCCGCCGCCTGGCCGCACTGGTGATGCTGGGGCCGGAATTAGACACAAATTATAATACCGTCATTGAAAAAACTTATCGCTGGAGCAATACATAAATTCCGGTTAAACAGGCTATCAACAATTATTATGCACAGATAGACAAATCAGAATCTGACGAAGAATGAAAGCTCTCTACCGACACAAACGAAGCGGGGATGTTTTCGCGATTGAGACGGACGCGGCGGGGAGTGTGCTTTCGACCAGCGGGCCGTTGTTCGGGGATGGGTTCGATCCGGCGGTGCTGGATTATGACGAGTACTGGAACAGCGAGATTGCGGCCAAGCTGGCCGACTTTGAGCGGATCACCAAAGATGACTATCGTGAATTACTTCGCAAAAGCGGCTTTATTATCGGCCATAACCAGCGGCATTTGTTTTGAGGAAAAAACTTGCATTTTGACACAAAAAAGTCTATAATGCAGGGCAACAATTGAATACAGGCGTTCACTGAACGGATCGCGTTGCAACTGAAACCGGCAAGTTTTTTTGTAAGCAAGCGCAGATGTCAGTGCCCCATACGGGGTACTGCTTGCGTATTGCTTACGGGCCTTGCCGGGCCTCAGTTGCATACGATGTAGCAGTGCCCTTTTTTTATTGGCAGACTGAATCGCGGGAAATTTGCTGTACCAACGAATGACAATTTTTTTACAGACGCGGCGTGAAGCCGGGAAGGGATGAAGATGAAACTTCTTTGCGTGGGTATTGTTTTACTGGGCGTTTCATGTTTTGCAGGGGCGGACACTTTTGGCACGGAGGCCAATCAATTCACAATCGACTTTGTGCCGATTTCAGGCAGCAGGAACCCCACCAGCGGTTACGGAATAGTCAATAACGATTACTGTATCGGCAAGTTCGAAATTACCAATGACCAGTGGACTAAATTCGTAAATATCCACGGTAAGCCAAGGGGAAACCCTTCGACTGCCTATGACAGGGAGGCCTATTGGACTGGTGGAAATCGTCCTACGAACTGTGTAAGTTGGTATGAGGCGGCACAATTTGTCAACTGGCTCAACACCAGCACAGGCCATCAGAAAGCATACAATTTCACCGGTACACAGGGGACTAACAGCTATACCTTTGACATCTGGGATAGCTCTGAGGCATGGGGCGGAACAAATCTTTACCGCCACAAGGACGCTTATTATTTCCTGCCGACCGAGGACGAGTGGGTCAAGGCGGCTTACTGGAATGGTTCAACACTCCAGACATGGGCAATGTTAAATGATGCCTGTCCTGTTAAAGGAGTTGATTCAAATTACGGGGGAAGTGGTGGCCCTTGGAATGTTGGAAGCGGCAGCGAAGAACTTAATGGTACGTTTGATATGATGGGCAATGTTTTTGAATGGATAGAAGATTCGTGGTGGAGTCCAGAGAGGTATCCAGCCAGCTCATCCCATATTTACCGTGGAGGTTCAAATGCCATTTACGGCGGTGCAATTGAGGGGCTTATGTCATCGACACGGTACGATGGTTCGGCAGACAGTGAGGTTAGCAACATCGGTTTTCGTGTCGCCTCCGTCCCTGAACCTGCCAGTTTAGGATTGCTGTTCTTGGGCGGATTGCTGATTCGGCGTAAGCTTTATCTGGAAAAAATGCACGTCCGAGGCCGATAGACGAAGCACAGGACGATCTCGCAAAACTCTACTGAACTATAGGCAGAGAGGAGAATTATGGAGTCTCTTAAAAAAACTCGAAGAACCATTTTTAAGCAAGCGGAAGCCATTGAAAACGCTTTGACTGATGCACTTTCTCGCAACAATAAACTTCATATAAAAACACAGCAGAAGTCCGGTGATGGTATCGAGCAGAGATTTTACGAAGAATATTTTGTGCCCGGCTTCGCTGAGTTATACCGGGGCACTTATCATGAAGAAGTTTTTTTTAATTCTGCCACAGGAATAGATGCATACGTTAAAGATCAGTACAAAAGAGTAACTGTTCTTTGTCTATGGATCGAAAAGAATGGATTCTTCCATTGCTTTGAGAACGAAATTTTTCTGGTAGGCCTTTCCTCGATGTATTCTGGCATTGATCCATCCGTGAAACGCTACCTGATTGGAGATGCTGCATCTTATTTCCCTGCTCTTGTTGAAGCCTATGCAGAATTAGATAAAAAGGCAAATAGGATTATATGTTTCCTTGCCCTATTCGCATTCATAGGGGTAGGGGCAATATTGACGATGATTTCAGGTTTTATGAATTGAAATAATTGACTGAAGAAAAACGGTTGATGATTTTTGGAATCGTCCCTATTTTTTTCAATTAGTGGCACTCTTGCTGATCGGGATAACGATTGCAAGGTGAATTTGGCTGATCTTGCGGTTTTGGTTTCAAAATTGGTTGAAGTGTAACATCGAACCTCAAACGGCCTGCTGGGAATAAGCTGCACGGTCTGAACACCAGTTGAAAGAGAATGTGATGAAACAGTTTTCTTGCGTTGTGTTTTTGGCGGCAGTTATCGCGTTGGCATTTATCGCGGTGATGTTCGGCCCAGGTCGGTATCAGATTCAGACGGTAACGTTCAAGACTTGGGGAGAGGGCGACAAAAAAGCCTGTGTCAAAATCGACCGGCTGACGGGGCGCACGTGGATACTGGAAGGCACGCATTCGACCGAACACGGTGATAAGCGGTTTCGGGAGATCATAAGCAATTAGACATCGGCAACACAGCCCCGTAAAAGCCCTGTAATCGCATTGACCGCTTGACCCTGCCCGATGTGCCCTTTTGCTGAGAGCGACGCTCACGCGGCGAGAAAGCGGCCGCTACGCAGACGCTACGGCGCACAGCAAGCCGCGACAGAGACACGCCACGCCGGAAGCAGACACCCGCACAGATTGACCGATACCGGCCTGACGAGAGAACAGCCGCGCCGCAGTCGGACTTGTCCGACCGCTGATCTGACTGCCGCCGATACAGTCCCACGCAGCGCCGTCGAAGTTAACGGACGGACTTCGACCGAAGCCCCCACGCGCGACCAGGACAGCCCCCGGACAGACACCAGAGCCACGAGCCACGACACCCAGCCGGATCCAACACGACACCGAACACCCGACAGCAGGCAACCGCGAGCGGAGCCAGTCAGCGATTTACAGAGAGAAGGCAGAGCCGCCGGGTAGGGGTACAGGAGATTGTCAGTTGATAGGCGGATGGTCGATGGTCATTTTGTATGCAACCGAAGCAAACCCACGCAAACGGGAGACGATGATGTGAAAGTGCCGCAAGGTAGGAACCCGGAGCCGGAAGCCCTGTACTCGAAAAATCCCTACACCCTTGTTCTGTTTAATGTTTCTGTCAATAGGAACACACTGGCAATTCAAGATGGCAAACGTCCAAACCTGTGACATTGTCACATGTGTATATAAAAAGACTCCAGAATTCCCATAACGGCTCATTGAGCCGACATAAGTATAAAAGACTCCAGAATCAAAAGCCCCACACAGCCGAACCGCAAGCCGCTGATTGTTCCTGACAAAAAAACCGTGAAGCGTAAAAATTATTTTCTGGAAGCAAAAACCATTGCTCACGGTTAATCACACTCGCCGCCGGGATTACTGATCGCAGACCATCACAGCGACGGAGCGATAGGGCGCAGCGCCACAACAGCGGGCTTGACATTGCAAATACGTTTTGCTTTTATGGTTGTCGTATGGTGAATCTCGAACACAATACAGCATTGAACAGAGCCGCGTTTCGTGGGTGTTGCCCAGCCGCAAGGCCGCACGGTTTTCGAGAACCGACCAGCACCCACGAAGCCCGGCTTTTTTTTGTGGCGGTATGATGGATATTTTTGTTGAAGCGAAACGGATTGTCCGGTCTAACCCGAATGAGTTCAAAGCTGCCATCGATGGTATCGCAAAACAATTATCCAAAGCTAAGACTGAACCCAAATTGATGAACAGTTTGTGGGATTGCTGGCGAGATTCAATCGGCAATGATTTGATCGTGCTGGCGTGGCTGCTATCAGATTCAGCCATCGGCCACGGAGAACCCGGACTGGATAAGCGGATAATCAGAATGCTTCTTGCCCGTCCCCAAAACAAAGACGGTAAGCATATCGATGACAAGAATGTGAATCCCTGGAACATTGTACAGGACTGGACCAAGGCTGTTATCTTTTATCAGGAGGACAGCAAAACGCGGCTTGCCGATGCAATACGGGCGTACACCGACCAATCGCAACAGCAGGCAGTCCAGAA
>Ga0209612_1000943_pt1 | contig 25875 bp, 18 predicted proteins | sample BioC12SIPDNA_FD_185746 | JGI IMG/M metagenome (GOLD analysis project Ga0209612, IMG submission 185746) | Anaerobic biogas reactor microbial communites from Washington, USA - Biogas_R1_B C12 SIP DNA (SPAdes) (version 2) | ecosystem: Engineered > Bioreactor > Anaerobic > Unclassified | place...
AAGTGGCGCGAGTGGGAGAACTACCGGAGCCAGATCACGCCCTTCGAGCTCGAGCAGTACCTGGGCCTGTAGGGTCGCCGTGGTGAAGCCACCCCCCGCACGATCGGTCGTTCCCGGCCCGGGGCGTCTCGGACTGGTCGAACCCACGGCACCGGCCGAACTCCGGCAGATCGGCTGGAACGGCCCCGACAGCATCGATGTGTTGTGGGCGCTGTCGCGGGCACCCGACGCCGACCTCGCACTGCGGAGTCTCACCCGGCTCGCCGAGGCGCTCGGCGACGCCGGCTGGTCCGAACTCGACGCGGCGTTGCGCACCGACAAGGGACTGCGGGGGCGGCTGCTGGGGTTGTTGGGGGCCTCGTCGGCGTTCGGCGATCACCTGGTCGCCCACCCCGATCGGTGGCGGATGCTCGCCGGTGTCCTCGAACTCCCCGACAGACACACCTTCACCGCTCGCATGCTCGACAGTGTGGAGGCAACACCCGAAACCGGGGGACGCACCGACAGGCTCATCCACCGTGCCGCGGTCACCGGACCCACCGCCGTCGCGGCGCTCCGGACCACCTACCGCGACCAGCTCATGCTCATCGCCGCCGCCGACCTCGCGGCGACCGTCGAGAACGAACCGGTCGTGCCGTACATCGAGGTCGGGCATCTGCTGGCCGACCTCGCCGACGCCGCACTGACCGCGGCACTCGCGGTGGCGCTCGCGACCGTCGTCCCCGACGGTCCGTGCCCCGTCGATCTGGCGGTCATCGCCATGGGCAAATGTGGTGCGCGGGAACTGAACTACATCAGCGATGTCGACGTCGTGTTCGTGGCCGAACCCGCCGACCACCGCGCCACCCGCATCGCCTCGGAGATGATGCGCATCGGCACGTCCGCGTTCTTCGAGGTCGACGCGGCGTTGCGCCCCGAAGGCAAGAGCGGGGAACTGGTCCGCACCCTCGACTCGCACATCGCGTACTACCAGCGGTGGGCCAAGACCTGGGAATTCCAGGCGCTGCTCAAGGCCCGCCCGATGACCGGCGACCTCGACCTCGGTCGCCGCTACGTCGACGCGCTCAGCCCCATGGTGTGGACGGCCTCCGAACGCGAGGCGTTCGTACCGGAGGTCCAGGCGATGCGCCGGCGCGTCGAAGAACTCGTTCCCGCCGACCTGCGCGAACGTGAACTGAAGCTCGGGCGCGGATCGCTGCGCGACGTCGAGTTCGCGGTGCAGCTCCTGCAGATGGTGCACGGACGGGTGGACGAGACGCTGCGCGTGCGCAACACCGTCGATGCGCTGTCGGCGCTCGCCGACGGCGGTTACGTCGGACGCGACGACGCCGCGAACCTCCGTGCCTCGTACGAGTTCCTGCGGCTCCTCGAACACCGCCTCCAGCTGCAACGGCTCAAACGCACCCATACGCTGCCGCCGCCGGAGGACCGTGAGAACCTGCGCTGGCTCGCGCGCGCGGCCCACATGCGTCCGGACGGCCGCAAGGACGCGCTCGGTGTCCTCGAAGCCGAGATCAAACGCAACACCGCGCGGATCCGGAAGCTGCATGCGCGACTGTTCTACCGGCCGCTGCTCGAATCGGTCAGTCGCCTCGACAAGGATGCGGTGCGCCTGTCGCCGGACGCCGCGGTCCGTCAGCTCGCCGCCCTCGGGTACAGCGCACCCGAGCATGCGCTCGAACACCTGACGGCGCTGTCCGGCGGCGCATCCCGCAAGTCCCGGATCCAGGCGTTGCTGCTTCCGCAGCTGCTCGAATACCTGGGGGACACCGTCGACCCCGACGCGGGACTGCTCGCGTACCGACGGCTGTCGGACGCGCTCTACGACACCGAGTGGTTCCTGCGGGTGTTGCGCGACGAGCCGTCCGTCTCGGAGCGGTTGATGACCGTGCTCGGGTCGTCGTTGTACGTGCCGGAACTGTTGATCAAGGCACCCGACGTCATCCGTCTCTACGCCGCCGGACCCTCCGGGCCACGCCTGCTCGACCCGAAACCGAAGGAGGTCGCCGGGGCGATCGTCGTGTCGTCGGCGCGCTACACCGAACCCGGCCGGGCGATCGCTGCCGCCCGGTCGCTGCGCCGCGCCGAACTCGCGCGGGTCGCGAGCGCCGACATCCTCGGCATGCTCGAGGTGCCGCAGGTGTGCGAGGCGTTGTCGTCGGTGTGGTCGGCGGTGCTCGAAGCCGCCCTGGCCGCCGTGATCCGCGGGTCCGAACGCACCCGCGGCCCGGCACCCGCCCGGATCGCCGTGATCGGCATGGGTCGGCTCGGCGGTGCCGAACTCGGATACGGATCGGACGCGGACGTCCTGTTCGTCTGCGAACCGCTGCCCGACGCCGACGAGACGGTCGCCGTCAAGTGGGCCACTTCCGTGGCCGAGCAGGTGCGCAAGCTCCTGGGCGCACCGAGTACCGATCCGCCACTCGAGGTCGATCTGGATCTGCGCCCCGAGGGCCGCAGCGGTGCCCTCGTGCGGACCCTCAAGTCGTACGAGGCGTACTACACGCAGTGGGCCGAGGTGTGGGAGGTACAGGCCCTGCTGCGGGCGCACAACGTGGCCGGAGACCGGGATCTGGGGTTGCGGTTCCTGCACATGATCGACCGGGTGCGCTACCCGGAGGGCGGGATCTCCGCCGACGGGGTCCGGGAGATCCGGCGGATCAAGGCGCGGGTCGACTCCGAGCGCCTTCCGCGCGGCGCCGACCCCGCCACGCACACCAAGCTCGGTCGCGGTGGGCTCGCCGACGTCGAGTGGACGGTGCAGCTGCTGCAGCTGCAGGCCGCGCACCGCATCGAATCGTTGCGCAACACGTCGACGCTCGCGACACTCGACGCGATCGGGGCGGCGGAGCTGATCAGCGAGGCGGACGTCGAACTGCTGCGGGACGCCTGGCTGACCGCCACCCGCGCGCGCAACGCGCTGGTGCTGGTGCGCGGGAAGCCGACCGATCAGCTGCCCGGCCCCGGTAATGCTCTCAGTACCGTCGCGCGCGTCGCGGGATGGCCCGGCGATGATCCGAACGAATTCCTCGACCACTACCTGCGGGTCACGCGGCGGGCACGCGCCGTCGTCGAGCGGGTGTTCTACGGAGAGGACTGAGCGCGTGACCTCGAACCACCACCGCGACGGGACCGGCCGATGACGACGGAACCGGTTCCGACCCCCGACGATCTCGCCGCTGCCCTCGAGGCGCTGCGCGCTCGGGTTCCGCTGGTGCACTCGCTCACCAACGTGGTCTCGGCGAACTTCGTCACGAACGTGCTGCTCGCGGCCGGAGCGGTCAACGCCCACATCGACAACGTGCACGAAGCCGCGGGGTTCGCGCGGATCGCGGGCGGGGTGCTCGTGAATCTCGGCACACCCGACGACGGCACCGCCGCGGCGTTCACCGCCGCTGCCGGCGCCGCGCACGAGTCGGGTACCCCGTGGGTGCTCGATCCGGTCGGGGTCGGGGCTCTGCCGTGGCGCAGCGGCCTCGCCGTGGATCTGCTGCGATACCGTCCGACCGGTATCCGGGGGAACGCATCCGAGATCATCGCGCTCGCGGGGCTCGGCGGCGACACCCGCGGTGTCGACAGCGGCGACACGCCGGAGGCCGCCGTGCCGGCGGCCGCGGCGCTGCTCGCGCACGCCGACGTGGTGTCGGCGTCCGGGGCCGTCGACCACCTCGTCGGGCGCGCCGCCGACGGAACCGTCGTGGGGGTGCGGATCCGCGGCGGCAGCGACATGTTGCCGAGGGTCACGTCGACCGGGTGCTCCCTCGGAGCTCTCGCCGCCGCCTATCTGGCGATCGCACCGACACCGCTCGTCGGCCTGGTGGCCGCGCACGCGCACGTGGCGGTCGCGGCCGAGATCGCCGACGAGACGGCGACCGGACCCGGTTCGTTCGCGGTCGCGTACCTCGACGCGTTGTATTCGGTCGATGCGACCACGCTGGCCGAGCGCGCCCGCATCGAGCCGCTCGACGTCCTCGCGGTCGACCGGAGGTGAGGCCGGCGCGTGGCGGTCATTCCGGTGGCCGCGCGAGCATCCGCTTCCGGAGACTGTCGTAGATCGGCGGTGCTCCGCAGAGATGGGCGACGACCATCGCCGCGGCGGTCGCCGCGAGCATCGGGACGGTCACGCCGGTCGTGGCCGTCATCTCCACCACGAGGACGATGCCCGTCAGCGGTGCCCGCACCGTCGCCCCGAACAACGCGGCCATCCCGACCAGCGCCATCGGTACCGTGATCGACGCGTCGACACCCGGCACCAGCGCTGCCGCGGCACCGGCGCACAGCACGCCCCACAGGGATCCGAGCGCGAGCAGCGGCGCGAACAGTCCGCCGGGGGTTCCTGCCGCGTAGGAGAGCGGGCCGGTCGCGAACCGGAGGAGGACGTACCCGGCGACCGCGGGTAGCGCGAGTGTTCCGCCACCGATCAGGTGCTGGGCCACGGCGTCCCCGCCGCCGGTGGACAGCGGCGCGAACGCCGACAGCAACCCCACTGCGGCACCGATCGTCGCGGCCTTCGCGACCGGGGGCAACGACCGGACGGCGTCGGCGGCGACGAGAGCGCCCGTCACCGCCCGGTTGTAGCCCGCACCGAGCACACCGGTGAGCACGCCGAACGTCACGAACACCGGAAGCAACGCCAACGACGGTGGAGCAACGGTGGGCACCGTGAAATCGGGTCTGTCGCCGAGGATCAGGCGTGCGCACCCCACTCCGGTCGCCACCGACACCAGCACCGGGACGGCGGTGCGGAATCGGACCGTGCGGGTGATCTCCTCGAAGACGAACAATGCGCCGCCGATCGGCGCGTTGAACGCGACGGCGAGTCCGGCACCCGACACCGCGGTGTGGAGTTCGCGTACGTGCGTGTCGTCCGCGTGCGCGCGGCGAGCGGTTTCGGCGCCGATCGTCGCACCCATGTGGACGATCGGGCCTTCCCTCCCGAGTACCAGTCCGGAGCCGATCCCGAGAATCCCGCCGACGAATCGGGCCGGTACCACCGCGATCGACGGTGGAGCCGCTTCGCCGCGCTGCACGGCCTCGACGTGCTGGATTCCGCTGCCCGCCGCGAGGGGGACGGGGCGCACGATCAGGGCTGCGAGTGCGGCACCGAGTGCGGTGAAGGCCAGCGGAACGAACCAGCCGGGCCCCGGCAGGTCGTCCGCCACCGCGAGGACGTGGTGCCGCATCGTGTCGGCGACCTGCAGGCACCATCGGAACGCGCCGCCGACGAACCCGACGAGCGACCCGGCGATCGCCGCCAGCGCGCAGGTCCGAACGAGTTCGCGTGCCCGCGGTGCACTTTGTTCCGGTGGTTCGCGTGGCTGCTCCATCGGCTGTCCGTCCTGTCCGGTCGGCGCCGCCCGGGGTGCCCCGCGCGGCGCCGTCGTGGACCCGCCCCCGAGTATGCGCCCGACCGCGGCGGCGCGACCGGAAACCGGTGCGACGCGACCGACCCGGCATCGACCGGTCGCGCCGACACCGACCGCGGTGCAGCTCGGTGCACGCGTGACCTTCGGGCGGAACGTCGGGGAGGTGTGCCCTACCGCTCAGTGAGACCACGCGAGCCGCGGTCGGGATCACGCCGTAGCGTCCGAATTTCGCGGGAACGCGAGGAACGGGAGTGCACAGATGGAGTTGAGGGAGTCGGCGGCGCAGCTCGAGCTGCGACGGGAACTGCGCGCGTACTTCGCTGCGCTGTTGCCGGAGGAGAAGCGGCGGAAGGCCGGCGAGGAAGGTGTGGGCGGCCAGTACTTCCGCGAGGTCGTCAAGCTGCTCGGGCAGGACGGCTGGCTCGGTATCGGTTGGCCGAAGGAGTACGGCGGCCAGGGCCGCTCCGTCGAGGAACAGTTCGTCTTCTTCGACGAGGTGCAGCGGGCCGGTCTGCCGTTCCCGTTCGTCACGGTGAACACCGTCGGCCCGACACTGATGAAGTACGGCACCGAGGAACAGAAGGAACGATTCCTGCCGGGCATCCTCGCCGGCGACATCGTCTTCGCCATCGGCTACACCGAGCCGGAGGCGGGCACCGACCTCGCGTCGCTCGAGACCCGCGCCGTGCGCGACGGTGACGATTTCGTCGTCGACGGCAACAAGATCTTCACCTCGGGCGCCAACACCGCCGACTACGTGTGGCTCGCGTGCCGCACCGACCCCGACGCGCCCAAACACAAGGGCATCTCGATACTCGTGGTTCCCACCGACGACGAGGGTTTCACCTGGTCGCCGATCCCCACCGTCGGCGGCCTGACGGTCACCTCGACCTACTACAGCGGGATTCGTGTGCCGTCGAAGGACGTCATCGGGGAGGTGAACGGCGGCTGGAAGCTCATCGCCGCGCAGCTCAACCACGAGCGCATCGGTCTCGCGGCGATCGGCGGACGCACCTACGGGCTGTGGCACCAGGTCCTCGACTGGGCCAAGGACAACGGCTCCATCGAGATCCCGTGGGTCCAGCAGGAATTCGCGCGCACACACGCGAGGCTCGAGGCGATGCGGCTGCTGAACTGGAAGATGACCGCGGCCGTCGCGGCGGACACGTTGTCCGGCGCGGACGCGGGCGCCACCAAGGCGTACGGCACCGAGACCCACATCGACGTGTATCGCACACTGCTCGCCATCCTCGGCGCGGCCGGACGGATCCGCCCCGAATCGCCGGGGGCGCTGCTGGCCGGTCAGATCGAGCAGATCTCCCGGCAGGGCATGGTGAACACGTTCGGTGGTGGTGTCAACGAGGTCCTGCGCGACATGGTCGCGACGATGGGCCTGGGCCTGGTGCGGGAGAAGAGGGTCAAGTGAGCGAATTCCTCACCGTTCTCAAGGAGTTCGAGGGCAAGACCCTCACCCCGACCACGTGGGGTCCGGATGCGGTCAACACTCCGATGATCCGGCACTGGGTCGAGACGATGGGCGACACCAATCCCATCCACCTCGACGACGATGCGGCCCGTGCCACGGGCCGCGAGGGCGCCGTCGCGCCCGCGCTCATGGCGCAGGTGTGGACCATGCGCACGTTCGTCGACAAGATGGCGAACAACGACCCGTCGCAGGTGTGGACCGATCTGATCGCCACGCTCGACGACGCCGGATTCACGTCGGTCGTCGCGACGGACTCCGATTTCGAGTTCTTCAGCGAACTGCGCCCCGGTGATCGGGTGTCGCTCACCGAGGTCGTCGAGGACATCTCCGAGGAGAAGACCACGGGTCTCGGCGTCGGACACTTCGTCACCACCGTGAAGACGTACCGCCGTCGCGGCGCCGCGAATGTGGACGGTGGCGAGGACGAGGTCGTCGCCACCCAGCGCTGGCGCACACTGCGGTTCCGGCCGCGGGGCACGGACGCCCCGGCGGAGCAGAAACCGGCCGCGGGCCCGATCCCGGGGCTGCGGCCGCGTCCCGCGCTCAACGCGGACAACGCGTTCTGGTTCGAGGCCGCCAAGGAACACCGGCTGGTGATCCAGCGGTGTGTCGCGTGCGGAACCCTGCGGCACCCGACGGGACCGATGTGCGGGCAGTGCCGCTCCCTCGACTGGGACACCGTCGACGCGTCGGGCCGCGGCATCGTCTACAGCTTCGTCGTCAACCACCACCCGCAGATCCCCGGGTTCGAGTACCCGCTCGTCGTGGCGACGATCGAACTCGAGGAAGGCACCCGCCTGATCGCGAACATGACCGGTGTCGCACCGGCGGACGTCGAGATCGGCATGCCGGTGGAACTGGACTGGATCGACGCCGACCCGGATCTGACGCTCCCCGCGTTCCGGCCGGCCGCACGGGAGGACTCGTAGATGGACTTCAACTTCAGCGAAGAGCAGGAAGCGGTTCGCCACCTCGCCGGCGAGGTCTTCACCGGTAAGGCGAACATCGACCGCGTCAAGCAGGTCGAACTGAGCGACGAGCGCATCGACCGCGACCTGTGGCGTGAACTGGCCACCACCGGCCTGCTCGGCATCGCACTGCCCGAGGACCTCGGCGGTGGCGGGCTCGGCATCGCCGAGTTGTTCGTGCTGCTCGAGCAGCAGGGCCGTCACGTGGCTCCGGTACCGCTGTGGCCGTCGACCCTCGCGGCGGCCGCGATCGCCGAGTTCGGCACCGACGAGCAGCGCACCGCGCTGGTTCCGGGCGTCGCCGACGGCAGCTGCTTCCTGACGATCGGGCTCGAAGAGTTCGGTCCCCACACCGACCGCGATCCGGAGACCACCGCCGCCCCGGCCGATGGCGGATGGTTGCTCACCGGTGCGAAGGCCGTCGTGCCGGTCACCCACGTCGCGCACCGCGCGATCGTCTCGGCGACCACCGCGACCGGCGCCGCGCTGTTCGTCGTCGACCTCGCCGCCGACGGGGTCGCGGTGCAGCAGACCCAGTCCACCGACTGGCAGATCTGCGGCAACGTCACCTTCACCGAGGCCCCGGCGCAGCTGCTCGGCGCCGCGGACGGCACCACCGTGCGGTGGCTGCAGGACCGTGTCGAACTCGCGCTCGCCGCGATCCAGCACGGTGTCGGTGCGAGCGCCGTCGAGCAGACCGTCACCTACCTCAACGGCCGCCACCAGTTCGGGCGGCCCCTGGCCACCTTCCAGGCGGTCGCGCATCAGCTCGCCGACTGCTACATCGACCTCGAGGCGATGAGCGTGACCCTGTGGCAGGCCGTCCAGAACCTCGTCGACGGGGTCGATCCCGGCACGTCCGTGCTCGTCGCGAAGTGGTGGGCCACCGACGGGGGTCAGCGCATCGTGCATCGCACCACCCACCTGCACGGCGGCATGGGTGTCGACACCGACTACCCGGTGCATCGGCACCTGCTGTGGGGCAAGCAGATCGGTGCCACTCTCGGTGGTTCGGCAGCCGATCTCGCCCGGCTCGGCGCGCAGCTCGCCGCGGGTGTGGAGGTGGTCGCGTGACCGCCACCGTGCCCGCACTGGGCGGCCGCAGCTACGACGACATCACCGTCGGCGAAGCACTGCCCGAGCTGATGATCCCGCTGACCCGAACCCTGATCGTCGCGACGGCGCTCGCCACGCGCGACTTCCAGGACGTGCACCACGACCCCGACCTGGCGCGTGAGCGCGGCTCGAAGGACGTGTTCATGAACATTCTCACCAGCAACGGGCTGGCCGGACGGTTCGTGACGGACTGGGCGGGGCCGTACGTGACGGTGCGTCGCGTGAAGATCCGGCTCGGCGCCCCCAACTATCCCGGCGACACCATGACGATGACCGGTGAGGTCGTCGCCAAGGAGAACGGCCTGGTCGAGGTGAAGGTCGTGGGCGCCAACAGCCTCGGCAACCACCTGTCCGGCACGGTCACGGTCGCCTACCCGTCCGCCGGCGAAGGGAAGGACGCCTGATGGCTGTCGGTTCGCTCTCGGGTGCCGCCGCGATCGTCGGTATCGGCGCCACCGAGTTCTCCAAGAAGTCCGGTCGCTCCGAGCTGCAACTCGCGTGCGAGGCCGTCACCGCCGCGCTCGCGGACGCCGGTATCGATCCGTCCGAGGTGGACGGCCTGACCACGTTCACGATGGAGACCAACGGCGAGATCCTCGTCGCCCGCAACTGCGGGCTGGGGGAACTGAAGTTCTTCTCCCGCATCGGCTACGGCGGCGGTGCCGCGTGCGCATCGGTGCAGCAGGCCGCGATGGCGGTCGCGACGGGCGTCGCCGAGGTGGTCGTGGTGTACCGGGCGTTCAACGAACGCTCGGGCACGCGGTTCGGGCTCGGGCAGCACGACCGTCCGATGGACAGCACCGCGGACCGAGCCGCCTACGCGTGGCTGACCCCGCAGGGCCTGGCCACCCCCGCCCAGTGGGTGGCGATGTTCGCGCGCCGGTACATGCACCAGTACGGCGCGACCAGCGAGGACTTCGGGCGGGTCGCGGTCGTGGCCCGCAAGCACGCCGCGAACAATCCGGCGGCCTGGTTCTACGGCAAGCCGATCACGCTCGAGGACCACCAGAACTCGCGGTGGATCGCCGAGCCGCTGCACCTGCTGGACTGCTGCCAGGAGACCGACGGTGGCCAGGCGCTGGTCGTCGTGTCCGCCGAACGCGCGAAGGACCTGCGGAACAAGCCGGTGATCGTCAAGGGCGCCGCGCAGGGATCCGGCAAGGATCAGCACATGATGACCAGCTACTACCGTCCCGACATCACCGGCATCCCGGAGATGGGTCTGGTCGGACGCCAGCTGTACGCGCAGGCGGGGCTGACGCCCGCCGACATCGACGCCGCGATCCTGTACGACCACTTCACCCCGCTGGTGCTCCCGCAGCTCGAGGAACTCGGGTTCTGCGCGCCCGGCGAGGCGAAGGACTTCATCCGGGAGGGCAACCTCGAGATCGGGGGGCGTCTGCCGAGCAACACCCACGGCGGCCAGGTCGGTGAGGCGTACCTGCACGGCGTCAACGGCATCGCGGAGGCGGTGCGCGTGGTGCGGGGTACGTCGACCAATCAACCGGAGGGCGTCGACAACATCATCGTCACCGCGGGAACCGCGGTTCCCACCAGCGGCCTGATCCTCGGCGCCGCCTGACCGGGACTGCCCGGGCGCGGAGATCGTCGAGATGCCGTGCGGCCGGCTCGGACCACGAGGTCCGAGCCGGCCGTCGTCGTGTCCGGACAAGTCCGGATCGTGCGTGGGCGGCTGATCACTTCGCCGAGCTCGTCAACGTGAGCCGGGTCACATTTGGTCATAATGCTTCGTTGTTCGCAATCTTGTTGACCCCTGATGGCAGAGATTGTGACCCTTACTGCACCGAATGATGTGACGTCAGCAGCGACGTACCCCTGTCGCAGCGAAGGAGCGGTGAGCGATGACCGAGATCGCAGTCCGGACAGCCGAGAAACCCGTCTACGACCTCGACGACCGATACCGGCCCGGATCGGGCACCGTTCTGCTCACCGGAGTCCAGGCGATCGCACGGCAACTGGTCGAACAACACGTCCGTGACATCCGCGCCGGGCGCCGCGTCGCCACGTTCGTCTCCGGCTACCCCGGCAGCCCCCTCGGCGGACTCGACAAGCTGCTCCACGGCATGCCCGCGACCCTCGACGAGCACGACATCACCTTCGTGCCCGGGTTCAACGAGGAACTCGCCGCGACAGCGGTGTGGGGGAGCCAGGGCCGGCTCGGGGCCGGAACACCGACACACGACGGCGTCGTCGGCGTCTGGTACGGCAAGGGCCCGGGGCTCGACCGCGCCACCGACGCGTTGCGCCACGCCAACATGTACGGCGTCAGTCCGGACGGCGGCATGCTGCTGATGGTCGGCGACGACCCCGCCTCCAAGTCGTCGACGGTACCGGCCGTGAGCGAGCGCTCCCTCGCCGCCCTGGGAATCCCGGTCCTGTTCCCCCGCAACGCCGCCGAGATCGTCACCATGGGGCTGCACGGGGTGGCGCTGTCGCGGGCCTCCGGGTGCATCGTCGCGCTGAAGATCGTCGCCGACGTCGCGGACGGTGCGTGGTCGATGGACGGCTCGATCGCCGACATCGACACGATCGTCCCGGAGATCGACTGGGACGGAAAGCCGTTCACCTACGTGCAGCGTCCCATGGCGGCACCGAGCGACAGCGTCATCTCCGAGGCCGACCTGTACGGTCCCCGCTGGAAGATGGTGCAGGCCTACGGCCGGGCCAACGGACTCGACGTCATCGAGGTCGACCCGCCGCACGCCCGCATCGGCTTCGCCGCCACCGGAACCACCTTCGACGCGCTCCGTCAGGCGCTCCTCGACCTCGGGGTGACCGACGCGGACCTGCACCGCGCAGGAATCCGGTTGCTGCGCATCGGAATGCCGTACCCGCTCGGTGCCCACCTCGTCCGCGACTTCGCGCGCGGACTCGACCGCCTCGTCGTCGTCGAGGACAAGACCGCGTTCGTCGAGACCCAGATCCGTGAGATCCTGTACGGCACCGAGAATCCCCCGGCGATCATCGGGAAGAAGGACGACGACGGCCGGCCACTCGTGCCGGTCGACGGCGAACTGACCGCCGGTCGACTCCGCGGACCGCTCCGCCGCGTCCTGCGCGGGCACGTCGAACTCGGACCCGCACCGCTACCGCAGCTTCCGCTCGAGGTGCTCTCCGCGAAACGAACCCCCTACTTCTGCAGCGGCTGCCCGCACAACCGGTCGACGGCGCTGCCCGACGGATCCATCGGCGGCGGCGGGATCGGCTGCCACGCCCTGGTCACGATGTCCGGCCGCGCCGACAGCGCCGTCACCGGACTGACCCAGATGGGCGGTGAAGGCGCCCAGTGGATCGGGCAGGCACCGTTCACCGACATCGGTCACATATTCCAGAACCTCGGCGACGGCACCTACTTCCACTCCGGGCAGCTCGCCGTCCAGGCGTGCGTCGCCGCGGGAGTCGACATCACCTTCAAGATCCTGCACAACGACGTCGTCGCGATGACCGGCGCGCAACACGCCGAAGGTGCCCTCACCATCGCGGACCTGACCCACAAGCTCACCGTCGAGGGCGTGCGGCGGATCATCGTGTGCTCCGACGACCCCCGCCGCCACCGCAGACGCACCCTCGCGCGCGGCACCCAGGTGTGGCACCGTGACCGGCTCGACGAGGCGCAGCGGCTCCTGCGCGACACCCCCGGTGTCACGGTGCTGATCTACGACCAGCACTGCGCGGCCGACGCCCGCCGGCAACGCAAGCGCGGGGCACTGCCCGCCCGCACCACCCGCGTCGTGATCAACGAATCGGTGTGCGAAGGCTGCGGCGACTGCGGGGTCAAGAGCAACTGTCTGTCCGTGCAGCCCGTCGACACCGAATTCGGGTCGAAGACCCGCATCGACCAGACCTCCTGCAACACCGACTACTCGTGCCTCGACGGGGACTGCCCGTCCTTCGTCACCGTGGAGGTCGACCCGAACCGGAAGGCCGCGCGGCACACCGTCCCCGTCCCGCCGCCGGTCGCCGACCCCGAACCGAGCACGGGGACCGGCACCCGCAACGTGTTCCTCGCCGGTATCGGGGGCACCGGCATCGTCACCGTCAACCAGGTCCTCGCGACCGCGGCGCTGCGCGCCGGATTCGACGTCGAATCCCTCGACCAGATCGGCATGAGCCAGAAGGCCGGACCCGTCGTGTCGCACCTGCGCTACGCCGAGGGCACCCTCGACCCCGGCAACCGGGTCGGGCCGGGTGGGGCGACGTGCCTGCTCGCCATCGATCTGCTCACCGCCGCGGACCCGAAGAACCTCGCCTACGCCGACCCCGGCACCACCGTCGCGGTCGCATCCACCAGCCGCACCCCCACCGGGGACATGGTGTACGACCGTTCGATCCGGCACCCCGACGAGACGGACCTGCTCGCCCGGCTCGGCGACGCCACCCGCGCCCTGACCGCATTCGATGCGCTCGCCGCGGCGCAGGTGCTGTTCGGCGACACCGCCGCCGCGAACTTCCTCGTCGTCGGTGCGGCGCACCAGCTCGGCGGGCTCGACATCCCCGCCGCCGACATCGAGGAGGCCATCACGATCAACGGTGTGGCGGTCGAGAGCAACATCGCCGCGTTCCGGTGGGGGCGCGTCGCCGTCGCCGACCCCGACGTGTTCGCCGCCGCCGCCGCACCGGCCGGCACACGCCGCGCCCCGGCCGTGCCCGAGCACCTCTTCGCCGACGTCACACTGGCGGGGGAAGCGCTTCGGCTCGCGCGTCTGCGCGCCGCCGAACTGGTCGGCTTCCAGGACGAGGCGACCGCCGCACGGTACCTGCGCACCCTGCAGGACGTGTGGGACGCCGAACGCGCCGTCACCGACCGCACCGACCTGACCGAGGCCGTGGCGCGTGGCCTGTTCAAGTTCACCGCCTACAAGGACGAGTACGAGGTCGCGCGGATGCTCGTCGACCCCGCCTTCGTCGACGACGTCGGCCGGCAGGTCCCCGGTGGCGCGAAGCTGACCTACCGGCTGCACCCGCCGGTGCTGCGCGCGCTGGGGCGCACCACGAAGATCGGATTCGGTCCTCGCACACACGGGGCGCTGCGCCTGCTCGCGAAGGGCAAGCGGCTCCGCGGAACCCGGCTCGATCCGTTCGGGTACGCGCACGTGCGCCGCACCGAACGTGCCCTGCTCACCCACTACCGCCGCACCATCGACGGCCTCGCGGCGAACCTGACGGTCGAGAACTACGACCGCGCAGTCGAAGTCGCTTCACTCACCGACATGGTGCGCGGCTACGAGAACGTCAAGCTCGCGTCGGTCGCGGGTTACCGTTCCCGGCTCGCCGAACTCGGTGTACCTGCCGACTTCTGATCAGACCCGCCGATCTTCGACGTGATCCGTCCGGATCGGTACCGAAAATTCCTCCACCCGAAAGGAATCCACCCATGAGCGCACCCACCCTCGAGTCCCGCAGCGCCGATCCCCGCGACACCGCCGACGGTGTGTTCGGGCGGTCGCGACGACTGTCCGACCGTCCCCACGAACAGGTCCTCTTCCACGAGGATGCGGCGACCGGGCTCCGGGCGATCGTCGCCGTCCACTCCACCGCGCTCGGCCCGGCGCTGGGCGGCACCCGGTTCCGCTCGTACCGCAACGAAGGTGAGGCCCTCGACGACGTGCTGAGACTGTCACGGGGCATGACCTACAAGGCGGCGGTGGCGGGTGTGGACCTCGGCGGTGGCAAGGCCGTGATCCTCGGTGACCCGGACGTACTCAAGACGGAGGCGTTGCTGGAGGCGTACGGGCGCTTCGTCGACACCCTGGGTGGTCGCTACATCACCGCCGCCGACGTGGGAACCCACGCGCGTGACCTCGATGTCGTGGGTCGGCGCACTCGGTACACGGTGGGGCGCACCGCCGGTGCCGGCGGATCGGGGGACAGCTCGCCGTTGACCGCGCTCGGCGTGTTCCAGGCGATGCGGGCAGGTGCCGAACACGTGTGGGGCACCGGCGCACTCGCGGGGCGCGTCGTCGGAGTCGAAGGTCTCGGGAAGGTCGGTCGTGAACTCGTGCGGCTGCTCGTCGACGACGGCGCCCAGGTCGTCGCGACCGACGTCGACGCGGCCGCGCTCACCCGCGTCGTGGACGAGTTCCCGGACGTGCGGGCGGCGGGGTCCGTCGTCGACGCGGCCGTCGACATCTACGCCCCGTGTGCACTCGGTGGAACACTCACCGCCGCAGTGGGATCCGCATTCCGTGGCCGACTGGTGTGCGGAGCGGCCAACAATCAGCTGGCAACGCCCGATGTGGAGCGCATCCTGTGCGACCGGGGCGTGACGTGGGTGCCGGACTACGTCGCGAACGCCGGTGGTCTCATCCAGGTGGCCGGCGAGGTGGACGGTACGGGCCCGGCGGCGGCGCGGTCCCGTGTCGAGGCGATCGCCGACCGGGTGCGTGAGATCTTCGGCCTGGCCGCGACACTCGGTGTCGCGCCGGGTGCCGCCGCCGACCGCATCGCCGAGGCGCGGATCGACGCCGTGTGAGATCGGCCCGCACAGGAGGGGAGGCGCCACGGTGCCTCCCCTCGTCGGCGTGCACGATCGCGGCGAAGCAGCAGTCACGTCGAGTCGGGGGCGGGTGTGGAGCGGCCGTGCCCGGCCGTCTTGGTGAGCTTGTCGAGCAGTGGCTGCGTACGGTACGGCACCGGTGTGGTCAGGGCCAGGGTGGTCGTGGTGTGCGCGACGCCCTCGAGGGCGTGGATGCGTTCCAGCACGAGCAGCAGATCCTCCTGCGACTGCGCGGCGATGCGCACGAGCAGGTCCTCCCGCCCCGTCGTGGCGTGCACCTCGAGCACCTCGGGGAAGCGTTCGAGTCGCTCGACGACGTACCCCATGCGTGCCTGCACGAGCTCGGCGCCGATGAATGCCTGCAGTGGCACACCGAGTTTCGGCAGATCCACCACCGGCCGGTAGCCGGTGACGGCCCCGGACTCCTCCATCTTCCGGATGCGTGACTGCACGGTGTTGCGTGCGACGCCGAGCTTGGCGGCGAGGTCGACGATGCCGGCCCGCGGATTGTGGGTGAGCTCGGCGAGCAGGGCCGCGTCGAGCCGGTCGAAGTTGAGCACGATGACCTCCCGATAGAAGTGACTCGGGTCACATTTGAACATGGTGATCAGCTGCTTGTGAAGATGTTGACACGAACTCGGGCGGTGCCATGATTGCTGCATTGAAATGCTCATTCGACTCGCCCTGTCGGAGACGGAATCAGCCCCGACGAGCGTCTCGGCCCGTCGAACCCACGAGGTTCGACGGTGCGGAAGATCGAACCCATCTCCGCACACCAGACATCTCCACACCCCAGGGAGCCCACATGCCCGGAACCGGAATCTGGCGCACCAAATCCGTCGAACAATCGATCGCGGACACCGACGAACCCTCCACGAAACTGAGACGCGAACTGACGGCCAAGGACCTGACCGTCTTCGGGGTCGCCGTCGTCATCGGCGCCGGAATCTTCACCCTCACCGCCCGCACCGCCGGGAACGTCGCGGGGCCGTCGATCTCGCTCGCGTTCGTACTTGCAGCCATCGCGTGCGGACTCGCGGCGCTCTGCTACGCCGAGTTCGCCTCGACGGTACCGGTCGCCGGTAGCGCATACACCTTCTCCTACGCCACCTTCGGTGAGTTCGTCGCCTGGATCATCGGCTGGGACCTCGTCCTCGAATTCGCACTCGCCTCCGCGGTCGTCTCCAAGGGCTGGTCGATGTACCTGGGTGGCATGCTCGGGGCGTCGGACACCACGATCCACATCGGGTCGGTCGCGCTCGACTGGGGTGCCGTACTCATCGTCGGCGCCATCACCGCCGTCCTCGCCATCGGAACGAAGATCTCCTCGCGGGTGTCGGCGATCATCACCGCGGTCAAGGTCGGCGTCGTCCTCCTCGTCATCGTCGTCGGAGTGTTCTACATCGACAAGAGCAACTACTCGCCGTACATCCCGGAATCCGAAGGTGCCCGGGACACCGCGACGGGCATGCACCAATCGCTGTTCTCGATGCTCACCGGCGCCGACGGCAGCAGCTACGGCTGGTACGGCCTGCTCGCCGCGGCGAGCCTGGTGTTCTTCGCCTTCATCGGATTCGACGTCGTCGCGACCACCGCGGAGGAGACGAAGAACCCGCAGAAATCCCTGCCGCGCGGCATCTTCGGATCGCTGGCGATCGTCACCGCCCTGTACGTGGGTGTCACCCTCGTGCTGACGGGAATGGTGAAGTACACCGACCTGAGAACCGGCAGTGCGCTCGTCGGCGACGGAAGCGCCACCCTGGCAACGGCCTTCGAGGCGCACGGTGTCACGTGGGCGCAGATGGCGATCAACGTCGGCGGGCTGGCCGGCCTCACCACGGTCGTCATGGTGATGATGCTCGGCCAGACCCGCGTGCTGTTCGCGATGTCCCGCGACGGACTGGTCAGCCGGCGCCTGGCGACCACCAACCGCAAGGGCGTCCCGGTCCGGATCACACTCGTGGTCGGCGGTGTCGTCGCCGTTCTCGCAGCGGTGTTCCCGATGGGTGTGCTCGAGGAGATGGTCAACATCGGCACCCTGTTCGCGTTCGTCCTCGTCTGCCTGGGCGTGCTGGTGCTGCGCCGCACCCGCCCCGACCTGCCCCGCGGATTCCGGGTCCCGCTCGTGCCGCTGGTCCCGATCGTCGCGGTGCTCGCGTGCGGCTGGCTGATGCTCAATCTCTCCGTCGAGACCTGGATCCGGTTCGTGGCCTGGATGGCGCTCGGTGTGGTCGTGTACCTCGCCTACGGTCGGCGCCACTCGGTGCTTGGCCGACGGCTGAAGGCCGAGACCGCGGTGCGCGCCCGTGCCTCGGTGTCCGAGGACCGGCCGCGTGAACCGGAGCCGGTGTAGACCGGTCGCCGATGACGCGGTGGACCGGCGGGACGTGCAACCGGATCACGGCACGTCCCGCCGGATCCGTCGTGCGGTGTGGACGGCGGCGGCGTCGACGGCGCTCAGGAGCTCGTCGCCGGCGAGCAGACGTGCGACCAGGGACGCGGTGAATGTGTCTCCCACCCCCACCGGGGTGTCGGGGATCGCCGGGTGCGTGAGAGTCCGCACGGTGTCGCGCGTGAGAACGAGCTCGCCGATGGGACCGGGGCCGTGGTCCGGACCGTCGGGAAGCATGCCGCGCAACCCCGTGACGACGACCCACCGGACCCGCCCCGTCACGAGTTCGCGCGCGGCGTCGGTCACGGCCTCCGGGCGGGTCAGTGAGGAGAGGGGGCGCCCGGTGAGCTGTGCGAGCTCGAAGAGGTTCGGTGTGAGCCCTGTCGCCATCGGAACCAGCGAATGCTTCAGGGCCGGAACCAGATCGGGATCGTTGTAGAAACCCAGGTCGACATCGCCGAGCGTCGGGTCGAGAACGAGCGGGACGTCCGCGGCCGATCCGGTCCGCGAGCGGAACCAGTCGGCAATGACGTCGGCATGGTCGGGCGAGGCGAGATAACCGACGCTCACCAGGTGGTGCGGGGCCAGAGCCCCGCTGAGATCCAGATCATGCAGGGCCTCGGCCAGCCAGCGGCCGGAGAGGTCGGTGCGGTGCACGGACGGATAGTGCGGTAGGACGCTCAGCACGGTCGTGGGCACCGCGGCGCACCGGAGTCCGTGCTCGTCGTACACGGGCAGGGCCGCGTTGAGTCCGACCGAGCCGTACGCGAGCTGGGAACCGACCGCGAGCACGTCCGCCGGGCGGGGATCGAGTTCGAGGTGCCGTACGGCGGTGTTGTCGGCGCCGACGTAGGTCGTCGGATCGGTGTTCACGGCCGCCCCGCTCGAGGTTCGGGGTCGAGTCGATCGAGCCGGTGGTGGATTGCGAGAGCCGTGCGTGGCGGGGGAGCCGGCATCGATACGGGGGGAATCAACACGGGGGGAATCAACGGAACTCTTTCACGGGTGCGGGTCGACGGTGAGGGTCGGTCGTCGGGCGGGCGACGCCCGGGAATCATCCCACGGCGGGGTGGCGGCACTTGGCATAGGCCAAATATTATATGGTCTAGGTTAATGGGATCCGGGTGGGAGGAGTCGGTGGTGGCGGAGATCGAAGGCAGGACCGCGGCCGAGATCGCGGCCAGTGTGCGGCGGCTGGTCGACATCGGTTCGCTGCGGGCCGGTGAAGGACTACCGCCGTCCCGGGAACTGGCGAAATCGCTCGGTGTGAACCGCAACACCGTGGTCGCGGCCTACCGGCAGCTCGCCGTCGCGGGGGTTGCGGTCACCAACCGGGGCGCGGGCACCTCGATCGCTCCGGCCACCCCGATCGTCGAGGAGGGGTTCGCCCCCGACACGGTGCTGCGCGACATCAGCCACGGCAACCCGAGCCGGTCGTTCCTGCCCGACCCGACGGCGGTGCGACCGGCACCCGCCCCGCCGGTGCTCTACGGCGAACCGACCGTCGACCCGGGCCTGGGGGACTGGGCGAGGGCGTGGTTCACCGCCGACCGGATCCGCGACTTCCGCGTCACCATCACCGGCGGCGCCGTCGACGCGATCGACAAGCTGCTCTCCCAGACGCTGAGTCACGGTGACTCGGTCGTGCTGGAGGATCCGTGTTTCCTCACCAGCATCAACGCGGTGCGACGCGCCGGCTACCGGCCCGTCGCGGTGCCCGTCGACGACGAGGGCATGACGCCGGCCGGGCTGCGGGCCGCGCTCGAGGCGGGCGCCCGCGCGGTGGTGTGCACACCGCGAGCGCACAACCCCACCGGGGTGAGCCTCACACCGTCGAGGGCCGCAGCGCTCCGGGACGCACTCGCCGATCACCCGCACGTCCTGGTCATCGAGGACGACCACTTCTCGCTCCTCGCGCGGAGCCGCTACCACAGCATCGTGCCGCCGACCCACCGGCGCTGGGCGCTGGTGCGTTCGGTGTCGAAGTTCCTCGGCCCCGACCTGCGGGTCGCGATGGTGGCCAGCGACCACGGAACCGCCGACCGGTTCGCCACCCAGATCAGCGGTGGCACCGAATGGGTCAGCCACCTGCTGCAGCGCACCGTGCACGCGTTGCTCACCGACGAGGCCGTCCGGGATCGGATCGACGCTGCCGCACTGCACTACCGCCGACGGAACGAACAGTTCGTGGCGCAGCTGATGCGCCGCGGCATCCACGCCACCAGCGGCGACGGCGTCAACGTCTGGGTGGACACCGGCGTCGACGCCCACGCCGTCGCCGGGCAGCTGATGCGCCGCGGCTGGATGGTCCGCACCGGAGACCGCTTCGCGCTCGGCACCGGATCGGGCGCCGAACGGCTGCGCCTGACCGTGCACGAACTCGACACCGCCACCACCGAGACGCTGGCCGATGCACTCGCCGAGTCCATGACGGCCGCACTGACGACAGGAGCAGGACTGTGACAACCCAAGCGACACCGCCACATTCGACCGTGATCGTGGGATCGTCCTCGAAACTCGACGGTGTCCTCTACGACCTGCGCGGCCCCGTCCACCGCCGCGCCACCGAACTCGAGCGGCACGGCCACGAGATCCTGCGCCTGAACATCGGGAATCCGGCACCGTTCGGATTCGAGGCGCCGGACGTCGTGGTCGGCGCACTCCGCGATGCCCTCCCGCACGCACACGGATACTCCGACTCGCAGGGACTGGACTCCGCCCGGGAGGCGATCCGCGATCACTACGCTGCCCGGCCCGGGTTCCCCGACATCGGTATCGACGACATCGTGATCGGCAACGGCGTGTCCGAGTTGGTGACGTTCACGCTGCAGGCGCTGCTCGAGCCGGGCGACGAAGTGCTCGTCCCGTCGCCCGACTATCCGCTGTGGACGGCCTCGACCGTCCTCGCCGGGGGCGTGCCCCGGCACTACCCGTGCGACGAATCCGCCGGATGGTTGCCCGACGTCGCGGAACTCGAACGCATGGTGACCTCCCGGACCCGGGCGATCGTCGTCATCAACCCCAACAACCCCACCGGTGCCGTGTACCCGCAGCACACCCTCGACGCCATCGCCGCCGTCGCCGACCGGCGCGGGCTGCTGTTGCTCTCCGATGAGATCTACGACCGGATCGTCTACCCCGGGCATGTGCACATCCCGACGGCGCAGGTGGCGCCGACGCATCCGTGTCTGACCTTCTCCGGCCTGTCCAAGACGTCGCGGGTCGCCGGCTACCGAGCGGGATGGGTCGCCGCGACCGGCTTCGACCCCCGGGACGGTTTCCTCACGGGACTCCGCCTGCTCGCGTCGATGCGCATGTGTGCGTCGGTTCCCGCCCAACACGCGATCCGGGCTGCGCTGCGGCACGACGATTCGATCACCGCGCTGCGGATGCCGGGTGGCCGGTTGTTCGAGCAGCGCGCGCTGACCGTGGACATGCTCCGCGCCGTTCCCGGGGTGAGTTGCCACGAGCCGGGAGGCGGCCTGTACGCGTTCCCGCATCTCGACCCCGACCACTTCGGGATCGTCGACGACGAACAACTCGTCCTCGACTTCCTCGACGCCGAACACGTTCTCCTCGTTCATGGCCGGGCGTTCAACTGGCCCCGCCCCGACCATCTGCGCATCGCGTTCCTGCCGGACAGCGCCGTCCTCGCCGACGCCCTGGGGCGGTTCGCCCGGTTCCTCACCGGATATCGGCAGCGTCCCCGCCGGTCCGAACAGGGGCGTCCGTAACCCGCGTCGAGATGCGACGTTGCGAATGGCCGACACATATCCATCCGCACCGCCGCAGCCCGTCCTGCTCGCCGACGTGCCCGGTCCCGGTCAGCCGACCGTTTCGACGACCGCCACCACGTCCTGCGCGGTGGCGGCTGGTTCAACGGTGAGCGTGCCGTACACGGTGAAGAAGTCGACCGGGTCGAACGCGGTCTCGGGGGCGTGCACCCCCGGCCCGGCGAGAAGACCACGGCGCAGCAGGTCGACCCCGATCGCCAGGGGGATGCCGGTGTGACCACCCATCCGTCCGGGCAGTTCGAGTTTCGGATACACCGCCACGGTCACCGGCCGGCCGTCGCGGGTGCCGCGGGCGAATGCGAACAGGTCGGGCAGTGTGGGACCGTCCGCCGGGATGACGTCCGGCCGGGCATCGACGAGTTCCGCGGCCCGGGCGATACTCAGCGCCCCGGATTCCACCTGATCCACCACGCTGCGCAGCGCGTCGAACAGTTCGGTGGGGCCGCACTGCAGGTTGACGCTGCGCCGCAGCCCCGGCACTGCGCGCGGCAGCGTGACCGCCTCGGGGTGGCCCATGGTGTAGGCATGGACAGGCCCGATGCCGGGGAAGTCCACCTCCACGGATTCGAGGGGAGCGATGTCGGCGGGGCCGCCATCCTCCCACGCCCGGATGGTGCCGGTGCACTGCAGCAACCAGTGTTCGGCGGCGGCCGCGGCGCCGTGGGTCGGGAAGTCCGCCTCCGGCTCCACCACGGCCGACGCCAGGCTCCACCCCGTGAACAGATCGTCGACGGTGTCGAGACGATCGGCGGCCATCCGCGCGCACACGTTGGTGGTTCCGGGGCTGGCACCGAGCCCGATCACCACGCGGCGGCCCTCGGCGCGGGCCCGGGCGTCGAATTCGAGTGCCTCGACGGTGGACTGCCAGTCGTCATCGATGTCGAGGTAATCGCAGCCGGCGTCGAGCGCGGCCCGCAGAATCGGGGTGCCGAACCGGGCGAACGGCCCCATGGTGTTGAGCACGACGTCGCAGTCGGCGAACGCGGACCGCATGGCGTCGGGGTCGGTGGCGTCGAGACACACCGCGTCGGCGGCAGGGCCGATCTGGTCGGCGACGCGCCGGGCGCGCGGCTCGTCCAGGTCTGCGACGAGGATGCGGGAGGCGGCGCCGAGCCGGGCCAGCGCGCGAACGGCGTGGCGGCCCATGCCCCCGGCGCCGCCCACGACGAGCACGACGGGCGCGGTCGCGGCGGTCGGTTCGGTGGCGGCGGTCGGTGCGGTGGTGGTGTTCGTCATGGGGTTTTCTCCTCGAGGGTGACGGTGGGATGGGGATCGGGTTGCGGGACGGTGCGGGCGCCGATCGCCGCGTATGCCGCGGGGTCGGCGCGGCGTAGGTATCGGGCGCGCAGGACCCCGGCGAGGGCGGCGACCGGGAGGGCGAGGGGAAGGGCATTGACGACGGGATTGTCGACGCCGGTCAGGGCGGGGTAGTGCACGACGATGAGGATCACCGCGGCGGTCAGCCCGGCGCCGCCGAGGAGCGGCGAGATCCCGGTGCGCCACACGTGCCGGTCGGGTCGTGTCCGGAAGAACCCGATGACTGCGAACGCGGTGGCGGCCTGCAATGCGATCAGCCCCAGCGTCCCCAGGCCGGACATGCTCACCGACAGGGTGAGATACGGGTCGAGGCCGGCGGCGGCGAACGCCCCGATGACGACGACGTTCACGGTGGTCTGCAGCAGGGAGGCGCGGGACGGCGACCCGTGGCGGGGGTGGACGCGCCCGAACCGGCGGGGGAGTACCCCGTCCCGGCCGAGGGCGAAGACGAGGCGGTTCGTCGAGTTGTGGCACGCGAGGAGCGTGGCGAAGAGGCTGGTGAGCAGCAGGACGGTGACCACGTCCGCGGCGAGGGGACCGAGATGCTCGGCGATCAGATTCAGCAGCAAGTCGCCGAGTTGGTCGGCGGCTGCCGTCCGGACGTTGTCGACACCGATCGTGCCGATGGTGATCCAGCTGGTCAGGCCGTAGAAGATCGCGACGACGGCGATGGAGATGTAGGTGGCGAGCGGCACGGTGCGGCGCGGATCACGTGATTCCTCCCCGTACAGCGCGGCCGCCTCGAATCCGAGGAACGAGGTGAAGGCGAACATCAGGCCGAGTCCGAGCGCGGCCTGGCCGATGCCGATCGGGTTGAGCGCTTCGAGGGGGAAGGCGCCGGTGCCGGAGTGCCCGACCAGGACGAGGTCGACGACGGCGAGACCGGCGAGTTCGGCGCCGACGAGGAGGCCGAGGAAGCGGGCGCTCACGTCGATCCGGCGGTATCCCAGCCACGCGGTGAGGGCGATCGCGGCCCCCGCGTAGACCGGCCACGGCAGGCCGACGCCCAGGGTGTGCAGCACCAGGTGGGTGAAGTATCCGAAGGTGGCGACGAGCATCACCGCGAGTGCGTTGTAGGCGAGGAGCGCGACGGCTCCGGCCGCGACAGCAGGGGTGCGGCCGAGCCCGGCCGCGATGTAGGTGTACAGGCCGCCGGCGCTGACGATCTTCCTGCTCATCGCCGCGTATCCCACGGCGAAGCACAGCAGGATCACACCCGCTGACAGGTACATGGCGGGGGTGGCGGCGCCGGCTCCGAGGGTGAAGGCGAGCGGCAGTGTCGCCACCATCGCGGCGAGTGGGGAGGCGGCGGCGACCACGAGGAAGACGATGCGTGGCACGGTCAGGTTCCCGCGCATGCCGGTGTCGGGTTCGGGTGGTGCGGGGTGAGGCATGGTGTCTCGCTCTCGGGGAGGACGTGTGCCGGGCCCGGCTGGAGGGACGATCGTGCACCGAGTGTGAACTTGGTTATATGACCAAGTCAACAGAACAAGATAAATTCGTCCGTAAAATGCAGGTGACCCGCGCCCGGTCCGGCCGACCGGAGCGGCGCGGGCACTACGAAAGGGAGGTATCGATGGGCCGGCTCGCCGTCGCCGATCGGCGCGCACTGCTGCTCGCCGCCGCGTCCCGCGTCATCGCGCGCGACGGCATCGCGGAGCTGACCACCCGCGCGATTGCCGCCGAGGCGGGGATGCCGCAGGGGGCGTTCCACTACTGTTTCCGCTCCAAGGACGAACTGCTCGCCGAACTCATCCGGGCGACGGTGGACGACCTCGTCGCCCGCTCTTCCGCCGATCCGGCGGTCACCGGCGATCCCGAAGAGACCATCCGGGTCGGGTTGCGGGCGCTGTGGGAGGGCATCGTCGAGCCCGCCGACAAGCAACTCGCGCTCTACGAGCTCACCCTCTATGCGCTGCGCAACGCAGATCTCGCGGAGCTACCCGAATCCCAGTACCGCGGTTACGTTCTGGCGGCCACCCGATTCCTCGACACCGTCGCCACGCACGCTCGGATCACGTGGACGACGCCGGTGCCGGTGCTGGCGCGGCTGCTCGTTAGTGTGGTCGACGGGCTCGGGCTGAACTGGCTCGCCGACCGCGACCGCGCTGCCGCGCACGCCGTGCTCGACGCGTTCGCGCATCAACTCGCGGTCTCGGCCGTTCCCGCTCGCTGAGGGGATCACGCCGCGACGTCGTAGCCGTTCATGTGGCGCCTGCCGGTAGGTCGACGAACTGAAGGCTTCGGGTGTTGTCCGCGGGGGCCGTCGATCGGTTGTGATCATGGTGCCGAAACGAAACCGGTCCGCTCACCCGAATCGGGGTGAGCGGACCGGTCTCGTGAATGCTGCGGACGGTACAACTCCCGAGGGAGAGTGGTCAGCAGGTCATCGACCTACGCGACTCAGCAGTCGAAGTACAGCTGGAACTCGTAGGGGTGCGGACGCAGGTTGACCGGAGCGATCTCCTGCTCACGCTTGAGCGAGATCCAGGTCTCGATCAGATCGGTGGTGAACACGCCACCCTCGGTGAGGTACTCGTGATCCTTCTCGAGATTGTCGATGACCGCGGCGAGGTTCGTGGGCGCCTGCGGGATGTTCTTGGCCTCCTCCGGCGGCAGCTCGTAGAGATCCTTGTCGACCGGCGCCTGCGGCTCGATCTTGTTCTTGATGCCGTCCAGGCCGGCCATCATCTGCGCGGCGAAGTTCAGGTACGGGTTGCCCGACGAGTCGGGGGCACGGAACTCGAGGCGCTTGGCCTTCGGGTTGTTGCCCGTGATCGGGATGCGCACGGCAGCGGAACGGTTGCGCTGGCTGTACACGAGGTTGATGGGGGCCTCGTAGCCCGGCACCAGGCGGTGGTACGAGTTGATCGTCGGGTTCGTGAACGCGAGCAGCGACGGTGCATGGTGCAGGATGCC
>Ga0209612_1000958_pt1 | contig 25674 bp, 22 predicted proteins | sample BioC12SIPDNA_FD_185746 | JGI IMG/M metagenome (GOLD analysis project Ga0209612, IMG submission 185746) | Anaerobic biogas reactor microbial communites from Washington, USA - Biogas_R1_B C12 SIP DNA (SPAdes) (version 2) | ecosystem: Engineered > Bioreactor > Anaerobic > Unclassified | place...
CTGGATGCTCTTCAGGCCCGCCGGGCCGAATTGGCCGCCCGGGCTGAAAACACGCCCTACGGCTTCGACCGGCGCTTCCTCTTCCGCATCCTGAGCATGGGCCACAGCCAGTTCGCCGATTACATCGGCGCGCGCGGCCCCAACGCCCATGTGAACGCCGCCTGTGCCACAACCACCCATGCCGTTTCTCTGGCCGAGGACTGGATCCGCAGCGGCCGCTGCCGCCGCCGGGCTTCCCAGGCCCTTCGGCACCCTGGTCTCCGACGTCATCGACGGCACGCCCGCCGCACAGGCTGGAATCCGGAAGGGCGATATCATCCTTCAGTTCGACGGCGTCGTGGTCGAAGACGACACCCACCTGATCAACGCCGTCAAACTCACCGAGATCGACCGGCAGGTCGCCGTCGTCGTCCTCCGTGACCGCCAACCGCTGACCCTGCAACTCCGCCTGGCCGAATTGGCAGACGAGTGATCGTCCGCCGGCTCCACGCCCTGAAGAATCGCGACCTCGCTCAGAAACAAGCCAAACTTCACCACCAGAAACCCGAACCCCATCATCGCCAGCCCCGTGCGGATCCAAGCCAGCAGGGTTCGTTCGGCGGCCAAAATCACACGGGGGTCGTTCTCGGCAACCGGCCCGGCCGACTTGCTCACTGCCGCACTCTCTTCCTGATCATCCATGGAACTGCCTCGCCTACCGCGGCCACCTCGACCGCCTTCCATTTCTCCGGGTGCAGCACCCGAAACCTGGTCCGATCACCACAAAAATGAGGGATTGCCGGTTCTTGTTCCCCTGTGGAGGGCTTGCATAGCCAATCTGCCACACCCGACAATAAGACCCCGTCAGACTTGCCGCAATAACCTCCACCAATATCCGCGCAGGATCGCGCCACTGCAAGACCCGCTCTCGGCAACCAAGGAGAAACCGCAATGAAACCGTTCCTGGCACTATTGGGCGCCGCAGTTCTGTCTGCTTCCCTCCAAGGGGCGGTCACAGAAGGTGAAAACCTCCTCATCAACGGCGGCTTCGACGCCGAACAAGTCGACTTCCCCGAATTCTGGAGCCCCTCCTCCGCCAGAAACGTCGTCTACGACCGGTCCGGCGGACCCGACGGAAAGAAAGCGGCCGTCATCCTCAAGAGCGACGACCCGAACTCCGCCACCGTCAGCCTGCGCCAGCAGGGTATGACCCTGGTCGCCGGCGAAACCTACAAGCTCAGCGCCCTGATCAAAACCAAAGCCTTCAAGTGCCGCTCCGGCGGGCTGATCGTCCACAACAGCGGCTGGATCTCTGCAACCGGCATCAGCAAATTGCCCGAGGACTCCGAGTGGACCCTTCACGAGAAGACGTTCAAGCTCATGACCTCCAAAAACAACGAATACGGCCTGGCCTTGTACGCCACTGGCATGACCGGCGAAATACACATCACCGACGTCAAGCTGGAGGCCGTCAGCGAAGCCGCCCGCAAAGGCTCCACCTCCCAGATGTCCATCGTGGGCGCCCCCAGGCTCGTTCCGCTCCAGCCCCTGCTCAACAAGATCCCCCACGCCCGGCCCGAACTGACCCTCAAGTTCTTCAGCCTCCTGCCCGACAAACGCGACGCCTACGAATGCCTCCTCTCCGTCGCCGGAGATCCGATCCCCCAACAGACCATTCCCCTCGGCAAAGACGGCAAGGCCCTCGTCAAGCTCCAGGGACTCCCTTGCGGCGATTGCTCGCTGAACGCCCTCGTCCGTCATCGCGAAACACGCAAGACCATCCTCGAAACCGGCTGGCCCGTCAGCATCATCGAGATTCCCACCATCGACCGCTCGAGCATCCGGCAACTCAACAATCTCGTCGCTGAACTCCTCAACGAGCCCCTCAAAAACTCCCCGGCGCCCCAGTCCTTCACCTTCGTCAATCCGCGCGATGGCTGGGTGTTTCTGGCCCTCGCCACCGGCTCGCCGGCAGCCGATCTGGTGGTCAGAATCGACGACCGCGACACCGTGATCACCGCGGCCACCGACCGCCTGGAAGCATTTCGTGAATTGCCTATGGGCGAGCACCGTGTCACCGTCAGTGGCAACCATGCCGACGACCGCCTGCTCGTGCGATCGATCCCCGAAATCTTCGACTATCCCCCCTGCGCAAGTTCCCACGTCCCCGAAAACGGCAGCTACGGCTGGGAGTTCATGAAGAAGCACATCCTCCCGGCCGTGACCACGCTCAACGGCGGCGCCCTGCCGGGCGACGCCCTCCCCGAATCCAAGGCCCTGGGCCTCAAGTGGCTGGCCAATTTCGGCGTCGATTCCCCGGGCGATCCCGCCGAACTCCGCGATCGCATGGAAAAACACCCCGGAATGACCCAGCCGCAGTACGACGGCTTCACCGCCGACGAACTCTTCTTCGCCCGTGCCACCATCGGCAACTACAGTCAGGCCCTCCGCCTCCTCCGCAACCCCGAGCCCCGCCTCGTCTACACTTGGATCGTCGGCAAGCCCAGCATCTCGTCCCTCCATACCGACTTCATGTCCACTGCCCTCAACGTCTCGAAGGGTCGCGGGCGGCTTCTGTTCGAAGCCTATTGCCACCCCCAAGAGAACGAACAGGCCGCCGCCGCCTATCTCGACAACATGGTAGGCGAGACCATGCGCCGCTTCAACGCCTACCTCCCCGACGCGGCCGCCGGAACCGGCATCATCTTCGGCAACTTCAACCAGATCCCCATCATCTCTCTGGAGCACAATCCGGCCGTCGACTTCAAGTACTTCCTCGACATGCAGGTCAACCTGATCGCCAACAGCCCCGACTTCAAGAACCTCGCCACCACGGGCTACTGGGGAACCTACTACGGCGACGAGGAGATGGTCCGCTGGTCCTTCAAGCTCATGCGCCACTATGCGGTCGAAGGCAACAAGGACATGCTGTCCGCCCGCTACGGGTTCAAATACAACCCCGGCTTCCTGGAGGGCGGCGACTTCGCCGACGGCCTGAACGGTTGGACGGCCTCGCCTGCCGCCGAAGGCTCCGTCCGTGCACACACCATTGCCGGCTACGGCAAGAACAGCCAAGGCCGCTGGGGCGGCGGCAGCTCCGGCGACACGGTCTGCGTCATGACCCGCAACGCCGACAAGCCCAATCGCATCAGCCAGACCGCGAAGGGGCTGGAGGTCGGAAAGGCCTACTGCCTCCAATTCGTCACGGCCGACCTCAACGACGTTACCGGCAAGAAGTACAACCCGCGCCGATACGGCATCCGTGCAGAACTCGAAGGGGCCGAGATCCTCCCCGACAAGAGCTTCGTTCACATCGACCGCCGCAATACCGGCCGCTATCGAGACAACAACAACGTCGCCAAGATCAACCTCAATCGTATCATCTTCCGGGCCAAGTCCCCCGAGCAGGTCGTCACTTTCCACGACCAAGACGCCCTCCCCGGCGAACAGCTCATCGTCAACTTCATCCAGTTCAAGCCCTATCTCGAGTAGCCACCCAACGCCAACCCGACGCGTGAGCGAGGACAGAAGGCTCTCCGTCCCGATCGGCCAGGTGGCTCTGTTTATCAGTGTGAACGCATCATCTTGTCCGATGCCGTCTTTTCCCGCCGAATTCTAATTCTGGGAATTCTGGGGACACAATACGCATATTGACACAATGGGCAAGATGCCATAAGCTCGCGGCATGGCTAGATTAGCAAGACTGGTGGTCCCAGGCCTGCCGCACCACGTCACGCAACGTGGAAACCGCCGACAGCAGACGTTTTTCTGCGACGACGACTATGTGGCCTACCTGGATCTGATGGCCGAGTGGTGCGGGGAGCACGGGGTAGAAATCTGGGCCTATCCGCGAAGAAGAGTTGCGCGATCTGCGCGACCACGGCCGCACGGGCCGGCCCTTGGGCAGCGCCGACTTTGTTGACCGACTGGAACGCCTCGTCGGCCGCACCCTCGGCCCGAAAAAGCCAGGCCGGAAACCAAAACTACTCAAACAGCCATAATCGGTATTGTGTCCCCGAAATTCCTCGGACCGGTCAAGGGTGGCGACGGCAAGATGCTCCTTGTGCTGCTCACCAAACTCTGGCAGCAAACAGATCGACTTCTTTACCAAGAGCTATCAAGAACAAAGACACCCGACCCCTTTGATCGTCCTCCGGTGATTGGTTCACGCGGTTAGTCAGGTCCACCTGTCCCCGCCGGAATCGTTCGGAGTTGACACGTCAGAAACAAAGCCTCCCGGCCCCTTTGATCGTCTCACGGGGATTGGTACACACGGTCACGCAGGGCCAACCACCGCTTGGCAGTTGGTGGGCAGTGCCCACCCTACTTCACTCTCCTACAATCGGTCCCGATTCTACGATCCGGTGGCCGGGCGATTCCTCAGCGAGGATCCCCGCGGCCTGGCTGGCGGAGACACCAACCTCTATCGCTATGCGGGGAACGCGCCCGACACGACCTCGAGTCCGGCCGGAAGCGGCTCCGAAGAGAACTGCCTGTCGATCTTCGCGGAAGCCTTTGCTGAGAACTACAGCTACTACCTCAACCCGCTTCACAACGATCCGGGGGAGGGTTGGCTCTTCGGCACAGGCAAGGTGGTCGGCTGGGGGATGTTCGTTGCCGGGTCGGCCGGGGCGGGCATCCTGACCGGCGGTGGCGCCCTTGTTGAGGTGGCCGGCATGAGTGAAGCGGCGGCCTACACGATCGCCACGCTCGGCGCCGTCGCCGGTGGATCCGCCTCGGCCATGCAGACCTACGGCGCCAATCCCAACGCGGGGCTTCACGAATACGCCTTCGGCGTCGGCCTCGGCGCCGGTTTCGGCGGCTACATGCCCTATGGCGGAGCACTCGAACTCGGTGGTACGTTCATTGGCGGCAGCGCCCAGTGGGCCTTCGGCGGCGATTTCTATGGCCAGGGGATGCAATGGGGCGGATTGGCCGGTAGCATAGCTGGTGGAGGCCTGCACGGGGGCTGGCGCGCCGTCGCCTGGCAGACCGGCGGCGCCGCCGCTGGGGCGGGAATCGGCTACAGCGTGTATGGTACGTCGCAAGGCGCCCTTCTTGGTGCCAATCTTGGCGCGATGGGAGGGGGAATCGGGCGAGGAGTCTATGGCGCACTGGGAACGCAAAACGGCCATACAGGTAAATTGGCCCCAGTAAATCGACCGTTCGGCAGGGACTTTATCCCGATCCAGGAGCTTGAAGCCTCCGCGGCACGATTGAGCGCGAGCGCCGGAGAGACGCCCCGTTGGCTGGCCAACATGGATAAAGGAAACCTGTTTAATCGTGTTCGCTGGCCGAAGTACCCGTACAACGAATTGTATGTTCAAGCCCCTGATGGCAAGGGATACCTTATACTGGATTCCTACAATCCCCACCTAGGGGAGATCGTATTTCGAAGGTTCACTCAGTTATCGGAGATTTCGCCAGAAGCTGCGAAGGCTTACCTTAGAGAGGCAGCGAGCTACAAGCCGGGTCTACGTATCGCGGACGTCCCGTCGAGTCGAGACTTGGCAGGACAGACGTTGCGTGGGCAACAGATATTCGAGGTGCCGGTCCAGATGAAGAGAGTGCCAAGGACAGTCTTAGATGCGGCAGCAAAACGGAAGATCATCATACGTGACGTGAACAACAGGGTATATTGACACCATGAAAGTCTTCTACTGCGACGGCTGGTTTCGGGCAAAGAAGTGTGCGCCGTGCCGTTGGGACGAGGCCACAGCGATGGCCGCACATTCGCAACGCCAGCCTTACACGGTGCTGATCGACAGCTCGACGGCACCCAATTGCTTTATCGAGGTGACAAACGACTCCATAGGCATCGGATTTCTCGATGGACTGTTAAGAGAGTACCTCAGCTATGAATTCCAGGAGGAACGCCCCAGAGAACTCTTTTTGTCGCGAGTTGTTCTCCGTGAGTTCCGAGAGCGGACAGATATGGTGACGAAGGGCACATCTTACTTCTTCCACCGCGACGGGCGTGTCGTCATCCATCGGCAAGACTTTGTCTCCGATACGCTGGAGAGGGCGGAAACGCGAGCTGACGTGTCGGGGAATTGGGAGCCCTATCCGGAGTTTGGCGATTACGCGTCGTTAACGAGAATTGAACGTCACGGGACATTTCCGATCGCAAGGGGTGACTAAGGACCCGGGGTCAGCTCCGGATCCGAGGGCAACTGCGGACAATTGACACTTTCGCAGAAACGAACAACCAACAAGATCACATCCCTATCCATCTCTCTCCAACCGCCACACGATCCAACTCCCAATTCACGAACAGAAATAACCACCACCACGACACCAAGGCAATCCGCGGCGCAACCGAGCACGTCATCTTGCCCCCCTCCTCACCCAGGAGTTCCATCATGTCGATCCAACGAATCCTCCAGCGCACGCTCAAGGCCTTCGAGCCCAGGCCGAGAAGCAACCGCGGCAGCATCCGCCACCGCCCCTTCCGCGTGGAGGCCTTGGAGCAGCGACGGCTCCTGGCCGTCTTCTCCGTCAATAGCGCCCTCGACACAATCGACGCCAACCCGGGCGACGGGCTGGCCCAGGACGCGGCGGGAAACACCACCCTGCGGGCGGCAATCATGGAAGCCAACGCCTCGCCCAGCGCCGATACGATCAACCTGCCGGCCGGCACCTACAACCTCACGCTGACCGGCTTCGGCGAAAACGGGGCCGCCACGGGCGATCTCGATATCACCGAAGACCTGACCATCGCCGGGGCCGACGCCGCCACCACCACGATCGACGCCACCGCCCTGCTCGATCGGATCTTCGACCTCCGCGAGGAAGCCACCGTCGCCATTAGCGGGCTCACACTCACCGGCGGAAAGGCCGGCAACAGCGGCACCTACGCCGGCCACGAGGACAACGGCGGCGCAGTCCGGGCCGACTACCTCACCAACTGGACGTTGACCGGCTGCGTCCTCACCGGCAACTCGGCCCCTAACAGCAGCTTCGGCCAGGGCGGCGCCATCGACAACAGCGACGGCGAACTGAGCCTCGTCAATCAACTTGCACTCCACGCCGCCGGCAAGATACACTGACGGTGGCAGGCAGAAGGGCATGCTTGCCAGCCAGCAGGAGAAAGATATGCCCAGCATGTTCAAAGACCCCGTCGGTTGGACCGAACGTGCCGTCGGCACCACCGGGCGGTTCGTGTTCTTGTGTACCGCGACGCTCATATTCTGGGGCTTGGCGATGATCGGCGTTCATCTGGTCGTCCGCGAGTCGGAACTCTGCGCGGTGACCGGTGAAACTCTCTCGGCCTTCCACCGCAGCGTCTGGATCCTGGTATACGTTGCCACGTTCCTCGGGTTTGTGGCCATGCCGCTCACGTATCTCACCGCCCTCCACGCCCTACTGTTCGCTGTGCGGACGAAACGAAGTCCGAACCGGCACCAGGACTGAGGCTGATGAAAACCCGGACAGGCACCGCAACGGATCGTGTGTGGACTGCCGCGAGGACACCAGATGTTGCGGAGCCAGTCCCCATTTTCATCAGCCCAGGGCGCCCCCGTATCCGGAAATAACGGATAGACTGTTTTCCAGGAATGGGCCCAGTTTTCTTTTAAGATCATCCCCGTCCCATCCGTCTAACCATTCGGCTGAAGAGGTTCGGAGGGAGATGGCAGAGCCAATCGGTAGAAAGAACGTCGATCGATTGGTGGTCGAGCACCTCCCCCGGGCACTGCGGTTCGCTCGCCGCCTGACAGGCGACGACAACACTGCCGAAGACGTCGTTCAGGAAGCCCTCTGCCGCATCCTCAAGCGATGGCGGAGTTATCGCGGCGAGGCGTCCTTCGGCACCTGGATGATGCAAATCGTGGTCAATGTCGACCGGGATCGCCGCCGGCAGCAGCGTATCCTGGTCCCCATTCCTCCCGAGGGAGTGGCAGCCAGCCAATCGCAGCCGGTTGAAGAGGCCGCGGCCGGCGAACTCGGCGCCCGGATTCGGCTTGCCGTCGACAAACTGCCGGATCGTCAGCGCGAAGTGGCGTTGCTGATCTGGGGAGAAGGGGCCTCGACTCGCGAGGCGGCAGAGATCCTCCAGAGCAGCGAAGCGAATGTATACACCTGTCTTCACCTGGCGAGGAAACGGATCGCTCGGGCGATCGGCATCGATTACCCGCAACTGAACCGATCATGAACGACTTTCCGACCGAAACCAATCGCGACGACTTGGATCGGCAAATCCGTGCGGCCTTGGAGCTTGACGCGACGGCGCAACAGGTTGCCCGGCTCGAGACCTTCTGGCACCGCCGTCGCCGCACGCAGAAACGACGCCGATACGTTGCCGCTGCCTCAACCTTGGCCGCTTTGATTCTGGTCGCGCTGATGATCTCGCTTCCGGCCCGGCGGCCCGATCCCGGCCGCGAGCAGGCGGTGGGCGACAATTCTCGACATGGTCGCGCAGCGGTGCCCGAAGTGGTCGCCGAGCTGGCCGAGGAGTCTTCCGCCGCTGCACGCTCACCTGAAGAAGAGCAACCGCGAGTGACGGCCCGAGTCCCGACGGACTACGAGCGTTTCGTCCTTGTGGCACGGTCGTCCAAGACGGGCGGCAGGGAACACGCAATCGTCCGTGTAGCCGACCTGATCGAGCACTTGCAGTGCGAACCGCAAGCCGACGTCGAACAGTTGGTGCGCGATTCCGGCCTGAGCCCCGCGGTGATCGAGCAGGAATTGCTGCGTCGTCTGACGCGTTCCGGCAGCGGCAGCACGAGCAGCGTCGTCCGATTGCTTGCCGTCTGCGGAACCTGGCGATCGGCGCTGCGGCTTCTCCGGCTGGCTGAGCGAGAGGAGTTTTGCGACGAAGCGTTGGCCGCCGCCGAACGCATCGTGGGCACGGCCGCTCTGACCGGCATGGCGCGGCGGTCGCCCGATTGGCACGTGCGGGTTGCGATCTACCGCCGCCTCCTGTCGGCCGGCGATGACGCCTCGTTGAACGTCTACTTGACGTTGATTCAAGATGCGACGACGAGAGCCGAGGCACTCGCCGTTGCGGATGCTCTCTCGGAGACGCAGGTGACAAGCGTCCTCACGCGGCTCGATGACGAGGACGAGCAACTGCGACTGGCGGCGGCGCTGGTGCTCGGAGAGGCAAACGGCCCGGCAGTCACCCGACAACTGATCGATCGGGTTACCGGACCTGAGAAGCGAATAGGCGATCGCGAGGCCTGGATCGCGCTGGTCCGCTGCCGGGACGGGCAGGCCGCCAGTTTCCGGGCCTTTGCGTCGCGGCATCCCCGGCTGCTCGGATCGTTCAATCGAGCCCGCTTCTGGCTGCTGGCCAACGGGTTCTCGGCCTGAGCAAGCCTGGCGAATTCACTTGGCTGAGTTGATGGGAGAACGTGGTTCCTTTTTCAGAGAAGAGGTTCTGTCATGCGCGCCTTGAAGATTGAAGCTCCGACGTTGCTGTTCGTTCTGATCCTTGCTTGTGTCGCCGTTCCGCGAATTGCGGCCGGTCAGGCCGCCGCCGTTCCCGACGACAAACGGCCGCGGGCGGGGATGATGTCGGCCGATGAGGCTGTGATTCTCACCTACGACGTAGGGGATCTGATTCTGGATGTGCCCGACTATCCCTATCCCGGATCGGCGGGTGCCGCTTCTCCTTTCGGCAGCCCGAACAACGCCGGCATGGGAGGCATGGGAGGCATGGGCGGCGTGATGGGCGGCGTGATGGGCGGCGGCATGGGCGGCATGATGGGCGGTGGAGCCATGCCGGGTGGCGACGGAGCCGAATCGGAGGGAGGCGGCGTTCCCAGCGATCGCAATCCCCTGCCCGGCTCCACGAAGATTACCATGGAGGATCTGAAACGGGTGCTGACTACCGTGATTGCCCCGAACACCTGGACCGACAGCGGGGGCGAGGAGGGAGAATTACAGTGCCTGGGCACGTCGCTGGTAGTCCGCCAGACGGCAGTCGTCCACAAACAGATCGAAGATCTGTTGGAGCAGCTACGCAAAGGGTCGGGCAAGCAGAGAACCGTGGCCGTCGACGCTCGCTGGCTGCTGCTCAATTCCGATGAACTCGAGAAGTTGATCCCCGCCGGTGAAAATGGCCAGCCCCACGTCGACCGCCAGATACTCGGCGAGTTCACACGGCGTCCCACGAGCATCCGCGGACGGACCAACTGCTTCACCGGGCAACTGGTTTATCTTGTCAGCGGCACCCGGCGCAACGTGGTTACCAGTTTCATCCCCGTCGTCGGCAGTCTGGAAAGGCCCCAAACCGGGCAATATGCCGCTTTGCCGGGCGGAGCATACGTACTGCCGGCCCAGATGGGGCAATCTAGCCAGGCCGTCGGCTACCAACCCGTGATCGAGACCCCCAACCTGGGAGTGTTGCTCCAGATACGCCCGACGCTGATTCCCAATGACGACCGTGCGATCGTCGACCTTCGCTCCACACTCACCGTCCTGGGAAAGTCGGCTTCCGAAAGTGGAGAATCCGTGCAGCCCCAACAAGACCTGCTGGTCCCGAAGGTTGACCGCGTAGCGATCGAGACCCAGGAGCTTGCCACGACGCTCAGCGTGCCCCTGGGCGAACCGGTCCTGGCCGGCGGTTTGACCTACATCGGGCCCTCGGCCGACGCGATGCGTCAGGAAGCCGATGCAAACCGCGCACAGCCCCTGACGGAAGCTCCCCAGTTGTACCTTATCCTGGAGTTGCGCTAGGCCGGGCTAACGCCATCGTCCCTCAGTCAAATCCTGCAGCGGCTCGTCGAACTCGGCTCCGATGACATAGCATTTCGGTCCCATCCGGCGGCAACGTTTCACCTGGAGATAGCGTTCGGCTCCATTGGGGAATACGAGTCGTGCATTCTCGCCCGGGAACATCTCCTCGCCGTGCAGGAAGCCCACGCCTCCTCGCGACAAGTCCCGAATCATGACTCGGTACATCCCTTCCTTCCGGTTCAACGCAGGGAACGTGTTGTAGTACCTCAGGGCGGCGTCGAAACGGGTACGTTGGCGAGGAAAACGGCGCCGCTCGTCCGCCGGATCGAACACGTGCTGGGCGGCGCTCGCCTGGGCGCGTGTATCGTCGGGAAGGACGATCTCGCACGGCAGCTTGCCCAGGAAGGAATTGGCAATCATGACGACACCACCGCTCTAAGGGCCTTCACGACCTCGCGATCAAACTGCGAACCGCGATCCCCTTCCAATACTTCCCAGACCTCCTTCAGCGGGATCGCCGGCCGATAGGGCCGGCTCGACGACATCGCGTCGTACACGTCGGCAACCGCGCACATCCTGGCCCAAGGGTGAATCTCGTCCGCCACAAGACCTACAGGGTATCCCTGGCCGTCGCAGCGCTCATGATGCTGGTAGACCATCATCAACTGATCCCACGACACGTCCCGCCGATGGCAGAGTTCAAGAAAACCCAGTTTCGCATGTTCCTGGATGGCTTCGCGCTGACGCCGCGTCAGCGGCCTCTCTTGATTGAGAAGTACGGGCGCAATATGGCGTTTGCCGATATCGTGCAGAACCGCCCCCCTGGCTAGGGCCACAATCTCGTCGCTGGCTCCCATGCCCATCCGCCCGGCGATCAGCAAGACGAGGACGCTGACGTTGGTGACGTGCGTATAGGTGTAGTAGTCGTGGGCCATCAAGTCGAGCAGCTCGCACGCCGCGACGGATTCGTCGCTGACCAGACGTGCCAGTTCCTCGCCGTATTCTCCGGCGAATCCGACCAACTGATCCGCGTTGCGGCTGCTGAACGCCATCTGAAAGACGGCCCGATTCGCAACCTGCAGCACGCGGAATCTCTTGCCGACCGACACCCCCTCGTCGCGCAGCACGGTGTCCAGCAGAAACGAACGGTAGGCGACATGATCGGCGACCCGAATGTAGAGAGTGCTGATGCCCTGATCCCCGAAGCGGTCGAAATCGCCGGCTTCCAGCGCCAGTTGCCGTTCGCGGAAGAGGACGGGCGCAACTCTGGGGTCCGTGCGAACGAAGAGATCGAACGGCAAGGCGATCGACGCCGTGATCGTGTCGACCGCAACAGGCAGAAAACCCAAGCGCTCGATGCTCTCAACCCTGGCTTCTGAACCTGCGTTGGTACCCAAGGTACTCACCGTTGACAAAGGTTCCCTGGAGTCGAACGAATCCACCGTTCCGATATGCATCGGCTCGCGCGGACCGCCGCTCGGGCCGACCGGCGGTAGCATCCGGCCGATACCGGGTGGAACTCATCCTCATAGAAGCATAGGACATACCGGTATTAAGATATCTAATCCAAGATGTCCGAAATCGAATAGTCGGTAGTTCTCGCGGCGAATGGAGGTTTCGGGACAATCGTGCCGGACAGTCGGGTTGTACGGCTCCCGCAAGCCGGCCGCAGCCTCAAACGACGACGCCCCCGGATTCTGCTTGGCTGCGGAAACCGGGGGCGTCTCTGGTTCTCTAGAGGGGGTTGTTGAGGTTATCGAATTCGGCTAGCCTACTTTTTGCGCAGCACATGCGAATACTCCATCCGGGAGCGACGCGTCGGTCGCATCCCGGATTCTCATTTGTCGTAAACCAGGGTGGGTGGAGGGACGCGTCCTGCAATCTCTCCAAAAGCTTGAAGCATCTGTTCCTGCATGTCCTCGACCGTTTCACCGCCCGGAACGTCGATCCACACTCCCTCGCCCGCGAAGGCAATCGCCTCCATCAGGGCGCGATCGGCGTCGGCTCCCACGGTCATGGTGTGGAAGGTGTAGCCCCGGTCCATTCCTTGCACCGCTTCCCAGAAGGCATACTGCTTGCTGCGGTCGTACGTCCTGTAGTTGGCCGTTCCATCGCCGTCGTAGTCGGTCAGTTCATTCCAGTCCCAGTCAGCGGGAAGGCTCCAGCCGGACGGAACCTCATTGGCGTTGCCGTCGGTGATCACCAGAACGGTCGGGCGAGATCCGTAACGCGAGTACTGCTCGAGGAGTTGACGCGCCTGGTTGATGCCGTCGCCCATGGCGGTCATGCTGCTGTAGTGGGCCGCCTGGCGGTGTCGCTGAATCAGATCGAGAGACTGATAATCCGACGTGATCGGATCGCTGCCGATGTCGATGTTGTAACCGTCGTAGTCCAGCGTGGTTTCCCAGTGAGCGTTCTGGGCGTAACTGATGATCCCGACCTCGTCGCCGAAATCGAGTGTATCGAGGAACTCCAGCAAGAGCGTCGCTCCGTTCTTCATGGCATGGAAGGGATACTCGGGCGTCTTCCAGAGGGCCGGCGTTTGGGAGAAAGCCTTCTTCTCGGTAAGGAGGTAGTTGACAAAAGTCGGACCTCCGTACGTGTATTCCAGGTCGGCGTTCCAGACATACGAATTGTTCCGAGCGTGACTGATGAAACTGTTCCAACTGCCGGACGGGAACGGATAGGGCGTGTCGTTCAGGTTGAAAGCCGTTTTCACCGCTGCCACCGAGTTCTCGAAGCGCTCGCCGTACCCGGGACCGTCGTCGCTCTTGTTGTTCCCCGACTTGATCCAGCACTTCGTGATCTTCTTGCCGGCCAGCCAACCCGTGCCCGAGAATTCTCCCGTGGGGTCGTGAAGGCCCTCGGTCTTCTGTTGGTAGAGCCTCCCGTCGTGCTCCAATTCGAGTACGACGTTCGACAAATCCTTCGACGACACGGCGTAGATCGAACTTCCTTTGAACGTCACGCTGATCATCGGATCGCTTCCTTCCGGGCTCGTCAGCGTCAGGTACTGGGGCTCGCGCGTCAGATTCCCCGTGTTCACCTCCAGGGCGTCGAACATTTCTTTCTGGTTCTCGACGACATTGTCGCGACCTACCGAGCCGATCGACCGCAATTCGCTGTCGTAGCTCATCGAACCGGAATAGTCGAGCACCAGCACGAGATCGCGGGCTTCGACGAAGGCGCTGGCCCCCGTGGCCAAGGCCACCGACGGCTTGCCCACGAACGTGCCGAAATTGAGCGGCAGTTCGGCGTCCGGCGCGTTGGGATCTGCGTTGTCGCGATGGACCTCGACTCGCACCACGTTGTAGGGTGCCTGGTTCCACTGGACGGGCCACGAACTGGTGCTCTCGTCGAAGCTTCTGCGGCCGAAGATCACGTCGCGCTCCGGATTGATGTAGACGCCGTTGGCCGCCGCGACCTGCGCGGCCATGGCCCGCGCCTCCGCCACGGCAATGGAGTTGGCGTCGATCTGGGCGTCGCCCTGTCCGGCCGAGGCCGCCGCAATCGCCGCACGGATCTCCTGCGAGGCCGCCAACGCCGCCGCATCCGCCGCATTCTGCATTCGCGTTTGCGTCGTCGCCGTCAGCCCCGTGTCGACGGCATAGGCCAGAAACCCGAACAGCACGGGCGCCAGCAGGCAGGTCAGCACGAGGATGATTCCTTTGCGGTGCTTCCGCAGGTCCCTCCGCCGGAACGTCGTCAACCTTCGGTAGAATTCTCTTGGTGTCATCGCTTGTACCCTTTCGGAGGAGTCAAACACCTTGCGGACCCGAGCGAACGAGTCGAAGGGCAATCTCCCACTGCCGCAGGTCGCCTCACGTTACGACCCCGTGGGAGGTTGTTCTCCGGCTTTTCGCCGTCACTCAACCATGACCGAGACCGCGTTGCGGAAGACTGCCGTGCCCACCAGATTTATGGGGCCCGGATTCGGCGTCCAAGGCGAACGGACGGACGAATAGGGCAATCGAACACTCAGTTGGAACAATGCCAGATCGTTGTCGGGATCCATCAAGTCGATCGCCACTCCCGGATTCTCGGCGTCCTCAATGGTGATCTCGGCCTCGCTTCCGGGCAGTCCGGAAGCATCCAGAAAGGCCCGAACGTCCGCAATCATCTTGTCGTTCAGCGATTCGCCCGGAGTCAGGATTCCCTCCCGCTCCATAGCCGCCAGCCGAGCCCCTTCGCGAGCCGCCATCAGAAGCTGATTCTGCATCTCGTACAGACGGCTTGCTTCCACCATGCCGAATACCATGATCACCAGCAAAGGCGCCGCAACGGCGAATTCGACAACCGCCGATCCGCGACGCTCCTTTCCGCACCGTCTTTTTGTTGTGAAGTCGCAAAGCATGATGGATCTCACAGGTGCCGTTTTTCTGGCTTGGTCTATTCGTGTCGCGTCACTGCCTGGCCCACGATCGACAGGTCGGCAAAACCCGGCATCACGATGAAGGCGACGTCGCCGTAGCGAACCTGAGCGCGAATCAGGAAAGGCTGACGCGGCGCGGCGGCGCTCAATTCGATGTCCGACAAGCTGCTGCATCCGTCGTAGGATTCCGGAATGGACTCTCCGGCGTCGATCATTGAAGCATCTTTCACCAGCAGCGATATCTCATCCGCCGGTGCAACCGGCGAGAGAATCTGCAAGGCTCGCTGGCTGGCATCTTCCGTCGTGATTCCCGACGTCGAACCGAGACGGGCCGCGTTCCGGCAGGCCGCACTGAGCATGTTCCGCACCATGTAGGCATGGCCGAACTGCATGATGAAGAAGATGAAGAGAAGAAACACGGGCATCACGAAGGCGACCTCGACCACGGACACCCCACGGCGCCTCCGGCGAGCTCTCTTGGCGACCCCGCGCTTGGCTGCTCTACGGGCGGAAGAAACTCGTGAAACGCCCGTCGCATACGCTTTGAAGCTCGAAGACATTGACCTGTTTCACCCAGTACGAGGAGAGGTGAAGTCCCTGCAATGTTAAACGTAGCTTTTCTCCTGAACGAGGATGCTCCGCCCGCCCCTTGGACGTGCAAATACCCCGGTAATTCCATGTCCCGCGCACGGCTGTGCCGGTCGTGCCGGCAAATCGGACCCCCTCTGGGCGACAACGAGTACTCCAAGGAGGGGTGTGATCGGCAGCCGTTTTTCAAAGACCAACCGCGATCACGGCAGAGTCTGCCACGGCGGAGGTGTGGCCCCCTACCGGCTGAGATCGAGACGCGAACCGGTCCCGTCGAGTTGAAGACAATCAGCAAACAGCTCGTGTGGAAGCTGCCCGTCCACCGGGGCATGCATGACGAACTGGCTATGGTAGTAGTCGGGACGAGCTCGTCCGCCCGTCGATCGCCCTGACAACCGGGCGATCCACTCCCGTGCCCTCTCCACCCACGACACGGCCCGCTCTTCCTGCGAGAGCGCCTGGCGGAACATCTTGAGGAACTGATTCACGCCCGCCAGGTACTTCGGCGCGACCGGGGCCTTGCAGCCGACCGCGTAGAGACTGTGCGGATCGCTTTCGCGACCCTGCCAGCCGATCAGCGTGGCTTCAAGGGGGGCCAGGAGTCGCTGAAACGCGTGGGGAGCCGGACGCCACAGCAGATCCAGGTTCGCCGCCGCACGGCCCCCCGTGCAACTGCAAATCAGGAGAATCCCCCCTGGGGCGAGAATTCGAATCATCTCGGCGGCAACCGCTGCCGGGTCGGCGACGTGCTGCAAGATGTTCAAGCAGGCCACCGTACCCGCCGAACCGTCGCCACGCGGAAGCTCCGCCAATTCATCCAGCGACTGGATCTGCGGGACGATTTCTGCAGATTCATCCGCTCTTACAAGATGGAACCGTTCGCCCTGCTCGGCCGTAAGCGGAGCGCCGGGCACCGCCAGACCATATTCCTGAACGGGAGGGGCAAACTCGAACGATTTTTTCGCACATCGAATGAATCGGGCCGTGTCTCGCCACATGTCGACTGTCTTTCCCAACAGATGTTTCCGTTCTCAACGGCGGACGCAATTCCACTGGAAGACGAGTACGCATCCAGAACGGTGGTCGGCGGTTGGCGGGCCCGCAAACGCGGCCACTTGCGTGCCGGCTCGTTCGACAAGCCGGCGGATCGTTCGGCTTCGCACACTGTCGTAGGTCGTCTCGCAGTCCTCAATCACCAGGTAACGCAGTTCCGGACGAGACAGCTCCGAACGTGCGTTCTCGTAGGGAACCGTCACCAGTCCCGAATAGAGCCCCGTCCAGCCGCGAGTGTCCAGAACTCGGTCACCGGGAGAAGCGTTTCGTGTAAGCCATTCGGCTGCCGATCGGTGGCCGGCACGGTTGAGATGGAGCGGGCGCAACCCGTAGGCAGTGCAGATCGCGGCGACGAGCAGTGTTACCACAATCGCCAGGCCGGAAGCACTTCTTCCTGCCAGGGCGCCCCCATCGAGAATTCGTTTGAGCCGGTCGGCTACGACCTGGGCCCCGGTGCCCATACAGGCGGTCGCTGCCACCACAATCGGCAGCACGTGGCGGGCACTCAGATATCCCTCGCGCGTCGTGTGAACTGCCAAGGCACCAAGTAGCAGAACGCAGAATACCTGAAGCAGAAGATCGGCGTCGGTATTCCCGCGGCGCCGAAGACTCCAAAGGCCGATCAGCGCCAGAATGCCCGGCAGATATCCGAAGGCCTTGGGGATCTCGTCTGCCAATGCGATCGCCGCGGCCGATACGCCGCGCCGGCGAATGCTCGTTGTTGGATCCTTGGGAGCAAAAGAAGGCTTTTCGCCTTCCTCCAGATCGAAGTCGGCACTGACGTGAGCGGCAACTTCCGAAGCACCTCCATCCGCCGCAGAAGACGAGCCACTCAACGCCACCGAGAGCAACAGCCCATAGGGGACAAGGATCGCGGCCAGTCCCGCTGAATAGGGGATCGCCGATCGCCACGGCAATTGTCGGCGGCGGACGCCACGTGCGGAGATTACCACGCAGAATGCGATTCCCAGCAGAACGGCTTCCGAACGGGTGAGAACGGCAAGGGCTGTGGCAACTCCGCCCAACAGGGCCGGAAGAACGGGAAGGCGCCCTTCGCCGGTCGGTGAAAGATGGAACACCAACAGCACAAGAGCCAAAGAAAACCACAGCAGATGCGTACTGTCGCTGATGCCGTCCGCACCGAGCCGAATCAGTTCGGGAAGGCAAGCCACCAGGACCGTTCCGAGCAGTGCGGCATGCGGGCCGGCAAGACGCTTGCCCAGCAGGAAAACCGGAATCGGGAGCAGAATCAGCGGCAACGCGGCCGCCGACTGTACGCTGAACGCCCATGCTTCGCGGAAGTCGCCCAATGCGGCCACGAGGATTGTGTGCATGCCCCAGACCGACATGGAAAAGAGCGGGGGCTCCGTCTGCTTGCGGAGGAACCCAAGCAGACCTATCTCGTCAATTGTCCGTGCCGAATTGACATAACGAACGGCATCCAGGGCAGGCACAGGCGCCCGCCTGATGGCGACGGCCTGGACGGCGCAAGCCGCCGCAACCATTGCCGTCAGAATACCGATCTGGGCCCTGCGAGACATCGGCTGACCTCAATATCGGATCACTTTGCGCAGGAGATATCCCCCCCACACAAACAGGATCAGGTTGGCGGCCCACACCGAGAACGGTGGGATCGTGCCGCTTTTGGCCCCGTCGATGCCGTACATCATGACCGGATAGTAAACCGCGAGAATCGGCACAAAGCACAAAAAGAAACTCGTCAGAAAATCGCTGTTCCGCAGCCGAATCGCTATCGGCACGCCCACCCAGAGAAAACACAGGCAACTGAAACCGGCCGACCAGCGGCGGTGAGGTTCTGTGCGGAGGCGATTGAGGCGGCTGATCAACCCGGCCTCTTCCGCGAAACGTGTCTTCCATTCTGCTCCGGTAAGCCGCTCAAAATCACCGCACAGCACCTCGAAAGCGCCGCGGACGGCCAACTCGCGCCGGTGGTCGTCGATGCGTTCCCGCTGCTGCACTTGTTCCTCCGGAATGGCCCCCAAAGCAATGTTCGAAGGCACGCTCGATCGGTCCTCGACGTTGCTTGCCTGCTGGAGAGGAATCGTGTGAACGTAGCTGGGAACAAATGCCTTGGCTTTGCCCTCGACGTCGACGTAGGCGTCGCTCACCGAAATCACCAGATCCCCATTCTCGCGGTCACAGTACAGCGTTGCTTCCGCAGCGGTTATGGTCGCGCCTGGCGAGTCGCCACGCCCGCGGATTGAAATGGTGGCCCCGATTAGTCGATTCCCGTCGACTTCCTTGACGTTCACCGAGAACGTGGGCGAACTGTAACTCTTCTGGGTACGCAGGACGCTGTAGGCAATCTCCTCAACCGAGTTCACGACAACCTGTTGTGCCCCGTTTCGCCCCCAAGAGACCGACAAATCCGTGAGCCATACGGCAGCCAGGCTGAGAACGAACGCCACGATTACCGCCGGCCAGATGATCGACCAAGGCGAAATTCCCTGGGCCTTCAAGGCGATCACTTCGTTGGACCCCGACATCCGAGCGTAGACGCTTGTCGTCGCCAGCAGTAGGGTTACCGGCAAGGCCACACTCAAGGCGAAGGGCACGGTATACGGCACAAGCTGTAGAATCTGGGCAGGAGGCAGGCTATAGCGCATGGCCAGTTGCGAGACCCCGGCAATCAACATCACCGGCATGAGCGCAAACAGTGCCACCACAAAGACCTTCGTCAGTTCGGCCAGGATGTATCGGGTGAGAATTCGCATGGCGGGCCTAGTGTTGCACCGTTGCCCACGTCCGGTCAAGATCATTTGAGACCGTGCGGGCACAACCGTCGATTTTGTATGGTTCCTTTACAGGAATCGGGCGATTTCGCATACTACACTCCCAAGGCGGGGCAAGCCCGCAACCCAACCTTCACAAACAAGCGCGCACCATGCGCACACGTCCTGCACAAAGGCATGAAAGTCGTCGCATCTGGTTTATGTGCAACGAATACCGGGTGTTTCGTCCAGACAATCCATCGAGATTCGAGGAATTAAAAGGCGCAGTATGCGCAATTTAGGGGCAGTGACCGTGACTGGGGGGGCTGGCAGGCCCAATAATCGCCAACCCTTTGGGAGCATGCGCGGATGGTCAGGCTGTCGCTGAACGAAACAACGACCTTCCGTTGGTCGTTTGAGGAAGACGTCCGCCACTACTCGGACGCCGGAATCCCCGCAATTGGTGTGTGGCGCCACAAACTGTCCGACTGTGGAAAAGAAAAGGCCGCTGACCTGCTCGAAGAATCGGGCCTGGCCGTCTCGCACCTCTACTGGGCCGGTGGGTTCACCGGCTCCGATGGTCGCAGCTTCCGTGCGTCGGTCGACGATGCCCTCGAGGCCCTCCGCACGGCGGTTGATCTCAGAACCGATTGCCTCGTCGTCTACAGCGGTGCCAGGGCCGGACACACCGTCAACCATGCCAAACGCTTGATGAAGGAGGCTCTCAAGGAACTGGCTCCGGCGGCCGAGGAGTTCGGGGTCCGTCTGGCCGTCGAACCGATGCACCCGGGCTGTGCCAAGGAGTTCACGTTTCTGACCAGCGTCGAAGACGTGCTCGAACTGGCCGACGCCGTGGGCAGCAGCGCCGTGAAACTGCTCTACGATACCTACCATCTGGGGTACGGCGAGAATTGTGCCCGGCAAATTGCCGCATTCGCCGACCGCGTGGCCCTCGTCCAACTGGGTGACGGCCGGGCGGTGCCGTCCGTCGAGCAGTCCCGCTGCCGGCTCGGCGAGGGCGTGGTGCCGCTCGCCGAAATCGTCCAGGCGTTCCTGAGTGCCGGCTATGACGGCGATTTCGACGTGGAACTGATCGGCGAAGAAATCGAGACCATCGACTATCACGAACTGGTCGAACATGCCAAACAGGCCTTCGAGCGGCTGCTACGACCGACTACACCTTGAGCCCACTCTCCAATTGCATGCTGATCGTCAATCACCGCATCCAAATCCCCTTGCGTGAGTTTCACTTCACCTTCGCCCGCAGCCCGGGTCCCGGCGGCCAGAACGTCAACAAGGTCAATTCCAAGGCCACTCTGCACTGGAACGTGACCGAAACGACAAACCTCCCCGAAGAGGTCCGCCAGCGCTTTCTCAAGGCTTTCTCCGGGCGGGTCAACCAGGACGGTGAGTTCTTCGTCTCGAGTACCCGCTTTCGCGACCAGGGCCGCAACGTGGCCGACTGCCTGGAGAAACTCCGGGCCATGCTGGCAGAAGTCGCCGCCACCCGCCCCGCTCGCAAGAAGACGAAACCCTCGGCCGGCGCCCGCCGGCGCCGGCTTGACGACAAGCGGCGTCAAAGCGATAAGAAACGGATCCGCCGCTCCCTCGGTGACTAAGGCAGGCGGACGAAAAAAATCTACCATGCCCACCCCCCGCGATCTCGACGACATCCTTCAGCACTGGCCCTTCCAGCCTGGGACCGTCAGTGCGCGGATTGTCCGAACAGGTGGCGGTCGCCAGGTCCTCCAAATGCGCGTCGACCTGGGCGTGCTCCAGATGGAGAGCGAAGGCCGCCCCGACGGCACGAGACCTGGTGGAGCCGAAACCTATCTGGACCTGCTCCTGCAAGAGGAGTTCTCCCGGTCCGGCCGGACCGAACTGACGGCCCAACAACTCGAGGAAATCGATCGCGAGTTCTCTCAGTTCTACCACCGGCGGATCTGCTGGCTGGCCGTGCGCGAGTTCCAGCGTGCCGTCCGCGACGCCGATCACACCCTGGCCCTGATGGACTTTGTAGAACAGTCCGACGTGGGCGAAGCCTGGAGTCATGAGCACCTGCAGCAACGCGGGCTGGTGCTCTTCCACCGCACCCAGGCCGCTGCTCTGGCCCATCTGGAGGAGGAGGGGGCAGAGGCTGCCATCGAAGAAATCAATCGGGGCCTGGCGTCGATCGAAGCGTCCCCCTGCCCGCAGACCGGCCAGATGGTCAAGAAACTGCGCGAGCTGCAAGACTGGATTCGCGATCACTATCAGATGGACCGCACCCTGGCCGAACAGTTGGCCGACGCCGTCGCGGCGGAGCAGTACGAACGAGCCGCCCAACTGCGCGACGAATTGGCCCGCCGCGCCCTCGACAGAGATTGATTTGCCTGCGACAGCAACCAGTGAACAATCCACCCGTGAGAGGCTAGACATGACCCAAGACCTCCGCAGGAATCCCGGCCGCTTCCTCCTGCCCCTGGCGGTTGCCCTCCTCTGGCTCGCCGGTTTTTCGGCCACCCAAGCAGCCGACGCGACCGCCAGGCCCGATATCGTCCTCATCATGGCCGACAACCTCGGCCACGGCGACCTCTCCTGCTACGGCTGCCCCGACATTCAAACCCCCGCCATCGACCGCCTCGCCGCCCAGGGCGTCCGCTTCACCAACTTCTATTCCAACGGTCCCGAATGCACGCCCACGCGAACCGCCCTGCTCACCGGCCGCTACCAGCAGCGAGTTCCCGGGCTGGAGTGCGCCCTCGGCACCGGCAACGTCGGCCGCTACGACGACGCCGTCGCCCTGGCCGAGAAACACGAGCTTGGGCTTCCCCCCAGAGAATCCGTCCTCGCCCCGCTCCTCAAGCAGGCCGGCTATCACACCGTTGCCCTCGGCAAATGGCACTTGGGCTACGAAAAGCATCTCCTGCCGCCTCACCACGGCTTCGACTACTTCCTTGCCTCGCTCGGTGGCACGATCGACTACTTCTATCACAACGAACCCACCGGCGAACCGGTCCTTTACGAAAACCTCGCCCGGGTGACTCGTGACGGATACTTCACCGACCTGATCACCGACGGCGCCGTCGACTTCCTCCGCAGGCAACCGGCCAACGAGCCGATCTTCCTCTACCTCCCCTACACCGCCCCCAGTGCCCCCTTCCAACACCCGGACGACAAACCCGATGAGCCCAAGGTCTCCCACGCCTGGGACTCCAGCGACTGGCAAAAGGGCGACCGCGACACCCTGCGAGCCATTATCGAGCGGCTCGACCAGGGTGTCGGCAAGGTGCTCAAGACCCTCGACGAAACCGGCCGGACCGGCAAGACCCTCGTCATCTTCTGCAGCGACAACGGCGCCTATCCCATCGCCGCCAGCAACGCCCCCTTCCGCGGCCACGCGTCAGAACTCTTCGAGGGCGGCATCCACGTCGCCTGTATGGCCCGCTGGCCCGGCCGACTGCCCGTTGGTGTCGTCGACGACCGCCCCACCTTGACCTTCGACCTGACGGCCTCGATCCTCGCCGCCGCCGGCTGCACGCCACCCGCCGATCGCCCCCTCGACGGCATCGATATCCTCGGCCAAATCGCCGCCGGTCAACCGCCCAAACCACGCCCTCTCTTCTGGCGCGCCCGCCGAGCCGATCGCACCTGGCGAGCCGTTCGCGACGGCAACCTCAAATACCTCTCACGCCAGGACGGCACCGAGCTCAAAGAGTATGTCTTTGATCTCTCCAAAGATCCTGGAGAAGACAACAATCTCCTTGAGACGCTGCCGGATGCGGCGACGAAACTGAAAAAACTGCTGGCTGGCTGGGAACGAGATGTCCACCGCGCCCAACGGCCCTGAAATGTCGTCGACGATCATGGATGTAGGGTGCGTCTTGACGCACCAAGAAGTGCTAATCGGGGTGATTCCAGGTGGGACATGGGTCGGTGCCGCCCCAATCGATTCCGTATTCCCCCATTTGGACGTATCGATGGAAGCTAGACCAGGGGTAATCACGTACACGTCGGACGAGGTTGTGCTTCCGTGGATTCCAGTGAACGTAATCTACGCATCGTTTCAAGTCTTCCTCGTCGCGACGATAGAGAACGGCCGTCTCAACCTGGCGATGTTGATTGCCGCATGCAAGAGTGGTCGGGCGAGAGGCGAGGTAAGAAAGGGACGGCGTTCGTGTGACACCAGAGTGAGAAAGAAGGTCCCGCCGGGGATGAACCACCGTCGATAGTTGCTCATGACCTTGCCGGGTGCCTTCTGAAGGACCAAGTGATGAATGTTGGGTGTGTCGTGGCACGAAGTGGACCGCCGTATAGTGTAACTTGGGAGCCTGTCTCCAGAGTCTTCCGCCGTCAAAATGAGGCAATTGGTGCGTCAAGACGCACCCTACCCTCTTCGTCATTCGATATTCGTTATTCGATATTCCCATTCGCCCCCTCCCCCCTCCTCAACCCGCCCCCTTTCCGCTACCCTCACCTTCATGGTCCCCAAATTCATCTTCGAAATGAACGGCGTCAACAAGACCTTCGGCGAGAAGGTCGTGTTGCGTAACATCAATCTCTCCTTCTACTACGGCGCCAAAATCGGCGTCGTGGGCGAGAACGGGGCGGGCAAATCGACCCTGCTCAAGATCATGGCCGGGCTCGATACCGACATCGACGGCACCGCCATCATCGGCAAGGGCATGCGGGTCCGCTACGTGGCCCAGGAACCCATCGTCTACCTCGATAAGACCGTTCGGGAGCACCTGCTGATGGCCGTCAAACCGGTGCAGGATCTCCTCGACCGGTTCAACGAAATCTCCGCCAAGATGGCCGATCCCGAGGAAGAGGCCAATTTCGACAAGCTCATGGACCAGATGGGCAGGCTCCAGGAGGAAATCGACGCAGTCAATGGTTGGGAACTCGACCGGCTCATCGACATCGCCTCCGACGCCCTCGTCCTGCCCCCCGACGACGCGCCCGTGGGACAACTCTCCGGCGGCGAACGCCGCCGCGTCGCCCTCTGCATGGCCCTGCTTGAAAAGCCCGATCTCCTGCTCCTCGACGAACCGACCAACCATCTCGACGCCGAGACCGCCAAGTGGCTCGAACAGGCCCTCCGCGAGTATCACGGCACCGTCATCGTTGCCACCCACGATCGCTACTTCCTCGACAACATCACCAAGTGGATCCTCGAACTCGACGGCGCCCGCGGCATCCCCTTCGAGGGCAACTACTCCTCCTGGCTCCAGCAGAAAGCCGAGCGGCTGCGCCTGATCGAGAAGAAGGAAACCCAGCGGCAGAAGACTCTCGAGCGGGAACTCGACTGGATCCGCAACTCCCACGAAGGCCGCAAGCAGAAGAACCAGGCCCGCATCAAGGCCTATGAAGAGCTCGCCGGCCAGCAGACCCTCGACAACAAGAGCGAGGTCCTCATCCAGATCGCCCCGGGTAGCCGTTTGGGCGAGCGAGTGCTGGAGGTGAAGAATCTCTGCAAGAGGTTCGAGAGCGACGGCCAGAAACTGACGCTCCTGGAGGACTGCTCCTTCATCGTGCCCCGCGGCGCCATCGTCGGCGTGATCGGCCCCAACGGTACGGGCAAAACCACCCTCTTCCGCATGATCGTCGGCGACGAGAAACCCGACGCCGGCACGATCGAACTCGGCCCCACCGTCGAACTCTCCCACGTCGACCAGCACCGCGACGCCCTCGACGACGGCAAGACCATCTTCGAGGAAATCACCGACGGCAAAGATACGATCGAACTGGGCAAGATCTCGATCAACTCCCGCGTCTACGTGGGACGGTTCAACTTCCGCGGCAGCCAGCAGCAGAAGAAGGTGGGTGAGTGCTCCGGCGGCGAACGCAACCGGATCCACCTCGCCAAGCTCCTCCGCCGCGGCGGGAACTTCCTCCTCCTCGACGAGCCGACCAACGACCTCGACGTCAATACGATGCGCGTGCTCGAACAGGGCCTGATCGATTTCCCCGGCTGCGCCATGGTCATCAGCCACGATCGCTTCTTCCTCGACCGCATCTCGACCCACCTGCTCGTCATGGAATACGGCAAGACGACCTGGTTCGAAGGCAACTTTGCCGACTACGAAGAAACCGTTCTAGCCCAGGATCCCGGCCATGCCGGCCACCGCCGCAGCAAGTATAAGCGGCTCACGTTGCGCTAGTCGTTTAACCTTATTTTCCGCTACCCTGTGTCGTTTGCAACGGGTGCGTGGCGGAGGCGGTCAGTTAGGGGGCCTTGGGAGGCGGCGGCTGAGAAGTTGTGCGGGGGTGGAGAGGCTCAAGCGTTGC
>Ga0209612_1000974_pt1 | contig 25404 bp, 22 predicted proteins | sample BioC12SIPDNA_FD_185746 | JGI IMG/M metagenome (GOLD analysis project Ga0209612, IMG submission 185746) | Anaerobic biogas reactor microbial communites from Washington, USA - Biogas_R1_B C12 SIP DNA (SPAdes) (version 2) | ecosystem: Engineered > Bioreactor > Anaerobic > Unclassified | place...
CGCGTCTGTCCGCGCAAGGGTTCGACGTCGGTCGTCACTCTCAGGAGTGTTCAGTTTTCGACCGGCGCGGAGTGTTCAGTATTGGGGCGGCGTCGACAGAGGGCGAAGCCTGCAGCGCCTCTCTTCATGGAAGGGCCGCAAGGATGGAGTCGATCATCCGGTTGGGCCGACCCCTCGCCCCGTCGCGATCACGCGCGCTCTGGGGGGCGGCCTTTCGTCGCAGACAGCACGCTCCCCCGGGGCAGCCTCCTCACTCAGCGGGCTTCCCGCGAGGTCGGCTGTCCGGCCGTGGACGGCGTCAGGACAGGGGGGATACACTCCATCCGCGGCTGACGTCCGCAGCCGGCGTCTGTGACGGAGGAGATCGCGGTGAACCCTTCCCATGTCATCTATGGCGCCTTCGTGGCCATTCTGTTGATCGTCGGGGCCGTGGCCGCGATCTGGGGCTCGACTCCGGGACTCGTCGTCGCTCTCATCCTGGGCATCCCGTTCGGGCTTGCCGCGGCGTTCAAAGACAGGTTCTAGCCGACTCACCGGGTCCGGTCAGGTCGTCGCTCGAGATGACCCCCGTTTCGCCGCGCAGAGTGCATCGAAGACCGTGAGAGATCGGGCGCCAGCGTCACTTGGCACGCGGCTCGCATGCCCGAGTGGCCTCGGCTACATGGACCCTCCCGCCGACCGGCGGCCCCCCGCCCAAGGCTACCGCCTGCCCGTCACTTCTCCTTGTCGCGGAACATCTTGAACAGCGCGCGCACGCTCTCGACCGAGAGCGAGTCGATGACCCGTGGCAGGCCCACAGAGTCCTTCATGGCCGTCGCCCGGCTCGTGAGCGGGAACTTCTCGTGGGCGTCGATGACCGCCTCGACGACGACGGGCCCATCCTGCTCCAGCGCCCGACGTACCACCGGGCCGACCTCGTCGGGACGCTCGACCCGCTCCCCGCCCGCGCCGAACGCCCTCGCGATCGCCACGAAGTCGACGTCGCCGAACATCGTGGCGCAGTACCTGCCCTGGTACGACAGCGCCTGAACGTCGTGGATCAACCCGAGGCGGTTGTTCTTGAGCACGATCCAGACGACGGGCACGCGGTACTCGACCGCGGTCAGCACCTCCATGCCCGTCATCAGGAAGTCGCCGTCGCCGCAGATGCACACGACCGGCGCCTCCGGCTTGCCGAGCTTCGCCCCGATGCAGGCGGCCACCGAGGACCCCATACACGCCAGCCCGGACGGCAGGAAGTTCATCCCCTCCGGGTAGGACTGGAAGTACCGGAGGATCCACGAGTACGTGCTGCCCATGTCGCCGAAGACCACCGTGTCCCTCGGCAGGGTGGCCCGCAGTTCCCGCATCAGTCGCTGGGGCTTCATGGGCACCGCGTCGGAGTAGCTCTCTTCCTCCTCGTAGTACTGCGTCGAGTGCTTGAATCCGCCGAAATCGCGCGCGGGCTTCGGCGGCCGCGCGCGCAGACACGTCTCCAGGGCGCGCACGGTCGCCGCGGCGTCGGCGACCACACCGACCGTCACGGGGAAGTTCTTGCCGATCTCGTTCGGGTCGATGTCGACCTGGATCAACGCCTTCGACGGCGTCAGCTTGGGGTCCCAGGCGTGGCTGGTCATCTCGCTGAGGTCCGTGCCGAGCACGAGCAGGACGTCGATGCCCTCGCGGAGGTACGTGTTGGCCGCCTTCGAGCCTCTGAGCCCGAGACACCCGAGGGAGAGCGGATGGTCCTCGGGGAAGATGCCCTTGGCCTTGCCGGAGGTCGCCACCGGTATCTGCAGCCTCTCGACGAAGTCGACGAGCGTGGGGTCGCAGGCGAGCCTGGCGGCACCGTAGCCGAGCAGGAGGGCCGGGTTCTCGGCCTCGTACAGCAGCCCACAGAGGGACCCGACCGTGTCCGGCTCCGGTATCGAGACGGAGTCGAGCGGTCGGTAGGCGGCCGGCGGGAGGATGTCCTCCTCGACCTTCTCGAGCTGGATGTTCGAGGGGAAGGCGAGGTGCACCGGACCGGGACGGCCTGACTGGGCGACGCGCACCGCCGTCCTCACCGTGCGCGACACCATCTCCTTGTCCGTGAGCATCACGCTCATCTTCGTCACGTTGCGGAAGAGGGCGACCTGGTCGACGCAGCGCCCGTAGCCGGTGGCCTCCTGGTGCGCGCTGCGGCCGAACGACTTGGTGCCCACCTGGCCGGTGACGACCAGGACGGGGACCGAGTCCATGTGCGCGGCGGCCACGCCGGTGACCGCGTTGGTCGCCCCCGGCCCGACGGTCGCGCAGCAGACCCCGAGGCGGCCCGTCGCGGCGGCGTAGCCGTAGGCGAGAAACGCGCCGCCGGCCTCGTGTTTCGTGAGCACCGGTTTGATCGACGTCGTGCGGTACAGGCCGTCGTAAAAGGGAAGCACGTGCGCGCCCGGCACGCCGAAGACGTACTCCACGCCCTCCCCCTCCAGGTACTTGGCCATGACGGCAGCCGTGGAGTCCTTCATCTCATCCCCCCGTGAACGAGAACAGTGCGGCCGGCTCCCTGTGTACATCCTGTCCCCGCAGTCTACTCGCGCCTCCCGGATTCGGGGAATGTTGCCGGGTCGGGTCGCCCTGACGCGCCCGACCGGCTCAGGCGGCGGCGCGGCTCCGGCCCGCCGCCGCGCCGGCGAGCAGCAGCGCCACCCCGACGAGCCCCATCAGGCCGGCGGCGACGTACATGGCTCCGAAGCCGAGGGACTGCGCCACGACGCCCCACACCACCGAGCCGACGCCGATGCCGAGGTCCATGGCGGTGGTGTAGGTGCCCATCGCCGCGCCGCGCTCCTGCGGCCCGGCGCGGTCGACCGTCATCGCCATGAGCGTCGGTTGGGCCGCGCCGACGCCGACCGCGTAAAGCACGGCCACCACGAGCATCATCGCCGTGCTGTGCGCCTGCGAGAGCACGAGCAAAGCCACGAACGTGACGGACAAGCCCGGGGCGACCACCGCCACCCTCCCGCGCCGGTCCGACACCCGTCCCAGCGGGCCGCGCAGCACCAGCACCACGACCGAGAAGACGGTGAAGAAGAGGCCCGGGTTGCCGAGCCCGGCCTCGTCGGCGAAGAGAGGCAGCAGGGCGACCACCGACGCGTAGGTCAGCGCATTGGTGAACAGCACCGCCGAGGGGAAGAGCGCCGACGGCAGGATGAAGCTCCGCCAGCCGCGCTGGAGAGCGCCCTGACCGGGCGCGCGCCGCGGCTCGGCGATGCCGGCCGTCGTCAGCGCGGCGGCGGCGCCCAGTACCATGGCGGTCAGGAACAGGGAGCCGTACCCCGTCCATCCGACCAGGAAGACGCCGAGCGCGGGGCCGATCGCCATGGCCACGTTCATGCCGACGCCGAAGTACCCCATCGCCTCGCCGCGACGGGAGAGGGGGGCGAGGTCCGCCGCCAGGGCGCTCGCCGCGGTGCCGAAGGCCGCCCACCCCACGCCGTGGAACACGCGCACCGCCATCAGCAGGGGCACCGAGTGGACCGGCGCGTAGAGCAGGGAGCTCACCGCCAGGATGACCGCGCCGCCCAGCATGATCGCCTTCTTGGCGCGGCGGTCCGAGAGCCGCCCGACCACGGGGCGCACCACCACGGCGGAGAGCGTGAAGCAGGCGAGCACGACGCCGGCATCGGAGACGGTCCCGCCGATCGCGACCACGTAGAGCGGCAGCGTCGCCAGCAGCACGTACATGCTGGCGAACGAGAACAGGTTCGCCAGTATGGCGAGCGAGAAGTCGCGTGTGAATACGCGGTCTGCCGAGGCGCTCTCCAGCGCTTGCCTCCTGTCCAGGTCACTCCGTCGCACCCGGCGCGGTGGTGACGGGCCGGGCCGGGCGTCCGTCAGAGCGGGCGTCCGTCAGAGCGGGCGTCCGTCCGCAACTATACCCCTGAGGGTACCGTGGCAGCCGAATCGGCGTGGGAGAGTCAGCCCGCCGCGATCAGGGCCACGCCGGTCAGCGCCGCGGCCACCCCCACCAGCTGGGCCCGCGTCAGGCGTTCGTGCAGGACGACGTAGGCCAGAAGCGCGATGAAGACCGGGTAGATCGAGCCGAGCACCGAGACGATGCTCAGGTAGGCGAACGTCGAGGCCACCGAGAACAGCGTGAAGGCGCAGACCGCCAGCGCTCCGCTGATCATGAGCGGCGTGACGCTCCGCCTCGTCACCCTCAGGGTGGGGCGCACGACCGCGACCGCGGCCACGAAGACGCCGGCGGAGGTGGCGCGCGAGAGGGTGATGTTCCAGTACGGGTCCGCCTTGGCGCCGTGGGCGTAGAGGACCATGGCAACGCCGTAGGCGGTGGCGGCGAGCAGCGCGAGGCCGATGCCGGCCTGGCTCGAGCGCACCGCGCCCCGGTCGGCCCCGACGCCGTCGCCCACCGTCTTCTCGCGTGACGCCAGGACGACGCCTGCGACGGCGGCGGCGATGCCCGCCAGCTGCAGCGCCGAGGGACGCTCTCCGCCGGCGAAACCGACGATCACCGGCACGGCGACGCTGAGGCTGACGATGGGCGCGATGATGCCCATCACACCGACCGCCAACGCCTTGTAGTACGCGGCGGCGAAGAGCGCCATCAGCAGGCCGGCGGCGAGCCCCGGCGCCAGCACGCCCGGCGGGAACGGCTCGCCGCGCAGCGCCACGATCAGCACCATCAGGAGCAGGCCGGTGACCTGGGTGAAGAGGAGGACCGTCCAGAGTGACGTCCGCCGCGCCTCGAACCCGGCGATGAAGTCGCCCACGCCGTACGAGAGGCTGGCGGCGAAAGCGAGGACCAGGGCGAGCATGGCCGGAGGCTATCACGGGATCTCACGTGCCGCGCCGGTCGTGTCGCGGCGGGCGAGGTCGGCAGGTGACGGCGGCGGGCTCTTCCCGGACTGCGACCCTTGTGCCAAGATGTCCTCACGCGTCAACGAAGCAGCGCCGTGCGCGCGGCCGGGTCTGGGCGCACCACGGTCGTCGAGGGGGGATGCGAGACGGGACACCCGCGGTGCATCACGCCGGACGCACGAGAGCGGTGAGCCGTCCGGCGCCGCCATTCGATCTGAGACCATGAAGGGGATCGCGTCATGAGACGAATCGCGTTGCTCGGAGCGGCCGTCTGCCTCGGTGCGCTTCTCGTGCTTCCCACCGTCGCCGCAGCCAAGCCAAAGCCCAAACCCAAGCCGAGACCCGCGACCACCGTCTACCGGAACGGATATGTGTGGACGGTCGACAAGAGCAAGCCGCGCGCCAGGGCAGTCGCCGTGCGCGGCGGCAAGATCGTCTTCGTCGGCAGCGACAGACGGGCGAAGGCCTACATCGGCAAGAAGACCAAGGTCGTCAACCTCAAGGGCAGGATGATGCTCCCGGGGTTCGTCGACTCGCACATGCACGCCAGCATGGGCTCGGCGGAGATGGTCTTCATGGCCCAGCTCTGGGGTCTTCCGACGGTCGAGGACTACGTCGATGCAGTCGCCGACTTCGCCGACGCACACCCGGACTTCGAGGTCATCCGCGGCATCGGCTGGAGCAACACCGTGGTGCCCGGCATCGGACCTCTCAAGGAGGATCTGGACGCGGTGGTGCCGGACCGTCCGGTCGCCCTGTGGTCCGAGGACCATCACTCGCTCTGGGTGAACAGCAAGGCGCTCGAGTTCGCGGAGATCACCGGCGCGACCCCGGACCCCAAGGACGGCGTGATCGAGCGCGTCCCGGGCACGGAGGTCACTGACCCGCCGCACGGCACGCCGTCCGGCACCCTGCGCGAGACGGCCGCCGACCTCATGACCGCCAGGCTCCCCGACTACACGGTGGAGCAGTACAAGGAGGCCATGCACTGGTTCCAGGACGAGATCGCCGCGCCGCTCGGCCTCACCACGGTCTTCGACCCGATCCTGTACATCGACGGCAACGCCACACAGGCGCTCGAGGAGATGGCGAGGGACGGTGAGCTGACCGTCCGCATCCGTGCCGCCCTCGAGATCACGCCGGAGGACGACCTCACCGACTGGATCAAGGCGGCGAAGGCGGAGCGCGCCAAGCACACGCACGGCATGTTCAAGACCCCGGCCGTCAAGGTCTTCGCCGACGGCGTCGTCGAGGGGCACACGGCGTACCTCGCGGAGCCCTACGCCGACGCGGAGGAGTACAAGGGCGACCCCGACTTCCGCGGCGAGCCCATCTGGCAGCCCGCGGCGATGAACGAGGCGTTCCGGAGGCTCGACAAGGCCGGCTTCCAGATCCACGTCCACTCCATCGGCGACGCCGCCACGAGCGAGACGCTCGACGCGCTCGCCTACGCGCGCAAGGCCAACGGGAAGCGCGACTGGCGACCGGGCATCACCCACCTCCAGTTGGTGGCTCCCGGGGACTTCGCCCGCTTCGCCAAGCTGGGTGTGGTCGCCGTCCCCGACCCGTATTGGTTCCTCAAGGACGACTACTACACGTACCTTCAGGTGCCCTATCTCGGCCAGCAGCGCGCCGACGACGAGTACCCGATGAGGAGCTTCTTCAAGGCGGGCGTGACCGTCGCGTCCGCGAGCGACTTCCCGGTGACGCTCCCGCCGGCTCCGCTGACGGGCGTCGCCGTCGGCGTGACCCGCTGGGATCCCGTGCTGGTCACGGAGTACCCGGCTCCGCCCAGTCTGGACGGCATCCTGTGGCCGACTGAGCGGGCCAGCGTGAAGCAGATGATCCGCAGCTTCACGCTCGACGGCGCCAAGGCGAACTTCCTCGAGAAACGGGTCGGCTCGATCAAGGTGGGCAAGCGCGCCGACCTGGTGGTGCTGAGCAGGAACCTCCTCAAGATCAAGGACCCCAAGGATCTGTTCAAGGCCAGGGTGCTGCTCACCGTGGGCAACGGCAAAGTGCTCTACCACGCACGTTCGAAGCAGTGAAGCGGACCGGGCCGGCGCGCCGGAAGACGGCGCCGGCCCGACGATGAGCCGCAGAGGGGGCGGGGCGCCGACGGCGCCCCGCCCCCTCTGCACCTGTCTCCTCCTCCGCGCGGCGGCCCGCTACAGGATCACGACCAGGTGGAACGGGGAGTCGATTTTGGCGCCGCTTTCGTCGCGGATCCGGACGAACACGGCGCGCCTGTTGCCGGACCTGTCGGCCAAGGTGATGATGACATTCGGCGGAGTGTAGTACTTCCGCCGGACGGCGCTGGCGATGAAAGTGCCGTTCGAGACCTTGCGGCTGAAGGTGACCTCGTACTGGCCCTGGTCGAGGCGCGTGACCTTGGTCCCTTTGCTGGCCCGCGTCACGGTCCCGTCTTCGTCTACCTGGGCGAACAGGATGCCCGAGTCCTTCGGCTTGAGCGAGAAGTCCTTGACCTTGGCGCCGGTGATCGTGTCGTTCTTGAGATCGACGCCGGTCACGGTCCCGTTGACGATGTTGGCCCCCGTGATCCGTATGGCTGCGTAGGCGCCCCCGGTGGTCAGCGCGAAGAACAGCGCCACCGTCGCCACGACGTTCGCGTACGTCAGCCTGGACCGTATCCTGCTCAACATGGCCTCACCTCCGCGCTCGAGTTATGCATCGAAGACCGATACTAGCCGGTCACTCCGGGGTGACAACCGTCAGCACGGAGGCGGCGCCTCGCGCGCACGGACGCGCCGCTTGCAGCCCCGTGCGATCCGCCTTCACGCAGGAGACGCAGCGCGGGCGCGCTCCAGCCCGTCGAGGATCAGGCCGAGTCCGAACTCGAAGTCCGCACTGTCGTCGTACCCGACCCGCATCTGATGTTCCGTGACCTCCCTGAGGCACGGGAACGCATCTGCAGGGATGGCGGACAGGAAGGCCTCCGCCATGGCCTCGGCGGCGACGTCGCTCTCGTCGGCGGACATGTTGACCTGCTGACGTCCGAAGCCGTACACATAACTGTCGATGACCGAGACTGCCCGCAGCGCCATCTCGACGGAGAAGCCCGCCCGCCGGAGCGTCCCGATCATCCACTCCAGATAGTGCAGCCTCCCGGGCCCGCTGCTCTGACGGGAGTCGATCAAGGCGCTGGCCCACGGGTGACGCTCGAACGCTCCACGGGCCGACACCGCTCTCCTCCGCATCGCCTCCCGCCAGTCGACGTCGCCGGAGGGCAGGTCGATCTCGTTCACCACGAGGTCGACGATGCCGTCGAGGAGGTCCTCTTTGTTGCGGATATGGTTGTAGAGCGACATCGCCTCGACTCCGAGCCGCCGCCCGAGCCGCCGCATCGAGAGCGCGTCGAGGCCGCGCTCGTCGGCGAGCACGAGCGCGGCACGCAACACCCGCTCGCGAGTGAGGGGAGGCCGCGGCTCTGGGCCCGGGGTCGGTCGTCGCGGGTGTCCGGCCACCGGCCTCCTTCGCCGCCGCGGTCCGCGCCGGCGTCGTCGCAACGACCACGGCGCGCTTGACATACTTACGCCGTAAGCGTTACACTTACAGCGTAAGTCCATCCTACAGGCGCGTCGGCGCGCAGTCAAGGCGGACAGCCGCCGCCCAGAACGGAGTGAACGGTGAAGACGATCGGTCGGACATCGCCCGGACGGCAGAGGGCAGGCGGCCTGGCCGCGCTCTACCTCGCCGCCGCGTATCTGCTGGCCATGCCCTTCTTCCTCCTCGTGGTCGACTACCCTGATGTGACCGACCCGGTGCGCAAGGTGGTCCTCCTTACCTCCCATCACGGCAGCATGCACGTCATGTACCTGGTCACGTACGTCGTGTTCGGCGTCGTCCTGGCGGTGCTTGCTCTCGCGCTCCACGAACGCCTGAAAGGCGCGGCGGCGTCGATGATGCGGGTGGCGACGACCGTCGGCCTGCTGTGGGCGTTCGTTCTCGTCGCAAGCGGCCTGGTCTTCAACGCCGGCATGGCGGCGGTCGTTGCTCAGTACCCCTCAGACCCCGACCGCGCCGTGTCGACGTGGCAGGCGATCGAACCGGTCGCACAGGGGCTCGGCGGGTCGGGCGGCGAACTCCTCGGAGGGCTCTGGGTCCTGCTCGTCAGCCTGGCCGCCCTCCGCACACGTGAGCTTTCCAGGCCTTTCGCCTGGTTCGGGCTCGCAGTCGGCCTTGCCGGGCTTCTCTCCGTGGCTCCGGTGTTGAACGATGTCGGCATCGCCTTCGGGCTCCTGCAGATCGGCTGGTTCGTGTGGCTGGGGATCGTCATGCTCCGCGCCGACGATCGGAGGGAGCAGGTGCTCGTGCCCGGAGTCGAACCTGCATGACACGGCCGGACGGCCCGACGGCCCGCGAAGGGCCGGACCACCGCTGACTGCCGCCGTACGGCCCGCGTGTCGTCATCGGGACCGGGGTGCCCCAGAGGCGCCCCGGTCCCGACACGTCTGACACGGGACACAGCGGACAGGTTCGGGGCCCGGCTAGAATGACGCTTCGGATGCACAGGGAAGACCGTTGTCGGGGGAGGCAGGCGATGACCAGGGCACAGGAGGAGACGCGCGCGGACGTGGCCGTGGCGGTCTGGGACGAACTCGAGGACCGCAAGCCGGTCGCCGCCTATGCACGGGGCGTGCATCTCGTCGTCGTGCGGTTCGACGACCGCCATTCGGTGCTCAGCGGGCGTTGTCAGCACCGGAACGCGCTGATGGCCGACGGCGTGGTCCGCGGAGACGATCTGATCTGCGGGGTCCACGGCTGGGACTACCGCATCGACACCGGCATCTCGACCTACAACCCGTCGGAACACCTCCACCGGTTCCGGAGCGAGGTGGTCGACGGCGTCGTGAAGATCCGGTCGAGTGAGCTCGAGCGCTACCGCACGAGACACGGCATCGCCTCCGACGGGGACGGGGCGCCGAACGAGTACGACATCCACTACGCCGCCGCCCACGAGACCGAGGAAGAGCCCTTCGTCGGCGAGATCCATCGGCTGGCGCGGCGCGGGTTGACCAGCGCCGGCCCGCACGGGGCCATGGCCGCGATGGGCGTGCCGCGGCAGCTGCTCCCCTCCTGGGACGACCTGCAGTTCGTGACCGCGCAGTTGGCGCGGCGGCCGCTGCTCGACGACGAGCCCGTCGGCACCGACGTGGTGATCGGCCCCAACGCCGAGAGGCCCCTCCACCTCGAGATCCCGCTGTTCATCTCCGACATGAGCTTCGGCTCGCTCTCGGCCGAGGCCAAGATCGCCCTCGCCCGCGGCGCCGAGCGCGCCGGTACCGGCATCTGCTCCGGCGAGGGCGGCATGCTGCCGGAGGAACACGCCGAGAACTCGCGCTACTTCTACGAGCTCGCCTCCGCCCGGTTCGGATGGTCGCCCGATCTCCTCAGCGGCGTCCAAGCCTTCCACCTCAAGTTCGGCCAGGCGGCCAAGACCGGCACCGGCGGCCACCTGCCCGCTCGCAAGGTGAAGGGCCGCATCGCCGAGGTGCGCGGGCTGCCCGAGGGCACGGCGGCGGTCTCGCCGGCCACCTTCCCCCGCTTCCACACGGTCGACGACGTGCGCGACTTCATGGCCGGGCTGCGCGAGGTCGCCGGCGGCATCCCGTTCGGCGTCAAGCTCTCGGCGCAGCGTATCGAGGAGGACATCGACGCCGCGCTCGAGATCGGCGTCGACTACATCATCCTGGACGGGCGCGGCGGCGGTACCGGGGCCGCGCCCAAGCTGCTGCGCGACCACATCTCCGTGCCGACGATCCCCGCGCTGGCGCGGGCGCGCCGGCACCTCGACGCGCGCGGCCGCGGCGACGTCACCCTGGTCGCGACCGGCGGGCTGCGCACCGCCCCCGACTTCGCCAAGGCGCTCGCGCTCGGCGCCGACGCCGTGGCCGTCGCCAACTCGGCGATCCAGGCGGTCGGCTGCGTGGGCATGAGGGCCTGCCACACGAACAAGTGTCCCGTGGGGGTCGCGACGCAGGACGAGCACCTCCGCGAACGGCTGCCCGTGGACGAGGCCGCCGATCGCCTCGCCAGGTTCCTCACGGCCTCGACCCAGCTGATGACCGTGGTGGCGCGTGCCTGCGGGCATCGCCACCTCTCGGAGTTCGCGCTCGAGGATCTGGTCACGTACGACCGCGACCTGCACTTCCTGAGCGGGGTGGACTACGCCGGCGTGCTCGGTCTGACCTGAGGAGCAGGGCGCACGGACGCGCGACCGCTGCCCGGGCGGCCCTGCCGCGGGCGTGGCATGATGGGTGTCCGGACCGCAGCGTCGGGAACAAGAGAATCAGTGTGAGTCGCCGGCCAGCGGCGCCCACGTGGAGACGATCGGGAGGGGACTCATGCATGAGAACTGGGTCTGCGTCGACGGCAACGAGGCGGCCGCACGGGTCGCCTACGCCTTCAGCGAGGTCCTCCCCATCTACCCCATCACGCCGGCCTCGCCGATGGGCGAGGCGGCCGACGCATGGGCGTCGAGCGGCCGGACGAACCTCTGGGGCACGGTGCCGGACGTGGTCGAGATGCAGTCGGAGGCGGGCGCGGCGGGCGTCCTGCACGGGGCCCTCCAGCTCGGCGCCCTGAGCTCGAGCTTCACCGCCTCGCAGGGCCTCCTGCTCATGGTCCCCAACCTGTTCAAGATCGCCGGAGAGCTCTCGCCGGCCGTGATCCACGTCGCCGCGCGGACCGTGGCCACGCACGCTCTCTCGATCTTCGGCGACCACAGCGACGTGATGCATGCGCGCACCACCGGGTGGGCCATGCTCGCGTCGGCCTCGGTGCAGGAGGCGCAGGACCTGGCGCTCGTGGCACATGTGGCCGCGCTCCGTGCCCGCGTCCCGTTCATCCACGTCTTCGACGGCTTCCGCACCTCGCACGAGATCCACAGCATCGCCCAGCTGTCCGACGACGACCTCCGCGCGCTCGCGCCGGAGGACGCGATCCTCGACTTCCGCGCCAGGGCGCTCACCCCGGACCGGCCGGTCGTGCGCGGTACGGCCCAGAACCCCGACGCGTTCTTCCAGATGCGCGAGGCGCCCAACCCCTTCTACCTGGCCGTCCCGGACGTCGTGGCCGCCGCGATGGAGGAGCTGGAGCAGCGCACCGGGCGCGGGTACGGACTCGTCGAGTATGCCGGCTCCCCGGAGGCCGAGCGCGTCATCGTACTGATGGGCTCCGGCATCGGTGCGGCCGAGCAGACGATGGAGGCGCTGCTCGCGGCCGGCGAACGGGTCGGGCTGCTCAAGGTCCGCCTCTTCCGGCCCTTCCCCGCCGCACAGCTCGTCGCGGCGCTGCCCCCGACCACGCGGTCGATCGCCGTCCTCGACCGGACCAAGGAGCCGGGGGCGACCGGCGAGCCGCTCTACCTGGACGTCCTGGCGGCGCTCGCCGAGGACGTCCACGGCGAGCGGCGGCACTTCGACGCCGTGCCGCGCGTCATCGGCGGCCGCTACGGCCTCTCGTCCAAGGAGTTCACGCCCGGCATGGTCAAGGCGGTCTACGACGAGCTGGCTGCGGCCGCTCCGAAGCCGCACTTCACGGTCGGCATCACCGACGACGTCACCCATCTGAGCCTCGCCCCCGACACGACCTTCGACTGCTGCCTGCCGGCGGGCGAGGTCCAGGCGATGTTCTTCGGCATGGGCGCCGACGGCACGGTGGGCGCGAGCAAGAACTCCGTCAAGATCATCGGCGAGAGCACCGACCTGTGGGCGCAGGGCTACTTCGTCTACGACTCCAAGAAGGCCGGCTCGGTGACCGTCTCCCATCTGCGCTTCGGACCGGAGCCGATCCGCTCGACCTACTTGATCGAAGAGGCCGACTTCGTCGGCTGCCACCAGTTCGGGCTGCTCGGCAAGATGACGGTGCTCGGGCACGTGAGGGCAGGCGGGACCTTCCTGCTCAACAGCCCCTTCCCCGCGGAGGAGGTGTGGGACCATCTGCCCGAGTGCGTGCAGCGCCAGATCATCGACAAGCGCCTCCGCTTCTGGGTGATCGACGCCGACCGCATCGCCGCGGACGTCGGCATGGGGAGCCGCATCAACACGGTCATGCAGCCCTGCTTCTTCGCCCTCGCGGGCGTGCTCCCCGCCGACGAGGCCCTGGCGCGCATCAAGGAGTCCGTGCGGAAGACGTACGGCAGACGTGGGCGCACCGTGGTCGAGCGCAACCTGGCGGCCGTCGACCGCGCGCTCGAGGCGCTCGAGGAGGTCGCCGTACCGGCCGAGGCGACCTCGCGTATCCCGGCCGGCATCACCGTCCCCGACGACGCGCCCGGGTTCGTCCGGCGTGTGACGGTGCCCCTGATGGCGGGCGAGGGCGACAGGCTGCCGGTGAGCGCGTTCCCCAGCGACGGGTCGTTCCTCACCGGCACCACGAAGTACGAGAAGCGCGCCATCGCGCGCGAGATCCCCATCTGGGACCCGGAGCTCTGCATCAACTGCGGCAAGTGCTCACTGGTGTGCCCCCACGGTGTGATCCGGATGAAGGCCTATGGACCGGAACTGCTCGCAGGGGCGCCGGAGACGTTCCCCTCCAAGGACTTCCGCGACAAGCACCTGCACGGCCACAGGATGACCATCCAGGTCTCGCCGGACGACTGCACGGGCTGCGGCGTCTGCGTGAGCGTGTGCCCGGGCCGGAGCCGCTCCGAGGCCAAACGCCGCGCCATCAACATGGAACCGGCCCTCGAGCACCGCGACGTCGAGAGGGTCAACTGGAGGTTCTTCTCGTCCCTGCCCTGGCCTTCACGCGACCTGTTCCCGCACGACACCGTCCGCGGCTCGCAGCTGCTGGAGCCGCTGTTCGAGTTCTCCGGCGCGTGCGCCGGCTGCGGCGAGACCCCCTATCTCAAGCTCGTCTCGCAGCTCTTCGGCGACCGCATCGTGGTGGCCAACGCGACCGGCTGCTCGTCGATCTACGGCGGCAACCTGCCGACCACCCCGTGGACCACCGACCGGGACGGACGTGGCCCGGCGTGGAACAACTCGCTGTTCGAGGATGCGGCCGAGTTCGGCATGGGCATGCGGCTCGGCTCCGACGCACGGGCCAGACGGGCGCGCCTGCTGCTCGAGCGCCTCGCGCCGAGGCTTGACCCGGAGCTGGTGGCCGAGCTCCTCCGCCCCGGCCGCGACGGCGAGCAGGACCTCGCGGCGCAGCGCCGGCGCGTCGCCGCCCTCGCCGGCGCGCTGGACCAGATGGACGACGACGCCGACGTCCGCCACCTGCTCGCCCTCGCCGGGGACTTCGTCGGCAAGGGCGTGTGGATCGTCGGGGGCGACGGCTGGGCCTACGACATCGGCTTCGGCGGCCTCGACCACGTGCTCGCCGGCGACCGCGACGTCAATATCCTCGTGCTCGACACCGAGGTCTACTCCAACACCGGCGGCCAGGCCTCCAAGGCGACCTCGCGGGCGGCGGTGGCCAAGTTCGCCGCCGCCGGCAAGAGCACGGCGAAGAAGGACCTCGGCGCCCTCGCCATGGCGTACGGCACCGTCTACGTGGCGCACATCGCGATGGGCGCCAACGACGCGCAGACCGTCAAGGCACTGATCGAGGCCGACGCGTGGCCCGGCCCGTCCCTGGTCATCGCCTACAGCACCTGCACGGCGCACGGCATGGACATGTCGCGGGCGATGGACCACATGAAGGCCGCGGTCAGGAGCGGCTACTGGCCGCTGTACCGGTTCCGCCCGACCGCCGCCGCGGAGGGCCGTCCCTTCACGCTCGACTCCAAGGCGCCGTCGATCCCGGTGAGGGAGTTCGCCGACGCCGAGGCCCGGTTCGCGATCCTCAACCGGACGCACCCCGAGCGTTACGAACAGCTGATGGACATACTCCAGGCGGACATCGACGAACGCTGGCGTTACTACGAACAGCTCGCCGCGATGGAACGCACCGACACGTCGGCGATGGACGACGTACCCGCCGATGAGCCCCGGGACGCTGGGACGGGGAAGGAGGACTCGTGAGCCGTCTGACCACACGCTACCTGGGGTTGGAGCTGCGAACCCCGCTGGTGGCGTCGGCGGGGCCGTACACCCGCACGCCGGAGAGCGCCCTGCGCCTGCAGGAGGCCGGCGCGTCGGCCATCGTCATGCCCTCGCTGTTCGAGGAGGAGGTGGCCCGCGAGCAGGACGAGCTCAGCCGCGCGCTGGACCAGGGCTCGGAGAGCTTCGCGGAGGCGCTCAACTACTTCCCGGCGCTCGCCGCCGTGGAGAGCACCGCCGAGCGCTACCTCGCCTCCGTCAGCGAGATGAAGCAGCGGCTCGACATCCCCGTCATCGCCAGCCTCAACGGGACGTCCCCTGGGGGCTGGGCGTACTTCGCCGGCGAGATCGAGCAGGCCGGGGCGGACGCGCTCGAGCTGAACCTCTACCGCATCGCGGCGGACCCGGCCCAGACCGGGGCCGCGGTCGAAGAGCGGGACGTCGAGGTCGTGAGGCGGGTGCGCCAGGCCACACGCCTGCCGCTCGCGGTGAAGATCTCGCCCGCCTACTCGGCCCTGGCGAACCACGCCGTGCGGCTGATCGAGGCGGGGGCGGACGGCCTCGTGCTCTTCAACCGCTTCTACCAGCCCGACATCGACCCGGACTCGCGCGAGGTGATCCCCAGGGTCTCGCTCAGCGAGCCGTGGGAGCTGCGGCTGCCCCTGCGCTGGCTCGCGATCCTGCGGCCGCTCAGCGCCGGCCGCGCCTGTCTGGCCGCCTCGAGCGGGGTGGCGAGCGGCGTGGACGTCGCCAAGGCCCTGCTCGTCGGCGCCGACGTCGCCATGACGACGTCGGCGCTCCTGCGGCACGGGCGGGAGCACCTCGCGACCATGGAGCGCGAGCTGATGGCGTGGCTGGACGCCAACGAGTACTTCACGGTCGAGGAGCTGCGCGGCAGCGTGAGCTACGCCGCCAGCGACGACCCGGCCGCGTTCGAGCGGGCCAACTACCTGCGGGTGCTGCGGTCGTGGAACCCGCCCAACGAACTCACCACGCGGCCGCAGCTGCCTTGAGCGCGAACGCGGACGATCCTGAGGCCGCCCGTCCGCGGTCGGCGGACGGCGGCTGACCCGCCACCCTCCGAGGAGATCGGGAGACATGGACACCCTGCGGATCGACCAGGACCTGCTGCAGTTCACCAGCTACCTCGACCCCATCGACCTGTCGTTCAACCAGTTCCTGCTGCTCGGCGCGGAGCCTCTGCTGGTGCACACCGGCGCCGCCCCGCACGCGGCCGACCTGCTCCCGCGTCTCGACGACGCGCTGGGCGACCGCGACCTCGCGTACGTCTTCGCCTCGCACTTCGAGAGCGACGAGTGCGGCGGGCTCGGCGTCCTGCGGCGCCGCTACCCGGATGTCCGCCTCCTCTGCTCCGAGGTCACGGCGCGGGAGATCGCCGGGTTCGGACTGGACGGCGCGTGTTCGGTGCAACGCCCGGGGAGCGTGCTCGAGACGCCGGACGCCCGGCTCGAGTTCCTCGCCTACCCCTCCGAGGTCCACCTCTGGGAAGGATTGATGCTCTTCGAGCGCCGCCGGGGCATCCTCTTCAGCAGCGACCTGTTCGGCCGCTTCGGAAGGATCGAGGGTGAGCCGGTGGCCGGCCAGCGGGAGGAGCTCCTGACCTCGCTCGGACCGGACCGGATCCCGTCACCGCCCGCGCTGGAGGAGGTCAGGCAGGCGCTGAGCGTCCTCCCCGTCGCGCTGGTCGCCCCCGGCCACGGGCCCTGCATCCGGCTCTGAGCAGGCGCGGGGGTGACCGCCTCAGCGCATCGCCGGCGGGAAGATCGCTTCGTTCTCGGCTAGATCGGCGCCGGTGCGCGGCGCGCCCGAGACCACGAGCAGCGCGCCGCCGAACGTGACTCCCACCCCGACCACCAGCTGGAGGGTCGGGTGCATCCCCGTGAGGACCACCGAGAAGACGATCGCCCACACCGCGTAGAGCGAGTTGATCGGCATCGCGCGGCTGGCGCCCACGAGGTGGTTGGCGGCGTAGTAGGCGAGATAGGAGGTCGCGCCCGCGGCGGCGGCCGCGAGGACGACCCAGAAGCCGGCGCTGCCCAGGGCGGCAGCGAACAGCCTGAGCCCGCCGACGAGCGGCAGCACCACCGCCAGGTAGACCACGGCCGAGGTCGCCATCCGCAGCGTCCCCGCGATGACCGGCTCGACGACTTTCATCGCGTGGATGGCGAGGACGCCCTCGACACCCCAGCCGAACGTGGCCACCGCCGCGCATGCGATGCCGAGATAGAAGTGCGGCATCTCACCGGACGGCGGCGTGTAGGTGGCGATCACGGCGCCGGTCACCGTCACGACTATCCCAAGCCACCCCCGCCGCGTGACGTGCTCACGCAGGAAGATGCGCGAGAGCAGCGCGCCCACGGCGGGATAGGTCGCGCTGAGCGCCAGGGCGTAGGCCGCGCCGGCGTACTTGATCCCGAACAGGTAGCCTGACATGGCGATCGGCCCGCCGATGACGGCGGCTGCGCAGAGGATCAATCCCTGCCTGGTGGCGAGACTGCGCGGCAGCCGACGCAGCCGGCCGGTCACGGCATTGAAAGCCGTCATCCAGCCCGTGGCGAGGACGTCGTGGAGCGCGGCCGCGGCGAGCGGAGCGGGCAGCGCGGCCGCGCCCGCCAGCGGCGCCGCCGCGAGCGCCACGCCGAGGATGACCCCGTCGAGACCCCAGCAGGCGCCCGAGAGCAGCGCCCACGCGAGCCCCGAGCGGCGGTAGGTCAGCGGCAATGACGACGTCTGTGGGACGACCCCGGGTTCGGCCTGCTCCGCGACGGACGTCATGCCGGACGCCGCGGGCAGCCGGACCCGCCGGTGGCGAGCGCTCCGGTCATGACCTCCTCCACCATCTCCTCACGGCCTCTCACGCACCGTGCCGCCGTCCGGCGGTCGGCGGAGCACGAACGACCGGACGAGTATAGCAGCGCGTCGTCCCGGCCGGCGGCGCCGTCCGGTCCCAGGCCCTGCGGACTCCCCCGCGCAGGTGGACATCGGCCGGGTTGTGATCCGGCGCGGGCCCGGCGACAAGCGAGAGCCCGTGCCCGCGTCCCGGCCGGGATCACCGCGGCGACGTCGGATCACTGCGGCGCCGGGTCTCCCCTGAACGCTGCACCGTAACGGCGGCGAGCAGCAGCGCCACGGCCGCCGGGACGTAGAAGAGGCCGATGCTGAAACCGGCGAGCAACGAGAAACCGAGGAGGACGGCGGCCGGCGCCCAGACGAGGAGCCTGTTGCGGCGCGCCGCCCCGACGAGCCCGATGGCGGCCACGGTGACAGGGAGGCACAGCAGCAGGAGCACCCATGCCCCGTTCTGCTCGAGCAGCGTCGCGCCGTACGTTCCGGAGACGACGCCTCCCGACGACGTCGCCGTCTCACTGACGCCCTGGTAGACGGGGATGAACGCGAGCACGAGTCCCGCCGCGGCCGCCATGAGCACGCCGGCCAGAGCGGCTCCCACGGGCAACGTCATCCGGCGGTTCACCTGCGACTCCTGCATCGACCGCTCCTCTCCGGGCCTCACCGGGTATTCTTGCCGGAGGTCCGCCGCCCTGAACACCGATGGCTGCGCTCGTCGGGAGCGGCGCTCTACCGCGGCCGCACCCGGAAGCGGCGCAGGACGGGCCGCCGCGGCAACGCGGCGGCCAGGCCCTCGAACGCGGCCGCCACCTCCGCGGCGGTCGGCCTGTCGCCGGGGTCCGCGGCCAGGCACCGTGTGACGACTTCGGCGAGGGCGCGGGGCAGCCGCGACGGCAGAGGCTCCGGCGGACGGACCAGCTGCGGGAACCTCGCCGCAGATGGCGCCGGGGCCGGCGCCGCCTCATCCTGCCTGTCTGTCGCCGCGGCGAACGTGGCCCGTCCGAGAGCCGCGTGATGCAGGGTGGCGCCGAGCCCCCAGACGTCGGCGGCAGGCGTGAGAGGGCCGCGGCCCACAGGGTCGCACTGCTCCGGCGCCATGTAGGCGTCGGTGCCGATGGGCCGCACGCGCCCAGGCAGAAGATCCGCAGTCCGCGCGATGCTCAGGTCGATGAGACGCGCCGGCGCCCCCATGATGACGTTGCTCGGCTTGATGTCGAGGTGGACGACGCCCTCCGCGGCCATGTAGTGGGCGGCGGAGGCGAGCTGGACCCCGAGCGGCGCCAGCTGCTCGAGGTCCAGCGGACCGTGACGTCGCACCAGCGACGAGAGCCGTGGGCCCTCCAGGTGCTCGAGCAGGAGATACGGGCGCGGGCCGTCGAGCACGGCGCCGAAGCTACGCACGATGGTCGGATGCGACAGGCGGACCAGGAGCTCCGCCTCGCGGGCCAAACCGCGCAGCGCGTCCGCGTCGGCGGTCAGATGAGGGCGGACCACCTTGACGACGACGAGCGCCAGCCGGCGCTCGTCGTAAGCGAGGTATGTCTCGTACCGTTCGCCGCCGCCGAGGAGGCGCAGCGTCGACAGGCCGTCGTCGATGGGCTCGCCCTCGGTGAAACGCCACTCCTCCCCGGTCATGCGCGTTCAGTCACCGCTCGTGGTGTCGTCCCGCGACCAGTCTCCCGTGGTCTGGTCGCTCGAGACATCCTGCGACTTGGACACGTCGGCCGTGTCGTGATCGCCGGTGCGGTCGCGCGAGAAGTCATGAGAGGCCGAGCGGTCGGGCTTGCCGGGCTTGTCGCCGGTCGCGTCCCATGAACGGTCGAACGAGCGCGAGACGTCCCTGGTGGTGATGTCGCGGGAGCGGTCGGCGGATGCGGAGACGTCGCCGTCGTCGCCATCATCGTCGCCGTCGCCCATGCGAGCATCGAGGGGCGACGGCTCGTCGTCCCGCGCCGCCGCATAGGCCGCGTGGGGGTCGCCGTCCGAGCCGCCCGCGCTCACGTTCGTGACGACGAACAGAGCTCCCCATGACACGACCAGCATCGCGAGACCGAACGTGACCAACCTGACGAGTACATCCACTTTGACCACCGCCTTCCGGTTCGGGCTCCCCCTCGGGAGGGCCGGGACCTCCCGAGGGGCGCTTCGCCATCACTATCGGCGGGGGCGATGGGGCGGGGATGAAGGCGTGATGAGAAAACCCTCATCGCCCTCAGGATGCAGAAGCCGCCCGCGGCGTCTCGACGCGGCGGACGGATGGCGCGTCACGCCGGGGACCGCTTGCCGGTCAGCGTGTCGAGGCGGATGCGCACCACCGCGGTGCCCTTCACCGAGGCCTCAGAGAACTCCCAATCCTCGCGCCCCGAGTGCTTGCCCATGAGGACGCGCAGGCCGTGCAGCTTCTCGGCAGCATCCTCCACGATCTCGGCCGTTCCGAAGCCGATCACCGACTCGTAGGCCGAGCTCCAGTCGTCGCAGGCGCCGGGGCCGGTGCGAAGCCCGATGAAGCGGTCGACCTCGATGCAGACCGCCGGAGCCGCCCGCAGGCAGTCGAGCTTGTGCCCGGCCGCGGCGCCGTGGAACCAGATCGCCTCCCCCTCGCGAGCGAAGTTCAGCGGCACCACATAGGGGCGCTCTCCGTCGATCATCCCGAGGCGCATGACCATGGCCTGGTCGAGGATGCGGTGCAGTTCCTCCCGGTCGGTGATCTCCTTCTTCGTGTTGCGCATACGGGGCTCCCTCATGGCGTCTCCTCCGCGTCAGACGGTCGCGTTCGCGCCGCCGAGGATACCGAGCGACGCCGACGAGCCACAACAGGCCCACGGCGTGGCCGCCAGGAGCGCGGCGGATGAGAGGCTTCTCACCCGCGTCTCATCTTCGGTTCAGTCAGTCCCCGCAGACTGGGTGGCGAGCGCTGAGAACCTCCTCATCACGCGTTCAGCCACCGCCCGGCGGCGCTCCGTGTGACGTGACGGCGGAGTTCACGGGTAAGAGGAAGGAGACGCCATGATCCGCATGATCCTCATCGCCGCGGCCGTGCTGCTCTGCCTGGGAGGCGTGGCCTTCGCGCTCTCGCGGCCTGACATAAGAGACCCGGGGCCGCCGGTGTCCCTGGATGCGGGCGGCGGGACCGGCGCCAGCGGGCAGCCCGCCGCGATCTCCTCCCCTCGCGACGCCGACGATGGTGACGATACGCGCGGCGACAAGGGCAGCGGCGCGCGCCTGGACCGCGACGCCCGCGAAGACGGGTTCCGGGTCGCCGCCCCCAAGGCGGTCAAGGCCCACGGGGACGACTGGGACGACGACGACTGGAATGATGACGACGATGATGATGATGATTGAGGCGGGACACAGGCGCGGACACCCGCCCGGCAGGGACGGTCGCATCTGACGCCCCCTCGGCAGCGTGGCCGGGTCTCGCGACGGGGTCACATGAGTGCACCAGCCGCAGCGGCGGACAACTTGGAGACGACCGCGCCCGGAGGCGCTGCGGGCGGCGTCCGCGCAGCGCGCATCGGACCGGCCCTCGGGATGCGCAGCCTGCGGACGAGGATGCTGGCCGCCTTCGTGGGCCTGCTGGCCGTCGCCACCCTCGGGTCGGTCCTCATCGCCCGGCAGGTGCTCGAGTCGCGTCTCGCGGAGCAGGGCTCCGCGGAGCTCCACCGGGAGGTCGACAAGCTCCGCAAGACGGCCGCCGGCGTGGACCCCGCGACGGGGCGGCCCTTCGGCGACGACGTCCGTCGCCTCTTCGAAGTGCACTTCGCCGCCAACACCTGGGCGGACGGCCAGGCCGCCCTCAGCTTCGTCGGCGGCGAGCCCTTCTTGCGCAGCCCGACCTACGACCCCGTCTATCGCCTCGACCGCGACGCCGCTCTGCTGGCCCGGTGGCAGGAAGTACCGGCGCCGCGGCAGGGCAGCGCGGAGACCCCCGCGGGTCGCGTCGACTACCTCGCCGTCCCGGTCAAACAGGGCGAGGAGGTCCTGGGCTCGTTCGTCGTGGCGCACTTCCGGGCCGCCGATCAGGGCGTGGTCCGTGACGCCAACACCGCCATCATCGCCGTGGGCCTCGCCGTCCTGCTCGTCGGCACGCTGTTGGCGTGGCGCATGGCCGACGGCGTCCTGCGACCCGTCGGAGCGGTCACGGCGGCGGCGCGCGGCATCTCGGAGAGCGACCTCACCCGCCGCATCGAGGTCGGCGGCCGCGACGAGATCGCCGCCATGGCGACGACGTTCAACGCCATGCTGGACCGTCTCGAACAGGCCTTCGCGAGCCAGCGCCGGTTCCTCGACGATGCCGGGCATGAGCTGCGCACCCCGATCACCATCGTCCGCGGTCACCTCGAGCTGCTCGAGGACGACCCGCGGGAGCGCGAGGAGACGCTGGCCCTCGTGCTCGACGAGATCGACCGCATGAGCCGCATGGTGGACGAGCTCATCCTGCTCGCCAAGGCCGGGCGCCCCGACTTCCTGCAGCGCGCCCCCGTCGACGTCGCCGCGCTGACCGACGAGCTCCTCGGCAAGGCCGCCGCGCTCGGCGAGCGCGAGTGGGTGCTCGACGGCCAGGGTCAGGGCGTCATCGTCGCCGACCGTCAGCGCCTCACCGAGGCGATGATGCAACTGGCGGAGAACGCCGCGGCACACACGCAGCAGGGACAGGAGATCGGCATCGGCTCGGCGCTCGGCGCCGGCGTGGCGCGCTTCTGGGTGCGCGACACCGGTGACGGTGTGGCGCCCGAGGACCAGGAGGCGATCTTCGAGCGCTTCGAGCGGCGCGGGCCACGCAGCCCGGAGGGTGGGTTCGGCCTCGGCCTCTCCATCGTGCGCGCCATCGCCGAGGCCCACGGCGGCCGGGCCACCGTGGAGAGCGAGCTCGCACAAGGCGCGACCTTCTCCATCGAGGTGGCGCTCGACGACATGGAGCGTCCAGGGGGGTCCCCATGGCACGGGTACTGATCGTCGAGGACGAGGCGCGCATCGCCTCCTTCCTCGTCAAGGGCCTGCGCTCGCACGGGTTCGCGAGCGAGGTCGCAGGCACGGCGGAGGAGGGCCTCGCGCGGGCGCTCGGCGGCGACTTCGCCATCGTGATCCTGGACATCGGGCTGCCGGACCGCGACGGCTTCTGGCTGCTCTCCGAGCTGCGCCGCCACGACCAGGCCCTCCCCGTGGTCATCCTCACGGCGCGCGGCACGGTCGCCGACACCGTGGCCGGCTTCGAGGGCGGCGCCAACGACTACATGACCAAGCCCTTCAAGTTCGAGGAGTTGCTGGCCCGGATCCGCGCCCGCCTCCACGACAGCCGGCGGGCGTCGAAGGAGCCGCTGCTGGAGGTCGCCGGCACGACGCTCGACCTGCGGTCGCGGTCCGTGACGGTCGGGGGGCGCGAGGTCGAGCTCAGCGCCCGCGAGTTCGCCCTCGCGGAGCTGTTCTTCCGCCATCCCGGCCACGTCCTGAGCCGTGCGCAGATCCTCAACGACGTGTGGGGTTACGATTTCGACCCGGGCTCCAACGTGGTCGACGTCTACGTGGGGTACCTGCGCAAGAAGCTCGGCGCCGGAGCGATCACCGCCGTGCGCCGCATGGGCTACCGCCTCGAGAAGAGCGGCTGGTGACGAGATGGGAGGAGGGCGAGGCCCCGTGCGGGACCTCGCCCTCCTCTCGTCCCGGTCGCGTCCGGACCGGCCGGGTCGTCAGTGTCTCTGCTGCAGCCGGAAGCCGTAGCGCGCGTCGTCGGCGATGGCGCGCAGCTTGTAGCGGTGACCGCCCTTCGGCAACTTGATCGTGACCGTCCGCCACTTCTTGAGGCCGGTCGGGCGGTAGAAGGGGCCTAAGATCTTGACGACCTTGCCGGTGTCGGCGCGGACCAGCCTGAACTTGACCCAGTCGTACTCCCACTCCCGGTCGTCGGCGTCCCAATACCGCGCCGTCCAGTACCGAAGGCGGGTCGCGCGATCGCGCCACAGCTTGGCCTTGGTCGGCCCGTAGGTCCTGCTGTGATGGTCGCCGCCGGCCGCGCCCGAGAGCTTGGTACGCCAAGCCGCCGCCTCGGCCGGCGCCGGGGCGATCGCGCTCAGCAGCACCATGGTGGCGACGAGCAGGGCCACCAGCGTGGCGATCGCCGGCAGACGGTATCCCGCGCTGCTCCGTGTGTCCGTCATGCATCCTCCTCGGGTCCGTGGCCTGAGTCCGCTCCCAAAGATAGCGGACGCGGATGGCCCGATGGTGAGGCGGGCATGAGAGCCCTCTCATCCCCAGCGGGGCCCGGAAGGGCCCGGGAGGGCCGGAGAGAGCCTGGGCCGGCCGCCGGCGCCGTACGCGGCTGGGGCCGGGGCGCTCTCCCGCCCCGGCCCCAGCCGCTTGGCTCGCGTAAGGCCCGCTCAGCCGGGCCGTGACTCAGCGTGCGTTACTTGCTCTTGCCGATCCGGAACATCTTGGTGCCGCACTCAGGGCACACACCCTCCGTCGCGGGCTTGCCGTTCTTCATCGTGACGGCCTTCTCGTTCTTCATCTCCCGCTTGGCACGGCACTTGACGCAATAAGCCTCGGTGGCCATCCGGACTCCTTTCGGGATCGGTCGCGGGGCTGACCCCCGCCCCCCTGATTGCGCGGGCAGCATACTCCCTCGCCCCGGGGTATGCAACGAGCCTGCGTCGAGCCTGCGCCCGCCGGACGCGCACGTCGGGGCCCAGCCGCCGCGGTCCGCGGCCCCCGATCACACCTCAGCCCCCCGAGAACACGCTTGAATCATCCTCCGGGAGCAGTCACAATCCGGCCGGCATACGGCCGCCGCGGCCGCCATCTCTCCGAGGCCTGAAAGGACGACTATGAACACGGAGCGCCAGGCCGGCATCGAGAAGCTCGTCAAAGACGAGAACGTGAAGCACATCCAGTTGTGGTTCACGGACATCCTGGGGTATCTCAAGATGATCGAGATACTCGACCGTCAGCTTCCCAGCGTGATCGAGAGCGGCGCGCCGTTCGACGGCTCCTCCATCAGCGGCTACGCCGAGGTCGAGGAGTCGGACATCGTCGCGATGCCCGACTGGGACACGTTCACGGTCCTCCCCTGGGCACAGGGCAGCGAGCGTACCGCGTTCGTGTTCTGCGACATCCACAACCGCGACCACATGCCCTTCGAGGGCGACCCCCGCTGGGTGCTCCGCCGTCAGCTCGCCCGCGCCGCCAGGATGGGCTTCGAGTTCTATGTGAGCCCCGAGCTCGAGTACTTCTACTTCAAGGACAACGTCAGGCCCGAGCTCACCGACGAGGGCGGGTACTTCGACGTGCTGCCCGCCGACCTCGGCAACGACCTGCGCAAGCAGACCATGCGTACGCTGGACAGGCTCGGGATCCCCATGGAGGCCAGCCATCACGAGGTGGCCCCGAGCCAGCATGAGCTCGACCCGCACTACGACAAGGCCCTGATCATGGCGGACCGGGTGATGACGATCCGCATGATCGTCAAGGAGATCGCGGCCCATAACGGCGTCCACGCGACCTTCATGCCCAAGCCCCTGCACGGGCACAACGGCAGCGGCATGCACGTCCATCAGAGCCTGTTCAGAGGCGACACGAACGCCATGTTCAGCCCGACCGACCCGGGCCACATGAGCGAGCTGTGCAAGTCGTTCATCGCCGGGCAGCTCAAGCACATGCGCGAGATCTGCTCCCTGCTCAACCAGTACGTGAA
>Ga0209612_1000993_pt1 | contig 25140 bp, 16 predicted proteins | sample BioC12SIPDNA_FD_185746 | JGI IMG/M metagenome (GOLD analysis project Ga0209612, IMG submission 185746) | Anaerobic biogas reactor microbial communites from Washington, USA - Biogas_R1_B C12 SIP DNA (SPAdes) (version 2) | ecosystem: Engineered > Bioreactor > Anaerobic > Unclassified | place...
TTCGATGTTCGCGTCCGTTTGATTTCCATACCAGGTTGTTCCATTCATGCCTGTAAAATGACGGACTTCGACGAAGGGCGCAACCCCCCTTTTGGAAAAACATCAGGTAGCGGAATGTGAGTTTAACCCGCTGCCGTAGGCGAGGATTGCCAACCATCCCAAAGGGGCCTGTAGTCGGTGAACGGCCTCGCCTACGGCAGCGGGTTAAACGAATGCTCTGCTGGGACTTGCGTTCACCGGCATTGGCCAAAGTGGCGCTGTCCAAGCAGGTAGGTCAGAGTGTGCGCACGGGGCGGGGATACGTGCGTATCGGTACTTCGGGAGGAGCAACCATGAACGATCGATCGCAGAGAACCGGCGCCCTTTCGCGCCGCCGAGCCTTGCGGCACGCCGTGGGCACCCTCGGACTCGGCGCCTTGATGGCCACGGCGGACGCCCGCGAGGCAGAACGGGCGGGGGACGCAGCGATAGGGGCGCGAGAGTCGCTTAAGATCACACGGCTGGAGACCTTTCTGGTCAAGCCCCGGTGGTTGTTTCTCAAGGTTCATACGGATGCAGGGATCGTCGGGCTGGGCGAGCCGATTGTGGAGGGGCGGGCCAAGACCTGCGCGGTGGCGGTGGAAGAGATTGCCCCTTACCTGGTCGGCAAGGACCCTCGCCGCGTCGTCCACCACTGGCAGGCGATCTATCGCCATGCCTTCTATCGCGGCGGGCCGATTCTCACCAGCGCCCTGAGCGGCATTGACCAGGCACTGTGGGACATCAAGGGGAAGGCACTCGGCGTGCCGGTTTATGAGCTGCTGGGCGGGCCGACCCGCGACCGGGTGCGGGTCTATCTGCACACGTCCACTCCGGAGGGAATTCGCGACGGGCTGCGCCGGGGATTCACGGCCTTCAAGGCGGGGCCCGCGGGACGCCGCGCTTCGGGACGGATCGAGAACAAGGCGGCCGTCGATCACGTGGCCGAGCAATTTGCCGCCCTGCGCGAGGCGGGCGGGCCGGAAGCGGATATCGGCGTTGACTTTCATGGAGCCTTGTCGCCCCAGACCGCCCGGCTGTACATCAAGGCCCTGGAGCCCTACCAGCCGCTGTTCATCGAGGAGCCGGTGCAGTGCCAGAACGTCGACGTTCTCGCGGACATTGCCCAAGGCACGCACCTGCCGATCGCCACGGGCGAGCGGATCTTCACGAAGTGGGGCTTCCGCGAGATTCTGGAGAAGCGAGCGGCCAGCATCCTGCAGCCGGATCTGTGTCACGCGGGCGGGATCACCGAGTGTCGCCTCATTGCCGGCATGGCCGAGGCCTATTACGCCACGATCGCGCCGCACAATCCGTTGGGCCCGATCTCCCTGGCGGCCGGGATCCAACTCGCGGCCGCGATTCCGAATTTTCTGTGCCAGGAGCAGGTTTCGCTGGGCGACGGATATCTGAAACGGCCGTTTCAGGTCGAAGGGGGCTACATTCCCGTGCCCACGGCGCCGGGGCTGGGCATTGAACTCGACGAGGACGCCTTGGCGGACAAGATCGATCACGATTGGCGGAACCGAGAGAGCTACAACGCGGACGACGGCTCGGTGGTGGATTGGTAGGTCGAAAAAGGGGGACAGGCACTCTCCGGGCGCCGCTGGCGGACAATCGGGATTTCCGGCAGTTCTGCGGACGGCACGGCGGAGCGTGCCTGCTACTTTGCAGTTCTCCTGCCCCCCAACCGGCCTGCTGGGCGATGCGAGCCGGTTCCGTAGAATACTGAGCGACTCGCGTTCACCAGATTCTTGCCGGTTCGTTGGGACCCTGCCATGAAAGCGCTGATTTCTGCCCGCGTCGCCTCTTCCACCGCTATCTTGACCACGGCTTTGATGACGGCTGCGGGGTTCTACGGCGAAAGAACCTATGCCGAACCGCTGACTTTTCGGCCGATCGATACTTCGCGTCTTATGGGGTCGCCGGATCCCATGCCGCTGGAGGCGGAACGTGTGTTTCCGAAGCTGTCCTTCAACCGGCCACTGGAGTTTACCTTTGCGCCGGACGGCAGCGATCGGGTCTTCGTGGTGGAGCAGGAGGGGCTCATTCACGTGTTTCCCAACCGGCAGGACGTGGCGGAAACCACGGTTTTTCTGGATATCCGCGAGGTCGTTTCGCGGGACGGGAATGAAGAAGGCCTGCTCGGGCTGGCGTTCCACCCGGACTATGGGAAGAACGGGCGGTTCTACGTCTACTACTCCACCCGGCCGCGTGCGTCGATCGTGTCGTGTTTCCGCGTTTCGGGCGAGGATCCGGATCGGGCCGACCGCGGATCGGAAGAGCCGATCATGAAGATCGAGCAGCCTTACGGGAATCACAACGGGGGTTGCATCCGGTTCGGACCGGACGGCTTTCTGTACATCGGCCTCGGCGACGGCGGCAGCGCGCACGATCCGCACGGGCATGGGCAGAATTTGCAGACGCTGCTGGGCTCGATTCTGCGGATCGACGTCGATCGCCGGGATCCGGGGCGGGACTACGCCGTTCCGAAAGACAATCCGTTTGTGGATCGCAAGGGGGCCCGGGGCGAGATTTGGGCGTATGGCCTGCGGAATATCTGGCGGATGAGTTTCGACCGGGCGACGGGCCAACTGTGGGCGGGCGATGTCGGGCAGAACCGGTACGAGGAGGTCAATCTGATCCGGTGCGGCGGCAACTACGGCTGGAAGATTCGCGAGGGTTTTCATCCTTTTGAACCCGATGCCCCGCAAACCGGCGGGCCGCTCATTGAGCCGCTTGCGGAGTATTTCCACAGTGAAGGCCTGTCGATCACCGGCGGGCAAGTCTATCGCGGCACACAGTTGCCCGGCTACGAGGGTGCTTACTTCTACGGCGATTACGTGAGTGGGCAGATCTGGATCGTTCGCTACGACGGGGCAAGGGTGACTGAGAATCGAAAGGTGGCCCAGACGGGGCTGGCCATTAGCGCCTTTGGCGAAGACACGGAAGGCGAGATGGTTCTGACGGCCTTCGACGGCGGTCTCTATCGACTCCGCCGGCGCGATGCAGACCTCGAAGCCGTCCGGGCCGCCTTCCCGAAACGGCTTTCGGAAACCGGCCTGTTTGCTTCGACGGAGGAGTTGGAACTATTGCCGGGCGCTGTGCCATACGACGTGAACGTGCCGCTTTGGTCGGACCACGCGGAGAAGGAACGGTTCATCGTGCTGCCTGCCGGCGGCAAGATCGGTTTTGAAGAGCAGGCCAGTTGGCGATTCCCGGTCGGGACGGTGCTCGTGAAGCACTTCTTGCTCGATCTCGACCGGCAGAATGCCTCCGGGGAGCAGCGGCTGGAGACGCGGTTCTTCGTTCGTTCGCCGGAGGGGTGGAAGGGCTATACCTACGTGTGGAACGAGGCCCAGACCGACGCCGATTTGCTCGATGAAGCGATGACCAAGACCTACCGGGTGAAGACGGCCGACGGCGAGATCGAGCAGAAGTGGTACTTCCCCAGCCGGGCGGACTGTATGGCCTGCCATACCCGGGCGACGGATTTCGTGTTGGGGCCGAACACGCGTCAGATAAACCGCAAGTTCCACGCCGCCGCGGAAAGCACAAACCAGATAGGCACGTTCGCTCGTCTGGGGATGTTTGAGAATCCTCCCACCAAACCTGTCGAGGAACTGGAGCGCTATCCCGACTGGGAGGCCGGCAGCGGGACGACCGACGCGCTCGTGCGGGCGTACCTCGACGTGAACTGCTCGTTCTGCCACAGTCCGGCGGGCATTGGCGGCAAGCGTCCCGACCTGCGGTTCCACACGCGGCTCAAGGAGACGGCCATGGTTGATCGGCGTCCCAACCAGGGGCAGCTTGGTCCCGAGGGATCGGTGCTTGTAGCCCCGGGCGCTCCGGAACAGAGCGAGTTGCTCTATCGGATTTCCGCCCGCGGGTCGCGTCAGATGCCGCCGCTGGCGACGAACGTGGTGGATGAGACGGCTGTGGAGCGGATGGGGAAGTGGATTCGCGAGCAAGTGCGATAAGCCCATTGGATCAGACAGCGGCACGCCAGATTTCGGGAGATACGAACATGACGAAGCCTTCACGACGGGAGTTTCTTTGCCGCGCTGGCGCCGCAGCGGCCCTGGGCGGGTCGGTTGGTTCCGTTTCGCACTCGGCTCTTGCCGCAGTACCGTCCGCAGGCAAGGCGATGGTGGCTTTGGATCCGGGGATCGAACCGTTGGTTCGGCTGTTGGAGGGGACGCCCCGCAGCGAGATTGTTGAGACGTTCGCGGCGAAGGTCCGTGAAGGGGTCGGCTACAAGGAGATGCTGGCTGCCTTGCTGTTGGCGGCGGTACGCAACGTGGAGCCGAGACCGTCGGTAGGGTTCAAGTTCCACTCGGTGCTGGTGGTACAGTCGATTCATTTGGCGAGCACGGCCTTGCCGGAGGATGAACGCTGGTTGCCGTTCTTCTGGGCCCTGGACTACTTCAAGGGGACGCAGGCCGAGGATGAACGGGAACGAGGCTGGACGATGGGGCCGGTCGACGAGTCGGCGGTTCCCAAGGCGGGCGAGGCCGCGAAGGCGTTTGCCGGCGCCATGGAGCGGTGGGACGAGGCGGGCGCCGATGCCGCTATAGCCGGGCTGGTGCGTACGGCCAAGCCGGAGGCGATCTGGCCGCTTTTCTTCCGATACGGCGGGCGCGACTTCCGGTCGATCGGCCACAAGGTGATCGACGTGGCGAACAGCCACCGGGTGCTGGGGGTGATCGGCTGCCAGCACGCCGAGCCGGTGCTCCGTTCGCTGGCTTACGCCCTGCTGATGCACGAAGACGGCAACCCGGCCGAGCGCGACGATCCGGCCGACAGGCCCTGGCGGCGGAACCAGGAACTCGCCGGCCGGATTCCGGCTGGTTGGCAGAACGGGAAAGCCGATCGCGAAGCGACGCGTGCCTTGCTCCGCACGCTGCGGGGCGGTTCGGAAAACGACGCTTGCGACAAGGTGGTTGAGCTTCTGAACGGCGGCGCCGGGGCGCAGTCGATTTGGGATGCGCTGTTCCTGGGCTCGGCTGAACTGGTGGTGCGGCAGCCGGGCATTGTTGCGCTGCATGCCGCGACGACGACGAATGCGTTTCACTACTGCTACCAGGCTGCCGGCGACGATACAATCCGCCGCTTGATTCTGCTCCAGAATGCGGCCTTCCTGCCGATGTTTCGCCAGGCGATGAGCGGCCGCGGGAAGGTGAGCGAGTTTGCGATTGACAAGTGGGAGCCTGCCGAAAGTGGCAACGTTCAGGGCATCTTTGAGACGGTCCGTCGCGATTCGATGAAGGCGGCGAGGATGACGCTGGCCTATTTTGAGGACGGAGGTGCGCTGGGGCCGTGGGTGGAGAAAGCGCGGCGGCTGGTTGTGCAGAAAGGCGCGTCGGTTCACGACTACAAGTTTGCGATGGCAGCGATCGAAGATGCGGAGAGAATCTCGCCGGAGTGGCTGGGCCGTCACCTGGCGGCGAGCACGTTCTTGCTGCAGGGGTCCGGCGAGCAAGACAATCCGCTGATCCGGAAGGCGGCAGCGTTCTTGAAGGGTTCGACCTGAGGAGAGAAGGGCTGAGGGACGTGGGGTTGTTGCGCGTTGGTTGTAGAGGCGGTTGACGCAGATCCGGCGTCATGCCGGTGGGAAGACTTCCTTGACGACGAGCGAGAAGCCCGGCAGAAGATCTTCCTCGGCGATCGTGTCGTTCTCGGCAAGAATCACGGGGCCGGCATCGGGGCGATGGATGACGATGCTTCTGCGGAGCGGATCGACGACCCATAGGACGCGGCAGCCGACGGCGAAGAAGTCGGTCATCCTCTCACGCAACTCGGCTTCGGTGTTGCTTGGCGAGAGCACCTCAACGGCCAGGTCGGGGGCGCCTTCCAGAAACGCGTCGAGATCCTGCTGTTTGAGCCGTTCCGAAGAAAGAAAGGAGACGTCAGGGGCTCGGACTGTATCGGGGTCGCGGGAGATGACGAAACCGGTCGAGCTGTCAAACACCTCACCGAGACCGCGGCCTTCGAGGAAGCTGAGGAGGGCGTGACCAATCTTCAGGGCGACGGCACCGTGCCGACCGCTCTCCGGGGCCACCATGAAGAGTTCTCCTCGCACGAGTTCGCACCGTCCCAGGTCCGGCGGGGCGTTGAGAAGCTCGTCGGCCGTCGTGATACTGGAGGCGGGAGGCGACATGGCGTATTACTGCTATGGGAGATAGGATCCGCTCCCGGATGCACAACTCGGATGTTATTCTACTGGGAAAGTAGAAATCCAACAAGAATTGTCGCTGGCAATTCACTTCCTCGGGTGTTCCAGGAAGAACTCCCAAATCAGATCATTGGCCGAGATATCGCGAGTCGTCTTCCCGAGCCAGGGCACGGGCCACGGTCGTCCCGGCCAGGTGTGGCCCCCGCCTTCAATCGTGTAGAGAATCACTTCGGTGCAGTTTGAGAACCTGAACGCGTTGCAGTGCAATCGTTTAACGCCCAGCCGAAGGCGCCGGCCGCACCACGGAAGCCGGCGCCTTCGGCTGGGCGTTAAACGAGCGACCCGCAGAAAGGTGCGATTGCCAGCGAATGCTCAGAGTGGCGCTGCCCAATCAGGCAGCCTGCCGTTTCTCGGAGGTTTGGCTCAGCGATTCCACTGCTTCCAAGAGGGTGACGAAGGCGGCTTCGTCGATCATCCGGTGGTCGGCTCCGACGGCCAGCAGCCGGTCTTGCGACAGCCGGCTGTTTTGCAGCAGTTCCCGGCTGTCGTCAATGGAAACGAGATCGTCGTGCGGCGAATGGAGGATCAGCACCGCGGGCTTGACGATGGTCACCGTTCCCCAGTTCTTCCAGGCAGGCGCGACCAGGATCAGAGACGCATTCCTGCTGTCGATACTCATGGCCACTGCCCCACCGCGCGACCAGCCTACGACCACGTCGGGCTGATGGCGATTGAAAACCCTCTGGGCAATCGTGACCGATCGTGCGAAGTTGTCGTCGGGCAGATCCGGCTCGACGACCGTATGGCCGTGGGCTTTCAGGATGAGCGAGTTCATGCTTCCAGGCTTGGAACCGTATCCGCTCAAGTACAGGATCTTCAGGCGGGAGGGAAATGGCACACATTGGCAGGGCTGATCCGGCATTTCCGGCTTGTTGTCAGCCGGCGTCCGATTGCGAGAAAGCGATAGGGAACAAATGTCTCTGTCCATAACGTGACTCCGCAATGGCCGGAAACTGCGAAACTCTTGTTTCTTCATCGTCCGGCACGCGGCTCGATGTGGGGCTCATCCATGGTGCCGGAAGACCTGGGCTGCGCTGCCCAAGCGTCAGAGCTTTCCCGAGCCGTGGAATGAACACCCGGATGGTAAGCTGGCGAAAGATGCTGCCAACCTGACCGGCCCAATCGTTAGGGGCGGCCCCTCTGCCGGAGGTCCTGTGCCGCAGCACTGGTGGTCTTCTGAAACTCAGACACTAGGAGCCGACCGGAGGGGATTGTCCCCCATTAGAGCCGCCGGTCGTGCGTGCCAGGTGCCCCGAGGGGACTCGGCGGCACGTTTTGGGCTGCCCAGAGCGGGTTAGCTTCCACAACCCGACCTACAACAAAGACATGCGTGTATTATGCACACGATCTCAGAACCAAGTCTCTATAGCTTCAACCCGAAATTGTCGGCGAACAGCTGCGCCAGAGCATCTAGGGCGTTCTTGGCATCCGAACCGGTTGCCTCCAGCATGATCTGCGAGCCGCACTCCGCAGTCAGCAAGACAATCTCCAGGGCGTCACGGGCACTGGCTCGCTGCCCGTCCTTGACCAGTTCGATGTTTGACTGGAAGCCGTCGGCGATACGGCAGATCGAGCTAGCCCCGCGAAGGCAGAGTCCATTAGGGTGCGATACGACGACGGTTCGGGTAACTGCTTGCTGCGACACGATTGAGTCACCTCCAGACGCCAAGGCTCGTTCTCCTCGCCATCGAAACGCGGCCCACTGTGCTTCTGCACGGGAGAGACACCGGGCCGTCCGCTACACGAATTCTTCGGCCACGCTCTTCAGGAGCTTGCCGATTTCGAGATGCTGGGGGCATCGTTCTTCGCACGTTCCGCACTCTTCACAGGCCTGGGCTCGTTCTGACGCGGGCAGGCCGTGGTAGAGATTACGGCACAGGGGCCTCGTGTTCCCCTTGAAGAGAGTTACACTGTTATACAACTCGAAGTTGAGCGGGATGTTCACGCCATTTGGGCATGGCAGGCAGTAGCCGCACTTGGTGCAGGGGATGGGCGAGAGTTCCCGATACTTGTCCCGCACCCGGCGGACCAGTTCCCGCTCTTCATCGTCCAGCAGATCGACCCCGGAGCGGCAAGCGCTCTCGATGTTCTGCTTGACCTGTTCCAGCGTGGTCATTCCGCTCAGGACCAGCGACACTTCGGGTTTGTCCCAGAGCCATCGAAGGGCCACGTCGGCGGGGCGGTACTCGCTCTCCTGCCAGATTTCCCAGACCGGTTGCGGAGGGTTGGCCAGGGTGCCGCCGAAGAGCGGCTCCATGACGACGACGGGAAGCCCCTTGCCGGCGGCATATTTCAGCCCTGCCGTGCCGGCCTGCACTTCTTCATTGACCAGGTTGTATTGGATCTGGCAGAACGACCAGTCGTAGGCGTCGACGATCTGGCGGAAGACGTCGTAGCTGTCGTGGAAGGAGAAACCGAACTGGCCGATGCGCCCGTCGGCCTGAGCTCGTTCCGCCCAATCGCAGACGCCCAGTTCCTGCATCTTGGGCCAATAGGGGGCTTGCAGGCAGTGGAGAAGGTAGAAGTCGATATGGGCCGTTTGCAGCCTGTGGAGTTGCTCGTCCAGGAAACGGTCGAAATCGTCGGCCTTCTCGACCAGGAAGATCGGCAACTTCGTCGCGAGGAACACCTTTTCGCGATAGCCGTTCTCGAGCGCTTTGCCGACGACGACTTCGCTGTTTCCGCCGTGATAGACATAGGCCGTGTCGACGTAGTTGACGCCGTGGTCGATCGCGTAGCGGATCATCTCGACGGTTGCCGGCTCGTCGACCGCCGATTCCTTGCCTTTCGTGGGAAGGCGCATGGCGCCGAATCCAAGGGCCGAAACGTTCTTGCCGTCCTTGCCGAACTTGCGATACTGCATCGGGTTGCGATTCTCTCTGCTAGGGTCCGACCTCGATCGTGCTCAACGGGTACCATCCCTGTTCGTCCCGACCCTTGATGCCGAGCTGCACGACGGGCCCTTCGTCTTCTTCGCCGACAACGGCGACCGACAGGGTGTAGTTGCCGGGGGATAGATCGGCAGGAAATCGGACGGAATCGGCAACGTCGACTACCGCTCCGGCCGGCAGGTCGGCGGGCTCTTGGAAGAACTGCTCGGTGAAGAGTTCAATCTCGCCGGGCAACCACTTGTTGACCGTAACGGTTCCCACAAGAACGCGGGCTTTCCCTCCTCCATCGGTCAGGCGGTAGGCCAGTCGATAGGGCCGGTAGCAGGGCGCCGAGCCGGTGTTTTGCCACTTCATGGCCAGTTCCAGGCTTTCGCCCGGCTTCGCTCGCTTCGGATGCTTGAGTTCCGTCAGGACAAGCCGATAACCGAGCCGGCGCAAGAACCGTTCGACCTCGGGGCGGACACTCGGCTCGTCCGGGAGGGGCGCCGACTTGTTGTTGATCACCGAGCCGTGCAGGGCGAGGGCGTAGTTGAAGATGAACCGCAGCGACCAACCCTCGTTCACCCACTTGCGCATGTCCCAGCATGTTTCCCAGGCCACGGGCGAGGTCTTCCAGGCGTCCATGGCGTCGGCTTTGGGCAGGCTGGAGGGGTAGGCCATCCGCATGTGGCACCATGTCCTGGAGAATCCGCCCATGTCGCCCAGGCAATCGGCACGCCAGCCGGTTCCGTTTTCCACGGCAAACTTGAGCATTTCGCCGCCGCCGATGAGCATCACCAGCGGCGATTTCCGAAAGGCGCTCAGATAGGCATCGACGATTTTCTTCTGCGTTTCGAGGCTCGGCATGGGAGCGCTCGCGGACTGGCTCATGTGCCATTCACCCCACCAACCGACCGAGCCCAGATCGACGTGGTCGATATCGGGGTGGCCGTCGTATCGGGCCCCAAGCCGCTTGATGAAATCGAGGTGAGCGTCCAGTACCGCCGGATCATCCAGCACGGGCACCTCGAGCTCGGGGCCGTTGCCGTAGCGAGTCGTGACGACCTTTCCGCCGATGGTGCCCAACCACGACGGATGATACGGCCCGCGCGGCGAAGAGGAGCAGCACATGACGCGGAACGCCAGCTTCTGCTTCGACGCGCGAGTCTCTTTCAGCACGCCATCCAGGAAGTCGTAGTCGATGCGTCCTGTCTCCGGCTCCAACGTACCCCAACCCCAGCGAGCGTAGTGGACGGTGGACGGAATCCACGGCGGGAGATTGGAGTCCCGGTCGGCCGTCCGATGGAATGTTTCCCACCCCATGCCGGGATTGGCCAGGATTTCGTCGGTCGTTTCGGGGACGACACGTACCCAGGAGCTATCGTCTGCCGAAGCAATTGGCGTCCATAGAAGCTGACCAATCAAGCCTGCCAACAGCATGAATTTTCGACTCGCGTGCATGTGCCACCTCAACGGGCCATAGGTACTCCCGCAGATCCTGCTTAGGATCCAGACAGGCGCCCTCCAGAGTAGCGTTTCTACCGGTGACATGCTACAGGGAATAGACAAGCCCGAAGCGGCATCCTTTCTAACCCAAATGAGTTACTTCGGACAGTCCGGGACCCTACGCAGTGGCTTGCCGATAGGCTTCCATGGCGTCGGGGAACGGCTCCAGGGCGCGGTGGAAGATACCGAGGGTGTAGGAGATGGTGACGCCGTAATTGCAGATGGGCACCCCGGCCGCTCGGCAGCGATCGATGCGGGAAAGGACTTCGCGGCGGTTCCACATGCAGGCGCCGCAGTGGATCACGAGTCGGTACGAATCGAGGTCGGCGGGGAAGTCGCGTCCCTGCATGTGCTGGACGTCGAGTTTGCCGCCCACGTACTGGGTAAGCCAGCGGGGTATCTTGACCCGTCCGATGTCGTCGCCAATGGGGTGGTGACTGCAGGATTCGGCGATCAGAACGCGGTCGCCCGACCGGAGTCGATCGATCGCCGCGGCGCCCCGAACGAACTCGGCCAGGTCGCCTTTCTGGCGAGCGAACAGGATCGAGAACGAGGTCATCTTGATTTCGGGCGGCGTGTCGGCGGCCACTTTGAGGAAGGCCTGCGAGTCGGTTATCACCAGCGAGGGCGGGCGGCGAAGCCGGTCGAGGGCGTCGCGCAGTTCGCGTTCTTTCACCACCATGCAGTAGGCGTCGTGATCGAGCAGGTCGCGAATCGTCTGCACCTGGGGAACGATCAGCCGCCCCTTCGGGGCTTCCAGGTCGATGGGCACGACGAGCACGGCCATCTGGCCGGGCGGGACCAGGTCGGCGACCAGCGGCGGCGTGTGGAGAAATTCTTCGGGGACGGACTCGATCAGCGCGCGGCGGAGTTCCAGGAGGCCTTGCCCGTCGGACGCAACGGTAGTCACGTAGGAGATTTTCTCGTTGTCGAGGCGCTGGAGGACTGCCGCGTCGGGCTGGGCCAGGTCGGTCTTGTTGAAGACGACGATCAGCGGCGTGTTGCGGCCGCGAAGCTCGGCCAGGATGCCGTCTTCGAAAGGCCCCCAGGTGCCCGCCTCGGCGACGAGCAGCGCCAGATCGGTGCGATCGAAGACCTGGCGCGACTTGTCGACCCGCTGCCGGCCGAGCGCCCCCACGTCGTCGACGCCGGCCGTATCGATGAACAGCACCGGGCCGATGGGGAGCAACTCCATGGGCTTCTCGACCGGGTCGGTGGTGGTGCCGGCGACTTCCGAGACGATCGAGACCTGCTGGCGGGTGATACCGTTCAGAAGCGACGACTTGCCGACGTTGCGGCGTCCGAACAGGCCGATGTGAAGGCGCAGTCCTTTGGGCGCTGATTTCATGGAGCATCATCCTGCAACTGGTCTATGTTGCGTCAACAACGAACGGCAAATCCGAAATGCCAATCTCGAAATCCGAAACAAATTCCAAGGCTCAAGATCCGAATGTCTCAAACGTAATAGTCGCATTGTAGGACGGAGGGCGGCGCGGGCCTATAGGAGAGATTGGCAGGCTGAAGCCTGGACTCCAACAGAAAAGGGCCGGGCCACGCGCGGTGCTCGATGTGTTGGGGAACATCATCGAGCACCGGCGCGTGAAACCCGTGCCACGGACCTTCGGCACGCCGGCCCTACGAGGATCGGCGTGCCGTTAAGGAACTGTCGGAGGAACGCCTGGCAGTGAGGCGGTCTCCCGGCAGCGCCTTGGGTAGCTTGGGTCTCGGCTCTGGAGAGCCAAGCTACGGGGCGAAGTGGCGTCGCTCCTCGTCAGAAGTACAAATCGCGTTGATCCGTCTGCTGGATTCGCCGCAGCCGGTCCCGGAGTTCCTGTTTGCGGGGGCCGTCGGAGAGCCGGTTCAACTCCTTCTCGATGAGCCGCGCACCGGCGGCGCGGGTCTCTTCCGAGCCGTAGTCAGACAAGTATTCCTGGAGCGTCGTCAGGGCGTTGGGCGTGCACAGGTTCTGGATGAAGCCGGGGATGGCGAACTCCATGAAGTGTTCGCCCGTGCGTCCGGCCCGGTAACAGGCCGTACAGAAACTGGGCACGTAGCCGTCGAGGATCAGTTCGCGCATGACCTCGTCGAGCGAGCGAAGATCGCCCAATTCGAACTGTTCTTTCTCGATCTGCTGGACTTTCTCGGCGGCGGTGTAGCCGGCCAGTTCGATGCGGCTTCCGGCGTCGATCTGGGAGACGCCGAAGGCCATCACCTCGCGGCGGACTTCGGCCGTTTCTCGTGCGGTGAGGATCATGCCCGTGTAGGGCACGGAGAGCCGGAGGATCGCCACCAGGCGTTTGAAGTCGTCGTCACTTACTATGTAAGTGTCGTCGAGTTTCACGCCGAGGGCGGGCCGGAGGCGGGGGAAACTGATCGTGTGCGGTCCGACGCCGTAGTGTTTCTGCAGGTGGCGGCTGTGGGCGACGAGCGAAAGGACCTCGAACCGCCAGTCGTAGAGCCCGAACAGGGCGCCGATCCCGACGTCGTCGCACTCGGATTCGATGGCGCGGGCCGGGCTGTCGAGACGCCACAGGTAGTCGCCCTTGGACGACTCGGGGGCGTGCATGGCGGCATAGGTTGCCCGATGATAGGTCTCCTGGAATACCTGGTAGGTACCGATACCGGCCTCCTTAACGACGCGGAAACCGGCGTGATCCAGCGGCGCGGCGTTGATATTGACTCGCCGAATCTCGCCGTGATCGACCCGTGTGGCATAGACGCGCCGGACGCAGTCGGCGATGAATTCGGGACTGTAGGCCGGGTGTTCGCCGAAAACGAGAATCAGACGCTTGTGCCCGTGCCGCTCGAGCGTCTCGACCTGGGACGCCAACTCTTCGGGCGAAAGCGTGTGGCGGACGACGTCGCGGTTGGAACTGCGAAAGGCACAGTACAGGCAATCGTTGCGGCAGTAGCTGCCCACGTAGAGCGGCGCGAACAGGACGATGCGGTTGCCGTAGACGTCGCGTTTGAGTTGCCGCGCGGCGTCGAAGATCTCCTCGGCCAGGTCGGGATCGTCGGCCCGGAGGAGGACGGCGGTCTCCTCGGGTTCGAGGGGCACCTTGGCCATGCTCTTGGCGATCACGTCGCGCACGGCCCCGCGATCCGGCTCCCGCTGAAGGAGCCGGTCGAAATGGTCTTCGTCGATGAAGTGGTAACCGCTCGTGCTGAGCGCTCTTCGATCCATGGCAGTGGTCATGTTGTCACATTTCCCGATGCTGTCGGTTCGGCATCCAGTTGTTGGGGCACGTCTTGCACGGCGGCAAGGCAGACGCAAAAGGTGCTGCCCTCGCCGGGCCGGCTCGACACCGAAACGTCGCCGCGGTAGAGTTCGGCGATCTTCTTGACGATGGACAGGCCCAAGCCGCTTCCGTGAATGTTGCGGGTCTTTTCGTTCTTGATGCGGATGAATTCACCGAACAATTTCCCGGCTTCCTTCTCGGTCAACCCGATTCCGGTGTCGGCAACGCGAATCTGCACTTGGCCGTTTTCCGCGGTGATCGCAACCTCCACGCGTCCTCGATCGCGATTGTATTTTACGGCATTGGAAACGAGGTTGTTGAAGACCATCTCCATTTCGCCGCGATCTGCCAGGAACGGCACTGGGTCGACATTTTGGATCTTGCAGACGATCCCGCGGCGTTCGGCTTCGGCGTGCTGGAGTTCGATCGCCGATCGGGCAATCCCCACGAGGTCGATTGTCTCGAGAGTACGTTCCTTCTGCCCCGATTCAATTCGGGTCATGTCGAGCAAGTCGGCGATGAGCTTGTGCATGCCCTGGACGCGATCCCGCCCGCGTCGGAGCACTTCTTCGTAGGCCCGGAGGTCGTCGCCGAGGGATCGATTCTGCAGCAGTTGCAGGAAGCCATCGACCGCGCTGAGAGGCGACTTAAGTTCGTGTCCCAGGACTCGGATGAACTGGAAGCGGACCTGGCGGCGTTCGTCGGCGAGCTTGCGGGCTTCGCGAGCCAGGGCGATTCGCACGGTGGCCTTGCGGACGGTGTTTCGCAGTTCGTCGGGCGTGAACGGTTTGGCCAGGAAGTCGTAGGCGCCCTGCTTGGTCGCCGCCACGGCCGTCTCGATCGAGGCGTAGGCGGTGATCATGACCGTGAGAATATCGGTTTTCATCGCCGCCACGCGATGCAACACGTCGAGACCGCTGATTCCCGGCATCTTGTGATCGAGGAGCATGATCTCGGGCGGGGCCTCGGCGATCTTCGCCAGGGCAACTTCGCCCGATTCCGCCTCGTCGATCTGGAAACGGACGGTTTGCTCGACGTTGGGTACGCTGACGGTGAAGTTGCGGAGGGCTCGCGCGACGCCCCGGCGCATTCCCGGTTCGTCGTCGACCACGAGGACTCGAAGCTGATCCATCGCGCTCATACCTGCTCTCCCTCAGCTTCGAGGAGTCCCTTTGGTTCGTCGGCAGCTTCGTCGTCAACGTCGCGAGGGAGGATTACCGTGAAGGTCGCACCGGTGGGCCCGGCTTTCGGATCGGCGTTCGACTCGACGTGGATATCGCCCCGGTGCATCTTGACGATTCCGTAGCTGACGGCCAGGCCCAGGCCGGTTCCCTTGCCGATGTGCTTGGTGGTGAAGAAGGGTTCGAAGATTTTCTGGCGGTTCTCTTCGGGGATCCCGCAGCCCGTATCGGCGACGGAAATCGAGACGGTCTCGTGGTTGCCCGCCGTGCGGACGATCAGTTTCCCGCCGCTCGGCATGGCGGCGACGGAGTTGCTGACGAGATTGGTGAGGACCTGGCCGAGTTGGTCGCGATCGACGCGCGCGACGGGGTTGTCGAGTTCATGGATCACTCGCAGGGAGACGTTTTTGGGGATCTGACACACTTTGAGCAGACGATCGACCATCTCGCAGACGTTGGCCTCGGCGCGGATCACGCGGTTCTGGCGGGCGAAGTGGAGCAAGCCCGCGACGATTTTCTTGCAGCGATCGGCCTGTTCGGCAATCAGTTGGAGATCGTCGCGGGTTTCGGCGTCGGGCGAACTCTCGTCGAGCAGCAGGTGGGCGTACATGAGAACGACGCCCAGAGGATTATTTACTTCGTGGGCGATTCCGGCCGCCAGTTGGCCCATGCTGGCAAGCTTCTCGGAGTGCATCAGCGCCTCTTGAGCGCTGGCCAGTTGTTCCTTCGACTGTTCGACTTCTTTGAGGGCGACGCGGAGCTGGTCGATCGTGTTCGGCAGGCACATCTCGTGTTCGGCCAAGCCTTTATAGATCGCCACGGCGTGCTCGCGGCAGGTTTCGTAGCCGCAGGCGCCGCAGTTCAACTCGTCTTCGACCGAGTGCTTGCCGAGCCGGCGCAGGATTCGGGCCAGGGTTGCGGCCTCGGGCGCGGCAACTCGCTGGTCGTCGGGAGCGAATCGCCGGGAAAGGTCCAGTTCGCCGAGTTCGTCCATGGCCCGGTTCCAGGCCTTGGTATCGAGGCGTTCGACCCGTTCGGCGGCATATAAGCGAACGTGCCGGCGGCGATTGAACAGGGGCAGATCGCTGTTGATGCCGGCGCCCATGATGCAGCCTTCGCAGCAGAGTGCTTCGAGGAGCCGAGCCCCCAGGTCGCCGGCGACAAACTCGCGGATCGCCTCGAAGGTGCGAACGCGTCCTTCGGTGGCCACGACCTCGCCGGTCATCAGGTCTTCGCTGATGCCGGCTGTTTGCAGCATGCCGCGTCCGATGGGAAATACGCCACCCACGGCGCCGTGGGGCGGGTCGAAATCCGCCGGTTCCACTTGAGAAGGTTCGACGCCTGCACGGGAGAACATGGCACGCAGCTCGGGAAAAGTCAGCACGGCCGAGACCTCGTGGTCCAGGAGCGGGCTGTCGGCCTCGGCCTTCTTGGCGATGCAGGGGCCGATGAACACCACGGCGATCTCCTTGCCCGCCAGGTGACGCACGGCTCGAGCCATGGCGACCATGGGAGAAACGATCGGCGCCAGCGAGTCGACCAGTTCCGGATGGTAGCGCTCGACATACCCGGCGATCGCCGGGCAACTCGTGGCAATGAATCGGTGCGGATTCCGCCCGGCGAGCAGGCGGCGATACTCCCGGGCAACCAGGTCGGCGCCGAACGACACTTCGTGAACTGCCGAAAAGCCCATCGAGCGGACCATTCCTACGAGTTGACGATAGGGAACGTCGGTGAACTCGGCGGGGAAGCTGGGGGCCAGACAGGCGACGACCGGCAGATTGCCGGCCAGGAGATCGTCCACCTGGTCGATCGATTGGGCAACCTGCTTCGCTTGCTGCGAACAGACGCGGACGCAGTTGCCGCAGGCGATGCAGCGGGCGCCGACCACCTCGGCCTGACCGTCGACGATGCGGATGGCCTTGGCGGGACATTCGCGGACGCACGTATAACACATGCGGCAGCGTTCTTTCACCGTGGTGATCAGTGCCATCGTCATCGTTTCACATCGCCGTTGGCTGGAGACCATATGGAATCATAGGTCTTGTCACTCCAACAGAATGGGAGGGGATGGTCCCATCCCCGCTTGCACGAGGATGGGAACGATCCCCAGGGAGCATTTTCAATCTATTTGGCCTGGACGCACAGACCAATTTGTGGACTGTGTTGGGGTCGCCTGTACTTCTCTGTTTCGGCCCCGAAAAAAAGTCCAGCTCCTAACTCCCGTTGCGATGAATCAGCCGATGGTCGTCTTCTCAGGGTGCGTAAAAAGAAGTGGACGTTGCGGCGGGGGATTGGGGGGGAGAGAATGCCGCAACGTCCGCAGAATTTATAGAGCAACTGTCGTGCCGGATGGCAGACTTTCGGCAGGAAACGCCACATGAGTATCCAACAGGTGCCGATGAATATCAGTAAATACTTGACATACAATAACTTGCGATTTATGTCACATATGCGTCGCGCTCGCTTCAGGAACCGACGGGACCGTCCCACGAACCCACCGAAATACGTAGAAATGGTGATCGAAGTGTATTTGCAGATCATACACTGTATACAATCGCACCCCAATTCTCGGATACTGTCAGGTTGGTGCGAGTTCATCCTCCGGATCCAGAGGTCAAGTCAAATGATTCTCCGGCAGTCGCAACGGTTCGTGTTTTCGAGCGCTTCTCTGTTATTTGCCTTCTTGTTGCCCACGGTTGTCCAGGCAGAGTCGCTCACGGTGTATTGCGACGGCGGTTTGCCGCAGGCCGCCTTCGCCCTGGAGGAGATTCGTTTGGCCGTTGGTTCGCCCGTCGGGCAGGATTCTCTGTCGAGTTTCGCAACGTCCGCCGGCGGTGAACGAGTTATTCTGGCGACAATCGCCGATCTCCAGGTTGTAAGGCAATTGGAGGCGGAGTCTGCCGTCAGCGTTGGAATGCGTGAAGCGTCGAGCGACGACGGCACCACCTATCTTGAACCCTACGGCTCGTTCAAGAATTTCATCCAGTGGACCTTCGACGCTCCCGCTGCCGGCGCCTATGTCCTGGAATTCCGCTATGCCCATGCCGGTCCCGAAGAGCGATCTCTTGACGTTCAGGTCAACGGCGACAACGCCGGTCCCTTGGTTGCGTGGAACTCGGGCGGCGAATCGACGTGGGGCTGGGACCGCATGCCGGTGAAACTGGTGAAAGGGACGAATCGTATTGGACTACTTGGGGCGCGGCTTCCGGCGGTGGATCTGTTGAATGTGTTGGAAACGGAGTAGTATTGGCTAGCACCATCGCGAGCCACGATCGCTGAACGGCCTCGCCTGCGGCAGCGGGTTAAACGATCTGTCCCAGAGTGACCGCGTCTTACCGGGTCAAGGCCGTCATGGGAAGAGTGCCGGATCCCAGGTTCCTTCCGCGTGCTGCAGGCTTGCCGGCTTGGTCGCCTTGACGTGAATATCCTCCAGCACCAGCCCGGTGACCGGATTCTCGGGCAGCCCCATGACGCGAACCGATTGTTTAGCCCCTTCGCACGAGACGTTGCGAATCGTGATGTTGCGGAACGTGGGAGTTGTGGCCGACTTGGGCTGCTCCGACACGCTTTCTTCCCCCAGCGTGCGGTCGCCATACAGCATGTTGATCATGACGGCTTCCCTCCGTATCTTCTCCAGATGCACGTTCTCGATCAGGACGTTTTCGACGACTCCGCCGCGACCCCGCCGGGTCTTGATGCGGATGCCCCGATCGGTGCCGATGCCCGTGAGATCGTGCGCGTAGACGTTGCGGATTCCGGCCGACATCTCGCTGCCAAACACCACCACTCCGTGGCCGGCCAGGGCGCGGCAGCGGCGGATCAAGACGTCTTCGCAGGGGCGAGCCGCATCCCAGCCCTCTTGGTCGCGGCCCGATTTGAGACAGATGGCGTCGTCGCCCGCGTCCAGGAAGCAGTCTTCGATCAGCACCCGGCGGCACCCGTCCGGATCGATGCCGTCGTTGTTGGGCCCGTGGGCCACCACCGACACCCCGCGAATTGTCAGATCCTCGCACCAGACCGGGTGGACGTTCCAGGAAGGGCCGTCCTTCACCGTGACCCCTTCGAGCAGCACGCGATTGCAGCGGATGAACTGGATGAAGTCGGGCCGGACTCCGTCTTCTTCCTTGCCGAACACGCGCTCATCGACCGGCGTGCGGGCCCGGCACATCTCCATAAGGCGCGCCATCCCGGGCTGCTTGTTCTTCCAGGGCCACCAGGCCTGGCCCTGGCCGTCCAGCACGCCCTTGCCGGTGACGGCCACGTCCTCACAGTCGCAGGCATAGATAGGCGGCGAGTAGTTGTAGCAGCGGACGCCGCCCCGTTGCTGGAAAACGACGGGCAGATAGTCGGCGTAACGGGTACTGAACCGGAGTTCGGCTCCTTGCTCCAGGTGAAGGTCGACGCCGCTCTTCAAGTGAATCGGTCCCGTTGGCCAAACGCCCGCGGGTACAATCAACCGCCCACCGCCTTGCTTGTGCAGGTCGTCGATGGCCTGGGCGAAGACGAGCGTGTTGATCTGGTCGGAGAGACCCGCCAGCCGAACTTCGCGTGCGGCGATCCTGGGCGGTGCGGGTTTGAAATCGTCGTCAATAGTGACGTCGCCGGCAAGAGTCGCTTCACAGACAACAAGCACCACAACCATAGCCAGACGCTGCAAATAGCTCTTCATTCGGATCTCGCGCAGGAGTAATGTGAACGGGTTGGAATCGTGTCCTTCCTTCGCCCGCTGGAAGAACCCATGAAAACGTTTCGGTCGCCGATTGCTGAAGTCGTGTGAACCTCGGACGAATCAACCGCGAACAGACCACCTCTTCCGCCGGACAAGCAGTCGGTTCAGGGAAGAGGCACCGGTACTCTGACGCGGAGTACCGGTGCCTCTTCTCTGAACCCGTTGTATCCGAAGGAAACGGACATATACGGCATCCGCTGTGTTTCCTGCTGGGTACACAGATTGTAAGCACTCACACACCGATTCTCTTGAAGGGTGCTCTTCCCTATTCACCCTAATCAGGATTTTCTTACGGGCTGTAGTTCCAGTTCTGCATCAGGTTCATTGCGGCGCGATCGACGGCCGGATTCTGGGGCAGGAGCAGCAGGGCGTCGAAGCAGGCCCCCCGCTCAGCCGCCAGCGTCAGCCGGCGTGTGCTCGCCGTCAATTCGACGTCGGGGATTCGATACCAGGACCAGTGACCGTACTGCTCGCCGAAATGGGCGAACATCTTGGTGTGAGCCTGTCTCGGATTGGTCCAGTCGGTGAAACCGATCATGGCGGTGGCCCGAAGCTCCCGGGGCTTCCCGTCATTCAATGCAAGCGTCATGGCCAGACTGCTCTCCGGCTCCCATCGTGCCCGCAACCACAGGGCATACTTTCCCTCGACAGGCGCTGCAAGGTCAAACGCCAAACGCCCGCTACCACGAAACATCATGCCCCGGGCGCCGCTGAGTTCGGGGATGTCCGCCGCCGTCACCTTTCCGTCGACCTTATCGGCCTGCTCCGCCTCACGGCTGAGTGCGCCCCGGGCGACCAAAACCTGCGCCGTCACCCGGCGGGGCGGTTCCGTGTTGCCGACGACCACGTCAAACGCCCCGACGTCGCCTTCGATGACCGATGCCGGACGGGCGGCGAACTCCGCCGCGCCGCGAGGCTGACTCGTCCAGCCCTGCGGCAGGTTCGCCAGCGACACCGCGTCGGACTCCGTTGCGCCTTGCAGGCTGACTTTCACCGGCAACTCGTCACCGGGCGCCACGACGAACAGATTCCGGTGGGCTTCATCACCGTTGAGGTAGTAGCTGATCGAGTTGAGCGATACGCCAAGGTTGCTCCGGAAACGCTCGGTCCAGCGGCAGGTCGTGGCGACGGGCACGGACGGAGGTCCACCGACAAACGTGATGCGATTCTCGCCGAGCGAGAGCTTGCCGGGCAGAGCCAGAGGCGACGCGACGAACGTCGTCCGCACCGTGAGTCGGCGGATCGCCGCCCGGCTGCCGGCAGCCAGTTCCGCCTTCAGCCAATAGGCATATCGGCCGGTCACATTCTCCAGCATCGACACGTCGATCGGCCCGGCCTTCGGGCCGCTCTTCCATACTTCGCTCCAGTTCTTGCCCTCGTCGAAGGAGAGCGACATTCGGACGGCGCCGGGTGTTTCGGCTTCGCAAGTGCCGCGGACGCGGCCGTCGGAGAAGATGTAGGGGCACGCGGCCCGGTAGATCAACGTGGCCGGTTCGGCTGGGTTCTTCGCTCGGAGGACGGAGACGTCATCAGGCGACCGAGCAAGCTCGGCGTTTTCCAGGACGGTCGCCTCGCTTTCGCCGGTCGGTTCGTACACGACCGCCCCGTTGCCGAAATAGGGCGGGATTTTTGCCAGGGGAATCGGCTGCCGGTTTCCGGTGATCTCGAACCAGCGGCCTTCATTGTGCCAACAGACGCTGGCATGCTCATCTGCTCTCAGATAGAAGTCCATCGAGTGGGGCCGCTCGGCCGAACCGAACCGTGCCCGGCTGACCCGTCCCGGCAGCCCCGAAGTCACGCCGTCGCCTTGCCGCAACTTCAGGTAGAGGTCGTCTTCAAACGTCCGCCGTCCGGCGACGGTCGCGTTGTCGCGATTGAGCCAATACTTGCGGGGCGACAGGTCGAACAGCCGCCAGCTCCCGCCGTAGAATGCTTGCTCGAACTGATGATGGGTGCCCGAAGCATCGTTCGACGAGATTCCGGCCGCCAGGAACAGCTTGCGCAACGTGTGATTCAGCGGCCCGCACTGGTCGAAGGCGTAGATATTCACGGCCTTCAGCAGCGTGTAGGCAACCCGGTCCCGGTGCCTGGTGGGCAGCGTTTCGCAGTAGTGGGCGTCGTAGTAGTTGCTGATCGCCAACGCATAGCGCATCACCTCCAACGCCTTCTCCTCGTCGTTCTCTGCATCGGCGGCCAGAGTGTCGGCCAGGGTCTCGACACTGAAAGGCACCACGTTGTCGTTGGCACGCCAGCGGGGCAACAAGGTCGTCGTCGCGGGCGTCCCCTCCGCTCGCTCGAAGGTGATCGACGCCATCAACGGTTCGTAGTCGCCTCCCACCTCCAACAGAAAGCCCTTGTCGCCGGCCGCGACGGTCCGCTCGCACTGCCGGCGGCGATACTCGACGAATCGCGGATCGGGCAGTTCACGGAAGGGGCGTGTGACCGTCATGCGGCTCTCCGCCCGGTTCTTCTCGAACAGTTCGGTTGGAGCGTGCGGCTTGACCAGGATCATGCGGCGGACGATCTTGCCGTCCTGGAACAGGTCCAACGGCACTTCTTCCGCTTGCCGCGGCAACTGGCAGGCGAGATGGCCGCGGACGAATCGATCGTCCGAATCGTGCACGCCATGGCGTTCGTTCTCGAAATGAAACAGCGCCCTGGTGTGCTCGTCTGCAGGAAACTCGCGGCGATCGGGGACGAAATCACCGGCGTAGCGAACGACGTCGGAGATGCGGAACTCGTCGAGCACGGCCTCGGCCCCCCGCGATTCGTTGCAGTCCTTGTCGCCGCCGATGAACGCCTGCATGGGCATGCTGCGGCAGTCCGTTTCGGAAATGCCGATGCCCGGTTTGTTCCCCTTATCGTTCGGCAGCAGGCTGCTCGGCCAGGGCTGATCGTGCGGGCCTTCGGCTGCAACGAGTTTGCCGTCCACGAAGAGTTGAAGATGGGCCTTGGGGAAGCTCCAGGTGGCCGCAAGGTGATGGTTCCGTCCGGCGTGCAGGTCCGCCGGTCCGCGGACCGTCCGCAGCTTGCCGCCGGCGTCGGCGATCGTGAACTCCAGATGCGTCTTGCCGTCGATGCGTCGTGTTTGAAGACGCGATTGCAGGCGGTGCCCGTAGGCGACCGAATCGAAGAAGACCCGCTCGCCGGAGCGGTCGGCACCGGGCAACGGACGACACCAGAACTCCAACGTGCCCGCCTCCAGCCCCCAGTGGACCGATCGGGGATTCGGGTTGTACTGTCCCGAGGTGAGCGTGCCCTCCGAAGCGCCGTTGAAGGCCACTCGCCGCTGGCCGGTGAATTCAAACCCGCGATTCAGCGGGGCCTGCTCCAGCGATCCTTCGACGAAGCCGGCTCCCGTCTCGGCGGGCCAGGACCACCGCTCGCCAGAGCGGAACACGATGCGGTCCAGCCAGATCGTGAAGAACGACTCAGGACCGGTCACGGTTCGTCGCGTATCGGCGTCGGTTACGCTGCATCGCATGCGGATCTTGACGTTGACCGTTGCGGCCTCAGGATTCACGTGCCCCCGCTCGGAGAACTGCACAAGCTGGCCCGCGGCCAACTCGATCGTCAGCCAGCGAGGCTCGACCACATATTCCGGAATCCTCGTGCCGTCGGCGCGGAACTGTTCCAGTTCAATGGTCACGGGAGCGCCGTAGACCGCCCGTTCCGCCAACAGGTCGCACTCAAACACGGCTTCCTGCCCGGCGAATTCGTGCACGTCGATCGTCTGCGCGATGGTCGCCTCGCGTCCCACGTCTTGCGGCGTGTTCTCGTCGACCACGACTTTGAGAGACCTCTGACCCGTGGTGTGATCGAAACGGCCAAGGCGGATCAACGGCTTCGGCGTCGCCGTCCAACCGTCCGGCAGGCCTTCGACTTCGTCTTCAAAACCGGGGTTCGCCGGCAGGTTCTCGGGCGGCAGCAGGTTTGCTTCACACTGCGGAGCCTGGCGGTTCCGGTCTTTCGTATCGAAGTAGATGTCGTACCGGCCGACCGCCCCGAGTTCGGGCCGGGCGATCCAGGTCAGGTAGTGCTGATGGCGGCCGGTTCGGGCATCAGACTCCATGCGGCGAGCGAAGGGAATCTCGCGTCCGGAACCATCGGCGGTTCGTTCGACGATCCGTATCGAAGCCGGATCGAACTCGCCGGTAACGTCGGCACGCTGGAGCAGCAACGGCAAGTCGACGACGGCTTCCACCGGCCGAGGCGTACCGTCGCGCCAGGGGGTCGAACGAATGATCGTAGTGCGGAATTGCCAATCTGGGTTCCACCAACTGTCCGCGGCAACGTTTGCTGCCCGGCCTTCGAGCGGCTCCCCGAAGATGCGGACCGGCCCCTCGCCCACGCCCAATGCCGAAAACATTACGACCACAGCCAGTGTCCGTTTCATTGGATTTCCTCGCAAGGCACCTGACATTGTTCTGCGCCACACGTCTTGGCGGCCTGCGATGAATTTGAGCCCGTGGAGAGACGAGTGTCAAGAAAGATCTATTGTTGCCCGCAGGTCTATTCCTGGCAGACGTCGCAGCACCGGCAGCCTGAGAGAAACTTGACAGCCCCGTGGCCATCGATTTAGCATGAGACCAGGTCAGACTGCCGCGAGAGCGTGATCGTCAGTTCCAGTCCTCTTCGAAGGCATACCAGCGGCTGTCGAGTTTGTTGACCTGAATCGGATCGCAGACTGCCTCTTTCGGATCTTCCACTTCGTCGGGGTGAGGGAAGTAAATCAGGCCACACAACTTGTGCTGAAATCTGACATGGGTCGGCGTCGTCTCGTCACCAACGCATACCTCCCACTGTATCTCCCTTTCCTTGAGCCAGTTTTCGAATCGATCCTGTTCTTCGGGCTGCAATGGACTCTCGAATCGGACTTCACACGTTACTCCTTCCGCCTCAAGACAACCATCAGCCGTCAATTCGAATTCGCGACGATGCTGACACAACAAGTTCCTCATCTCTGCTCGTGTGAGCCCTTTCCACCCCGAGCTACTGATGGCAAAAACGACGATGTTCTCAGACTCTGGATAGCCGAGGGGCTCAATCTGCCCTGTTTGCCCCGTACTACTACCGTCGCACCCCAGGAAAGGGAATAGGAATAGGCACCCCACGGCAACGAACGACATACGGCGTCTCATCTCTTGCCCCTCTTTGATGATTTGAGGTGGCTCCAGTTTGACAGACACTCCAAGTGCTTGGGTTATGGGTGAGGCAACGTCTCCTGTCAGCTCAGAGTACCGGTGCCTCTTCTCTTCTGTTCCTTTAATGTGGAAGTATCACCAGCGTTCGATCCATGGGACCTCGCGTCCCAAGACACGGCAGAGGTCCAATGCGGCTTCGTACAGTGACAGCTTGT
>Ga0209612_1001002_pt1 | contig 24892 bp, 15 predicted proteins | sample BioC12SIPDNA_FD_185746 | JGI IMG/M metagenome (GOLD analysis project Ga0209612, IMG submission 185746) | Anaerobic biogas reactor microbial communites from Washington, USA - Biogas_R1_B C12 SIP DNA (SPAdes) (version 2) | ecosystem: Engineered > Bioreactor > Anaerobic > Unclassified | place...
GACTGTGCCAACGAGAATCCTCAGCCGGCGGGGTCGGCGAGCGGTAACGGTTATCCGGACGCGGCGTGCCCCAGCCAAACCGGGCACAACCACAGAAGAATGCTACGGAGCCTGTGACGAACACGTCACAGGCTTCGTCTATCATCGGGGAGTGGTCCGGGCCGGCTTTGTGGAAGACGCCGATTGTGGTATAATGAGGTTGTCATCAGGATGGGTTTGTAGAACAGGAGTGGCGATGATCTCAATCCATGTGATGCCCTCACCTTCGGGGGCGGCGTGCAGGACGAAACGGCTGCTTTTCCTGAATCTGCGGTTGGTGGCGGTGGTGTTCTTGCTGTGCGCCGTTGCACCCGCGGGGACCGGGTCGGTTGTCATCAACGAGATTCACTGCAATCCCGACGACGAGACCGAGCGGGTGGAGTTTGTCGAGCTGCACAACGGCGGCGCGGATGACGTCGATCTGTCCGGCTGGTACTTCGACAAGGGCATATCGTACGCCTTCCCCCAAAGAACCACCCTCCCGGCAGGGGGGTATCTCATCGTCACAGAGAGCCCGGAGGCGGTTCGCGCCAAGTGGAGCGTCGGCCGATTCAGCCTGCCTTCCGATCGAGTGCTGGGACCCTATGAAGGCCGATTGAGCAACGAGGGGGAGAACCTGGTCCTGTGCAACGCCTCCGGCGAGATCGAAGACGAAGTCGACTACCGGATCGGGTTCCCCTGGCCTACCGTGGGGGACGCGGTTCCGACCAATAGCAGCGGCACAGCCTATTCCATGCAACTGGTGCATCCGGATCTGGACAACGGCATCGCAGGCAACTGGCGTTCGGCAAGTCCCACCCCGACAGGGATGAACCATGCGGTGTATTCCAAGAATGTCGGCCCATACATGGACGAGGTCCGACACGAGCCCGGGCAGCCCCTTTCCGGGCAGCCCGTAACAGTAACGATCAGAGTGACGGATCCCGACGGCGTCATTGGTGTCTCCCTGGAGTACCAGGTGGTCGCGCCGGGCAAGTACATCCCCGCGTTCCTGCCGACATCCCAGGCCGTTCTCGATGACAATCCGGATGCGCCGCCGGCGCCGAATCCTCGGTATCACAACTCCGCTGACTGGATACAGGTCTTCCTGCGCGACGACGGCGCTGATGGCGATGCGGTCGCGGGCGATCACGTCTACACCGCGACGTTGCCCGGCCAGCCGAACCGGACGCTGGTGCGATACCGCATCGAGACGATGGACCTGCTGGGCAAAGGCACCATGGCTCCTCGCGCGGACGATGCCGCGCTCAACTTCGCGTACTTCGTCTACGACGGCGTCCCGGACTACGAAGGGTTCTCCTTCGAGATGCTTCAATCGCTTCCGGTACACTTGCTCCTGACGCGCAGCGAGGACATGCGCCAGGCTTCGGACGAGGAGATTCCGCAGTTTGCGGCCGCCGGCTCCAATCCGGCCCGCTTCGTCTACAACTGGCGCGGAACGTTCGTCTACGACGGCGTTGTCTACGACAACATCCGCTACCGCCTGCGCGGAGCCAACGGCCGCTACCTGGGCGGCAGCACGAAGCGCAGCATGCGGTTCCGCTTCAACCGCGGCCACTATTTCCAGGCGCTGGACGCGGACGGCGAGCCCTATCCGGCGAAGTGGCGGACGCTGACCACGGCCAAGGGTTTCGACAACCGCCTGACTCTGACCTATTCGCTCAACGAGCACATCAACTTCCACCTGTTCAACAAGCTCGGCGTGCCCGCTCCGTACTCGTACTATTTCCACTTTCGCGTGGTGGACGGCGCCGAGGAGGCCCCCGATCCCTGGCGCGGTGACTTCTGGGGTTTGGGATTCGCACAGGAGTCCTACGACAGCGACTTCCTCGATGCGCACGGGCTGGAGAAGGGCAATCTCTATAAGCTGATCAACTCCACCACCGACGCCAAGGCGCAGCAGCGCTACCAGGCGCCGGGCGCGGTGATGGACGGCTCCGACCACGACAACATCCAACGCAATCTGACCGCCTACAGCACAGCGGAGTTCATTCGCAACCACGTCCGTCTCGACGAGTGGTATGTCTATCATGCGCTGTGCCAGGCGATTCGGCACTACGACTACTGGCCCACCGCCAACAAGAACGCGGCGTGGTACTTCGAGCCGGTGTATACGCCCCCGAACAGCTTTCTCGGCCTGATGTGGACGTTGCCCTGGGACACCGACGCGACCTGGGGACCGACCTGGAACGATGGTTACGACGTCGTCTACAACAGCGTCTTTGGGGCCGGCGGCGCCCGGGCGGAATTGCAGACGGACTATTTCAACGCGGTCCGCGAGATTCGCGACCTGCTCTGGCAGCGGGATCAGATTGAGCCGTTGATTGATGAATTCGCCGCACCGATTGCCGAGTTCGTCGAGGCCGACCGAAGGCGGTGGCTGAACGCGCCGTCCGATGCGGGCAACTACAATGGTCTGGGCGGGGCCGGCAAGAACGGCATCGCCGCTCTGGTTCGAGACATGAAGAACTTCGCGTTCGTGGGCGGCAGTTGGCCCGGCGGCAGCGTCGGCGCGGGCGGTCGCGCCGCTTTTCTCGATTCGCTCGCCGACGGGGCCGAGGGGGATTCAATACCCCGCACGCCGACAGTGACGTATGTGGGCGAGCCCGGATTCCCGGCCAATGCCTTGCGGTTTCAGACGTCCGCCTTCTCCGATCCGCAAGGGGCGTACACCTTCGCCGCTATGAAATGGCGCATCGCGGAGGTCTCGCCGGACACGCAGGGGCCCGCGCAGCCGGACAGCCTCACACTCGTGCCGGACCGAGCATCGTGGCGCTATCTGAAAGGCCTGACTGAACCGTCGGCTACCACTGGAGCTTGGCGCCAGGCCGGCTTCGATGACTCTATGTGGCAGACGGGCCCGACGCCCATTGGGTACGGTGAGGCGTTCATCGCCACGACCCTCGGTGACATGCAGGGACTCTACACGACGGTGTACGCACGCAAGCAGTTCACCGTGTCCGATCCTGCCGCGTTCGACAATGTGCTCATCGATGTGCAGTACGATGACGGTATCCTCGTCTGGATCAATGGCCGACTTGTCGTCCACGAGAACGTCGCATCGGCCGAACCGCTTCACGGCGCCACCGCGGAAAGCGCGATCGGGATCTCCGACTCTGTGTCGTACTTGCTTGCCGATCCGACCGCATATCTGGTCGAAGGGACGAACACGATTGCGGTTCAACTGTTCAACGCCTCTCTGGCTGGCAGTTCCGACTGCTTCTTCGATCTGCGTTTGCTCGGGCATCTGGGTTCACAGGAATCGCTTCAGGGCGGCGGAGTGGTTGAGACGGCCGCTCGCAAGTACGAGATCGAGGCCGTCTGGGAGAGCGCCGAGTCCATGACGTTCAACCCCGAAGTTACGATTCCGGCCGGCGCGGTCCGGGCCGGACGAACCTACCGAGTTCGCTGTCGGATGAAGGACAACACCGGTCGATGGAGCCACTGGTCCGATCCCGTGCAGTTCGAGGCGGGCGAATCCCTCTCGGTTGACTCGGGGACCGGACTGCGGATCACGGAGCTGATGTACAATCCGCCGGTCTTGGCCTCGGAGCCCGACATTGACAACGAGGACTTCGAGTTCATCGAGCTGAAGAATATCGGCGACGAGGTCCTGGATCTGTCGGACGTTTCCTTCGTCGAAGGAATCGCGTTCGATTTTCGCGATGGGGACATCACGATGCTGCCGCCGGGCGAATTCGTCCTAATCGTTCGCAACCGGGAGGCCTTCCTGTCATACTACGGTTCCGAGATGGCGGCCCTGATCGCGGGGCAGTACGAGGGCAAGCTGGCCAACGAGGGGGAGAGCATCCGGCTGGTGGACTTCTGGAATGGCGCGATCGCCGAGTTCGCCTACGACGACGCCGACGGCTGGCCCGCCTTGGCCGACGGCGCGGGCCATTCTCTGGTTCCGCTGCCTTCGGCCATACCTGGGCAGCCGGTAGGGGCGAATGATTATTCGACCCTGCTCCGAGACCCGGCAAACTGGCGCGCCAGCACGTACATCGGCGGCTCGCCGGGAATGGATGATCCCCTGTAGACCTCTGGCGCTTGTCGGCATACCGCGATCTTGATACCATGACTCAACCAGTTCGCAGGGGTGATCCCGATGGCCATCGGGACGTCGCCCCGGCCAGTTGGATGAGGATTCTGTCATGCGATCGATTCCCATCATACTGCTGCTGAGCCTCAATGCCGGCTTTGCAGCACAGCCCAGGGAAGAGGCAATGCCCATGCAGGAATGGACCAGACAGGTGGGCGCTCAGACGAGGCCCGACAAGACCGAGACGTTCAACGTGACAGACTACGGCGCGGTTGCCGACGGCCGGACGCTCAACACCAGAGCCATTCAGGCCGCCATCGACGCCTGCGCCGCCAGAGGCGGCGTCGTGACATTCGATCCCGGCGCGTATCTGACCGGCTCGATTTTCGTCAAGGGAGGTGTGACGCTTTGCATCGACGAGGGCGTCGAGATTCTGGGCAGCCAGAGCCTTGCCGATTATCCCGAAATCGACACGCGCATAGCCGGCATTGAGATGCGCTGGCCGGCGGCGCTGATCAATGTCTGCGACCAGGACAACGTTGCCGTCGTGGGCAATGGGCTTGTCAACGCGCAGGGAAGGGCGTTCCGGCAGAGGTACTGGACCCTGCGGCGCGAGGAGTACGAACCTCAGGGGCTTCAGTGGGTTGTGGACTATGACTGCAAACGGCCTCGCACGCTTCTCGTCTCGCGCTGCTCGAATGTCACGATCAAGGGCTTTGCGCTCCACGAGGCCGCGTTTCGGACGGTCCACGTTCTCTATTCGAAACACATCACCATCGATGGTCTGACGGTTCGCAATAACACGGACGGTCACGGGCCGGGCATCGATGGGATCGATATCGACTCCTCGTCGTTCGTGCTGATCCAGAAGTGCGACATCGAGGGCGGGGACGACAACGTCTGCCTCAAGGCCGGCCGGGACGCCGATGGGCTGAGAGTGAACCGTCCCACGGAGTACGTCGTCGTCCGCAACAACACTTCCCGCGCGGGCGGGGGGCTGATCGCCTGCGGCAGCGAAACGTCCGGCGGCATTCGCCACGTGCTGGCCCATCACCTCAAGGCTGGCGGCATGGGCGCCGGATTGCGGTTCAAATCGGCCCGGACCTGCGGGGGAACGGTGGAGGATATTCATCTGGAAGATATCGAGATCGACGGCGTCGGTGCGGTTCTCGATGTGGCTGTGAACTGGAATCCGAGCTACAGTTACTGCACGCTGCCGCAGGGGTACACGCACCAGACGCTCCCGCCACACTGGAAGACCCTGCTCCAGAAGGTCGAACCGCCCGAGCGGGGGATTCCCGAGATCAAGGATGTGCACATTGCACGGCTTCAGGCATCCGGAGCCAGACGAGCCATCTCCGCCTCTGGAATGCGCACATCGATTCTGAAGGACTTCATCCTCAAAGACATCGAGATCGAAGCCGACACAGCCGGACAGATCATGTTCGCCAAGGGCTGGCGCTTCGACAACGTCTCGATCCGGACCCGGGAGGATCGCAAGCTGGACGTCCAGGGCTGCGAGGACATGCAGCTCCTGGAGAGGCCGTAGGGTGGGCCACGCCCACCATCTGTCTATTGGCTCTGGCACATCAGTCGAACGATCGTCATCGAATACGGGCGGAAATCGTAGCGGAACTCGGCGGAGCGCACCGGAACCCTCGACTCGACCGGCGCGATCTTTCGCGGCGCCTCGAACGAGTTCTCGTCGTTCAGATCGTCGCTCGCAAGGACCGTCACGTTCGCCTGAAGTCCCACCGTTTTGGCGCCCCTGGTCTGGATGATCGCCCGGACCGGTTCGCCCGTCGCGTTGACCACCTTGAGGATCATCTCGTTCGAGGTCTCATCGTAGACCGATGAAGCATAGAATCGCGGCTTGCCGTCCGGCGTCGTGGCGGGCTCGGCCACCGCCACCGGCAGCACGCGGTCGCCTCGGTTCAGGCTGAAGAGCTTCTGTACATAGTAGTTCGGCGTGCCGAAGACGCGGAGGTTGTCGAACCAGATCAAATCGGGCCGCCATTGCCAGCCGTCCACGTGGCAGAACAGCGGAGCGTAGCAGCTCATCGTCACCAGATCCGCGTTGCGTTCGAGCCCGGTCATGAAAGCCGCCTCGGCCAGAGCGGTGTGCCAGTTGTTGCGGTTGTCCGGGCTGGCGACGCCGATGCTCTGGGCCCCGTACTCGCCGACGAAGATCTCCGAGCCGTCGCGCTCATAGTTGTCATAGAAGTGGGCGTTGTCGAGGAACCAGTCGGGCCGGCGATAGAAGTGCTCGTCGACGATATCGGCCTTGAGCCGGCGGTATTGCGACCAGAGGTAGTCGATCTCCTGTTGGCCGTTGGGGAAGATGGTTGCATCGGACCCCGTCCCGGCGATCAACTGGATGTCCGGATACTTGTCCTGAATTGCTTTGACGAAGACCTTGTAGCGTTCGATGTACTGCGGCCCCCATTGCTCGTTGCCAATGCCCAGCAGCTTGAGGCCGAAGGGCTCAGGGTGGCCCATTTCCGCGCGTTTGCGGCCCCAGCCGCTGTCGGCGGGCCCGTTGGCGAACTCGATCAGATCGAGCGCATCCTGCACGTAGGGTCCCAACTCGTCCATCGGCGCCAGCTCGCCCGTGTTGAACTGGCAGGCCATGCCGCAGTTGATGATCGGCATCGGCTCGGCCCCGAGGTCTTCGCTGAGCAGGAAGTACTCATAGAAGCCCAGCCCGAAGCTCTGGTAGTAGTCGGGCGTCAGGCGGTGGTTGAACTCGGTGTTCCAGCGATTGACGATCAGCTTGCGGTCGGCGGGGTCGCCGATCGTGGTTTTCCATTGGTACCGCACGTCGAGCGTGCGGCCTTCCACGATGCATCCGCCGGGAAATCGCAGAAAGCCTGGCTTCATCTCCGCCAGCATCTGCACCAGGTCGGCCCGCAGGCCGCCTTCCCGATCCTTCCACGTATCGACGGGAAAGAGCGACACCATGTCGAGGTCCAGCGTGCCCGAGCCCTCGACGAACAGGTTCAGGCGGGCCTTCTCCTCGGTGCTTTCGGCGCGCAGCACGGCGGTATACTCCTGCCATTGCGAGGTGAAGCGATCGAGCTTCGTCTCCGCCAGCGGCCGCCTGCCGCGACCGGCCAGTTCGACTCGTAGCGTCATCGGGCCTCCTGCGGTCAGACGGGCTCGGACGCTGAATCGATAGTCCTTGCCCTCGCGGATGCCCATGCCTCGAAATCCGCCATTGGAGATTCCAAAACCCCGGCCGGTCTTGCCGACCTTCATCCGCAGGAAATGCGCATTCGTCTGTTTCTCTGGGTACTTCTCGACGTAGATGTAGCCCTCGGAGCCCGATTGCAGGATTCGGCTCCAGCCCATGATGCTATCGGGGAATTCGAAGGAGCGGTTCTTCACCAGCTCGGCATACAGGCCGCCGTCGGCGCCGAAATTGATGTCCTCGAAGAAGACGCCCCACATGGTCGGCCGGATCGCGGCCCCCGGCTGATCGACCTGAACGCTGATCCGCGTCTGCCCCGGCGAGGCCGTGGCAAGCCCCAGCATTACAGAACACAACGCGAGAATCGTCCAACCCGTCTTCATGCCACCATCTCCTAAGACCCATTGCACCGGCTTCGGCTTCGCGATACACCAACGCTGCCGCCCCGTTGTTACAGGATGGCCGGCCATTTGTCAATCCGCCACGAGCGCGGCTTTGGGGTTGCCGCTGGCAGGCCGTCCGATTACCCTGTGCACCGAGTATGGAGAACCAGGATCGCAATATCGTTCTGATCGGCATGCCGGGCGTCGGCAAGAGCACCATTGGCGTGCTGCTGGCCAAGGCGCTCGGCTGTCACTTCCTCGATACCGACGTCTTCATGCAGGCGATGCAGGGCAAGTCCTTGCAGGAGATGATCGACCGTGACGGGCTGGCCGCCTTCTGCCAGGCGGAAGAAGACTACATCCTCTATCTCGACGCGACCAACACCGTCATCGCCACCGGCGGCAGCGTCGTGTACAGCGGGCACGCGATGCGGCACCTGGCCGAGCACGGCGTTATCGTGCACCTCGACCTGCCCGTCGAACGGATCGAGGAGCGAATCCGCAACCTCCAGACGCGGGGCGTGGTCATGGAGAAGGGCCAGACCATCCGCTCGCTCTACGCCGAACGCGAACCCCTCTACCGCCAATGCGCCCGGATCACCATCGATTGCACCAACAAAAACCACGACCAGATCGTCACCGAAATCCTCGACGCCCTCCGTTCGTAGAATTTCTCGCGATCTGTGCCCAAGCCACCACTTTTCGCGCCTATTTTCCGCCCGGCAACCAGACAATGGAGTAGGAACAAGATCGTGCGGGCCCGTTAGGAGTGCAGAAGATCGATTCGCAGGCGAAACTGGTTCGAGCCGCCCAAGCCGGAGACCTTGATAGCTTTGGCACGCTGTGTGAGAGCTATTATGCCCCCCTTGTCGCGGTGGCTTATAGTGTCCTTGGCGACCATCAGCTTGCCGAGGACGCCGCCCAGGAGGCCTTCGCCCGGGGTCTGACCAATCTCAGGAAACTGAAGGACTCCGAGAAGTTCGCGCCCTGGCTGGCGCAGATATGCCGCCACGTGGCAGCGGATATGGCCCGCGTCCGTCGCCGCAGCGCAAGCGTGGAAGAAAGAGCCGAGAGAACGAATGACCGCCAGGACGATGAGCCCATTCGACAGGTTCGCATCGCGATCGATCGCCTGCCCACGTCGATGAAAGAGGTGGTGGTTCTGCGATACTACAACCACTGTTCCTATGAGCAGATGTCCGCCGTGTTGGGTTTGTCGAGAACGACCATCAACGGCCGCCTGACGCGGGCCAAACGAAAACTCGCTAAGATGCTCCGTCAACATGACGGAATGGAGAGATAGACCATGAAGGCCAACGACAACGACAGAAGGCTCGATAATGTGCTCCACCAGGCCGTTGGCCGGGATGATCCGGCATTCAATTTCGAAAGATGGAAGCAGGAGCACCGCGAGGAGATCGACGAGTTCAATGCCCAGATTTCTGGTGAGCCGATTCGAAGCTGCCGAGGGGTTCGCCTTATGGAATTGATGCCAAGACGTCCGGCGGTCAGAGTGGCCGTTGCAGCCGTCCTGGTTCTTGTGCTGTGGGTGGGCATGTCTCGATGGAGCAATCCCAGCGGAGGATTGGCGTTCGGCGAAGTCCTTGAGCAGACGGCCAAGATCCAGACCTTTCACGCCAAGCTTTATCAAAACGGCAAAGAAAGCGAGATTTGGGGCAAACGCCCCAATAGGTTGCGCTGGGTGTACGATGAGGACATCATCGAGATCTCCGACGGGCCCACGCTGTGGCTTGTGAATGTCCCTTTCCACAAGGCAACGCAGAAACCGTCCCACTACTTCCAGGATGCCCAGCGTCGCGGCCTTGATGTCATGGACGACTTCCTTCAGGTTCGCTTTACCGAGGGGCTGTCGGGCTTCTTTTCGGAAGAACCCGTTGGTCGCATCCGGCAGGGGGGCAAGGTCTTTGATGTCTACCGCATGGACTTCACCACTCAGGAAGGCCCAGCCCATTTTGAGGCCCTGGTCGACGCCGAAACCCATTTGCTCCATTCGCTCAGCATCCAGGTGGGGCAGGGCGACGAGCTTTCAGTCGATCTGAGGTTCTTCGTGACGGACTATGACATTCCATTGTCTGACGACTTGTTCATTTTCGAGCCCGGCCCGACGATGAAGGTGACGGTGGAAGAGCCACAGCCGACCGAAGTACAGGCGGCCGAGGAGGGAGGCGCCACCCTCTCCGGGCGGATCGTCTGGGCTCATAACGGCAAGCCCGTTGCGGGGGCGCGTCTAACGTTCTTCGGCGGCCGTATGGTAACTGTTGCTGACGGGAAGAGGGACCGCGAATTCTTCGAACGCACGGAGACGGATCGAGACGGCTACTGGCAGATCTCCGGTGTGCCGCCCGGAGCCGTCTGGATCGGCGTGCGAAGTTGGGAATTTGAGTGGCCGGCGATGCCCACGTTTACGACCAATGTCGGCACGTCCAAAGATCCACGCGTTCTCGTCGATGGCCGGAGCAGCTACACAGGCCTGGATTTCAAGGTCTACAAGCCCGACGACTTCTATGCACATCTCACGGCCCAGGTCAGCAATGAAGACGGACAACCCATTCGAGACGTCAGCGCCTATCTGATGTACGCCGACTCAGGCGACACGCACCAGTCCGTCTATGCGACAAAACGACGCCATCAGTTCACGCGCCGCGATGGCCAGTTCGACGATTCCGAGATCTGGCCCACCTATCGCCCGGTCAGACTGCACGTGGGACACAAAGATCCCAATGGCCCCTATCCCTTGCGGGGCGTGCACAGTGAGCCGTTCATCATCGAGCCGGCGCAGGAATACCACCTGGATATCGTGTTGCCCTATGAACGTGAGCTGATGGTCCAGGTCGTCGATGCGCAAGGCCGTCCGCTCGAAGGCATCTGCGTCAGTCTGCTCGACGGCGAATGGGGCGGTGCCTTCTCGCCCCCTTCTTACCAACTGGAGGACCAGGCTTTCAGCGATTCCGATGGCTTGGTGCACGGTTCCGGCCTGCTGCCGGGTGAGAACATCCTGATCGCGCTGAAACGTTTGGACCCGAACGCACCCGACCTCTGGAATCCGTCGGTAGCGAACCTCACACCGGTTACGGGGCCGACCGATCGGAGCATGCCGCTCGTCCAGGTCACGTTCGACGACCGACCAATCACTGTCGAGGGGAAGGTCGATCCCGGATTTCCGATCGACCGGGCCCGCGTTGCAGCATACGTCACAGGCCAGCCTGGCGACCTGCGGCACATGCCCTTTGCACAAGTCGACGCCGATCGAGAGGGGCGCTTCATCTTGCGTGGCGTTCCCGCCGGCACAATACGTTTGCTCTACAGTGCCACCGGCCCAGATGGGATTTCTCGCCGTGGGGAAGGTGCTCTGGTCGTCGAATCGGGCCAGTTTTGTCGCGTTGAATTCGCCAACGAGGATCTCCAAGTACTCAGCCGCGAACCCATTTTCTGAGTGTTGCCGTCCTGTATAGGAACCCCGTTCCCGCCCCGAGATTCTCGTCGGGCGGGGTCGATTTCCGCGCGCCCACAGAAAACACGCCCGAAGCTAAAGCATGACCGGGCGGTTGGTTGTTATATTGGTGAGACGGGAACGGTCTCGACGAAAGGGCTTTTTCGGTGAAGTGGGAAGAACGGGTGCTGGTTTGGCGGCTGAATCGCGGGGACGCGACGGCTCTGTCGGAGGTGTACGAGCGGTGCCGGGACGATCTGCTCCGTCTGGCCGGGGCCATGCTGCACGATGCGGCGGCGGCCGAGGACATCGTGCAGGACGTCTTCGTCGCCTTCGCCGGCTCGGCCCGCACCTTTCGGCTGACAGGCCGTCTCAAGGGCTATCTGGCTACGTGCGTGGCCAACGCCGCCCGCAACCGGATCAAGGCGGCCGCAAGGCGCAGAACGACGGACCTCGAAGAGGTGGCCAATCTGCCGTCGCCGGACGAGTCCGCCGCAGGCGGAGAACGCTGGATGGTGCTCAGCGAGCAGTTCGAACGCGTCAGTGGTGCGATGGCGGACCTGCCCGCCGAGCAGCGCGAGGTCATCACGCTGCACGTGTATGGCGATATGACGTTTCGCGAGATCGCCGAATGGCAGCAGGCGTCGATCAAGACGGTGCAGAGCCGCTACCGTTACGGCCTGGACAAGCTCCGTTCGGCCCTGAATGAAGATCAAAGTGCAAAGTGCAAAACGCAAAGTGGAAGTCTCAAGTTTGAAGTGTGAAGTCTCGAGTGTGAAGTCTGAAGTGTGAAGGTACTTCAAACGTAAAACTTCAAACTTGAAACTCCGAAGAAAACAAAACGGCGGACTGCTCTTTGCTTTTTGACTGTTGCTGTTTCCTTCGGGATGACGAGGTGGTGCAATGAAACCCAATGAGGATATCGAGAGAGTGTTGAAAGAGGCGTCGATCGAGGTCGATGGTGCGGCGGACCAGTGCGTTCGGGAGCGGATGCGCGAGGCATACGATCGCTCGGCCGCGTCGCGTCGTCCGGACTACTGGGGCCTGGCCTTCGAGAGCCGCCCGGTCCGATGGGCCGCGGCGGCGGTCATTCTCCTGGCGTTGGGCGTTCTCGTCGGCCATTTCGGCGCGATGCTCTCCGGCGGCGGCGTCGCCTGGGCCGAGGTCACACAACGCTTTCAGTCGGTCCCGTTCTTCTATGCGTCCATCTATATGCGGGACGGCGCGCTGGCCGAGCCCCGGCAGTTCGAGTTGTGGATGGGCAAAGGCGGCCACGCTCGGATGCGCGTGGGGCCACAGGTCCTCTTCGGCCGTGAGGGGCAGGTGACCCATGCGTTCGACGTGCGAAGCCGCGAGGAGGTGGAAGCGGACCGGACCGCCGCCGACATCATCGGTATTCTGGCCAGCTCCGAGGAGTTCTCGCTGGAGACGGTGATCCGCAGTCTGTCCGAAGGCAAGCTGCTGGAAGTGACGCCGGCGATGAACGCCGAGGCGGCGCTCGGCGAAGACCTCGTCGTGTTCGATGCCCAGTCGGTGGTCAGTCCGGGGTGGGTGCGGATCTACGCGCTGCGCGAGAGCCGGCTGCCGGTGGGCCTGCGGATCTGGGACCCGGCCGAGGGGTTCTGCGTCGATGCGTTGATCACCTATGCGAAGGAGCCGCCGGAGGTGTTCTTCGATGCCGACGCCTTTGCCGCCCATCTCCACGACTCCGATCGCAGTGAGACGAGTCTGGCCTACATGTATCTCAAGGACCCGGGCGGCCAGATCGTGACGCCCTATCACCAAGAGCCGTAGGGTGGGCCATGCCCACCATCTGTCTTCAGAGGGAATCGATTATGCAGGATGGCAATCTGATGAAGCCAATGGCACGACCGGCGATGCTTGGCGTTTTTGCGCTGATGCTGATTTCGGGAGGATCAACGGTGACGCACGGCCTGGAACGGACGTATGCCGAGCGGCTTGGATGGCCGGCGGGGGCGAAGGTCGTCATCTTCCATGTGGATGATGCGGGCATGTCCCATGATTCCAACGTCGGGGCGCGCAAGGCCGTCGAGGAGGGCGTTGCCACGTCGCTGAGCGTCATGATGCCGTGCTCGTGGGTTCCCGAATGCGCCGCCCGGCTACGAGACAATCCGCAGGTCGATGCGGGCGTGCACCTGACGCTGACGAGCGAGTGGAAGAACTACCGGTGGGGGCCCGTCGCGGGTGCATCGGTCGTGCCGGGACTTGTCGATGAACATGGCTACCTCTGGCGCGGTGTGGCCGACGTCGCAGCCCACGCCGGCGCCGATGAAATCGAAGCCGAGATGCGCGCCCAGGTCGACAAGGCCCTCGCGGTGGGTATTCGCCCGACGCATCTCGACAGTCACATGGGGACATGCTTCCTTCCTCAGTTCGTCGAGCGCTATATGAAGGTTGGCATCGAGAAGAACATCCCGATCCTCATGTTCGGCGGGCACATGCAGCACATCGGCGCCGAGGCCGGCCTGTTCAAGCCCCTGCTGCGGTCTCTCTCTGAGCAACTGTGGAACGCAGGATTGCCCGTGATTGACGACCTCGTGACGCAGCCGACGAAAGGACCCCAGTACGAACAGCGAAAGAGCGAGTTGATCGCTCTGTTGCGCCAGATGCAGCCGGGCGTCACGCAGATCATCGTCCACTGCACCGAGCCGACGGAGGTCTTTTCGCACATCTCGGGTTCGGGTCCGGCGCGTCAGGCGGAATTGCGTCTGATGACCGATCCTGAGATCAAGGCGTTCATCGAATCCGAGGGCATCGTCCTGACGAACTGGCGCGAGCTGAAAGAGCGCCGGCAGCGCGTAGAACAGTAGAATCATCGCTGAATGACAAACACTCACGCAAGAGAGGGCACGGAATGTCTATCTATAGATACACACAACCGCGCACGCAGGGGTTCACGCTTATCGAGCTGCTGGTGGTCATTTCGATCATCGCATTGTTGATGGCCATCATGATGCCGGTGCTGGGCAGGGCGAAGGAGCATGCGCGTCGGGTGGCCTGCCAGAACAACCTGCATCAGGGCCTGCTGGTCGGCCAGATGTACGCCGGTGACTATGATGGGTTTCTGCCGGAGGGCAACGTTATTGACAAGTCCGCTCCCGGCTACAGCGAGGAGTGGGACAACGCCGATCTGCTGACCCTGATCAACTACAAAACGATGATGGCCTTCGGCCGCTACGGGCTGACCGAGAAGCACGCCACCTGCGAGACGGCCCGCAAGCACTTCGAGGGCCAGGAAGGCTGGCTCAGCCCGCTGCCGGCCCCGCGCCCGATGGTCGAGGCGACGCAGGTCGGCTGGATCTACTGGGGCAATCGAGGCGACTGGACCGACAAAGAAACCGGCCGCAAGTACATCACGCCGAAGAAGATCTCCGACCGGGCCACGTCCAATACGCTGGTCACCTGCTTCTGCTACAACCGCTACGACGCCGTCGGCGGCTCGGGCAACTGGCCCGCCTGGTACGGCTCGCACATCCGCGGCACGTTCCAGCATGGGGTCGGCCAGCCGATGCACCCGGCGCCGGACGGCCTGGCCGTCGGCTACCTCGACGGCTCCGTCCGCTTCGTCAAGTGGAACGACCTGACGCCCAGCAACCACGAAGGCGACTACCTCGTCTACTACGACGCCGGCACATAGCGACGGACTCCTTCGCCGGTGGAATCGGGAGACAAACGCACAACAAGCGTGTTGCCACGCTCTGGCTATAGGTTCCAGGCTTTGGCGAAGGCCTTAAAGCTGCGGTCGTAGGTCCGTTCGACGTCGTCGGGGAAGCAGCAGGCCGGCAGTTGCTTCGACGCAAGATGATTGCTCAGGCAGTCACAGCAGATGCCTTTGTTGCCGCAGCCGGGATAGGAGCAGTTGCAGTTCTTGAGATTCCTGTCCTTCTTGCATTCCATAACGTTAACATCTCCTATCTGCATGGATGACCTCACGATGCAAGGCCGCATCGAGAGAGAATCAAAGTGCAAAAGTCAAAATGTAGAACTAAGGAAGTCATGCCCGCTTGGCGGGCATTCCGCAATTTTGATCTTTCATTTTTGATTTTTGATCTTCGCGAACGGGTCGCTCATGATCTTGTACACTTCGGCCCCACATTCGAGGCATTGCCACGGTCGGGGCCGTCGGGCGTCGCGGATCCAGACGATCGCCCAGAAGCCGGTCAGCAACGTCAGAATCAGGTGAGGGCCGTGGCGAATCCCCGGCCGCCCGACCGGCACCTGCTTGAGGCACTTGCCGCAATAGCCGCTGGCCTCCTCCAACCGGCTGAAGTGCGATCCCATGATGTCTCTCCCGTCTCAGCGGACCTGGAGTCTGTAGAGTCGGATGCTGTAGGCCGGTGAGATCAGTGTGTTGGATACGCCGGAAACCGATTCCTCTTCGATCGCCACCTTCGGCGCTTGCCCCGGATCGTTGTAGACCATCGGGTCTTCGTGGGCGATCGTCCAGCAGCGACCCTGCCCGGTCAGATCGGTGGCCTCCAGGGCCAGCGTGACATCGTACGGCGCTTCCGTGGGGTTCACGATGGCGATGGTGATCGCCTTCTTGTCGGCGGTCCATGCGGCGGCGACGTCCAGCCCATACGTTTCACCGCTCACAGCGAGGGGGACCTGGCCGAAGTGATTCCGGTACAGCTTCAGGACCAGGCCGGTGGTTTCGAAGGCGGCCGCCGTCTTGGTCGTTTTGATCGCGCCGATGACGTTGACCGTCTGGGCGTAGTTGGCCATGAAGTACAGGTCGCTGTTTCGCGCCATCTCGTGCACGCCGGCCGCGATGCCCAGGGCGTCCTTGAGGAAATAGCGCGTGCCCAACTCGCCGAAGACGTGCGGGCCGTACCAGTAGTTCCACTCGTCGAGCGCGATGCGGATGTTCTTGCCCTCGAGCGAATCGATTCTGTCCCTGTAGCGACGATGCGCATCGGCGATCCGTCGAACGGAATCGGGGATCTGCCGGACGTGGTCGGGCACCGACTCTCGCTCCTGGCAATAGAAGTGCTCGCTGATCAGGTCCATCGTCTCGGCGCAGTGCTCGAACATGCCCTGAGTCCAACTGCCGACGGCGCCGACGCCGATGAGCTTGATCTCCGGGTCCACGGCCCGCATCGCCTTGGCGAACAGGTTGTGCTTGAGCACGTAGTGATTCAGCGCCATATGGCCAAGCTGCCAGTCGCCGTACATCTCGTTGCCTACGCACCACCACGTGACATCGTAGGGTTCCGTGTGCCCGTTTTCGGTGCGCCAGCGGCCCATCAGCGTTTCGGGCGAGCCGTTGACGTACTCGACCTGCTGCGCCGCCGAATAGTCGTCGCCGAAACCGGCGTTGACCGCGATCATCGGCTCGGTCCCGATCTGGTTGCAGAACAGCAGGAACTCATCGAGTCCGAAATCGTTGTGTTCGACGCCGCGCCACGCCGGGTTTCTTCGGGGCGGCCGCTTGTCGCGCGGGCCGACGCCGTCTCGCCAGTTGTAGCCGCTGACGAAGTTTCCACCCGGCCAGCGGTAGATCGGCGAATTCAACTGCCTGAGCAGTTCGAGCGTGTCGGCCCGCATGCCGTGGACGTTGTCGGCCGGCATCAGTGAGATGGTGCCCACGAACGCGGCGCCGCGACTGACGCGGACCTCCAGTGCCGCCTGGTCGGTCGAAATTTCCGGTGTGAACCGAAGCGGACACTGAATGTACTGGTCGCCGTTGACGGTGAAGTAGCTCGACTCGCGCTGCTTCGGACTGTCGCCCCAGACGAGGGAGACCTCGACGTTTACGCTGGCTTGCGACTGCGGCTTGATCCAGAGATAGCCTGTGTACTCCTTGTTTGCGACGACGCCCAGGCGACGCTGCCGCATTCCGGAGGCGGCATGAACGACGGGCGTGTGCTCGCCGACGAACGGCGAGTCGTTGTCCATGACGACGCCGCTGGTCGAGCCGATCGTCTCCCACGCCGAAGGCCGGCTGCCGACGGGATAGAAGAACTTGCGGTCCTCGAGCATCTCGGCCCAGATGCCGCCGTAGACGCAGCGGCCCAGGTGCTCGATGAACTGCCCATAGACGTACTTGGAGATCGGCTCGCCTTGCGCGTCGGCGTCGATCGTCACCGCAGGCTTGATGCTCTCTTTGATCCGGAACACGTGGCCATCCCTCGGCCGCCGCAGAGACGGAATGCCCGCCTCGTCCCAGCCCACCTTCATCTTCGAGAGATACCAGCTCGCCCCGTTGTCATTGTTGCCCTGGAAGAACAGATACGTCTGCCCATCCTCGTCCTGGAAGACGCCCGGATGGCCCGATTCGCTGGCGTTCCACTCGTTGGCGCCGCCGTTGGGCAGCAGAGGATACCGTGACAGTCGCGTCCAGGACACCCCGTCGGTGCTGACGGCGCAGCCGATCTGCTGCGGTGCGTTGTTGTAGGCGCCCGCATAGAACATGTAGAGCTTGCCGTCGCGTTCGATCACGGCGGGGGCCTCGATGCACTGGCCCTCCCACGGCAGTTGCGGTTCGAGGATTGAGTCGTCGCACAGTTGCGTCCACTTGTCACGGCCCCAGTCGGAGTCGATCGGCGCGGCGGCGACCACGAGCTTCTGGATCTTCATCGCCGGGTCGCGCGTGGCGCAGTAGAGCAGCAGGCAGTCCTTCCACTCGATCACATCGGCGTCGATGGCCCGGCCGCAGTTCCAGTCGCCTGTGGGGCGGAAGATCGGATTGCTCGCGTTCCGCACGAAGTGAAGGCCGTCGTCGGAGAAGGCGTGGCAGATCGCGTCGTCGCGTCCGTTGCCGTAGGTCTGGTAGAACAGGTGCACCTTCCCGTCGCGCACCATCGCGCCGGGCGCGGCCAGGCCGTTGCGCTCGTACTCGCCCTCGGGCAGGACTTCGCCGACCTTCTTCCAGTTCGTCAGGTCGGCACTCTCGGCGATGCCGATGGCGATCCCGTCCTTACCCCGGTCGATCGAGTAGTACATCAGGTAGCGATCGTTGAATCGCACCACGTCCGGGTCCTTGGCGAACGGCCGGTCGTAGGAGTCATCGGTGTAGTACATCCGGGGCCGGCCCGGCGAATCGGTCGCCTCGCCCAGCCGCTGAAGCTCGATGTCGTCGAACCAGGCCCGTCCAGTCGATTGGCCCCAGCCGCCGAGGAGGCAGTTGATTCCGATCGTTGAATGCGGGCCCGTATCGAACTCGGTTTCGACCTTCGTCCAGTCGGTGGTGCCCGTCACGGCCTGCGTGCGAACGCCCTGGATATCGTGGACGTTCAGCAGCGCGCCCTGCCCCGACGCTGCGGCCACATTCTCCGTCCGGATCCAGCCGCTGAGGCGATAGCGCGAGAAGGGCCGCACGCGCGTCGTCGCGAGCCATCCCGCGTCGGCGCCGCTGGTCGATTCGATCATCACGCATCGCCCGTCCGTTCGTCCGCGCCGCGCGTGGCGGAGCTGGGCCTGACCTCCGTAGGTGCGCTGTTCCCAGCCGGCCGGGACGTTCCCATTCGATTGCTCGAACGAGGCGTTGCGAAGCATCCCCGGCGGCAGTGTCGGCTCGGCGGCCGATTCCGCTCGGGCCGGCCAGACGGTCATCTCGCCCGGCCCGCGATGGGCCCACGCGTAGTAGGGGATCGCCGTGACATTCCGTTCGCTTCGCAGCAGCGTCTGCCCGTCGCTGGCGTAGCGAAGGCTCGTGGCCTTGCCCCGAATCACCGTGACGCCGCCCAGCAGGTCCTGCTGATGAGTCGTCATCAGCGGCGCGTCATCGTCCAGCATGAGGTTGAAGACCTGTCGATCGTTGTCGGGCCCTTCGAGGCAGTAGACAATCGGGCCTCTTTCGAGGGCCACTCGGCCGACATTGGCCTCTACCTTCTCGTTGGTGATGACCCGCCGGATCGGCATGGGCAGATTCAATTCGACGACGTCCCCGGTGGCCCACTGGCGCTCGATGCGAACGTAGCCCCTGTCAATCTCCACATCCTGTCTCTTGCCGTCCACCGTCAATTCGACGCTGGGCACGCCCGGCAGTGTGTAGCGGTACAGATCGCTCGGCACCGGCCGGCCCTGGGCCCAGCCGGGAATGCGAACGTAGACCGCGAATCGGCCGGCGGGCTCGGGACTGACGGTCAGTTTGATCCTGCCGCTCCAGGGGTAGTCGGTCTCCTGCAACACGTAGACGGTCCGGTCTCCCAGCTTGATTGTCGCCGGGCCCTGGGCGAAGAGGTTCACGTACAGCCCGTCGTCGGTCTGGGCATAGACATAGCCCGGCACCGAGGCGATGAAGCGGGCGACGTTGCCCGGGCAGCAGGCGCAGCCGAACCACGGGCTCCGCTCGTGTTGGCCGTGCGAGGCCAGTGGGTTGGGATAGAAGAACCGGTTGCCTTCGAGCGAGACGCCCGAGATCACACCGTTGTAGAGGGTCCGTTCCATCACGTCGATGTATCTGGCGTCGCCGTGGAACAGGAACATGCGATGGTTCCAGTACACGTTTCCGATCGCCGCACAGGTCTCGCAGTAGGCCGTTTCGTTGGGCAGTTCGTACGGCCCGCCGAAGGCCTCGCCGTGCCCGGTCGCCCCGATGCCCCCCGTCAGGTACAGCTTCTTGAAGACCACGTCGTCCCAGATGCGGTCGATGGCTTCGAGATAGCGTTCATCACCCGTCATCGCCGCGACGTCGGCCATTCCGCTGTACATGTACGCCGCACGCACGGCATGGCCCACCGCCTCGCTCTGGTCGTAAGGCTTTTCATGCGACTGGTTGTAGGGATTGCCTCCCGGCCCTCGCGTATCGAGGAAGAACCTCGCCAGATTCAGATACTTCTCATCGCCGGTGGCGCGATAGAGCTTGACCAGCCCCATCTCGATCACCTGATGGCCCGGCGCGTCTTCGTTTCTGCCGGGGCCGAAGACCGAATCGAGTAGTCCGGCATTCTTCAGGGCGATATCGAGCAGGTTTCGTTTGCCCGTCGCCTGGAAGTGGGCGGCGGCGGCCTCGTAGAGATGGCCCATGTTGTAGAGTTCGTGACTGTCGGCCAGCTTCTCCCACCGCTCGTTGCCGAACCAGTTTCGCAGCCTCTCGCAGTTGTTGGTCCGGCAGGTGTAGAGATAGCCGTCCGGCTCCTGCGCGGCGGCGATCTTGGCGATCAGGTCATCGAGGTACTTGTCCAATTCGGGGTCCGGCTGGACGTTCAGCACGTACGCCGCCCCTTCGAGGATCTTATAGGGGTCGGTGTCGTCGAAGGGGAAGTCGCCCTTGTGCTCGCCCTCGATCTTCCCGGCGGCCAGAAGGAAGTTGTCGATCCGGCCGGTCTCCTCGCACTTTCCGAACGCATAGGGAATCGTTACCGTCCGATTCGTCTCGATGCGCGGCGCCCAGAAGTCGTCGGCGATCTTCACTTCCGTGAACGGCACCGGGCGAATCGGGTAATCCCGACCCACAACGGGACCGGAGACAAGACCGGTCAAGAATGCGCCTGCCAGGACGATTTGTGCAATCCGACGAGAATTCATCACGTCTCCTTTCAACGATTCGTTTCAGAGCGATGGAAACACAGGGCCTCATTCTACGGCAAATGGCTACAAATGCAATCTTTCGCCCCCCGTTCGTAGTGTGCCCGTCAGGGCATATCTGCCGCGGAATGGGGATAACCCGCCGCAGGTGGGTCACTACAAGCGTGCGAAGATCGCGTCAGACGACGCCACCCGCCACGGCACCCCGGAATCTCAGGCCGTCTGCCCCAAACCTCTGCAAATGCTTGACGAACCGTCGGCATGGTTCGACAATCTCTTTCATCCGGTACACTCGACAAACTGGCTCACGCAAGGAGAGCTCCGATGAGGATGGTCGCAGAAGACAGGTCTCTGGCTGTGGCGTTGGCAGCGGGGGTGGTTCTGTGGTCTGTGCTGCTCGGTGGCTGTCACGGGCAGCGAAGGGCCGCCAGAGCCAGTCAACCCTGTCCGGTCTGTCGGAACCAGACCCGGATTCTGCCGCTGGCGAAGCTGACCTACACCACCTGCGTGTGTCCGGCGTGCAGGACCGTAACCACGCTGAACGCCGCGACACAGGCGGCGGTCGAGGGCTACGCCGGCGCCGGGGTCGGCGACACCGTTGAGGTTTGCAGCCATTGCCAGATCATCGTCGAGCGCTGCGCCGCCTGCCGCCGACAGCAGGGCAGACCGCCCGTGGACCGAGGGGCTGCCCGACCGTAATCTCATCTGCCGCAACGTCTTGAGGAGCCCAACTGCTATGAGACCTTTCATGGTGATCCTGTCCGTGCTGATGATCTTCTCCCGACTCGCCGTGGGCGCGGCCGTGATCGACCTGTCGGGGACCTGGGCCTTCGAAATCGACCGAGACGATGTCGGCCTCGGCGAACGGTGGCATGACCGGATGCTGTCCGATCGCATCGGGTTGCCCGGCGCCCTGCAGAATCAAGGGTATGGCGACGATGTCACGGTCGAGACCGAGTGGACCGGGGCCGCCAAGAAGGAGACCTGGTTGAACGATCCGCGATACGCGCCGTATCGTCGGCCGGGCCATATCAAGGTGCCGTTCTGCCTCCAGCCTGAGAAGCACTACGTGGGTCCCGCCTGGTACCAGCGCCAAGTCGAGATCCCCTCGTCCTGGCAGGGTGATGCCGTCATCGTGACCCTTGAGCGGCCCCATTGGGAGACGCGTCTCTGGCTGGACGGCCGATTCATCGGCAGTGACAACAGTCTCGGCACGCCCCACGAATACGACTTGGGCGTCTTGCCGTCCGGTCGGCACGTGCTGACGCTCCGCGTGGACAACCGCATCATCGTGGACGTGGGAGACTGGTCGCACAGCGTCAGCGATCACACGCAGGGCAACTGGAACGGTGTGGTCGGTCGGATCGAGCTGACTCGCCGGCCCGCTGTCTGGATCGACGACGTCCAGGTCTTCGCGCACGTCGCGACCCGATCGGTGACCATCAAGGGCCGAGTCGGCAACCGAACGGGCAAGACAGGGCAGGGCGAACTGACCATCACGGTCGACGCCATGCGTGGCGATGACGCCACGCCGCTGCCATCGGTGACAAAGCCGGTCTTCTGGGACGCCAAAGGCGGGTCGTTCGAAATCGACTTCTCCGAACCAAGCGGTCTGGCCCTCTGGGACGAGTTCGATCCTCTGCTCTACCGCCTCACCGTCTCCCTCGATGATCGCAGGGCGGCTAAGACGGTTACCTTCGGCCTGCGCGAGGTCGGCGCCACGCCCGACAAACTCCTCACCGTCAACGGGCGAAAGACCTTCCTGCGCGGCACGCTCGAATGCTGCATCTTCCCGCTGACCGGGTATCTGCCGACGGACGTGGGGTCGTGGAAACGGATCATCCGCATCTGCAAAGCGCACGGGCTCAATCACATCCGGTTCCACTCCTGGTGTCCACCCCAGGCGGCCTTCGACGCGGCCGACGAACTGGGCTTCTACTACCAGGTCGAGTGCGGAGTCTGGACCAACCCGGGCAACGGCACGCCTGTAGACCGGTGGCTCTGGGACGAGGCCGAGCGCATCGTGCGGGCCTATGGCAATCATCCGTCCTTCCTCCTGCTGGCCAGCGGCAACGAGCCCCATGGCCCCAAACGCGAAGAGTACCTCGCCAGGTGGGTCACTCACTGGAAAGAGAAGGACCCCCGCCGGCTGTACACCACGGCCTCCGCCTATCCGCTGCTGCCCGAGAACCAGTACCATGTGGACTATCAGCCGCGCGGACCCAAGGGCTGGGGTGGCAACGACTATGCCGACTCGATCGAAGCGCACCAGGTCCCCGTCATCGTCCACGAGATGGGCCAGTGGTGCGTCTATCCGAACTTCGACGAGATCGCCAAGTATACCGGCCCGCTGAAGCCGAAGAACTTCGAGATCTTCCGCGACTCGCTCCGCGAACGCGGCATGCTGGACCAGTGGCGGGATTTTCTCCACGCCTCGGGCCGTCTCCAGGTCCTCTGCTACAAGGAAGAGATCGAGGCCGCCTTCCGCACGCCGGGCATCAGCGGCGTCCAGTTGCTCGACCTGCACGATTTCCCGGGCCAGGGCACCGCGCTGGTGGGCATCCTCGACGCCTTCTGGGACGAAAAGGGCTATGTCACGCCCGACGAGTTCAGGCGATTCTGCGGTCCCACCGTACCGCTGGCCCGCATGGACAAACGCGTGTGGACCACCGACGAGACCTTCAGCGCCGAACTGTCCGTCGCGCACTTCGGCGCCGAACCCATGCGGAACGTGACGGCGGCGTGGAGATTGCTCGACGATACCGGCCGCGCCGTAATGGCCGGTCGCGGTCCGGCACGCGACGTTCCCGTCGATCGCGGCGTCGAGCTGGGAACGATCCGATTCGATTGGAGCAGACTGCCGGCGCCCGCGAAGTACAGGCTGGTGGTCGGCGGTGAGCGCACATCCTTCGTCAACGACTGGGTCCTCTGGCTTTACCCCGCTCGGATCGAGACGCCGGAGCCGAAGGACGTGCTCGTCAGCTCATCCTTCGACGATGTCACCCTCGCGCAGCTCGCCCAAGGCGGCAAGGTCCTGCTCATGCTCACCGATACCCCGCCCGACTTCCCCAGAGGCTCGTTTGCGCCGATCTTCTGGAACCGCTACATGTTCGACACGCAGCAGACCCAGACGCTGGGCCTGCTGTGCGATCCGGAGCATCCCGCGTTGAAGTCCTTTCCGACCGATTCGTTCAGCGGCTGGCAATGGGCTCAGGTTCTTCCGGCCTCTCGGGTCCTGGTCATGGACACGTTGCCGCGCGAACTGCGTCCCATCGTCCAGCCCATCGACGACTGGAACACCAACCGCAAGCTGGGCCTGGTCTTCGAGTGCCGCGTGGGCGAGGGCAAGCTGCTGGTCTGCTCGGCCGACTTGCAGCGCGATCTGGACAACCGACCCGCCGCGCGCCAGTTGCGTCGCAGTCTGCTCGCCTACGCGGCCTCCGACGCCTTCAGTCCCACCGTCGAAGTGTCACTCGATGCGCTTCGTACGCTGTACCGCGAACCGACCGCACTCAAGCAGATGGGCGCGACCGTAACCGCCGACAGCGCCCAGCCAGGCTACGAAGCGCGCCTGGTCATCGACGACGATCCCGCCACCCTCTGGCACACTGCCTGGGACCCCGTCGCGCCTCTGCCGCACTCGCTCGTGATCGATCTGAAGAACCCTCGGGAGGTCTTCGGCCTCACGTACACGCCGCGCGCCGACATGGCCAACGGCCGGATTGCGGATTATGAGATCTACACCGGCGACGACGGCCAGGACTGGCAACGCGCCGCTGCCGGGCGATGGCCCAACCGCGCCGCCGCCCAGACGGTCCGTTTTGAGAAGCCCGTCGCCGCTCGCTATCTCAAGCTCGTCGCCCTTTCCGAAGTCAACGGCAACGGCTTCACCTCCGCCGCCGAGATCGACCTCCTGCTGGAATAGACGTTTCTGTTGAGTGCCCTCGAATGAACCAATCCACCGAACGCTGTACGACGCTCTTCTTCGATCTGGACGGGACGCTGGCCGACCCGAGAGAGGGGATCACCCGATGCCTTCAATACAGCCTGGAGCAACTGGGCCGCCCGGCGCCGCCGCAGGCCGAACTGGTGCAGTACATCGGTCCGCCTCTGCGATGGACGTTTCCGCGTTTGCTCGGAACGGACGACACAACGCTGGTCGAGGCGGCGATCGAGCGGTATCGGCAGCGTTATGCGACGGTCGGGCTCTTCGAGAACGAACTCTACCCCGGCATTTCCCAATTGCTCGGGGCTTTGCACGACACAGGATTCCGGCTGTTCGTCGTCACGTCCAA
>Ga0209612_1001022_pt1 | contig 24512 bp, 17 predicted proteins | sample BioC12SIPDNA_FD_185746 | JGI IMG/M metagenome (GOLD analysis project Ga0209612, IMG submission 185746) | Anaerobic biogas reactor microbial communites from Washington, USA - Biogas_R1_B C12 SIP DNA (SPAdes) (version 2) | ecosystem: Engineered > Bioreactor > Anaerobic > Unclassified | place...
ACTTCGTGCGCCGGCCTGACAGTTGCCCTTCGAGCATCGCCAACTGCTGCGACAGCGCCATCATCACAGGATCGCGCTGGATCGCATATTCGACCTGGTCGCTGATGGGCCCTTCGGCCAGGACCCGCAGGTTCTCGATATCGGCCCGAAGCTGCCGGATCGCCAACGACAATTGGTGCTCCTGGAGTTCGAGGTCGTTCAGTTGCAGAGTGACGGTGTGCTGGAAGTAGCGTCCTGCCGGTCGTTCCAGATCCGTCAGACCACTTTCCTCCCGGATGCGTTGGAGGGCCCGCTCGCCGTCGGCGATCTCCCTCTCGACGATGCTGCGACGCCCGGACAACTCCTGCAGCTTCTGATTGACGTCCTGCCGCTGGGTGTCCCCGTGCTGATTGACGAACAGGCGCATCATCTCGTTGACGATCAACGCCGCCTCGCCGGCACTGGCACAGGCCATGGAGACGATGATGTGCTCGGCCTCGCGATGCGGGAATGCGTTGAGATAATCCTCCAGATACGCCACCGCGTCACGGGTATTGCCGCGAACCTTCCGACGAAACCAGTTCGTCTCTCGCACCTTGTCGCTCTGGAGGAGCTTCTGAAGGCTCTCCTGGCGTTTCATGAGATTGGCCAGCGAGACGCGATGTCCGTACTGAAGGTCCTGCTGGACCTGCGTGGCCACGATCTCCATGGGATCGGTATCGACGGGGGGCAGCACCTTGAGGATCGCCTCGGCCCGGTACAGTGGGGCGTAGCGTCGCACCAGGACCCATCCGCCGCCGCCGAGCGCCGCACCGAGGGTTGTCATGAAGAGAATCAGCCAGATGTGCCGGCGGAGCATCCCGACGATTTCCTTCGGTGTCAGGGCCGTCGTCGCCCCGGGGCGCAGCGAGCCGGCCCCGGTCGAGCCGGGTCTGCCGTGAGGCGTCGGGGTCGGGCTTCTCTTCATCGGTATCAGTCTCCCAAGGCCGTTCGCACGGAACCGCTCGGCGCGAACGCATCACCCGGAATATCGGTCATTGGTCGGCCTGCAACCTTTCGACGGCCGATCCGATCCGTCGGCTCAGCGGGTCGGACGGTTCGCCGTCGGCCGCCGCCAGCGCCCGGCGATAGGCCGCCAGAGCGCCCTTTCTGTCGTCCAGACCCTCCAGGATCATGCCCAGGTGTTCGTAGGCAGTCGCCGAGGCGACCCCGGCCGTTTCATAGTGCTGGATCGCCGCGGCAATCGACCGGGCCGCCGCGGCGTCGTTGCCCTGTCTGTGCAGGACGAAGGCGTATGTATCCAGATACGCCGCGTTATCCGGGTCTTGGGCCAACGCACGCTCGACGTGCTGCCGGGCTTCGTCGAGACGCTCGTCGTTCCGGGCCAGCACGTACGCCAGATTGTTCAGCACATTGCCGTTTGTCGGCATTTTCTTCGCCAGACTTTCGTAGACGGCCCCGGCCGTCCGGAGATACCGTTTATCGGACGTGTGCTCGTAGGCCGCTGTCAGCAGATCGGCCTTCTCGAGCATATATGCGATGACACGCCGCGGGTCCGAGTCACTCAGGGCGATGCACTTGTCGGCCCAATCGACCGCCTCGTCATAATCGCCCCGGACGCGAGCGAGCCGAAGCATCGTGGCGTTGGCCGCCAGGGAACGGGGGTCGCTCACCAGCCAATCGCGACAGGATCGCCCGATCTCTTCGTCGCCCATCAGCAGACGGACGCGACGCAGGATGGCCAGGGACAGCCGGTCGTTGTCCCAGGTCTTCTCGACCGCCTGATGACACAGACGGCGTGCTTCATCGACATCGCCGAGTTTCTTTCGGGCCTCGGCCATTCGACAGAGAACCAGGGGGGCATATTCGGTGTCGAGGTAGTTTTCGGACTCTTGAAAGAGCCGTTCGAGCCGCTCCGGCTGCCACGGTCCGCCGCCGGCGGGCTCGGCGGCGCTGAGAATCATCGCATGCAGGTACCCATCGAGGACAGCCGCGAACGGCGCATCGCCCGGTCCGGGATGCGAGGTCTGATCCCGCCGGAGACGGTAGGCTTTGCCGTACAGATCGAGCGCTTTTTCGGTGTCGCGCCGATCGATGGCGAAGGCGCCGGCGCGCAGGAGCCAGGGGACGCTGTCGGGCAACTGCGTCACGGTCTCGGCGTAGAACTGCTCGAGCGCATCGAGCTGTCCGAGCCGGCGATAGGTGCGTTCCAGAAGCGGGCGAGCCGCCGCGGGCGGGCTCGGTGTCCTCACGACGGCGCGCAGCTCGCTGACCGCCTCGTCATGTCGGCCGGCCCAAAGGTATGCGTGGGCCAGAGCCACGGTGGTGTCCGGATCGTCGTCGAGCAAGCGGCTCTTGCGGAAGTCGCCGATCGCCTGATCGTAATCGCCCCTCAGCCTGGCAATCTCACCGCGCAGCCGCCACCCCGCGGCGTCCTGCTGGTTCTGCTCAAGATGCCGGTTCGTCAGATCGAGGGCTTGCTCCAAATGCCCCTGGCGTTTGGCCAGCAAGGCCTCGATGAGAAGCAGGCGGGTCTGGCCGGGATGTCGCTCCTTGAAGCTCTGCAGCTTGCGCTCGGCCTCCTGGATCAGGCCCGCTTCGAGGAAGGCACGCACCTGAGCCATGCGATTGGCGGCGTTGTCCTCGCGACGGATCAGCTCGTCGGAGTGCCTGCGAATCGCTTCCCTGTCGCCGGTCGCCTGGGCGACGAGCACCAGCCCTATGAGCGCATCGTTGCGGGCGGTCGGATCGTCGTAAAGACGCTGCAGAAGTGTCCTGGCCTGCTCGTAATGCCCGTTGCGATAGTGGTGACGCCACAGAAGCCGGTCGTCGCGAGACTCGACGAGCAGTTGAGCCGCCTTGTCGGGGCGGCCCGTGAGGCGGTAGTGTTCGGCGTAGCTCTGGAGCATGAACTCGCTGTCCGGGTCGATCTGCCTGGCCTGCTCGAAGGCGGTTGCAGCAATGGAAACGAAGCCCGCCTTTCGAGCCGGGTCCGTCTCGCCGACGGCGATGCGCGTCGCCAGACGACCGAGCGTCACCGCGTTTTCAAGACTCGGTGCGGCGATCTGGATCGTCTGCCGAATCCCCAGTGCCTTGACGGGATCGCTGTCGTCGAGAAGGCCGGCGTAGACCAGCAGCATCTGTGTGTCCCTCGGGTTCAAATGGATGGCCCGTTCCAGCGCCAGCAACGCCTCGTTGCGTTGCTCGGCCGACGCGCGGCGCCCGAGGTCCCGGTTGCGAACGAGCATGGCGTTGGCCAGCGTCCGAGCCACCAGAGGATCCACGGGATTCAGGCTCGATGCCCTTCGGGCGTCGGCGAGACAGGCATGCGCGTTGCCGACAGCGGCGTGCACACCGCTGCGCACCATATAGCCGTAGGAGAACACGGGGCGTTGCTTGAGACATTCATCGAGATAATTCAGCGCTTCGGCGTGTCGGCCCCTGGCGAACGACAGCCGCCCGGCGAAGAGTTGACCGCCGCAGTCGTCGAGATCGTCGGCCCGCGCCACCGCGACCAGTTTTTCGGCGCCGGCCCAGTCCTCCTGTTGGCGAGCGATCTCAAAGAGCCGACCGACGGCCTGGTGTCGACGGTTCGGCGATTCGGCCCGGAGGTAGATCGGCCTGTCCGAATCGGCCGGTGCAACCGTTGCATCGACGACCTTTTGCCACTGCGTTTTCGCCTCGTCGAGATCGCCATCCCGTTCATGGAACAGGCCGAGTTCGGCGGCCCGCGCCACCGGATCGTTCAGGCTGCGCGTCGCACCGAGTCGAAGCGCGCGGCGACGCGCCTCCGGACAGGCCGAAGGGTCGGGCTCCGAGAGCAGCCCGCGACAGAACATCGCCGCGACGTCCTGCGGAAACCGCTGCAGAAAGGCCTCCACGAGCGTTCTGGCCAACGCCGCATCGCCCTGCCCGATCAGTATTTCACACAAGGACTCCAGGCTTCTGCCGTCCACGACGGTCGCATCGGCTCCGAGCAGACGCTGCATCATGTCGGCCTGGCGACGACGACAGGCATGCAGATCGGCCTGCATGGCTTGCGTCGCCTCCGGCCGACCACCGGCGTCGCCGTCGCGGGCCGCATCCATTGCCGACGTGCTGCGTTGCAGCGCCTCCTGCAACTGCGAGGCCCTCGCCGAGACCAGCACAAGCCGCAGTCGCAACGTTTCCGGATCATTCGCATCCAGTTGCTCGACGGCCTCCTCCGCCTCGCTGATGTGTCCTTTGGCCAGCAGCGTCTGCGCGCGAAGCCTCCGGCTCCGGGCAGTGGCCCCGAACCGCTCTTCGAAGCTGTTGACCGCGCTGAGCGCGACGTCGTAGGAGCGCACCCGCAGCAGAGCGTCGCCGTAATCGAGCACCGTTTCCGGGCGGGTGTTGACGATGCCCGCGTTCAGAGCGGCCCCGAGGAACTCGATGGCAGCGCCGGTTTCCGAGGTGTTCTCGAAGAGCTTGGCCAGCGTGTGGGAGAGGAACGCATCGCCGCCCTCGCCTGCACCGGCGGCGCCGCGCATCTGTTCATAGGCCGCATGAAGGTCTCTGACAGCCTGGGCCGTCTGTCCCTTGGCCAGTGCGAGCATGCCGCGCCACTTGACCACCTGGGGGTTCTCGCCGCTGCCCTGAATCTGTTCGATCTCGTGGACCACCGCCTCGGCCCTGGCCAGAACGGCCGGGTCGGTTGGCGTTACGCCGCCGGACTGCACCATCTGTTCGAGATAGAACCGGCCCAGCAGAGTGCACAACGAGAATCGGACCACCTGTGCGGCGTATTGTCTCGGTCCGGGCGTATCCCGGGCATCGGGCAGATCCAGCGCCGCCTCGGCCAGTGCGATGGCCTTGTGCAACGCGGGCTGATCCCCATAGAGCGTGAACCGCCGGTAGTACAGCCCGGCTGCCAGGCGCACCGTCCGAACGTTCGTCGGGTCCAGGTCCCGCGCCTTCTCGGCCGCCTCGATGGCGAGATCGAGCTTCTCTTTGGCGGCGTCCGTGGGCAAATACGCCGAGCAGAGAGAGTAGAACTCGGCCGCGGCGAGGAAGGCCTCCGCACTTGTGGGGAAATCGTCGACCAGGGCGCGGTAGTCGCCTTCCAGCTCCTTCATCTGGTCCCTGGCCAGAGCGAGCGTACTGGTCTTGGCCTGCGCCAGCCGGGCGTCGAGACGACCGATCTGCGGTCCGGGTCCGACGACGGACGTCTCCGACAGGAGCGCATCGGCCCGCCGAGCGGCCTGTGCACTGCGATCGTGATGGCCGCGCGATTCGGCCACGCGCGCCTCTTCGCGAAAGGCGGCGGCCATGTGTCGATGGATTGTGTCGTTCTCGGGGTCAAGCCGTCCGGCCTCATGCAGGTGCGCCTGGGCCCGGGCAAGCAGTTCGTCGGGGTCCACGCCGACGCCCAGTCTGGCCAGTTCCAGTGCCGCCCGGCCCTGCACGAAATACAGATAGGCCCCAATGCGTGCGATGCCACCGTCCCACGCGGTCGGCTCGGCCTCCTCGAACGACGGCTCGTACGGCGACTTTTCCGCCTCCAGCAACGCGGCCTCGCGTGCGATCGGCAGCAGTTCATTCGCCTGCGAAGCGACATCTTCCCAGTAGGCGCCGACGCTCTGACCGACCCGACCGAGGCTGTCGGCCATGATATAGATGTACTTCAGACGGGCCATTCGCGCGCGAACGTTCGCAGGATTCGACGTGATGATCTGCTCCCAGCAGGCCAGCACGCGGCGCCAGTCGTCGGTAACGCGGTAGACGTCGGCCAGTTTGAAGTACAGCTCGATCTGATCCTCGGACGCCGGGGTCCGATTCAACGCTTCGAGATAGTTGCGTCGCGCCGACTCGTAGTCGCAGGCGGCCCAGGCGGCATCGCCGTCGGCGATGAACTGAGCCGGATCGCGAGTCAGTCGCAGGATGACCACCACACCCAGCATGGCCAGGATCAAGAAGACGGTCGAACCCATCAGGGCGACCTTCTTGTTCAGACGCCTTCTCGCCATCGATCTACACCTTTCAATCCACGTCTGCCGGCCGTCGGCCCCATCGGCCGCGGCGGTTGTCTCTATTCGCGGCGCGGTCTCTTTTCACTCATCGCCGCACCTCGTCCGGCCAATGGTCGCGCTCCAGCGCCGATAGCACAACCGCAAGAAGTCTCTCCCCCGCCGAAACCGTCGCCGCCTGAGTCGGAGCCGTGAGCATCTGGTTGAATACCAATTCGATCTTACAGAAGTACGCGTGCCTGCTGAAAATGTTTCGATTCAGCGCAATCCGGGCCGCATCGCGACTGCCCGCATATTCGCCACTGACCCGAAACAGGTACAGCACCGGAAATCGCGGCGCCCCGGAAGACAGAGCACCGGGGGAGCCTTCGAAGACCAGGTAGCGGCCCGGGATTTCACGCTGCGCGCCTTGTGGACCGACGTGAAACGTCACCGCCTCGCTGTGCAGCCTCCGGTATCCCCCGCCCGTGTAGCATTCTTCGGGCACGTGCGGCACCCGGTCGGGCAGACGATAGTAGGTGACGAACAGCAGGCACTGGCGGACGGGGCTTTCGGCCGGCTCTAACGGATTCTCGAGCACCCATTGCATGTAGTCCTCGGTGCCGAGCGACCGCAGGACCTCCTCGTTGTGAATCCTCCGCTTCGCGACGACCTCGTACGGCGCCAGCGCCGCCTCGTCCAGTCGCTCGAGCGACTGCCTCAACGGCAGCGGCTCCTTCTTCAGGTAGAGCCCGAGTCTCTGTCGGGCGACCGACATGCCGGCGCAGGCGGCCGCCAGCACACCGACGCAGATCAAAAACGCCGGCTGGAGATATCCATTTGTTGTATCGGTTGCGTCGCTCACCGGGCCGATCTCCTGCGAACGATCCCATCGCCCCCGTCGGGCCGGTCCTCGTCGACGAACAGGCTCGCCATGAACCATGCGAGAAAGCCGTACAGTCCGAACGCCAGCGGCAGCATCGCCAGACCGAGCGCATCGTGGTAAACGCCCTGCGTATACCTCGGATCGGCCAGCACGTAGAGAAACCCCGTCACCGTCACCCGAACGATGTTGCAGACGATCGCGATGGGGACCGTCGCCGCCAACAGGACGACGCGGTGCCACAGCGGTCGAAAGTGCAGATAGGCCATGGCCACGCCAAGCGCCACGAAGGCCATCAGCAGGCGCATCCCGCTGCACGCCTCGGCCACGTCGAGCGCCGGCTCCAGGCGCTGTCCCTTATACACAATGTCGATCACCACGCCGCTGGAGCCTGCGTCGAGACCGTCCACCAGATTCAACAGAGCAGTCGCCACCGACGCGGCGATCTTCCGCATCGGAATTGTCAGACCCACGTAGTACCGCCTCGGCAAGGGCACAGCGAAGATCAAAAAGGCGATCGGCAGCCATGTGCGGGCCAGCAGCCGCCAGCCGCCGAGAAGCAACACCACCGAACCGCTCGCCAGGATCACCGACACCGGACGAAAGTACGCATAGCCCGACGGACTGACCAGATTGAACGTGTAGAAGACCAGCGTGGCGATCAGAAGAACCAGTCCCAGATAGCACGGACGCGTCTGGTCGGGCCCCAGAGGCTTCGGGCGACGGCCGGTCAGCACCTCGGCCAGCGGGTCGCGCACGGAGTGCAGCGACAGGATACGGTCGCGCCGCTGATGGATGAAGTACAGGCTGAACAGCGGGATGAGGAAACCGTGCGACCAGTTCGGGTCGGTCATCCACAGACGGACGGTCTGCTCGATCTCAGTGCGGAACAGCGCGCCGAGCAACGCGGCCACGACCGCCGCCTTGACGCAACTGGACCGTGCGAGTCCGCCCCAGCTTCTTCGAGCGGGACTCGAAGGGTGCGCCTCCGGAACCGAGCAAGGTATCTGAACCACGACAATCGAACCATTCCATCAGAAGAGCGAGGTACCGTAGTAGTCGTCCGCATAGACGAAGTTGCGATCGTATACGAACGCGAAACCGTAGGCCGCCCGGAAGGCATTTCGCAACGTCGCCCGCCACCGCGAGGTGGGATGGGTGCCCACGTTGATCAGGTCGTTCGGCTTGATGTAGAAATCGGGCTGCTCGCCGCTGGCGATCTTATCGAGATCGACCATGACGATCTGCTCCCGGTCGCCTCCGAGTCGGCGTACGACCTCGCAGTATTTGGGATAGGCCAGCGGCCCCAGACCGCCGGCAGCCGCGATGGCCATCTTCAGCGTCATCGGACGACCCGTCAGGCCGATGAAGCCGGCCCGATTGACGTTGCCCATGATGCAGAACTCACCAATCATGTCCACCGGCACGTAGATCGTGTCGCCCGGCTTGATCACAACGTTATATCGCGGATCGCCCGCCAGCAGCTTGTCGGCCGGGACCTTCATCAGGCGCGTCTGAACAGCCTCTTCCCACTCAGCGTCCATCGGCAGCGGCTCGACCTTCGGTGGTCGGCTCTCCGGCGCCTCGGCGGGCGCGGGCGTGGTCGGCGTCGCCGGACGGGACCTGCCCTTCTCGACGGGAATCCACTGTCCGTTTTCGAGAACCCAGTCGATTCCATCGGCCTGTCCTGCGGCCGCAGGGCCCTCCTGTGGCCGGCGTTCCAGGGCGGGCACTTGCTCCGGCTGCGGCGCGGCCGGTTGTTCGGCCAGGGTCGATTCGATCGTGATGGGAACCCATTGGCCGTTTCGGAAGACCCATTCGACCCTGCCGGCCGGCTCCGGCGGCGAAGCGGCGGATCGGTCGGACGCGGTTCCGAACTCGGTCGGGGCGATCAGGATGTCGCCGGCGGCAGGCGTCTTATCGGCATCGCGCCTCTCAGGCACGAGCAGCCGGTAGCTCGGCGGCAGCACGGACGCAGAGACGGTCTCCTGCGGCGACGAGGCGGGCTGCTGCGACAGCGGCCGGCCCGCTGCGGGCCACGCCGGGCCCGACGACGGCTCGATCAGGTCGAGCATCTCCCGTTCAAGCTCATACTTCTCGGCCGGCTCCGATGGAATGGGGATCTCCCCCTGCGGCACCTTCAGCGGCATAGGCCGTGGGACGGCGGGAGCAGGCAAAGGACCATCTTCCGCCCGGCCGGGCGCGACGAGTTCGAGTTCGCCCGGATCGAGCCGAGCCGGACCCGCAGCGGGGGTCACCTTCGCGGCATCCTGTGCCCGTGCGATGTAGATGTGACTGACGTTGAACTGCATCGGCCCGCCGGCTGTCGCCAGCGCATCGGTCAATCGGAAATCGTAGCGAGGGATGCCGTACCGACCCGGCTGCGGCACGCCGTTGCCCAGGATCGAGAACGTCCGCTGCTGCGAGTTCATCAGCGCCACCGTCACCGACGGCGACTTCAAAATGCCGGGCGAAAGCGCCCGCCGAATCTCCTGCTCCAACTGCGTCTCCGTCAGCCCGGCCGCCTGCATCACGCCGACCTCCGGGATCGAGAGCTTGCCGGTCTCCGAGACGACGTAGTCGTTGACCATCGGCGTCCCCTCCTGGAACAGCTCGAAGATCGAGATGCGCACCATGTCGCCCGTCCGCAGCGTGTAGTCGCCCTGGACGGCGACGATGTCCTGCGGTCGCGGATCGTCGGCAACCTTCCACGCCACCGGTGCCTCCTCGGCCACACCGAGCGAATCGAGGATCACGTTGACCGCCGGCGTCGGACGAAACCGCCCGATCTGCGTCGGGTCCAGCAACTTGTTGCTGCACCCGGCAACGGCGGCGCACAGGGCCATGGCGGCCAGCCACCGACCCGCTCGACGAACGCAACCTCTGACATTGAATCGTACGGTACACATCCCTGCGTTTATCGGTTCCTGCGCGGGCGCTCTTAAGTCTTTTGCCCCCATAGAATGTCAAATCGTCCGGGTGGATCGCCGGACGCGGGCAATCCCCCCAACGCCCTGCCGAACGCGACCGATAAGAAGCCGTTCATCAGACGTGCCGAACGCCCGCCTGCCCGATGAGAAATCAGGGTTGACTTCTGTCGAAGCCGGGATACTATTGGACCATGTCCAATAGCAGTCGTCAGCTCAGTCGTTGCATTTGCACGGGTCGTTCGCTGGACCGCATGCTGCGTCCGGCGATCTTGACGGTCCTCCATGACCAAAGCCGGGGGCTGCACGGATACGCCATCGAGAAGCACTTGCAGGTCTTTGCGTTCTTCCAGGAGCAGTTGCCCGACTACACCGGGCTCTATCGCCTGCTGAAACGGATGGAAGCCGAGGGTCTGCTCTCTTCGACCCAGTGCGATTCCCAGGCCGGGCCCTCCAAACGCATGTTCCGTCTGACGGACAAGGGCCGGAGATGTCTGTCACGCTGGTTCGAGAGCCTGACCGAGTATCGCAGAATGCTCGACGATCTGCTGGAACACATTGGCGATAGCAGAGGCGCCACGGCGCAGGCGAAGGGCACAATCGACCCTACGTTCTCTGGAGAAATGCAATGTCAGTAGAGAAGCGAATCGAAGGACTGCTGAGGGAGACCACCAACGGGCGTCCGATCACAAAAACAGAGGCCCAAATGCTCCTGGCGCTGCCGGAGAACTCGCTCGAAGCGGCGCTGCTGCGGTCGACCGCCGACCAGGTGTCGCGTCAGCGTTTTGGCAATCGCGGCCTGCTGCTCGGTCAGATCGGCGTGGACATGGAGCCGTGCGACGGCGATTGTGCTTTCTGCTTCTTCGCCAAGTCGCACACGAGCATTCAAGCGTCGGTCCTGCCGACCGAAGAGGTGATCGCCCGTTGCGAGCGGTTCGCGGCCGGCGGCGCCCAGGGCGTGTTCCTGATGACGATGCACCGGTTCGGTTTCGAGTGGTTCCGCGATCTGTGCGCCACGTTGCGTCGCTCGATCCCGGCCCATCTGGAAATCCTCGCCAACGTCGGGGACGTGACCCTGTCACAACTGCGCGAGCTGCGCGACGTCGGCGTCAGTGGCGCCTACCACGTCTGCCGGCTGCGCGAGGGCGTCGACTCATGCATGCCGGCGGCACAACGGCGGGCGACAATCGAGCGGATCATCGAGTCCGGCATGGCGTGGTATAACCTGTGCGAGCCGATCGGGCCGGAGCATACCGCCGAAGAGCTGGCCGAACAGATATGGCTCGGCGTCGAGCTGCCCTGCCGACAGCATGGAGCGATGCAGCGGTTTCCCGTTCCCGGCTCGCCGCTCTACGCCCACGGACAGATCTCGCTGGCGCGGCTCAGCCAGATCGTCGCGGTCGTCGCGCTGGCCACCGCCCACAAGAAAGAGACGACCAGCATCGCAGTGAACGTGTCCAACGTCGTGGGTCTGTTCAGCGGCGCCAATGCGTTCTTTCCCGAGGCCGGCGAGCCGCTGGCAGAGATTCGTCGGCCGAACCACCCCGGCGGGCCGGAGGGATTCACCACCGCCCTGTGGCGCCAAAGCAACGAGATCACCACCGCCGACTGCCGCACCATGCTCGCCGCCGCCGACTTCTCGCACCTGATGGACACCCAGGGAAATCCCACCCGCCCTCTAAGCACCAGTACATGAGGCGCTCGAAGTGCGAACTGGGGGGTTGAGTCTTCCGACGGAAGGTCGCTATGATAATGGTGACCGATTTCGCCGAATTCAATGGAAGGAAGGCCTCATGCTTCAGTTCAATCACAGCCGTATTCTATGCGTCTGTCTCATTCTGTTTGTGGCGGCCGCCTCCCACGCGGACGACTGGCCCCAGTTTCGTGGTCCCGGCGGACAGGGAATCGCGAAGGCTGAAAACCTGCCCGTGACCTGGAGCGAGACGGAGAACATCGCCTGGAAGACGGCCCTGCCGGGCTACGGGGCCTCCAGCCCCATCGCACTGAACGGGCGGCTGTACCTCACCTGTTACAGTGGATATGGCATCGAGCGGGACCAGTCGATGGCGGACCTGAGGCTGCACGTCGTCTGCATCGACGGCGAGAAGGGAGCGATTCTCTGGGATCGGCAGATCGAGCCGACGCTGCCCGAATCCACCCGCGTGCGCGATCACGGATACGCCGCCGCGACACCGGCTACGGACGGCAAACACCTGTACGTCTTCTTCGGAAAGAGCGGGGTGTTCCAATTCGACCTCGACGGCCGACAAACCTGGCGCACCAGCGTCGGGACCAATGTCCATGGGTGGGGCTCAGGCACTTCGCCGGTGCTGTACGAGAATCTGGTCCTGGTCAACGCCAGCGTCGAGAGCGAATCGCTCGTGGCCCTGGACAAGGAGTCCGGCAAGGAACTCTGGCGGGTCGGCGGCATCCGCGAGTCATGGAACACGCCACTGATCGCGACCGCCGAGTCCGGCCGCCGCGAATTGCTGCTCGCCGTCAAGGACAAGGTGTTGGCGTTTACCCCGGATCGCGGGCAAGTGCTGTGGTCCTGCGAGACGGGCATCACCTGGTATATCGCCCCGAGCCTGGTCGCGGCCGACGGCGTTGTCTACTGTCTGGGAGGCCGATCGGGCATCGCGGCGCTGGCCGTCCGGATGGGGGGCAGCGGCGATGTGACGGCCACACACCGTTTGTGGACGAGCACCAGCGGGTCCAACGTCTCGTCCCCCGTCATTCACGATGGACATCTGTATTGGATGCACGAGCAGCGCGGCGTCGCGTTCTGCGCCAAAGCCGCCAGCGGTGAACTCGTGTACGAACGGCGACTGGAAGGCGCCAGGCAAGTCTATGCCTCGGCGTTGCTGGCCGAGGGACGACTCTACTATGTGGCGCGCAACGGCGAGACGTTTGTTCTCGCGGCCCGGCCCGAATTCGAGCAACTGGCCCATAACAAGCTCGCCGATCGCAGCACGTTCAACGCCAGCCCGATCGTCTGCAACGGCAAGCTGATTCTCCGCAGCGACGAGAACCTCTACGCCATTGAGAAGATGAAGTGAGGGAGTCTCAGCCTCTATCGGTCAGCGGCGGCGAACTTCGTCCAGGCGAGCCGAAGCTCAGCGACGCGCGCGGGATCCCGCTCAGCCAGGTCGTTCGTCTCGTATGGATCGGACGCCAGGTCGTAGAGCTGCGCGCTGCGGCCGTCGTTGGCCAGGACAAGCTTCCAGTCGCCCGACCGCACGGCCGAGGCGTTCGGGGTCTTCCAATACAGCAGTCGCTGTCCGGAAGGCTTCGCATCGCCGCGAATCGCAGGCCAGACGTCACGACCGTCCCAGCGCAGGTCTCTCGGCGGCTTGTATCCGACCAGTCCGCAGAGCGTGGGCATCCAATCGACGATGTGGACGAGCACATCCGAGCGGCCGGGCTCCAGGACGCCGGGCCAGTTGGCCAGGGCCGGCACGCGGATGCCGCCCTCATAGACCTGCCCTTTCCAACCTCGCAGCGGGCGGTTGTCGCCAAGCACCGTGTGCGGCTTGTCCGCATAGCGGCCCTTGTACTCCGTATTGCTGTGCCAGCTCTGCTGGCCGCCGTTGTCGCTGACGAAAACGATTAGCGTATTCTCGCGAAGACTCGCCTCGTTCAGGGCTTCGACGATGCGGCCGATTCCGTGGTCCATGTGGGTAATGCTGGCCGCGAACAGCCGGCGCGACGGCTCAGCGATTGTGGCCTCGTACATCGACGTCCACTCGGTCGGCTCATCAAGCGGGTAGTGCGGCACGCTATAGTTGAGGTAGAGGAAGAACGGCCTGTCGTGCTTCGATGTGACGATACGGACGGCTTCATCCGTAATCAGGTCGGTCGCGTGACCCTCCTCCTGGAGATACTCATCGTTGCGATGCCAGGAGGGAACGCCCGTCTTGTAGTGATGCGTGTACGGATCGATCTGGCCGTGGAGATAGCCGTATGATGTGTCGAAGCCGTACTTCAGCGGCGTGTGGTCGGGCGGCGAGCCCATGTGCCACTTGCCTGCAATGGACGTGGCGTAGTCGCTGTCGCGAAGGGCCTGGGCCAGTGTGATGGTGTCGTCGTCGAAGATCTTGCCGTAGGCGGGCGCGGTCACGCCGAACCGGCTCGGATAGCGGCCGCTGATGAACCCGACGCGGGTCGGCGTACACGTGGGCATCACATAGTGCCGGTCGAACCGGACCCCTTCTTGCACCAAACGATCGATGTGCGGCGTTCGAATGGTCGAGCCGTGATGGCCGACATCGGCCCACCCCATATCGTCGGCCAAAATGAAGACGATGTTGGGTGTCTTCCTGGGGCGGGGACCGATGGACCGGCCCCAAACAGCCGCAGAGCAGGCCACCGCGCCCCCGGCGGCCATCCTCAGAAGCGTGCGACGTGAGATCGCGTGACCCTTGTCGCCGGCGTTCATGACGTGTGCCCTTCCAAAAGACGCGACTGCAAGCCGATGCGCCTTCGAGCTCGGAGCCGAAACAAGAAGGGGACATCGCGCCCGGCTGTCGCGGTCCGTTGGGAGGCGACCGAGGGGCGGATGTCCCCGGAATCGATTCGATCGATGTTAGAAGTGATGTACCCAGCGGACCTGGAAACGGTCGCCTTCGGGACGATTCTTGACGCTGGTTTCGAAGTAGGCGTTGAAGAACAGATGGTCGTTCTGCGAGAAGCTGTACATCGCGCCGGGTCCGATGCCCAGAACTTGCTCGCGGCCGGAGACCTCCTCGCCATCCACTTCCGAGTCGGTCACCTGCTTGAGGTAGTAGCCATTGACGCCGGCCCGCAGCTTCTTGGGAATCAGCTCGTACGAGGCGGCGAAGTTGCAGTGGACCGCCTGGCCCGGCTGGACCTTCGTGTCGTCGTTCTCATCGTTCCACAGATAGTGCAGACGCCAGGAGGCGGTGAGCTTGGGCGTGAAGAAGTAGGTTCCCGCCCAATACGGATTGAACGAGAAGTGGTTGTTGCCGGGGTTCAGTCCGTTGTCGTCGTCGTACTTGCCCGTGGGCCAGATGGTCTGGAGCTCGACGCGGTGCATGAACTTCGGACCGTTGGCGCCCATGATCGGGTCCCATTGGAGGTATGGGCCAACGAGAATGTCACCCACACCGGTCCCGTTGTCGTCCAGGAGGCTGACGGCGTCGAAGCTGACGACCGGGACGATCACATCGAGGCCCCACTTGCCGCCGAACAGGATCGGGCGATCCGACTGGTAAATGAACTGGCTCAGACTGATCCACACATCCAGCTCCGGATCGAACGGAGGACCGTCAACCAGTTCGTCGGACGTGTAGTACTGGATGTATTCCGCGAAATAGAAGCCGGGACCGGCCGGCGGACCGCCATCCATGAAACTGGTGAAGCCGAGATTGACCGCCGGCTGATCGAACGCCGCAGCCGGCAGCGCCAACAGGGACACGAGCAACAGGCCCGCGCCGAATACAGATGGGCGACAGCATTTCATAGCTTACCTCCTAATACGCACACATATTGGCCTTCTTACACGAGAATCCGTTGAGAACCAGTCGCATGTTAATATCGGAAGTCCGTTCCCTGCGCGACCACATTTTACCGACCTTTTTCCCCCGCCGCGAGTCCGAAATCGACACATTCTGCGCCGGTCGGACAAACGCCCGATTCCTCCGTAGCCGCTTCCAGCGCATCCGGGCCGGCACGCCGCGGGAGGCAAACGTCCGATATCGCTTTAAGTCCTATGGCAGAAAGGACTTGGCGGCCGCCAGCTTTTCGGGCAGGTAGTGCTCGATCACGTAATTGAGGTCGTGGACGGCGAACGCCTGCTGCTCGGCTCTGACGCCCATGTCGAGCAACTGCTGGATGGCATCCTGCCAGGGCTTGAAGTGCTGGACGAACGGGTCGTTCTTCAGCGCGTCCTTGGCCCGCTTGATATCGACGTCCTTGAGCGGATGGGTCGGCAGCTTGTAGTCGACGATGTCCTGGGGCGTGACTCCGAGAAACCTCGCGTTGGGCACGCAGAAGTAGCGGTTGATGTGTGCGGCGTTGCCCGAGCCGACCTTGAGGGTCCGGTAGATGTTGAACATCCCGTACGGATCGCAGTCCACGAAGGCATAGACCGGCAGCTTCAGCTCATCGGCCAGCCGCCGGATGAAGCGCCGGCAGGCCCGCGTCGGCACGCCGCCCATCGAGACGAGAATGCAGTTGGCCTTGCGCCAGTAGCTGTGCTTGACGAGGCGTTGGAACATGCCGGCCGTTTCGATGGCCAGAATGAACTTGGCCTTGGTCTCGAACTTCAGGTGCTCCACCGAGATGGGAATCGAATAGGCGCCCGAGCCGAACTGCGTGCAGTCGATCCGCAGGGGTTTGCCCGTATCCGGCTGGCGGTCGAAGACCACGAGCTGGCCGGCGATTTCGCCCCCCTTCTCTTCCGGGATGAAGCCGAGCTGCTCGCGGTTGACCTCGAACAGCGCCTCGATATCGTCGAGCACGGTGTCCGATTCGGGCTGTTCGTCGAAGCGGGCGTCGTCCCAGTTCTTCGAGACGTAGTACGCCTCTCGCTTGGTCATGATCTCGTCGTCTTCGACGAGCGTCTTGGCGGTGGACATCATGCGAAGGGTCTGCGCGAACGTCTTGACCGTCGCGACCGTCAGCGTGCGGGTCTTCCGCTTGCCCCGCAGTTCGAGGAAGCCCGTCTTCGGAAGGTACTTCACATTGCTCAGCGCGCGCAGCGGAAACGACAGCGTGGGCTTGCCCTTCCGCTGGATCTTGTCCCGGACGCCGGCCGCGGTATCCTTGATGCGATTGGCCAACTTGCTCACGATCGGCTCCTTTCAAGGACGTCGGTCAACTGGGTCACCAGCGTCTGTTCCTGCCGCTCGGAGAGGTTCAGCATCTCCCGCAAAGCGATGGCCACGTGAGGGATGTATTTCTGGATATAGGCTTTCTTCTTCTCGGATTCGGCCGCCTTGCGCCGCCGACGGATGAACACGGCCAGTCGTCGGCCGCACTCCTGCAGCGCCAGCCGGACCTCTTTGATGATCTCCGGATAATGCGCCGCCGCCTCCTTGCTCTCGCTGGTGAACGGCACCCAGACCGACGCCATGTGCACCATCACAATCAGCGGGCCCGACGGCAGAGCGCCGTTGGACTGCTGAAGGGCGTAATTGCGCCAGTCCGTGGAGATCACCGATTTGGTCATCGCGCAGGCCGACTGCTGGTACAGCAGCGGCACGCGATTGGCATAGCGCAGCACCCGCGCGAGCCCATCGGCCTGGAGCGAGCCACCGTAGGCGAGCCCGGCCTCGATCTGAAACGGATTGCCGCGATAGACAGAGGGCGGACGCGTCACGGCGGTATAGAAATCGGCCTCGATCTGCGTCTTGAGGCCCGCAAGGATCAGTTCCTCGCCGATCGGGCTGAGGCAATCGGTCGGCGGGTTCATAATCTTGGTGCGGTTGATCGCCTTGAAGAGGTTGTCTGCCTCCTGGCGGGCGATTCGCGACGGCCGGGCCCGCTCGTAGAGCTTGGCCGCATCGCAAATCTCCTTGGCGACACGCATGCTGACGCGCGAGAAATCGGTGTGCAGAAACGACTGGAGCGTTTGCGCCTTGGTGTCGTGGAGCATCTTGATGAGCACCCCCAACTCAACGCCATAGGGGTGTGGCTTGATCTCTCGCGTCTCGGCCGGCAACTGATCCGTAGCCCGCTTGTAGTCCTTCATCTCGCCTTCGGGCGTGACGAACTGGAGCGAGACGTGCGGGTTGGCGATGGCGGTCTGTTCGAGGTACTCCTCCACCGACTGGCGGCCCTTCTGATACTTGGCCTCCAGTTCGATCTCAACCTTGGTGCCGCGCTCGACGGGCCATTCGATCGTCTCATCGACGATGATCCGCGGCTCGTTCTTCTTGGTGTCGATCTCCAGCTCATAGTGGTGGGCCGGCTTGTTGCGGCTGGTCTTCGACGTGATGGAAACCGGCTTGCCCGTGGTGAGCTGGCCGTACATGCCGGCCGCCGAGATGCCGATCCCCTGCTGGCCACGTGACATCTTGAGCCGGTGGAACTTCGAGCCGTAGAGCAGCTTGGCGAAAATCTTCGGGATCTGGGTCTTGACGATCCCCGGCCCGTTGTCCTCGATCGTCACACGAAAGCGATCCTCTTCCGAGCCGGGAGCGACCACCACCTTGACCTCCGGCAGAATGCCCGCCTCCTCACAGGCGTCGAGCGAGTTGTCCACGCCCTCCTTGATCGTCGTCAGCAGGGCCTTTCGCGGATTATCGAAGCCGAGCAGATGGCGGTTCTTAGTGAAGAACTCGGCCACCGAGATCTCGCGCTGCCCCCGCGCCATGTCCTCGGCAGTCGCGTGTCGGCTCGGCTGCTTTGTCGCTCGTCGCTCGTCGCTCGGGACGGCAGGTTCGGACAACGGCTCCGGCGTAGGGATCGGCTCGGGCACCGTCTTCCCGCTCTTGCGCACTGCCTTCTTCGCGGTTTTCTTCGCCGCCTTCTTCACCGTCTTCGTGACGGCCTGCCCTGCGGCCTTCGTCTTCTTCGCATGAACCGCCTTGGTCTTCGATACGGCGGCCTTCTTCCTGGCTTTTCCCATCGGCTCCGTTCTTTCTTTGAAAGTTCAGCCCGTTCAAAGGCATCACCTGATAACGAAAGCCGGCATCGACGTCAAGTGCGTGTTTGGATCGCCTGATGGTGGCTGCCTCAAAGCTTGTCCTGAGCGAAGTCGAATGGGGCGCAGTGAAACGGAGCCTTGCAGATGGCCTATGCGAACGAACCATCCCCAAGTCCTTCGGATCTTTCGACGTCGCTCAAGACCGGCTTTGAGGCTGCCACACGCCACCTATGCCCTGTCGTATTGCGGGATCGGGAGTGTCTCCCCGTCCTTGAGCGCCGACTGGTGCGCGACGATCCCCGGCACGGTCATCGCCAGCGCCTCGTAGACATTCACGAGCGGTTCACGGTCATCGAGAATCGCTGTGATGAACTCATTGCACAACGGCCCATGCGAGCCGCCGTGACCTCCGGCAGACATGTCGGGCGGCAGCGGCGGGCGCGTGATATCGGGCAGGTCCTTCAGCAGCCCGTGGTAATTCGTGTCCTGCATCCACCCTCGCTGGCCATAGACGCGTCCGGTCTCGACGATGACGCCCTGCACGCCCTTGCACATGAGCATGCGGGAGGCGCCGCCCTCGCTGGTCTGAAACAGGGCGATCTCATCGCTGTACGGATTGTTATACTGGTTGGCGCCGGGTTTGTTGGCCGGCAGCCCGGCGTCGAATCCGCCGCACGAGACGCTGGTGAATCGCTCGCCGGTGACACCGACATAGTAGGCAGTTGAGTGTGTCGGGTACCACAGAGGCGGCATGCCCACACGCCAGCCCTTGAATGACGGGATGGGCGTGGGGCTGAAGTGGAAGTACTCGCCTTCGGAGTACACGAGCTTGCCGAAGCCGCCGGCCTTGTAGATCTGTCGCATCGCGTAACAATCGGGCCGATAGCAGCTCGTTTCAGCCATCATGTATTTCAGGCCCGTCTTACGCACCGTCTCCAGCAGTCGCTCGGCATCCTCGATCGAGCCCCACACCGCCGGCACCGCCGTCATCACGTGCTTGCCGTGGTTGAGCACCTCGATGCAGTGCCGGGCGTGGTTCGGGGCATCGCTGGCCACGAAGACCGCTTCGATCTTCGGGTCCTTGACCAACACCTCCAGCGACTCGTACGACGTGTCGCACCGACACGCCTGCATCAGCCCCTCGCGCCGCTCGGCGATCAGGTCGCTGACCGCCACGATCTCGACGTTCGGATGATCCTGGAATCCGAAGGCGGCGCCGAACTGGCAGACCCCATAGCCGACGATCCCGACCCGCACCTTGCGATCCGAGACCGGTTCCCAGGCCTTCTCGGCAGATGGTCGGCCGCTTGCGGCACCGCCAGAGAAACTCACAGCAGCCGCCGCGCCCAGCGAGAACCGGCCCAGACTCTCCAGAAAATCCCGTCGGTCCATTGATCTCAATTGGTCCGTTGACATCGATCGGCCTCCTACATTTCGTCCACATCGCGTCCCGGACCCGCCGCAGCACACGGCCGGCTCGCGGTCCGGCCTGCTCATTCTACCGACACTTGACCGGACGCGCCAAGAAACGAGCCCGGCTTGTCGGCACACATTTCGGGGTCGGCCACATCCGGCGTCCCCTCCGAGGCCGTCTGCCGTGGCCCAAGCCACCAAGTGGAAAACTGCCTTTTCTCCGGCTCATTTTGCCCATTCCTGCTTGACACAGACCCCTGAATCCTGTATGGATAGTCCGCATTTCAGCAGCAGTGGGGTGGATTCCGGAGCGTATTCGGATTCCGTTTTCTGCAAAAGTAAGGAGACTTAGTGCTATGGCAAAGAACAAGGCAGTGGAACAAGCGGCGAAGCCGATGAGCAAGAGCGAGATCGTATCGGGGATTGCCGACGAGACGGGTCTGACGAAGAAGCAGGTCGGCGCCGTGTTTGAGGCAATGACCGGTCAGGTCAAGAAGAGCCTCGGTCGGCGCGGCCCCGGCGCCTACACGGTCCCGGGCCTCATGAAGCTGACCGTCGTTCGCAAGCCCGCCACCAAGGCCCGCAAGGGCATCAACCCCTTCACCGGCGAAGAAACGATGTTCAAGGCGAAACCCGCACGAAACGTGGTGAAGATTCGCCCGCTCAAGAACCTCAAAGACATGGTCTGACGTCAACAACTCAGATCGTCGCCGCGGGTCCAGGCCACTCCGGGTGATCGCGCATGCAGGGCTTTTAATTGTGGACTGCATGTTTCGACATGGCAAAGAGGTCCTCGTGTCCATCACCATGAGTGGCCCGACCCGAGCGAAACGCCCCTTGCGGGGCGATGAAATGGATGGATGCGCCCGTAGCTCAGTAGGATAGAGCATCGGTTTCCTAAACCGGAGGTCACAGGTTCGAATCCTGTCGGGCGTATTCTCTTCTGATCGGTGACATCCGTTGACAATCCCTGCTCTTCGTCGCCTAACTGCCCTGTTGCCCGTCGTTTAGAAGCAGAGGCATCATCGACCGTGTTCCCCTTGGCAGCGCAATTCGGTGACACCTGAGAACACGCAGAGAAAGCCGTAGGTGTCCGTTCAGGTGTCCACTGAGGTGTCCATTTTGGTGTCCACTTTTTCGGGGACTTAGAAGGCATCTCGACCGGTCCATCATCGGTTCCTGTCGCCTTCTGTTCCTGGCGGTCGGGCGCAGACAGATCCGGCAATTTGGCAACTGCTTCGGCCTCCTGGCCTCTGAGGACGTGGGTATAGCGTGACATCGTCAGATCAATCGTCGAATGCCTCATGATCGCCTGGGCAATCTTCGGATGCACGCCGTTCGCGGCCAGCCAGCTTCCTGTGGTATGCCTCAGCGCATGGAAATCCCGGTAGCGACCCTGGGCATCCGTGTAGGCAATCCCAGCGGCCGCCAGATCGGCCTCGATCATCTTTGCGGTCTTATCGGTGAGTTGTTTGTACCGACCCCCGAATGCCTTGGCCCCCAGCATTCTACCGGCGAAGAAGGTCTCAAGTGCCGCACAGGTTTCGGCCCGCAGCGGCAGCGTATCCTCGCGCCTGCGTTTGCTGTAGGCGGCCGCCACATTGACGGTATGCGTCTCGAAATCAAACGACGAGACCTTGAGCATACGCAGCTCTTTGCGACGCAACCCTGTCTCAACCGCAACCCGATAGAGCAATGCCCGCTCGCAACCGGACATCCCGAAGCGTTCCGGCTGTTCTACCGTCACGGCCAGAAGGCGGCGGATTTCATCGACTTCAAACGATACTCGATCGTGTCGCCGGTCCGTTCGAACATTCATGCCCTTCAAGTGCGAAAGTGGAGACTCAGGAGCCCGTCGATCCTGCACCATCCAGCGACAGAACTGCTTGGCGGCTTGCAGATAGAAATTCGACGTCTGTGCCGAGAGCCCCTCGCTACCTTGCCGAAGTCCGGAGAGATGTTGTTGGACCTTGCTGGCGGAGATCTCGCTCCAGGTGGCAAACTTGCAGCCCTCCATCACGGCCTGCGCCCGGGAGAAGGTCAGTTCGGCATGCTTGGCGGTGTTTCCCTTGGCCAGGAGCGACTGTCGGAACTCCTCCAGATGCTCCTTGAGAGGCCGTGTCCGATGCGATTTGTAGCGATCCACAACACCCTCGTTTGCCAGAGCCGCTTCCTTGACCAGGCGGGCCTCAAGCTGTTTGGTGGCCTCCTTGTCTGTGTAGCCGGGCACACACCGGACGATCCTATCGGCGTCACGGTACTTGACGTACCACTTCGTCGATTGCCTCACCACCGTCTTGCCATCCGTCCGTTTGACTCTGCGTTTGCGTCTGAAGACTGCCATCGGAAGATTACCTTCTCTTTCCCCTGGATTTGCACCAGGTCAGCTCCAATCCCAGGTAATCGCAAAGCGTATCGAGTGTCTCCAGGTTACAGCCTCCTGTCCCTTTGACAATGCGGAGCAACACCGATTGGTTAACGCCGGTGTCCTTGCTGATCCGGTAGCGGGTCACCCCGGAGTCCTCGATAGCCTTCGCCAATTGCTCTAAGATCGTCGCCATGAACATACTCTATACACTGCTATGCGCCATGTCAAGTTGTTTTCGGATTTCTTTCTCAATGGTGCCAAATTATGGAACTTGGCACGATAGGCGTCTTGGCACGTCGAAATCGCGATTTTCGCGCTCATTCTCCAGAGATGCCAAGATGCCAAGTTCTTTCGGTCTTAGGGATCATGGCACGTACCGTCGTCGTCTTTAACCTCCGGAGGCAACTTCCAGATCCACGCGCCTCCAAATTGGTGCCGATCCGGCTTGATACCGAGTTCATCCTTGGCTCGCTGAACGGTTCGCCAGGCATAACCTGCTTCTGTCGCCTCAATCTTGACCTTACCGGCCTCCATCGGCCCAGTCCGGAGTAGATCTCGTAGCCAATCGCGTGCCTTGTTCCGTGCTTCTGGCTTCGGCCCAGGCTTCTTCTCCTGACTGACGTTTTCTGACGCCAACGCATCGTCGGCGGTCATCGCGACGGGATCGCGTTCCCAGCTAATCGCCGGCGGGTCACCCAGAATGGAAAATGCCAACCCGCCTCCTTCGGGCGCCAGGTTGTTCTTGCCTGGCAGCAGGAGTCGGCGGCATTTGTTTTCGCGGTCGCGTGTCAGATGCCATACCGCCCGCGCGATGCCGGTAAACGCCCGGCTGCCCAGCGCCAGATCGTCGGCGAAACTACCGCCGCTCTTGCGTCGATGGGCCACAACCACGACCGCCGCGCCGTACTTCTCGGCCAGCTTCGCCACCGGGGCCAGCACTGCCCGAACCTCGTTGTCACGGTGAGCATCCGTCCGACCGCCCAGGAATGATCCAATCGGGTCCACGACGACCAGCTTGCAGTCAGGAGTCACCTTCAAAGCGGTCTCCAATGCGTCCACATCAGCGAGCGTGAACATCACTTCCTTCCGCTCGCCGTTGTCCCCGACCTTACGCACCATCGCCAGCAAGTGGACCCGCCGGAGATCTGCGTGGTGGACGTCCAGTCGAGGCCGAATCGTATCGGCCGGATCATCCTCGGCCGAAATGAAGATCACTGATCCCCTTGGACAATCGCTCTCATCGGGCCAGGGTGATCCTGTGGTTACTCGTGAGGCCATATACATCGTCAGGAAGGACTTGCCCTCACCCGGCATCCCGACGAGCAGCGTAATCCTCCCCAGCGGCACCCGCCGCAACCATAGCCACCTGACCTCGGCCGGCTCCACGTCGGCCAGGCAGGTGAGGACCGGACCGCCGACGATCTCGCTGTGGTCAAGTGGTACGGCATCATCAGCGAGGCATTCGACGATGCCTCGTAGGGCGTCCGGTTCGATGCTATCGTGCTCCTCTAACCAGTCGTAGATGTCGCCCTTCGTTGGTAGTTCTGGAAGATCAACAATCTTGACGCTCGGGGCGGGTTCCAACGCGGCCAGGATGCCCGCCACCTCCTTGGCGTACCGCCTGCCGGCAGGATCGTTGTCCGGCAAGATCACGACACCTCGCCCGGCCAACGGGCTCCAGTCAGCCGTCGCTGCACTCTTGCAGCCATGTGGGCTCGTCGTCACCAGAAGACCTATGGAAGCTGCCGCATCAGCCGCCTTTTCGCCTTCGCAGACAAAGACGCGTTCGTCGGGGCGTGCCAGAAGTTCGCGCAACCGGTACAGCGGTCGAGGCTCCGGCATCCCACCGATGATCCACCCTTTGGCGGTCTTGCTCACCGGCCGAATGTCCTTGCCGCTATCGGTATCCCACCGCACAATCATGCCCACAGGCTCGCCAGCCGCATCCTCATAGGTCCACACTGCCGAACGTGGCCCGTGCTTCCGTTCTAACTCTGCGATGGCGTCCTGCGCCATAGCGTAGACCGTCGGAGCATTCTTCCGGTGTCTGCTACTCTTCTTGGCTGTGGTCGCCACCCTTGGAGACGGACAGGGCCTCCGGTCGTGGCAAGGTATCAAGTCCGCCAGCCTCAATCCCATCGCGCTGACGATAGCCTCCGGCGTGCAACCCGCATGGCAATGAACCAGCGCCCTGCCATCATCTCCCACAGCGACAGATAGACTCGCCCGCCCATCATCATGCGCAGGGCATCGCGCCATCCAGCCACTGCCGTTGGGCCTGGCATCCGGCAGCTTGGACAGGACCGAATCAACCGGGGTCATAGCCTGTGCCCCTGTCGCCCCATTCGCACAGTGCGGGCCAGTC
>Ga0209612_1001039_pt1 | contig 24129 bp, 19 predicted proteins | sample BioC12SIPDNA_FD_185746 | JGI IMG/M metagenome (GOLD analysis project Ga0209612, IMG submission 185746) | Anaerobic biogas reactor microbial communites from Washington, USA - Biogas_R1_B C12 SIP DNA (SPAdes) (version 2) | ecosystem: Engineered > Bioreactor > Anaerobic > Unclassified | place...
CCGGCCGAGAAAAAATCTCTAATTCTCCTCCAAAGATCTTAACCCGCTCTTGCATACCTACGATTCCATAACTCTCTCGCTTCTGCCTGATCTCTCCGAAATCGAATCCCTTACCTTCATCCTTTATCACCAGGGTCAGATGGGAACCGTTATCTTCAAACTTCACTAATGCTTTGTTGACTCCCGCGTGTTTGCGAACATTGGTAATGGCCTCCTGCACCATTCTGAGTAGGCCCACTTCCAGTGCCAAATCGTATTGCCGCTGTTGGCCAAAAGTCACATAATCTATAAAGAAGCTGTATTTAGCCTCATATTCATTGAAGTAATCCTTCAAAGTGGCGTGTAAACCCTGTTCATGCATCAGATAGGGCTTAAGATCATACATAATGCTGCGTACATCAGTAATGCTCTCGCTGCCGATCGCTTTAATATTCTGGATTTCGTGACGAATTTCGTGATCCTTTTCGGGGAGCATGTGCATGACCAAATCCAAACGGATTAGCATACTGGCCAGGCTCTGAGCGGGGCCATCATGCAGTTCCCGAGCTATTTTGCGTCGCTCAGCTTCCTGCATCTCCACGATCCACAATTCCAGTTGATTTTTGCGATTCACTTTTTCAATAGTGTCGCTTAGTTTGTCGGAAGATCCCTGCATGAGCTTTAAGGCCAACGAAGCATTGTGCAACAGACTATCCGCTTTTTTATTGATCCTGCGGTACTGGCGAATTTGATTCTCTAACTCCTGTCGGCGCAACTGTAGGTATTGTTCCTCCTGTTGTGCCTCCTGCAGCTTGATCTGCATAGCCTGGGCGTTTTCATAGGCTTTCTTAATATCTGTCTCAGTCATGGTATCAAAGCGCCGACTGACTTCCATCAAGCGTATGCGAGCCTGACGCTCCAGGATTTGGAGCTTGTCCACCGTTTCGATGACCTGTTGTATCTGCTTGTTGATCCCTTGGATCTCTGTCTCCAACCGCAGACAATGATTTTCGCAGTCCTGGTTTATCTCAAATATGTTTTCACGGCTTTTCTCCAGGGCTTCGATGACCTGTGCAAAGACTCGGTCTAATTGCTGCAGTTGTTTGGGTCCCTTTATGTCACTATTTATACTACTTTCGTCACGTTGCATGAAAATCCTTCCTTAATTCTCTATCTAATATCTATACTTTGGCACAAAGAAAGCCCGATATCAATCGGGCAAACGGCATCAAAAAGAATAATCGTGGTTGGATGCAAGCGGGGACGGTTCTTTCTGTCATTGGATGCAAGTGGGGACGGTTCTTTCTGTCATTTGCTAAAGATAATAGTTTGGTAGTATCAGCTAACCTGAAATGACAGAAAGAACCGTCCCCACTTGCATCCGTCCCCACTTGCATCCGCTTGTATTCTAGCTTAGTCCCAGTGACTGCAAGACCTCTTTCTGCAGGGATAGCAACTGCTCTTCCCTGCCGGCTTCCACATAGATCCTAAACAAGGGTTCCGTACCCGAAGGTCGGATCAAGACCCAGCTGCCATCCTCCAGTACCATTTTCAAGCCTTCCAGAGTGCTGGTAGATTCTACCCCAGTTTGGGCTATGGTCTTGGGTCTGTATTCATCCAGCCGGGCTAGTATTGCTGGCTTTTCAGCGGGATTGATCTGGATATCCAAGCGTCGACTGAACATGTTCCCATATTTTTCGACCAGTTCAGCTTCCAATTCGGCCAGCGTTTTACCGCTATGAGCAACCATTTCCGCCGCCAGCAAACAGGCCAGGATACCATCCTTTTCCGGTACATGCCCCAGAATACTTAAACCACCACTTTCTTCGCCACCTAACATACAGCCTTTCTCCCGCAGACACTGGCCGATGTATTTAAAACCAACTGGAGTTTCCAAGGCTGATAACCCGTTCTTACGGGCGATACGATCCAGCATATGGGTGGTAGCTATGGAGCGAGCCACCGGCCCGCGAAACTGGCGGGTATTGAGCAGATGTTCCAATAATAAAGCCATAAAACGGTTCGCATTGACAAAACTGCCCTGGTTGTCTATGATGCCGAAACGATCAGCATCACCATCCAGAGCCAGACCGATATCTGCCTGGTAAGAGGTCACCGCCCGTTTTAAGTCGCCCAGATTCAGGTCGGTTGGTTCCGGCAATGACCCGCCAAACAAGGTATCCCGGTGGTTGTTGATAGGGAAAACCTCACAGCCCAGTTGGGATAAAATTTTATCAAGATAACCGATACCAGCACCAAACATAGGATCTACCACTACGCGCAGCGGGCGGTTTTTGAAAGCATCGACCTGAGTGGTTTTCAGCAGTTGGGCCTGGTACTCACTATCCACATCTAATTCTGCAAACAAATTAAACTGGGTGGCTTCATCCAGAGCCAGTTCATAGACCTTGCCACAGTCAATAACACGCTGGATCTCTGCTTCGATGGCATCAGTAACATCAGGCAAAGCCGGCCCGGCGTATTCAGGTATAAACTTGATGCCGTTGTACTCCGGAGGGTTGTGGCTGGCAGTGATCATCACGGCTCCGCCCGCCTCTTTCACCTGAATGGCAAAGGCGGTCACCGGAGTCGGTACCGGGTGGGACATCAAATATACTTTGATCCCATTTCCTAACAATACTCGGGCACACTCCCGGGCAAAATCCGGGGACATAAAGCGATTATCATAACCGATAACGATACCTTTTTTAGCCAGATTGACGGAGTTTACGTACCCCGCGATACCCTGAGCTACTAATCGGCAATTGGCAAAAGTAAAATCTCGGGCTATTACGGCCCTCCACCCATCCGTGCCAAACTTAATGGTTGACATACTCATCCTCCTCCAGGAGTGTCCACGGCCAACTAATCAGATATATCAGTCATAGGGTCGAGTCGGTCGCGTTTATCATCCACATATAGGTTTCCTTCACTATCCAGACTAGCATAAGGGATTTCTTGGGGGCTGTTATAACCCATACTCTGCAGGCGGGCTATCAGCCAGGCTTCGTCCAGATGGTTCTGTTTTAAATTCTGATGGATTACCTGTCCATCCACTATGATTTCCGAGGGAACCCCCTCATATTTCGTATCTACTCCCAGATCAGCCGGTGTGACCGGCCGGTTCTGGGACTTCTTTAATACAGTTAGATAGCCATCGGTTTCCGCGATGGCAAATTCAACTTCCCTAATATCAAATGCATCTCGTTCCCGAAGCTGCATCATTAAGTTTTCCATGTTGTAGCCACTTTTAGCCATGTTATGTTCCAGTATCTTGCCATTATGAACCAGCACCACCGGTTCGCCTTCAATTAGTTTTCGCAGTGGTCGGCTTTTTTCCGTGATCACCCCCGTTCCTAAAGTAAGAATAGCAAAAGCTACTAACGCCAACATATAATACAAAGGACTGCGTCCCGCATCAATAGCAATGCTGGCAGCAATGTCCCCCATAGTGATACCGGTAATGTATTCATAAAAAGTCAGCTGACTTAACTGCTGTTTCCCCAGCAGCCTCGCTACCACAAAAAGAGTGACAAAGGCCAAAACAGTCCTAATAAGAACAGTTGCATACTCCATCATAATCCTCCCAGGCAGACATTAGTACCCTAATAGTCTCCCTGAGAGGCTGAAATATAATACGCCTGATCCGCGTGTAGGGGACGATGCCCACATCGTCCCGTTTTCCCGGGAATCCTCAATGTCATCATATGAACATGGTTTGGCTAGGCATTTGCACCATATCTGGTATACGCAAGTGCGGGGCGATGTGGGCATCGCCCCCTACAATTGTCATCCTGAGGGAGGAACGACCGAAGGATCTTGTTCCCCTCTTGCATCCATCACTGAGCCCCGATCCGCGCGTAAAGAAAATCCTTGATCACATTTACTATCCGCTGGGCGGCATAGCCATCACCATAGGGATTGAGGGCGCGGGCCATTTTGTCGTATTCTTCTTTATCAGTTAATAGCAGACGAGCTGCTTCATATATACTCTGCTGATTAGTGCCCACCAGTTTGACCGTTCCAGCCTGTAAAGCTTCCGGACGCTCGGTGGTATCTCGTAAAACCAGCACCGGTTTGCCCAACGACGGCGCTTCCTCCTGCATGCCTCCGGAATCAGTCATCACCATATAGCAGCGATTCATCAGGTTGGCAAAGGGTTCGTAATCCAGAGGGTCGATCAAATGGAACCTCTCTCTGCCCTTCAGCATTTCCTCCGCTATATCCCGTACCACTGGGTTGCGGTGAACTGGGAAAACCACTTCCACATCTGGAAACTCATTAACTATATCTATCAAAGCCTGATAAATATTACGCATACTGCTGCCCCAGTTTTCACGGCGATGGGTGGTAACCAGTATGATGCGCTGATCGAAGTTTATGCCCTGCAGCTCCGGGCCAAAAGTATACTCTGGTTGCACCGTCTCCAGCAGAGCATCGATCACCGTGTTGCCCGTGACCCAGATCTTGAAGGTCGCCGTAGACTCCGCCAGCAGATTATCGCGGGCGGTATCCGTGGGAGCAAAGTGTAGCTCGGTGATCCGTCCTGCCAGAGTGCGGTTGATCTCTTCCGGATAAGGAGAATATTTATTGCGGGTGCGCAGCCCAGCTTCCACATGACCAACTGGGATGCGCTTATAAAAGGCCGCCAGGGCAGCGGCAAAGGTAGTGGTGGTGTCACCGTGAACCAAAACCAGATGCGGTTTTTCCTTTTCCAGTATCTCTTTAAGACCGTTCAGAACTCCGGTAGTGATACTGAACAGATCTTGCTGTTCTTTCATTAGATCCAGGTCATAATCAGTCTTAATGTCAAATAGCTTCAATACTTGATCCAGCATTTCCCTATGCTGAGCTGTTACTGCCACCACTGTTTCAATATCCTGAACCTTTTTCAACTCCCTGATGACCGGTGCCATTTTTATCGCTTCCGGCCGAGTGCCGAATACTACCAGTACTTTGCCCAGATGCATGGTATCCTCCTTAAAAACCCTTCCTTAACTCCCAACTTCTTCTATCTTAGGATATGCAATACTGTTGTATTCCGCGCAAGTTAGGGGACGGTCCTTCAACTTGCGTTTTAAAGAAATTCTTCCACATATTAACCTGAGCTTCGTTGAAAGCGCAAGTTGAAGGACCGTCCCCTAACTTGCGCTTATTTGCTCAGCATTGACACCGGCAGAATATCAGTTATCTCAAACACCAAACAATTCTTCAGCGGAAAACTGCTGTAGCGGGTGTTGGCTAGGCGGGCTTTCATCCTTTCGTAGTAGGGGCCTTCCTGTTGGTCATCTACCAACTTCACATACACCCGGATCCCATCCTTGGTCTTTTCATTATCGGTTAAAAGAACCAGGAAAACGCCCTTGCCGGTCTCTTGCAGATTAGCGTAAGTCCGCTCCGCCCCAAAGCGCGCACAGATTATAGTCTTGTCGTCGATCATCTCCAAAACCGAGATGACCGCAATATTGCAGTTGTAATCCCGATCCACCGTACTCAAAGTGGTAGAGATATAATTAGCATTCAACAGCTCACGGGCCTTATTGACCAAGGCTGCCTCCATGGTTTATCCTCCTTTTGGCATTATAACCAATAGTCGTTTAGCCTCATAGTAAACTATTACCAACCGCAAGTCAAAGGAATGCAAGAGGGGACGGTTCTTTCTGTCATTTCAAAAAGGTATTAAGCGACAATGATTAGTTTACGCAAAATGACAGAAAGAACCGTCCCCTCTTGCATTCTACCAGGAGATATGCAAACGGATGGGAGTGGAGATAGTGGGGAGGGTCAGGGTAACGGTGCCCTGTTCCAGTTCGTAGAGGCGGTTGTTGATCATTACCACTCCAGCGGCGGGAACTTTGGTATTGTAGTGCCAAAAATGCAGAGTAGCAGTCAGCTGGCCTTCTTCCTGATAGGATGAAGGCACCGCCGTGATCAGATAGCGGTCGATCGGTTTTTTCTGGGCCACCGCAGTTACATCTTTCAAAGATGCCTCCAACGTGTAGTTGGTCTGTTTCAAATCAAAGTTACTCAGAGTAGAGGAACTGTAGACGACCACTTCCCATACTCCCGCTGCCGGTTTATCAAAGGTCAGGCTGGCTTGCTCACGCACCATGGTCTCGCCAACCCCGGCATAGCTGCTCACTTCCTGCCATCCCCAGGGAGAAATGACATGCATACGAGCTCTTCCCTTTTGGCCCACATCCAGTTTCAGTTCCAGCTGCCCCGTACCTTCCGGCACCTGCAGGAAATAGCGTTTAAACTGACCGGCCGGCAGGTTGGCAGTTTGGGTCAAAGTATCTTTAGGCTGACCAGCCAGATCGTGAGGAACCATAACAGTCTGCAGGATATTCAGATCGGTTCCTGGAGTGTCCATATCATCAGCCACTAAAAAATTACTATATAGTCCCGGCTCCTCCAGTCCCTGATATTCGATGTTAATGCGGCGCTCACTGTTCGCCGGTATCTGCAGCCAGTACTGGCTGGGCTGAATCCAGTCGGATAGCCCGCCCACGGCTAGCTGTCGGCCGGTGGTGCTGGTATTCTTGATCTGCACCGACATTTGGCTGGGTATCATACCCCGTGAGTACAGTCCTTGCCCATAACCAAACCCGGGGGTATACTGACTTACCTCATAAGCGGTAAAAGAGTCGTTCATATCTTTTAATTCCTGCCAGGCCTTCATCATATTTACCGTGCCAAATCCCTGTTCTGCCGGCTGTAAACTGTCCAGAGGCACAGCTCCGCTGATCAAAGCCTGGTAAACTGCCAGAGTGTCATTTTTGTACAGCTGGTGAGTGGCTACATCCAATAATAAGGCTACCGCACCGGCAACATGAGGTGCGGCCATACTAGTCCCTTCCTCCAGTCGATATATGGAATCCCCCCACAGAGGATAGGTAGAAATAGCATTACCGGGTGCTATCAAGGTTGGAGCCAGCAACCCATCGGCAGAAGGACCCACCGAACTAAAATACCACAGGGTGGGCTCTTCCACTATCCAGCCGTAATCCCGATACCACATCTGCGGAGTGGCATAGGCCCCCACACTGATCACATTGCCCAGAGCCGAGGAGCGGGTGACTGTATTGATTCCCGGCCCGTTATTGCCGGCGGCCATACAGATGATCATCTGATATTTCTTCCACATCAGCTCAGCGGTAGCGCTCAGCTGATCATGATCGCGATTGCTGAGCTGGTATTGTCCAAGACTGACTACCGCTACCCGGGCTCCCCGCTGTCCGGCTACTTCCAGGGCTTCCTGCAGCACAGAAATGCTGGCTTGCCCTAAACGATTCAATATTTTAATGCCCAGTAGCTGGGCACCCGGTGCTATGCCTTCCACTTCACCGTTGGCAGCTACCACGCCAGCCACTTCAGTGCCATGTCCCAAACCATCAAAACCCAGCTTCACGTAGAATGGATCATTGGATATCTCCGTGACAACTACATTCAGCCGTTTATCCCCCGCACCGATTATGCCCGTGCATTCTCCGCTGGTATAGCGTTTTAAGGGTTTCTCATCGGTTATATCGCCATCGCCATCGGTATCAATATATATGGTGTCGTAAATATACCAATACTGGCTGGCCGCTGCCACTACCAGGATCTGATCGGTTCGCAAGCCGTCACTAAAAGAAGCAGGCAGAACAGAGGCACTTAAAAACCCATAGCGGAAATCATCGGCAGCATTGGTTAGTCCCTCCACATTCACACTCTGACCAGCTACCGTAAATACGCCATCGACTGGCTTAGCCAGGCGAGAAAGGTCAACTTTTCCGTCATCTGTAAAATCCAGGAAATCTACCAGGGTAGGATAGTCGTCCACAGTGGTCTGCAGATCCGGATGCCCCGGATCAATGCCACTGTCGATCACCGCTACCAATTGTCCCCGTCCGGTAGCACCGCTCTCTGCTATGAAATCATGCACCCGCATAGCCTGGCGAGTATTATTCAAGCTGGTACCGGGATTATCCAGGGAGGTTCGCGCCATATCGTCATCGGTCTCATCAGCCAGTTGAACCAAGGTCGAGGCCGTTCTGACAGAACTGGCAGGCTGCGAAGGGGCTGGGATAAGCCGACTGGTGGTGATTTCCAGTTGAGCATCAGGCAGATCTCTCACCAAGCAGGCATAGGCTAGTTTCCCTTCTGGATCCAAGTCAAAATAGCCTGAGGAGGGGAGACTTAATTCGGTCAGGGGCTCGGGCGAGTCCTGTCCATAAACCACCAGATTTTGATCCATTTCAAAATTATGCCGCTGCCCATCAATTTCAATAACTGCCTGACGCAGGGACAGGTTGATATCCAATAGGTTCCCAATCATATGGTGTTTCTGGCCCTGCAGATCCAGAAACTGCTCTAGCATAACCGCCACTTGAGCCCTGGTAACCGGTTCCCCGGGCCGAAAAGTAGTATCTGGAAAGCCTTTGATAATACCATGTTGGTAAGCGTAGGTCACTGAGGCACGGGCCCAGTCCTGTATAGCGTCACTGTCGAAAAATAAGGCCTCCCCCTCATCGGTCAGCTCTTCTCCGTTGTGAAGAGCATTGACCAGTAGGGTCACCGCTTCTTGACGAGTTACAATGCGCTGGGGATGAAAGTTGCCCATACCATCACCGGCAGTAATATCTAATTCCCGGGCCAGATCAACAAATCCCCGCGACCAGCGCTGGCGAGTATCAGCAAAAAAGCCAGATCCCTTTTCCAACTGCCGGGCCTCCGGTTCCTTTTTCAGGGCCTTGACTATCAGAGTTACAAATTCTTCACGGGAAACATAAGCATCGGGGCGATAGGTACCGTCCGGGTATCCAGACAATAGCTCCCGACTTTGCAGATGATCGATTGGCGGGCGGGCCCAATGGGCACGGGTATCAGAAAAGCCCAGAGCAGCGCCCGGTGCCACTGCTACAAATAGGGCCATAATCAGTACTATAGTAATCTGTTTATAAAAGGTCATTATAATACCTGCCGAATAGAATATTAAGCGCAAGTAAGGGGACGGTCCTTCGACTTGCGCTTGATGATTAGTTTACGATTAGATGAATATTGTGCAAAAGCGCAAGTCGAAGGACCGTCCCCTTACTTGCGCGGATACTGTGGGATTGCTCCCCTTGCGTTTTAAGCCGATATCCCCCGCATTATCATGTCTGCAATAGAGGCAGCCAGTTCCGCTGCATCTATGCTCCAGTCGTCCAGAGTAATACGTCCCCACAGGGAAGCTATTATCCCTCCCAGCATTACGGTCAATAAATAGGGATCAAATTGGCGCAGTTCACCTTTATGTATGGATTGACGAATAACCTCGGTTAACTGGTTCTCTTTTTCCTTACGTATAGATAGGAACCAATCTTTCAGTTCACTATCCATGATTTCTGTATCCCAGAAAACAATGCGGGTTAAATCCCGATTAGCTTGACAAAAGCGCACGTGGCTCTCTATCAGTCGGTGCAACCGTTCTTCAAAAGAGATACCACTGGTCTCATCTGGGACAATACTATCGTAATATATCTGCACAGAATTTTCCATAACAGCCTGAAAAAGGTGTAATTTGCTGTCAAAATATTCATAGATGGTACCCTTGCCAATCCCGGCAGAAACGGCTACCTCTTCCATGCGGGTATTGTGATAGCCCTTTTCTGAGAATACCTGTACAGCCGCTTCAATAATGGCCGGCCTTTTTCCTCCCGGTTTTTGAACCTCATTCACTCCCCGTACCTCCTGAAGAATGATGAGTGCAAGAGGGGACGGTTCTTCCTTGCACGTCTAAGTAAACTATACTCTACAAAACATTCAAGCTGGACATGCAAGGAAGAACCTTCCCCTCTTGCACGTGCTTACACGTAAACTGTCATCCTGAGGGAGGAACGACCGAAGGATCTTTCCCTCTGATACCGGTCAAGATTCTTCGGCTACGCCTCAGAATGAGACGATGCTTTTAAGATTATTTCTCGGCGCAAGTAAGGGGACGGTCCTTCGACTTGCGCTTTCAAGATTATTCCTCTATTAGATGGAGTTTGTGCAAAAGCGCAAGTCGAAGGACCGTCCCCTTACTTGCATGCTTGCACCCCTGCCGCTTCCTCAGCTTACGATGCGCTCATATCTGGGCCTGCCGCAGCGCCGCCTTTTTTCTTGGAACGAGCGCCCATTTTCCGGCCCCAGTCGTCGAATATACTGTAAACTACCGGTACCAGTACCAGAGTGATCAGAGTAGAAAATATCAGTCCGCCGATCACCACCACGGCCAGCGGCTCCATAAGCTCACTGCCTTCCCCGGTGGCAACCGCCAGGGGCAGCATAGCCAGAATAGTAGCGGCAGCGGTCATAAGTATAGGCCGCAGCCGTACCCGGCCGGCTTCGACAATAGCTTCGTTACGTTCTACGCCCCGTTCCCGCAGTTGTTTCAAATAATCCACGTAAACGATGGCATTGGCGACCGCCACGCCCACCAGCATAATAATACCGATGAAAGCGGTAACGCTGAAACTGTTTCTGGTCGCCAGCAGTCCCAGCACCACCCCGATTATACAGGTAGGAATGGAGAACATGATAACAAAAGGATTAAAGAACGACTCGTATTGTATAGCCATGACCGCGTAAACCAGTATCAAGGCCAGCAGCAACGCAATACCCAGACTGGCGAAGCTTTCCATCATCTCTTCATTCTGGCCGCCGTAGGTAACCTCATAGCCGGCCGGAAGATTCATTTTCGCAACCCCCGCCTGAATATCAGTCATTACACTGCTCAGGTCGCGATTGAACAATTCGGAACTGACTTCGGCCTTGCGCTCCTGGTTTTCGCGGTGGATCTGCACCGGTCCCTGGGCCAGTTCGAAGGTGGCGATCTGGGAAAGCTTCACTACCGCCCCCTGCGCAGTCATAATGGTCATGTTGGTCAAATAGTCCACATCGTCGTATTCATCGGAGGTATAGGATACTCTTACGTCGATTTCCTGGCCCTCCACTTTGTAACGGGTAGCCACGGTTCCATCCATAGCGTTTTTGATCTCAGCGGCTACTTGCATGGGGGTCAGCCCATAGGCCGCCGCCCGCGCCCGGTCTATTCTGACCTGCATTTCCGGGTTGCCGTCGGTCAGGGAAGAGGTAACCTCCCGGGTTCCCGGGGTGGCGCGCATCATCGCGGCTATTTCCGTCGACAGCTCTTTCAGCATATCCAGATCGTCACCGCTGATCTGCACCACGACCGGGGCGCTGCCCATGCCGGCGGTAGCGTTCGCAGCGGAAACGGTTATCTTGGCCCCGGCCAGACCGGCAGACTGCTGGCGGATGTCCTCAGCCACGGTTTCCACGTCCCGCTGCCGCTCAGCTCTGGGAGTCAGCTTGACATACAGCGTGGACATGTGACTCTCGCCGCTGCTCATCATCATGTTGCCCCCGCTCCCCACGCTGGCAAAAACCGTTTCCACTTCGGGTATGTCCAGCAGGCGCGATTCCATCTCCCGGGTTATGGCGCTGGTAGCCTCCAGTTGGTTGCCCCGGTCGGTTTCAATAGTTACCGATATTTCCCCGGAATCCGAACTGGGCATGAATTCAGCGCCTATCAGCGGTATAGCTGCCAGTGAACCGACCATTAACAAGGTAACTATCACGATCACCCGGCGGCGGTGTCTGAGACACGCCTGTAAAAGCCGCTTGTAGTAATCACCCAGCGCGTCGAGCCAACCCCCAAATTTGTGGACCGCAGTCCTGATGCGTCCGCCCCCGGTACGGGCCGCTCCTTCCATAGAGGCGTCGGTCAATATGCGCGACGACAGCAGCGGAATTACCGTCAAGGACACCAACAGCGAACACAAAATAGCAAAAGAAATAGTCAGCGCCATAGGGGTGAACAGTATGGAAGCGATCCCTTCCGAGAAGAAGATAATGGGAGCAAATACCGCCACCAATGTCAAAGTCGAAGCAATGACCGCGCCGCTCACTTCCGAAGCCCCGGTTATCGCCGCCTCCATAGGCGGCAGTCCCTCGCTTCGGTGTCGGTATATGTTCTCGAACACTACGATGGAGTCGTCCACTATACGCCCCAACCCCAGGGCCAGACCGCCCAGGGTGATAAGATTGAGGGTGGTGTTGTTAAAATACATCAGAATAAAAGTGGCAATGATCGATAAAGGTATGGCCGTAAAAATAACCAGGGTGCTGCGCATATTGCGCAGGAACAGGAACAGCACCAGCATGGCCAGTATAGCGCCTTCAAATATCATACGGGTGGTATGGCTCATAGCGTCGTTGATAAAATCAGCCTGATCCAGAATGACTTCATAGTTCAGGTTCATCTCTTTCTGAATCTTGTCCATTTCCGCCCGCACCGCTTCGCTGACTTCGCCGGTATTAGCGTCGCTCTGCTTCATGACATGGACGCCCACCGCCGCTTCCTCATTCACGCGGGTCAATTGCGTCATATCCTTATAGCCGTCAGTAACCGTAGCTATATCACCCAGGCGCAGGTTCAGCCCGGTTGGGGTCAAAACAGCTACATTGCGAATATCCTCTATATTCTCAAACTGCTGCATGTTACGCACGTAGTATTCCCGGCTGCCCTGGGTCACCTTGCCCGAAGACATATTAAAGTTTTCCGCCTGCAGCACCTGGGCCACCTGGGTAAGAGTCAAGCCGTAGTTCTCCAGGGTGGACGGGTCGATTTCCACCTGGACTTCCCGTTCCTCACCCCCGGTGATCATGACCGAAGCCACCCCCGGAAGACGGGATAAACGGGGCTCGATAACGTCCTCGGCCATAACCTGGACCTGAGCCAGATTCTCCCCCCGAACCGCCATCTGGATGACCGGCATCATGTTGGGGTCCAGCTTGATTACCATAGGTTTATTGGCGCCATCGGGCAGGTAGCCCTCTATCATACCGATCTGATCCTTGATGTCGATGGCCGCGGTGTCCATATTGGTTCCCCATTTAAACTGGACCACGACAATGGATTGCCCCGACGCGGAAATCGACTGCATAGTATCGATATTGCTGAGGCTGGCTAATACGCTCTCCATCGGTTCGCTGATCTGGGATTCGATCTCCTCCGGACCTACGCCATTGTAAGTAGTAATTACCGCGGCTACCGGCAGTTCCATATCCGGCAGCAGGTCTACCGACAGCTTGCTTAAGGTGAATCCCCCTAAAATCATAAGCACCGACAGCAGAATGACCATACTGACGGGGCGGTTGACCGCAAATTTAATGATCTTCATTTATTTAGCCCCCCCGGTTATCACTCGTACCAGGGTACCATCTGCCACCAATGTACTCCCCTTGGTAATGACCTCTTCCCCGACAGATACTCCCTTGACTATCTCAACATAGCTAGTATTTTCAATGCCGATCTCTACTTCCCGTTCCCGAGCTCGTTTTTCCCCATCAACCACATAAACCACGGTACGGGAACCCTTGGGAACTACTGCATTGGTAGGTACGCATACCGCATTATCCTTGCTAATGGTGTTAACCGCGACTTCCGCAAACATACCAGATTTAATTTTGCCTTCTGGATTATCCAGGCTGATTTTCACCGCATAGTTGCGCTTAACTGGGTCCGGTACGGTAGCCACACTGGCTACTTGGCCTTTAAAGGCTTCTTCGCTGACCGCCCGCACATAAACGTCTACCGGGCTGCCTACCTCGATGAAGCTGATTTCCGATTCACTGACCATTACTTCTATTTCCAACTGGGAAGTTTCACTGATCACCGCTGCTGGTGAAGCAGGATTGGCCATATCACCCAAAGAAAGATTTATAGAACCCACTACTCCGCCTATGGGGGAAGTAACGGAACAGTGCTCTATCTGCAGGGAAGCCAGAGCCAGAGCCGCATTGGCCTGCTCCAGGCCTACCTGAGCCGCGTCATAACCGCTCTGGGCCTGTTCCAACTGCTGATCGGAAGCCGCTCCCGCTTCATGCAGCTTCTGGACCCGTTCTAAAGCCAGACCAGCATTTTCCAGTTGAATAGCCACCGCCTTGCGCCCCGCTTCCGCCTGGGCTACTGTGGCCTGAAAATCGCTGCCGTCCAGTGCTATCAGGGTCTGGCCCGCCGCCACCCGGTCGCCCGGCTGGACATAAATCGCCGTCACCCGGGCCGGAACCTTGGGGATAACGTAGACCTCGTTCTGCCCCCGCACCATTCCGGAATAACGGGCGCTTTTCGCGATACCGCGCTCCTGCACCTGGGCCGTGTTGACACTGATCTCGGTCTCTTTCATCACTTCCTGCTCCTTGTCGCACCCGCCGATAAGCAGCGCCGCAAGCAGCAATACCGTCAAACCTAAATATGTACTCCGTTTCCTGGTTTTCACCGATGTCCCTCCCAGTTAATCTATTATTTATTCTCCTGTTTCTTTTCTGACCGACGAGTCGGTCACAATGCACAATATGAGTATAGCTATATTACCAGCCAGCGGTCAATAGGGAATCTAGCAAAAAACCCCGCGTTTATTCGACATCAGCCGTTGTGATATTTTTTATTTTAGACACAGCAACCTTGATAGTGAGTGATAACGAACATAAGTGGTCCCCGAAGGGGGATTTACGATGATCATTATGATTACGCGGATTTTTAAAAAATAAAACGGGAACTGAAGTTCCCTCTACGGGGACGAATACCTTTCTCCACCGTAGAGGAAACTTTAGTTTCCGTTATCACTCGCGGCATCAAAAAAAGAAAAAATCATAATAATCTGCGTAAATCTGCGTCTAAACCCGCGTCCGAGAAAAAAAGAGCGTAGCCTCTGCTCCGCCCGCGCACTACCTTCTTTATGATTCCTGGTCGGCAGTAGTCCAATCTTCAGCGCTGTAAGGCGTCTGCCCGGTCAGATAGGCAAACTGGGCTTTCATCTGCGCCAGGTCCGCTTTCATGTTCTCCAACTTCAGCCGCGCCGTTTCCGCCGCTACTTCAGCATTAGTCAAAGACTCGCCGCCCGGCAGGGAGTATCTCGCCATGGCCCCCACCTCATATTTCAGCCGGGCTATCTCCAAATCCTTCTGAGCTGCGGCCAGAGCCACTTCGGCCGCCTGGATCTGGCCTTCGACAGCGTCTATCCCATAATATAACTGCTCAATCATGGCTTTGGCATCTCTTTTAGCCTGTTCATAGCTTACCTCCGCCATATGCAGGTCCACTTTTTTCAAGTCAGACGAAGTATTAGGCAGGAACCAGTTCTCTTTGCTTTTTTCGATATCCAGCAGAGCTTTTTTCGTCCATACCAGTACCGACTCAGAAGTGCCCCGGTTTAATTCCACGTTAAGTTCATGGCGGGTATAGGTATCCAGGATGGCCCGGCTGGACAATACCGGATTCCAGGACGCGTTTTGGCCCAGCAGATACCGCAGCGCAGCCATAGAGCTTTCATAGCCCGCCTGGGCGGCCTTAAATCCTTCCTGAGCTTGCTTTATACTGCTCTCCAGCTTTTGATAATCGAATGCGGACATTAATCCCAGTCCCATGCTCACTCCCGCAATGCGCTTTTGCTGCTCCAGGTTATCCAGGGTTAGCTGGGTACTCTCCATGGTATTAAAATCCTTTAGAGCCTTGGTATATGTAGTGATAACTTGCTGGGTTATCCGGTCCTTTTCCGACGATTGCGCTTTCTTGGCTGTGCTTAGGCCGATCTCGGTTTGCTGGTAAATATTAAAAACTTGATTAACAGCCGGATCTATTAAGCCGCCGGCCGGTATCCAGTCCAGGGTATCCCGGGCGTCATCCCGGTTTATCTGGGCCTTTTCTAATTCCAGATCGGCTTTGCGTATGTCCGGGTTACTGGTATAGGCCATTTGCAGGGCATCCTCAAGAGTGACCGTATGTACAGCCTCTTCCCCGGCATACGCAAAGGAAGGGAACAGAAGCAACATACATAAAGAAACAACCATACTGAGACGAAAATACTTTTTCACGATTTCATTACCTCCAGGTTTCTGACTGACGGGTCGGATACCTAAATTATAGGGTGTACCAAGAATCGTTGTCAATTTTTTTATTTATAGAATCGCGTCTGAAGCTGTCCCAAAACGCAATTATTATTTTTGTATTTTAATTTTTAGACGCAGATTGACGCGGATTATTATTACCTTTTTTTAGATGCTGATGACCCAATATAGCTAAGCTGGTCATTGCGAACCCCGGCAGGGGGTGTGGCAATCCCCTTGGAGCTGCTGAAGTATCTACTACACCGCTATTAAGGCCGCTGCGTCTGAAAGAGCCGGAGACTGAAGTCTCCTCTACGGAATGCGCGGCGTGGCGGCTGGCCTATAAAAAGAAAAAGGATCATAATGATCTGCAACCTTAATAGCGACTGTAAGGAGCATGAGTGGTACCCAAAGGGTGCGTTAATCTGCGTCTTTTAAACTTTAAAAGCCGGGCCCCGAAGGACCCGGCTCTAGCTTTAAGCTATTATTGTGCTATTTGCACTACAACGGTTTGAGTTACAGCATCCCAACCAACTACTGCGCCAAATGCTTCTGCTACATAGCGAGCCGGCAGCATGGTGCGGTCACTGGCGATTTCAGGAGCTACATCAGCAGTTTTGGTTTCACCGTTTACGGTGTAGCTGGTGCTGCCGATGGTGAATACTACCGTGGCATCGCCTTTGGTCAGGGTCACGGTGCGGGCTGCATCGTCCCATACTACTTCAGCGCCCAGGACTTCGCCCAGATAACGCATCGGTACATAAGTGCGGTCGCCCTTGATGTAAGGAGCAACATCCATAACTTTGGCTACGCCGCCTGCATAGTAGACGTTGGAGCCAATCTTGAATTCAGCTACTCCGGCACCTTCCGCAGGAGTTACACAATTAGCAATGGTTACTTCGCCAACTGATTTTTCACTATATTCAGCAGGATCGCTTGATTTGGGGTCTTTATAGAGACTATCTAATGCGGTGCTTCCTTCGGAATCAGTTGCATCGCCTTCAGCTTCGACGAACTTAGCTACCACCGGACCGGTGGGAGCATATCTGTAACCGGTTACGTAGACATCGGAAATGGTGATAGTGCTAGCGTCGTTGCTCTCTTTGTCGATGGTGATGACTAACTGCTCGTCGGAGTTGATATCCACATCGTCGATCTCCAGGTCGCCTTCGGTTACTTTCACGGTAGGCTCTTTGTAGAACTCGTAGCCGCCGGCCAGTTCAATAACGATATCACCTTCCTGAATCGCTTCGGCAACATTTTCTTTGATAACGATGTCGCCCGCCATCACATTCTGCTCACCAATGATGATGTTCGGAACTTTGCTGGCGCTTATTTCTACAGCCTTGACGGCCTCAGCCACCTTAACGGTGCCCTCAGCTCCGCCGGTGCCTTTTATTTCAATTTCGACGTCGCCGGAGAAGTTGGGCTCTACATAGACTTCGCCTTCTTCAACCAAAATCTTGGCAGCAGTGTCTGTAGAACCGTCGGTAATATTTATTTTGACCTTACTTTCGGAATATAGCACGATATCCGATTTATCTACAGTAAAGTCTCCCTCTTCAATAGTCAGCTCAGGCACTTTAGTCCAATTTACCCCGGAGGGCAGTTCCAGAACTATGGTTCTGCCTTTTATCAGGCTCTGTCCCAGGCTTTCTTCGATATAGAAGCTGCCCAGTTCCTGATCGTCCTGGCCGGCGATGAGCTGAGTGGTTTCATTAGCTTTGACTTCGGTGTCATAGTCGCCGTATTTGGCTATGATGACATCCTGATCGGTAACACCGTCAATATCATCGCTGGAAATCTCAGCTTTGATGTCGCCCTTTTTGGCATCGTCTTCATCGATATCGATTTCCAGGAACATTCCCTGTCCGCCGATATCTATTCTCCCGGCTTTCTCCGCTTTCAGAGCTTTGTTGATTTTGACATATAAAATGTCTCTATCCTTGTTTCTGCTTAATGTAACATAAGGATCGCTGCCTGAATTAAGAACCCCAAATTCAGCAAAAGACCATCCGCCGCCGACAATTACATTGGCTGGATCTACCCATTCAACGCCATTCGGCAATTCTATTTCAATAACAGCCGGGAAATTTATATCGCTGTCACTGAAAACACCCGGGCTCAATTCAGCAATGCTGATAGTATCAATAGTGCCTATTCCGTCGCCCCGGCTTTTTACTGAAGATACCATAGCCTGAGTTGCGCCTTTGGATACTATGTTAGCTACAGTAACAGTGCCACCGGGCAGAACGCTGCCGCCCTGAGGCAGGAAAATTACATCCAGATTACCGGAACCGCTTTGCACTTTTACCTTCGTAAAAGTAAGTACGATTTTTATTTCTTCATTAAGGTCGGTAAATTTAGTACCATCAATAAGTAAATCAACCGTAGTCTCATTTTTATAGATTGCTCGGGCTGCATTGCTTGGATAGGCGCCATATACATCGCCGCTTACGCTTTCTACCTCCACAGAATCATCCAGTATTTTTACCCCAGAAGGCATTTTTAAGGTTACCCAGTTAGGACTACTATTTAAATATCTGGCTTGATCGATCTCAATCAAAACATTTCCTAAGGTTTTGTTAAATTGATTTTCAGTTTGAACCGTGGGTACGCCATAGGCACTATAGTCGACTACAGCGGCACTGGCTGTGCCTAGACCCGCGAACATGGTCATCAGCATGGCAAGAACGAGTATCAGTGATAATTTTCTACTTCTTGCTTTTAGCAATGTTCTTTCCTCCTTTAATAAATGGTTATAAATTCGTTGAGGTAATCGACCATACGGTCAATCTATTGGTTTATCTATTCACCCCTTTCGTTAAATAACAAAGAGTTAAAATTCAGGTGATCAGTGGAGCTCTTATGTATAGCCATCCTTACTCCACTAACAATCATGGCTGTTATTTAAGACGTAATGCCACTATGTTTTGTTCCGGTTTTGCGAAAGGAAAGTTAGTCAAAGAAGTGAATGACATACATATAACGATAATTAGGAAGTGCAGCGGCAATGGTATCCTCTTTTATCTGTGCAGCATAGAAGTGCGGCGGTAAATGGTTTTCCCAGCGGTGCGGATATGTTCCAGCAGGTCTGAGCTTTTTACATTATCAAATAACAGTAAATCAAAATAATAGGGTGAGCCCAGCTCATCTAAGTCGGCAGCTATTTTAAGTAAATCATTGATATCCAGTTTATCGCCCTTTAAAGCCAAATCGATGTCAGAGCCTGCCTGATAGTTCCCTATAGCTCTTGATCCATATAGAATAACTTCCTCTAATTTGGGCATCCCGGCAAACACTTCGGCCATTCTTGGCAATGTATCTTCGGTCAATCCGTAGGTCATTTTTCAACCTCTTGCTGATAAAGTTCCTGCATTTTCATGCTTAACTTCTCAAAAGCTTCATAATAATGATCACTTATTAACCGGATCATTTCCTCAGCGATGCTTTCGTCATAAACATGGCTGGTTAGGTTGCGGCTCTGAATCATCTTCATCCACAGTTCCCCGTCTTCTACCAGCCCTAGTTGAAAAGCTTGGCGGCTGGCATCTCTGGATCCGTATATTTCTGCAGCTCCACGGCTTTTCAAAAAATCGCTTAGCATCTTCCAGGCTAGCTCATGAGTGTACTCAAAAGCCTGAATCATACCTTGCTTTTCAAGGTTGGATAATTCTCTCTGCCGCTTCAGCTCCACAGCCTCTTTTAGCTGCTGCAGGGCCTTCTGATAATTTCCCCACCGGCGTATCCAGCGGATATTTTGATTATCCATCGGCCTCCCCTTTCCTCAGTGAAGTTCCGGTTTGAGCTTAGAGATTGCCACACCTTCGGCTCGCAACATAAATAGCGACCCGTGGAAGCATCAGTGGTACTGTAAAGTGCAATGCCCCCCTCAGAAGCTATCATTATCCCCTGCGCTAACACATACCAGAAATTATTCGAGCAAAAGTCCTGAAATCATCCAAATGATTTTTAATAACATCAAACACAATAACCCGGTCTAATTTAATATAATCATGAACAAGAATATTTCTAAATGAAGCCATATCGCTTAACCGTTCCATTAGATCGAAAGGAATAACTCCATTTTCATGCAGCACGTTGAAAATATCCCGATTACTCTCCGGTTTCCGATAACGCATATCAGAAATAATGTGATTGGAAATATCGATTACACATTCCACAGCCAGCTGCAGGAATCTTTCGCTGGCTCCATAAATATAGGGATCTTGTACAAACCGAGCTTGGCCATGGGTCTTCGCCGATTCTAAGAAATCCACATATCCTTTTAATTTATCTAGCCTGGTAACTAACAGGTCTTTATTTACCATTATTACTCTACCTTCTTTGCAAAATAATCATCGTTGCGGATGCGGCTAATTACTGCTTCATTATAAATGCGGCTGTAATATTGAAAATCAAAATACTCCCTTATAGCCAAAGACTCAAAGGAGCTTCTTATTTTACTATCCTTTAAGATTAGACTGTCGCCAATTATTTCATATTTTAGTAAAGGCGGAGCACTGTTAAGGGATACCAGATCAATTGGTCGTGAGAAAACACTTAACCCCTTATCTATGATCTGCCCCCGAATTATTAACTCCTCATACTTCGTATATTGATACTGGAATAGGAGGGCTATATCGATATCGCTCTGGCTATTCTCAGTTCCCCTGGCATAGGAGCCAAACAAATAAGCCAACTCGATAGGATACTCCCGATCTACCCCATTAATAAACTCTTTTAATTTGTTTTCCAACTGCGAATTTTTCATACTCACCCTGCCAAGCTAACCATATTTTACCTATATAGTACCATACTCATCGATTAAGTCGAAAGCTCAGGACACATAGATACTAAAAAGCACCTGCTATTTCAGATGCTACTATAGCTAAATATCATTTGTTTTCAATCACCTTTGCAGACAGCCTGCGCTGTCCTCTTTCCCGATAAACCTCCAGCTCTGGCAACACCAGTTCAATAACTTAATATCTTAGTGCCTGGTAACGAGGTCTGCTGTCAGACACCTAAGTCTATAAAAGAGCCTCATCCATGATGGACAAAAAAGCAGCTATATCTTTCCTTAAGAGCTTTGATGTTTTGGACAGTTTTTTTAGAAGCACTATCTCTTTTTTCGAGTCAATATTAATACCATAAACATTTCTAAACACATGCCTGAAGCCTTTGAATTCGTTTAGCAAATTCAGTAGCTCTACCGAAAACAACCTCGGCCTCAAGCCATTTAGTTCCAGGCTCATATTAAAAATCAATTGGTAATGCCAATCATCACCCTTCGGCATACCTTCTCCAGTTGCTCTGCATACATGGGATGCGATTTTTTCTACCGCACTATAATAGTCATGCAGATAGGAGCCGATAGCTCTACGAGCAAGATCACTGGCTATATCCAATCCAGAAATGCTGTTGCTTACTGGCTCTGGGAATAATCCTTCTTTTTCCAAAGTCTTTTCAATTAGATCAATATTGAGTAATTCATATTCTATCCTGGCCTTTAAGGCTATATATTCACTTTTGTTCATCAAAGCTGCACCCCTTTCTTCTCTATATTTAATCGCAAACCTTCTATAACATCCGTGCTGCAAGCTATGCTTACATCAATATCTCCTGCAATCATTTGCGCTTCATGGAGTGCAGCAAAATAGCCCTCGCTCAGCTCCTCAACATAGAGATCGATATCAGAATAATCATCAAACTTGCCATCTACCAGAGAACCGAATAACATTACCCTTGATACGCAGTATTTCTCTTTTAACATGGCTGCAATATCATTGGCTGCTTTTAATGCTTTTTGCTTTCTCAGCTCAATATTTTGCTTTTTTTCTTGCTCCATCAGCCGGTGGTTTTTTCGAATTTCCTCAATCATTAAGCGGTTCCCCCCTTTTGGCTTCTGCAGTTAGGTTAACCCGATGTAATTAGAATGAATTTTATTAAATCATACCATATTTTTACAATACCATGAAGTCCACAAGCGATTCTACATCAAAGGAACGGGTTAGCCTACATGCTCTTCTCTCAATCAAACCGGCCATTACCACGGCAACATTTCTTGAACTTTTTCCCGCTACCACACGGGCATGATTCATTCATGCCAACTTTGGGATGTGATCTAATATACGCCTTTGTGACGCTCTTCAGTCGCGTGTTCAATTGGTTTTTCACTAATTGCCCCTCAGATTAGTAATTCAATTCAAACCCGTTTTCCTTCCCTATAAGACAACTATTCGACTGGAACACAAACCGGCTCTATCACTGAAAGTAGATTGAGCCGGCACCCAAATTGCCTATTTAGATCTGAGACATGAGAAATGGCATCTTACTATGAAGCGGTTACGGATCGGTTGTCGGTCTTCTTCGTTTCAGTAATATCTCAACTTCGTTTATGCAACCCTGCTACATATAGACACGCCCAACCCCCTTATGTTGGCGGATACTTTTATGAATGTTATCGACAAAAGAAAACATCTATTGACTTGTTCTGATAATAAGAGGTATGTGCCTCCGCAAGCGTGTCCATCCAGTCCGGTATTGCCAGAATATTCAAAGTATTTGATAAGTTGCTGCCTGGCACCGACCTTAGTCAAGAAGGCCTAATTCAAATAAATGTTGATATTCATTCCGGATAGTATCTATATTAAAATGCGGCTTTATTTCGCGTACATTGGCAGAAATCGTCTCTAATGTACATTCCCAACCGTTCGCAATATATGTTCCATATAAGTAAATTATTGTTGTCGTAAGTTCCAACTCCTTAGCCAATTTATCACCAAAAAGTTCGATGACTTTTTGAACGCTATTTTCATACTTAGAGATAAATTCCTTTTCTTTATCCAAAATCATTTCTATTTTTGATGAAGGTAACAAATGGTACCCACTATGGCCAGTGGGATAAATTTCTCTCTCAATACTAATGATGTCCTGATGGTTTGCATAATCTATATCTTCCATAACCTCAGAAGCGTAAGGACCATAGGTATATATCCCAAAGTCATAACCCAAAGGAACCTTATATACCTTTTGCAACAAAAACATATATTTCATCATCGCGGTTTTCCCAAGTCCGGGTCTTAGCTTTACAATGGAAGAAATGACCCCCATACGTTTGCTTAAATCAACCATTATAATCTCTCACTTTCTTTCGGCCATCTTCGGCTGCTCCACATAAAACCGTTGAAGTCTTGGTTTTTCAATCATGGCCTTTACGATACTTGACTTTTCACTTAAAGGCTGAGTTTGGCCATCATTCACACTTATAAAAATATCTTTATCTAATTTATACCACGACGTAGAAGCTTTATCATCTAAATAATAATTTTCACCCTGGTAATTCTCCTTCAGTTCCTGCATTCTAATAAGTTCTGCTCAACTAATATTGAACAAACGTTCGTTCTGTACCAAACTGTAGCACAGGTTATATTTGCCAGCAATAGAAAATGCGAACAAACTTTTTTTGTTTCATCTTTCCAACCGCATTCATCGTATTGACAGATATTTTAATTCCCCTCATCCTTCCCAAAGCAGCACAGGAGCATGGACAAAAAATGTACGTCCCCGATTGTCATTCAATTGCAACAGGATTATAGTTTTGTTTGAAGAATTTTACATTATATCTTAATTATTTCATCTATGTTAATTGGAATGGGGGGAAATTAATATGGTTATTAAATTGAGCGGTAAATGGACAGAGGGATATGCAATAGATAAACATACTCTTCACAGTATATATATAGGAGAAAATGAATACGGTCACCCAATGTTTGATACAAAGAGAAGTGAGATAGGGGAATTAATTTACCAATTAAAGTACCAGGAACAGGAAAAAATCATTAGTGATATTATGGTGTTAGTCAAGCCTGTGTTGGATAACTGGCAGATTGGAGCGAAGGTTGATATAATTATACCAATACCACCATCCGATATTAGCCGGACGTTTCAGCCCGTATTTTTAATTGCTGAAGCAATATCAGATCATCTCAATATTCGAATGAGTACTCAAGTTCTAACAAAATCGAAACATGAACAGCTAAAAAATGTCAGTGCTGATAAAAAAACTGGTCTGATTAAAGGATCTATCATCAAAGATAGAAATTTTAGAAAGAAGGTTAACATACTATTAGTAGATGATTTATTCGATTCCGGCGCAACATTAAATGAAGCTGTAGATGTGTTAAAAAGCGATATCAACGTAGCTGATGTTTATGTTTTGACGATGACAAAAAC
>Ga0209612_1001049_pt1 | contig 23949 bp, 13 predicted proteins | sample BioC12SIPDNA_FD_185746 | JGI IMG/M metagenome (GOLD analysis project Ga0209612, IMG submission 185746) | Anaerobic biogas reactor microbial communites from Washington, USA - Biogas_R1_B C12 SIP DNA (SPAdes) (version 2) | ecosystem: Engineered > Bioreactor > Anaerobic > Unclassified | place...
GACCGGATCGATGGTGCCTTCGCCGCGTTCCTCGATGAGGGCCGCGAGCTCGTTGAAGAACCTGGAGGCGTGCTGCTGCATGCGGATGGCCTGATCCCACTTGCGCTGTGAGGCGAGCTCGTACATCTTGAGCGTCCATTTCGGGTTGGTCGCCACGAGCGAACTGCACGAGCCGCGGGCCCCGAGCTGCATGGCCGAAACGAGCAGGTTCTCGGCCACGAAGTAGGAGAGATCGGGCGTGGCCATCATGGCGTCCTGCAGTTGGCCGAAGTGGGTTCCGGCGAAGGTGAACTTGACGCCGATCAGGCTCGGGCAGACCTCCATCACTTTTCGGTAGTCGCCGCCGAGGAGGAATCGCTTGGCCCGCGGAATGTTGTAGTGGACGATGGGCAGGTCCGGACAGGCGGCGTTGATATCCTTGAAGAAGCCAAGCATCTGGCGGTCGTCGAGCTCCATCCAGTAGGGGATGTTGACCTGGGCGGCTCCGACGGCCTTCTTGCCGGCGGCGTATTCCATCAGCTCGATCGTCTTGAAGGTCACATCGGCGCAGCAGCCGATCTGAAGGGGCATTCTGGCCTTGCCGCAGAGGTCCGAGACGATATCGACCATCCGCTTGAATTCGTCGAAGCGGATGGCGTAGAACTCGCCGGTGCTGCCCGTGGTGTAGACGCCGGCGACCTTGGCGGCGATGCACCGCTGGACGTTCCTGGCGTAGGTTTCCTCGTCGAACCGGAACTGCTCGTCCCAGCACATGGTTACGCCCGCCCAGATTCCGTGCAGCTTTTTGGCTGTCAACCGCGCCATGCTTTACTCCTTGCTCAAAAATGTCGCCTCGTCGCAAACTGTCATGACAGCTTAGCGAGGGGCGGTCGGGTTGTCAAACGTTGTCCGTGGGATTTGCACAATTGCTCAGGATTGCTCGAACTGGAACGCGAAGAGGCGGAATCCGCGGCCGGAGAACCGCAGCCGCACCGGTCGGCCGGCGAGTTGGCCGACGTTCTTGCCGGAGGACCAGGCCGCCTCGGCGGCGATCTGGTTGCGGTCGATCTCGACGGCGTCCTTGAGGGAGAAACCTTCGATCGGCCGGTCGGCTTCGTCCAGGATTTCGACCTTGAGGAAGCCGGTCGCGCCGGCATCGACGTTCAGCACCAGTTTCGAGCCGTCGAAGCGGAGCAGCGGCGTGACCAGCGCGCCGCCGTGATAGTCGGCGTCGGCGGAGACGAAGCCGTCGAGGCGCTGCCTGACCGCGCGGACGCCGCCCTGACCGACCGTTTCCGGGGTGTAGTCGCCGTGGGTGTGGCTGGTGCCGCTGTAGTATTGCAGGATTTCGTCGCCGCGGCGGATCATGCCGAGGATGGGCCAGGCGCATCCGGCGTCCCAACCGCCCAGCGGGCCCAGGCCGATGTAGGCCTTTCGCTGCGGCCGGGTCCAGGTCGCGCCGTCGCGGCTGACGACCAGGTGAATGTCGTTGGGGCCGTCGTTGCGGAAGACCCCCGGCTGAGTCTCCGAATAGTGGCGGTAGAGCGCGCAGAGGCCGAGGTAGACGTCCTGGGCCCACGGGTATTTGACGATGGGGCAGGTCTGGACGTCGGTGTCCGGCGGGTCCATTTCGTCGGTGGCCAGGGCGATATCGTACTCGCCGTGAGTGGCGCAGAGGTAGAGGCCATGCTCGTTGGGTTTGACGTCGGCCGGCGGTTTGCGGAAGGGCCATGGGGTTTGCGTGGGATCATCGAGCTCGATGCGTCCCACCGTCCGGCCCCGCTCGTGCGTGCGGAGGTAGGCGACATAGCGTCCGATGCGGTCGTCCCACAGCAGGTTGTTCTGGGAATCGTGGAACATGGGCGAGGCGGGCTGGTCCACTCGTTTCCAGCGGATTCCATCCGGGCTGGTGCATAGGTAGACGGCTCCGCCCGAGAGGTCCCAGTGGGCGCCCTGCGACTCGGGCCACAACGAATTGGCGAAGATCGCGACGACCGCCTTATAGCGCTCGTCCGGTTTGCCGTTGGGGTCGCGCATGACACAGCCGTCGCCTCCGGGCATCACGATGTTATTCTCTCTGTGGCCCCTCCAGTCGAAGAGGTTGACGTTGACCCGTTTCCATTCGATCCCGTCGGTGCTCTCGGCGTAGGCGAGGGCCCGCGGGACTTCCTGATAGCGATCAAGCCCGACGAAGGCGTCGTACCACATCCGGTAGACCCCGCCGTCCTCGATCACCGTGGTGTAATCGCCGGTCCGCATGACCTCCCAGGGTTTTTCCGGCCGAAGGGCTATGGTCTCGGCCTTCACCGGCGGATTGACCCGGAGCGTGATGCCGTGCTCCCGTTCGATGAACCGTCGATCGATGAAGAGCTGCTTGCGGTTGCCGACCTCGATTGCGGTTTGGCCGCCCATGGTGTTCCCTTCCTGCCTCAGCCGTTCCAGATTCCTTCGATTTCCTGACACGCTTGCCGGAGTTTGGCCAGCACTTCGTCTCGCCGCGCCGGGTCGAACCGCACCAGCGGGGCGGACAGGCCCATCGCGGCGATGACCAGGCCGTGGGCGTCGCGTATCGGCGCAGCCATCGAGCCGATTCCCAGTTGCGGCTGGAGGTTGACCGCGTAGCCCTGGGTTCGGACCTGCTCCAGTTCCTGTTCGAGGTGTTCGACATCCACCCACTCGCTGAGGTCCGCGTCGCCGAGGCGTTTGAGGGCTTCGATGAGCTCCTGGCGAACGTCCGGCGGTGAGAATGCCAGGAATACCTTTCCCGTGGCCATCTTGTGCAGGGCGGTGTAGACGCCTTCGCCGAAGTCGACCTTCAGCGGCTGATCGGACTGGATTTCGACCAGGGCGACGGTGTAGGTGCCGCGTAGTTCAGCCAGGAGCACGTACTCGCCGATGTCGCGGGAAAGCCTGGCGGCGGCGTCGCGGGCGGTGGCCCCGCGCCGGCGGTAGTCGATCCACTTGCGGGAGAGCTGGTGAAGTCGCGGGCCCAGCAGGTACGGCCGGCCCTTGCCGGCGTGGACGACCATGCCTCGCGCCTCGAGCGTCCGCATCAGGTTCCTGCCCGTCGAGAGGTTCAGCCCCAGGCTCTGGCAGACCCGCCCCAGTTTCAGGCCCTCGGGATAGCTGGCGAGCAGCTCCATGATTTCCAGAGCCCGCTCGACGGACTGAATCTGCTTTGGGCCTTCCGCCACCGCCATTTCCCTTGACTCCCAGAACCGCGTTTGATACGTTATCTATACTTATGTAGCATATATTGCCACATAAGACAAGATAAATTCCAAAAAACCTCTTGGAGACGCCGAAATGGACGCTGAACTGACGATGAAGGTCAAGGATGCCGCTCGGGGCGCGGGGGCGGATCTGGTGGGGATCGCCAGCCTCGATCGCTTTGAGGGGGCTCCGAAACAGTGGGATCCGCGGTACATCTTTCCTGACGCTAAGGCGTTGATAACACTGGCTTTCCGGATTCCGCGGGGCGTCTATCGCGGGGCGGAGGAGGGCACCCATTTCTGGCAGTACCCAGCCCTGGGGTACGCCAACATCAATGAGGTCGCGGCCCCGATGGCGCTTCGGGGGCTGATGATCTATCTGGAGGACTTGGGTTACGAGGCGGCGGGGATTCGCAACTGCGGCGATACCGGGCCGTGGTCGTGCATTTCGTTCCAGGGCGATGGTCTGGCCGGCGACAAGAAGATCGGCGACGGCGGCTGGTTTGGCCGCGTCTCGCACACCCGGCCGGTCAAGCCCGACCTGCCCGCGCCGGACGTTCAGTTCCACTTTCGGATCGCTGCGTACCTGAGCGGGCTGGGCGAGATCGGGTTCAGCAAGATCTTCCTGACGCCGCAGTTCGGGCCCCGTCAGCGGTTCGCGTTCTGCCTGACCGACGCCCCGCTGGTGGCCGATCCGATCTATGACGGTCCGCCGATCTGCGACCGCTGCATGGCGTGCGTGAAGGAATGTCCCGGCGCGCTCAGCGCGACCGAGACGGTCAAGGTGACGGTGGCTGGGCGCGAGTTGGAGTGGTCGCGTCTGGATGAGGGGCAGTGCTGGATGGCCTACGCCAGCGGGTTGAGCGAGGTCAATCCGTTCCTGCCGCCGGACGCCCTGAAGGATATTCCGGACGGCGAGAAGATCATGAAGGGCGAGAAGAAAGTGACCATTGCCGAGGCGTTCGAGGTGCTCAAGCGGGTCCGCGAGCACTACCCGATGGTGCCGCCGAACTCGTACTACCCAGCGATGTGCAACGGGCGAGGGTGTATGCGGGCGTGCATGGTGCACCTGGAGCAGAAAGGGCGGCTGGAGAACAAGTTCCACGAGAAGTTCCGTAAGAAGACGCCGTGGTGGCATGGGAAGTGAAGAGGAATTGAGAATTCAGTGGTCAGAATTCAGAGTGAGAAGCCAGAAGCGGCTGCCGTGGGACGGTGAGAAGGGTTCGACACGCCGCGTTCGATGGATTCCCGGCGGCGGTGCGAGCGTCTGAAGATGAGTTGATTATAGGACGTGCGGGTGGCAAGGGGTGTGCTGGCAGGGGCACTCATCTATCTATCTTATGTGAGCGGTGGAACGGGCCGATGAATTCTAGGACAACGGTGTATCGTTTTGCGCCGACATGAACCGGTGGCGTGGCCTGGGATGGAGGGTCGGAAGGAAGCCTGAGCGAGAAAGTAGGCTGACGACCAATGCAGACGCGAATGCCCGGAATGGCTGGTATGAACTGGGGTGGCTGGAGAAGGGGGGCGTTGCGTTCGCATTTTCCGGTGGTGTTGGCAGTGGTGCTGTTCTGGACGGGTCAGGCGGCGGCGCTTGACCGGCTGATCATCACCGAGACCGATGGTTCCACGAGCGTCTCGGAGGCCGGTCCCACATCCGACTCATTCGAGGTGGTTCTTGAAACGGGTCCGAGTTCGAATGTGACGGTGCGGATTTACCCCGAGAGCGATCAGATCGATATCGGCGAGGGGCCGGGCGTCATGAAGACCCTGACCTTCACCACGGGCAACTACAACGTGGCCCAGACGGTGACGGTGACCGCGGTCGATGACGACGTGGCGGAGGGGGAGCACAGCGTTCTGATCAACCTGATCGCGACCAGCGGCGACAACGGGTACAACGGCTACTCAGCCGTGGTGACGGCGCACATCACGGACGACGACACGGCCGGCGTGACGATTACCGAGAGCGCGGGCTCGACGGGAGTGAACGAGCAGGGGCCGACCTCGGACACGTATACGGTGGTGCTGACCTCCGAACCGACGGCCGACGTGACGGTGACGATCGATCCGGACGGCGAGGTCAACCTGGGCAGCGGCGCGGGCGTGGCGGTGACCCGGACCTTCACGACGGCCAACTGGGGCACGGCTCAGACGGTGACGGTGACCGCGGTGAACGATCCGTGGGTGGAAGGGGAGCATACTTCGACCATCCGCCACTCGGCATCGAGCATGGACCCGGTTTACAGCGGCATCGCCATCCGCGACGTGATCGCGACGGTGACGGACAATGACGAAGCGGGCGTCGCCATCACCGAGAGCGACGGCTCGACGGAAGTCAGCGAGGCGGGCCCGACGTCGGACAGCTACGAGGTGGTGTTGACGGCGCCGCCCGTGGCTGAGGTGACGGTGACGGTAACGGCGGCGGACGGCCAGACGACGGTGAACGGCGGAGCGACGGCGATCCTGACGTTCACGCCGCTCAACTGGTCCGTGCCTCAGGAGGTGACGGTGACCGCGGTCGATGACGCCGCGGTGGAAGGTTCGCACACCGGCCTGATCGGCCACACCGTCGCCAGCACGGATCCGGCGTACAACGGCTTGGGCGTACGCAGCGTGGTGGCGACGATCGCGGACAACGACAGCGGTGGGACGATCCAGATCAGCGAGTCGGGCAGTTCGACCGTGGTCAGCGAGACCGCACCCAGTTCGGATACGTACACAGTGGTGCTGACGGCGGCGCCGATCGCCAGCGTGACGGTGACGGTGACCGCCGATGACCAGACCCGAGTCAATACCGGGGCGACGACGACGCTGACCTTCACCATGGTTAACTGGTCGACGCCGCAGACGGTGACGGTAACGGCGGTGGATGATACGGTCGCGGAGGGGCAGCACAGCGGGACGATCCGTCATTCGGCGGCCAGCGTCGATCCGGTCTACCACGGGGCGGCGATCGCCGACGTGGCGGTGACGATCGCCGACAACGACACGGCCGGCGTGACGATCGCGGAAAGCGACGGTTCGACGGCGGTCAGTGAGAACGGGCCGACCTCGGACACCTATACGATCGTGCTGACCACTCCGCCGGTGGCCAGCGTGGTGGTCAGCGTGATCCCGGACGGGCAGGTGAACCTGGGCGGCGGCGCGGGCGTGGCGGTCAGCCGGACCTTCACCACGGGCAATTGGAGCACGCCGCAGACGGTAACGGTGACGGCCGTCGATGACGCGGCGGCGGAGGGATCGCACACCTCGATCATCCAGCACACGGTCTCGAGCATTGACGGCTTCTACAACGGTATGGGAGTCCGGGACGTTCTCGTGACGATCAGCGACAACGACGCCACGGGTGAGGTGGTTATCACTGACGGCGGTTCGACCGCGGTGAGCGAGGCCGGTCCCACCTCCGACACCTATACGGTGGTGCTGGCCTCGGCGCCGTCGGACGACGTGACGGTGACGGTGACGCCGGACGGGCAGGTCGATCTGGGCGGTGGCGCGGGCGTGGCGATCAATCTGACGTTCACGACCGGCGACTGGGATGAGCCGCAGACGGTGACGGTGACGGCGGTGGACGACGCGGCGGCGGAAGGCGAGCACGTTTCGACGATCCGGCACAGTTCGGCCAGTGCCGACGTCCGGTTCGACGGCTTGTCGATCGCCGACGTGGCGGTGACGATCGCCGACAATGACACGGCGGGCGTGGCGATCGCGGAGAGCGACGGTTCGACGGACGTGGACGAAGAAGGCCCGACATCGGACACGTACACGGTGGTGCTCGACTCGAAGCCGACGGCGAACGTGACGGTGACGGTTGACCCGGACGGCCAGGTGAACCTGGGTTCCGGGGCAGGCGTGGCGAGGGTCCTGACGTTTACCACGGCGAATTGGAGCACGCCGCAGACGGTGACGGTGACGGCGGTGGACGACGCGGCGGCGGAGGGCGAAGACGTTTCGGTCATTCGCCATTCCGCGGCCAGCACGGACCCGGTTTACAGCGGCATTGCTATCCCGGACGTGGCGGTGACGGTGACGGACAACGACACGGCGGCGGTGATCATCGCCGAGTCGGGTTTGTCCACGGCGGTGGCTGAGGAAGGGCCTACGTCGGACACCTACACGCTGGTTCTGAGTTCGCCGCCCACCGCGGGCGTGACGGTGACGGTCATACCGGACGGGCAGGTGAACCTCGGGTCCGGGGCGGGCGTGGCGATCACGGTGCCGTTCACCACGGGCAACTGGAACGCGCCGCAGACGGTGACGGTCACGGCGGTGGACGACGCAGCGGCTGAGGGCGAGCATGTCTCGAGAATCCAGCACACGGTGTCGAGCGCCGACCCGGCGTATGATCTGGGCGGCGTTCGGGACGTGGTGGTGACGGTCAGCGACAACGACACGGCTGGGGTGACGATCAGCGAGACCGACGGGTCCACCTCGGTCAGCGAGACCGGCCCCAGCAGCGACACCTACACGATCGTCCTGACCCGTCCGCCGACCGACGACGTGGTGGTGAGTGTGATCCCGGACGGCCAGGTGAACCTGGGTTCCGGCGCGGGCGTGGCGGTGAGCCGGACCTTCACCACGGGCAATTGGAACGCGCCACAGACGGTGACGGTGACGGCGGTGAACGACGCGATCGCGGAAGGCAGCCATGCCGCCCGCATCCAGCATACGGTGGCCAGCACGGACCCGGCCTACAACCTGGCGGGCGTTCGCGACGTGACGGCGGCGGTGGCGGACAACGACACGGCTGGGGTGACGATCAACGAATCGGGCGGTACGACCGCGGTCAGCGAACAGGGGGCGACGACGGACAGCTATACGGTGGTGCTCAAGACGCCGCCGTCGTCGGACGTGACGGTGACGGTGATGCCGGACGCCCAGACGAGCGTGGGCGGCGGCGCGGGTGTGGCAATCAATCTGACCTTCGCCACCGGCGACTGGAATCTGCCTCAGACGGTGACGGTGACGGCGGTGGACGACGCAGCGGCGGAAGGGGCGCACCACTCGCAGATCACGCATCACCTGGCCAGCAGCGACACCGCCTATAACGGCCTGTACGTCCGGAGCGTGTGGGCGTCGGTGACCGACAACGACGCCGCCGAGGTGAGCATCAGCGAGTCCAGCGGCGTGACCAACGTCAACGAGGCGGACGCTGTGCCGGACACCTACACGGTGGTGCTGACCGTGCCGCCGACCGACGACGTGACGGTGACGGTGGACCCGGATGGGCAGGTGAACCTGGGTTCCGGAGCGGGTGTTCCGATCACCCTGACGTTCACCACCGGAAACTGGTCGGTGGCCCGGACGGTGTCGGTGGTCGCGGTGGACGACGCGGCGGCTGAGGGATCGCACCAGGCGACCATCCGGCACTTCGCCGCCAGCACGGACCCGGCCTACAACGGCGCCGCCATTCGCAACGTCACGGTCAACGTGACCGACGACGACACGGCGGCGGTCAGCGTGACCGAGACGGACGGTACGAGCAGCGTCGCCGAGCAGGGGCCGACGTCGGATGACTACAGCGTGGTGCTGACGATCGCCCCGTCGGCCGACGTGGAGGTGACCGCAACGCCCGACGATCAGACGGACCTGGGTTCCGGCGCGGGCGTGCCGGTGACGCTGACGTTCACGACGGGCGACTGGATGACGCCGCAGACGGTGACGGTCACGGCGGTGGACGACGCGGCGGCCGAGGGGCGGCACACGTCGACGATCGTCCACGCAGCGGCCAGCACCGACCTGAACTACAACGGTTCGGCGGTGCGGAACGTGACGGTGACCATCGCCGACAACGACGCGGCGGCGGTCACGATCGCCGAACTCGACGGTTCGACCGAGGTCAGCGAACAGGGTCCGACCTCGGACAGCTATACGGTGGTGCTCGATACGGCCCCGTCGGCGACCGTCACCGTGACGGTCAGTCCCGACAACCAGACCAACCTGGGGTCCGGAGCGGGCGTGCCGGTCGATCTGGCGTTCACGACGGACGACTGGATGACGCCGCAGACGGTGACGGTGACGGCGGTGGACGACGCGGTGGCCGAAGGGGCCCACCGTTCGGCCATCAGCCACAGCGCGGCCAGCGCCGATTCGCACTACAACTCGATTGCGATCCGTTCGGTCACCGCGCACATCACCGACAACGATACGGGCGGCGTGACGATCGCCGAATCGGACGGATCGACCGAGGTCAGCGAGGTTGGCCCGAGCAGCGACTCGTACACGCTGGTGCTCAGGACCGCGCCGACCGCCGACGTGGTGATTACGGCGACTCCGGACGGCCAGACGGATCTGGGATCGGGTGCGGGCGTGCCGGTGGCCTTCACGTTCACGCCGGTCACCTGGAACGCGCCGCAGATCGTGACCGTGACGGCGGTGAACGATCTGCAGGCCGAAGGCGCGCACGTCTCGGTCATCTCGCACACCGCCGCCAGCACGGACGGCAACTACAACGCGATCGCCATTCTCGACGTGCGGGTGGCGGTGGCCGACAACGACATGGCGGGCGTGATCATCGCCGAGAGCGACGGATCGACCGACGTCGATGAGGACGGTCCGACCTCGGACACCTACACGATCGTGCTGCGCACGCCGCCGACCGACGACGTCCAGGTCACGGTCGATCCCGACGGCCAGACGAACGTGGGCAGCGGCGCGGGCGTGGCGCGGATCGTGACGTTCACCAGCGGCAATTGGTCGACGCCGCAGACGGTGACGGTGACCGCGGTGGACGACACCGCCGCTGAGGGACCGCACCACTCGATCATCACCCACGCCATCGCCAGCATCGACCCGTCCTACAATGCGATCGTGGTGGCCAACGTGACGGTCAACGTCACCGACGACGACAGCGCGGCGGTAGTGATCGCGGAGACGGACGGCGGCACCGTGGTCAGCGAGGCCGGGCCCGGCAGCGACGACTACACGGTGGTGCTGAGCATCGCCCCGACGGCCAACGTGACGATTTCGGTCGATCCGGACGAGCAGACGGACGTGGGGGCGGGTCCGGGACTGGCGATCAACCTGACGTTTACGGCGGCCGACTGGGACGTGCCGCAGACGGTGACGGTGACGGCGGTGGACGACACGGCGGCGGAAGGGGCGCACACCTCGACCATCACGCACACGGCGACGAGTTCGGACACCAACTACAATGGAATCTCGATCCGCAACGTGACGGCGGCAATGATCGACGACGACACGGCGGGCGTCACGATCACCCAGTCCGACGGCGAGACGGCGGTGGATGAAACCGGGCCGACGTCCGACAGCTACACGATCGTATTGAACATTCCTCCGACGGCCAACGTGGTTGTCCGCGTGGACCCCGACAACCAGGCCGACGTGGGGGCTGGGCCGGGAGTGCCGGTCGACCTGACCTTCACGCCCGCCAACTGGGATGCGCCGCAGACGGTAACGGTCAGCGCGGTGGACGACCAGGTGGCGGAAGGGGCCCAGCACAACTCGACGATCCGCCACACCGCGGCCAGCGCCGATCCGAACTACAACCTGATCACGATCCAGGACGTGACGGTCTTCGTGACCGACAACGACACCTCCGGCGTGGCGATCACCGAGTCGGGCGGTTCGACGGCGGTGGGCGAACAGGGTCCGAGCTCCGACAGCTATCAAATCCACCTGGAGACGCCGCCGACCGCGACGGTCCTGATTACGGTTCAGCCGGATGGGCAGACCACGGTGGGCGCTGGTGCGGGCGCTGCGGTGACGCTGACCTTCACCACGGGCGACTGGAATACGCCGCAGACGGTGACGGTGACCGCGGTGGACGACCAGGTGGCCGAGGCGCGGCACACCTCGACGATCATCCACACGGCGGCGAGTTCCGACTCGAATTACAATGCCATCACCATCCAGAGCGTGCAGGCGGTCATCACCGACAATGACGTGGCGGCGGTGAGCGTGGCCCAAAGCGGCGGCTCGACGGCGGTGACCGAGACCGGACCGGGCAGCGATACGTACACCGTGGTCCTGACCGCGGCGCCGACCTCGGACGTGGTCGTGACCGCGACGCCGGATGAACAGGTGGACCTCGGCGGCGGGGCGGGTGAGTCGGTCGACCTGACCTTTACCACGGCCAACTGGAACGTGGCCAGGACGGTGACGGTGACGGCGGTGGACGATTCGTATCCGGAAGGGCTGCATCAGACGGCGATCGCCCACCACGCGGCGGCTCTGGACAACGCCTACAACGGCATCGCGATTGCTTCGGTGATGGTGCGGATCACGGACAACGACGTGGCCGGCGCCACGATCGCCGAGACCGGCGGCTCGACCGCGACGGCTGAAGGATCGCAAGAGGGCGATACGTACACCGTGGTGCTGAACACGCCGGTGGTCAATGACGTGGTGCTGATCGCTGATCCGGATGACCAGACCGATCTGGGCGAAGGAGCGGGAGTGGCGGTCGAGCGGACGTTCACAGCGGCGAACTGGAACGTGCCGCGGACGATCACGGTGTTGGCGGTGGACGATCGCCGGGCCGAGGGACCGCATGCTTCGATCATCCGCCATCGGCTCAGCAGCGCCGATCTGGCCTACAACGGCTTGCATCCCGAGGATGTGACGGTGAGCCTGACCGACAATGACGCGGCGGCGGTGGCGATCGTCGAGAGCGGCGGGACCACGAACGTCAACGAACAGGATACCGGCACCGACACGTACACCGTCGCCCTCGGTTCTCGGCCGATAGCCGACGTGACAGTCACCGCGGCGGCGGACGGGCAGGTGAACCTGGGCAACGGCCCGGGCGTCGCGGTCGCGTTGACCTTCACGGCTGAGAACTGGTCGACGCCGCAGACGGTGACCGTGACCGCGGTGGACGACGATTACGCGGAAGGCATTCACGCCAGCACGATCGTGCATCGGGCCGAATCCGAGGACGCGGTCTATAACGGGATCGTCATTCGCAGCGTGACGGTGAACCTGACCGACAACGACGCAGCGGCGGTAACGATCACCGAATCGGGCGGCTCGACCCACGTGGCGGAACACGGGGCCACGAGCGACAGCTATACGCTGGTGCTGGCCACGCCGCCGACGGCGGAGGTGGTGGTCACCGCGATCTGCGACGGGCAAGTCGATCTGGGAGCGGGCGCGGGCACGCCGGTTGCGCTGACGTTCCGGCTGGATAACTGGGACGAGCCGCAAACCGTGACCGTCACATGCGTGGACGACCTCTGCGCCGAGAGCGTTCATTGCTCGACGATCGTTCACGCCGCGTCCAGCCGCGATCCGGCCTACAATGGAATCACCGTTCGGCAGGTGGTGGCGGCGGTGACCGATGACGACGTGGCGGGCGTGACGGTGACCGAGACGGATGGATCGACCGCGGTGGCGGAGGAAGGGGCCACCAGCGATGGGTACAGCGTGGTGCTCAATACGGTCCCGCATTCGAACGTGACGCTGACCGTTGAGCCGGACGGGCAGACGGACGTCGGGGCCGAACCGGGAGCGGCGCTGGTGCTGACCTTTACGCCGAATGACTGGGATCAGCCGCAGACGGTGACGGTGACGGCGGTGGACGATGCCTACGCCGAAGGCTTGCACGCCGGCCGGATCGCCCATCGCGTCTCCAGCCAGGACGTGGCGTACAACGAGATCACCGTGCGGACGTTGACCGTGGAGATCGCCGACAACGACGGGCAGGGGATTGCGATCATCGAGACCGAGGGAGGCACGCGAGTGAGCGAGGAGGGTCCGACCGCCGACACGTACCAGGTCGTGCTGACCACGCCGATCACCGGCGACGTGGAGATCGCGGTCAAGCCGGATTTCGAACTTGACGTCGGCGGCGGGGCGGGCGTGGCGATGAGCCTGTTCTTCACGCCGGCCGACTGGAACGTGCCGCAGACGGTGACGGTGACCGCGGCTGACGACTGGCTCAATGAAGGCGATCACAGCGGCACGATCTGGCACATCGCCCACAGCCGCGACGGCAGCTACAACCGCCAGGTGGTCGGCACGCTGACGGTGGCGATCGAGGACAACGACCAGGAGTCGCCGTGGGCCTGCGGCGACCCGGGTCTGCTGGTGATCGCCGCCCTGGGGATGTTCGGTCTGCTGCTGACCGATCCGCGGCAGCGGATGGTCAGTCCGGGCAGGCGGGCGGCAGGGGCTGAAGAACGGTCTTGCGGTGCATCGGCCGGACCTCGCGCAGGTAGATGACGATCTGAACGGCCACCATGACCACGATCACCGCAATTCCGAGCAGGTACGGAGCGCCCGGTCCGCCGTAGACGCCGACCAGTCCGCCGCCCATCGAACCTCCGGTAAAACCGACGGCCAGCGTGCCCTCGTGCATGCCGCTGACCCATCCCTGCTTCTCGTCGCCGCGGCTGGTGGTGCTGTAGAAGAGGCCCGCGAAGTAGTTGTATCCGACCAGCACGGCGAAGGCCATCAGTCCCATCGTGACCTGCGTCACGCCGTGGGCTACGGCGAGGGCTGCCAGACCGATGATCCCGAGCCCCTGGGCGATCAGCGGTACGTCGAACCGCAAGTGCCAGAAGTTCGAAAGGTAGAGCAGCAGGTACGTGGCGATGACGGTAACCCGCATGACGGCCAGGACCGTGCCATGGGTCTCCGGTGCGATTTCCAGATTGACCGCCAGCTTGGGAAACAGATGGAAGATCATGCTCATCGAGAAGGCCGTGCCGAGATTGGCGATCCAGTTGAGCTTGGCGAATCCGGCGGTGAGGGCCTGCCGCTGGAGGTGATGCTCCTGAGGCGGCGAGGCGTGCGGCGCGGGTCTGCTGGACGTCCGTCCGGTCAGCAGGATCATGACCAGATTGGCCGCCGACAGCAGCATGGCCAGCACGATCGGAACGTGGCGGCCAAGATCGAAGAGAAATCCGCCGGTCAGTTGGCCGGAGATCAGACCCAGGTTCCAGGCCACGCAGAATCGCAGGACGACGCGGCCGGCGTGCCGCGCCTGATGGTCCGGATGCTGGCCCTGCTGGAGCCACGCGATCAGGGCCGGGTAGATCATGCCCAACGCCGCTCCGGCCAGCCAGTAGGCGATCAGGTACGGCCAGGAGTTGGCCTCCAGGACCAGACAGCCGAAACAGCAGACCAGCAGGCCCGCCACGCCCGAGAGGATGAACTTGCGGCGGCCGAAGCGGTCCGAGAGGCGGCCCAGGAAGATCCCGCTGAAGGCGTAGATCAGCGAGAGCATCCCGCCGACGAAGCCCATCGTCAGCAGGTCCGCGTCCTTTTCGGCCAGGTCGCGGCTGATGGTGAACACCAGCAGCATGAACGTGAAATCGGTCAGCCAGGTGCTGACGTAGAGCAATCGCGATGCGGTTTTCGTCGTCATGGTCCTGCCGTCCGAAAGCGGTAGTATAGGCCCGGCGACGGCGGAGGGCAAGCGTGGCGATCGGGCCGGCGGTTGGTTTTTGCGGCGCGGCCGCCGTCGGCCGGACGGCTATTCGATGGTTCGCACCCGCTTGCCTTCAAGGCCTTCATGCGTATGGTGCAGGTCGTGCAGGTGCATTTCGGGCTGGTGGCGCAATTCTTCGGGCACCTCATCGCCGACCGGCCCGCGGCTGATGGAGATCCCGCCGTCGACGAACCAGAGGGCCCCGGTGACGAAGCTGGCCTCGTCGGAGGCGAGGAAGGCGAAGACGTTGGCGACCTCTTCGGCGGTGGCCCGGCGGCCCAGCGGCGTGGCTTTGAGGATGTCGGCCTCCATCGAGTCGGTCATCGGGCTGACGTCGGTGTCGTGCCACTGGGTTTCGGTGGGGCCGGGACAGACGCAGTTGGCCCGGACGCCGTGGCGGGCCTGCTCGAGGGCGATGCTGCGGACAAAGGCGTGGATCCAGGCCTTCGAGCCCGCGTAGGGCGCGCAGCGGGGCTGGCCGAGCAGTCCGGCCTCCGAGCCGGTGGCCAGCACGACGCCTCGCGTTTTCTGGAGGTGGGGCATGGCGTATCTGGTCATCAGGAACACCGAGCGGACGTTCATGCGGGTCATGTAGTCGAAATCCTCGGCTGGGAAGTCGTCCACGTCCGCCACCGTCTGAAACGTTCCGGCGTTGTTGACCAACACGTCCAGCCGGCCGAATTCGTCGATCGCCCGCTGGACGCAGCGGCGGGCATGTTCCTCGTCGGCGACGTCGCCCTTGTATCCGACCGCTTCGGCCTGGTGCTTGTGCATGGCTTCGACCACGTCATCGACCGGATCGGTCTCGAGGCCGTTGACCACCACCCTGGCCCCTTCCTTGGCGAACTTGTGGGCGATGGCCTCGCCGATGCCCGTCGCGGCCCCGGTCACGATCGCCACTTTTCCCTTCAGTCTCCGGTCCATGGCTCCTCCTGTCCTGGCGGATTACGTTGTGAGCACCCGGGCCTCGAGCGGCCGTTTGGGCGGGCCCATGATGACGTTGCCGTAGCGGTCGTACCGGCCGCCGTGGCACGGGCAGTCCCAGGTCTTCTCGGCGTTGTTCCAGTGCACGATGCACTTCATGTGCCGGCACACCGGCGACATGGCGTGCAGGTTGTTCTCGTCGTCGCGGTAGACGGCCATCGGCTCGCTGTCGACGGTTACCAGCCGCCCCTCGCCACAGGGAATATCATCGACCGACTCCACGTCGCCGCTGCCGAACCAGTCGCCGACAAAGTGCTTGCTGATCCGCAGGACTCCGCGGCCGACCTGGGCGGCGGCGACCAGGGCCTGGCGGCGCGACGCGGAAAACAGCTTGGCGTACGGATTCTCACGGCCCAGGATCAGGTCGCTCATCAGCATTCCCGCCGCCGTTCCGTAGGTCAGGCCGTCGCCCGCGTACGCGGTGGCCTGGAAGATGCACTCCATGCCCGGAACCTGGCCGATGTAGGGCAGGCCGTCGGCGGGTAGGAAGAACTCGTGCGACCAGCGGTACTCGATCGCCTCGACCCGGTAGCGGTCGCGGACGTACCGCTCGAGTTCCTCAAAGCATTCGTGGGTGTCCATCCTGGTGCCGGTGCGGTGGTCGGCCCCGCCGACGATCAGAAGCTTGGGATCGCCGCTCGAGGCGATCCGCGTGTAGTGGTACGGATCATCGGTATCCCAGTACAGTCCGTCCGGCACCTCATCGAGGACGCGGACGCCCAGGACGTACGACTGGAAGGGATGGATACGCGGTTCGAGGGTGAACAGGCCGAGCAGCGGGGCGTGGCCCGCCAGGACGACGGCTGGGGCCAGCAGAACGCAGCGGTTGGTGGCCACGTGGCCGCCGCGGTCGGTCTCCTCGATGTTCTCCGCCCGCGTGTCCTCGAAGATCCGTCCGCCGTGTTCGATGAACCGCCCGGCCAGGCCGCAGACGTAACGCCACGGCGAGAACCGGGCCTGGTCGGCGTAACGGACGGCCCGGCGGATGCCGAACGGCAGTCCGCAGCCGTCGACCAGTTCGACCTCCAAGCCCGCTTCGCGGCTGACCTCGAACTCCTTCTCGACCCTGTCCTCGCCATCTTCGTCTTCGGTGTAGAAGAAGGCGGGGACGCGGGTGAATTCGGAGTCGAGATTGAACCGCCCGTTCCACCGCTCGATCAGGTCGACCGCCGCCCGTTTAGCCTCGACCACCTGCCTGGCCCCGTCGGCGCCGAAGCTCGATTCCACATTCTGGAGCAGTTGGTCGGTGGTGGCGTCCAGATGGCCGGTGCTGTGGCCGGTGGTGCCGACGCCCACGCGGTTCATGTCGATCACCACAACCTGCTTGCCCGCTTCCTGCAGCAATAGCGCGGTGGTCAACCCGGTGATGCCGGCGCCGACGACCGCCACGTCCGTCTCGATATCCTCCTCCAGCCCGGCCAGTCCGCGGCACTTGGCGGTGTGCATCCAGTAGGATTCGTTCTGGCTGTTGTTCGCCATGTCACTCCCCCCAAGGTGGACGGCGGCGCCGGCTCAGCCGGATCGCCGGCCGGCGCGCGGAGATCGATCACCCCGAACCCACTATAACCGACGGGCGGAGCCGGAGCCATCGGGGAACGGGCGGGTTGGGCGGTCGGGGACGTCCCCGACCGCCTTGCCGGCAGCCGGACGGGTCGCTATTTGACCCGGGCCATGGCCTTCTCTTCCGCCTTTTGGTACTGCTCGCCGATCATCTCCAGCGTTTCGTCGCCCAGGACGTCGCGGCCCTTCTCGAAGATCTCGCCCTCTTCCTCTTCGATATGGTGTTCGATCATCTCCTTCATGACCTTGAGCTTGGCCGCCCAGGCCTCATCGCCCTTGTCGAGCTTCTCCAGTTCGCGCAGCAGGAGTTTGGCGGCGTGGTGCTCTTCCAGGGCCTCCATCGCCAGTTTCCGGGCCTGATCCCGCTCCTGCAGTGCCGGATAGAGCGTCTTTTCCTCGCCCTGCATGTGCGGAATCAGCTCGTGCCGCAGCTCATCGAAAAGCCGCTCGCGCTTCTTGACGGCACGGCCGTTGGTTTCCTGCAATTCACTGAGCAATTCCTTGACCTGGTCGTGCTCGGAACGCAACTGCTCGTAGAGTTGGTTGCCCATGTCGGTGTCCTTATGGTTCCATGTCAGCCCTTTCATCTGAGACCACGCGTCTCAGCCGAGAGGGGCCATTTCCAGTAGAAACAGGATGATCAGCCGTTGACCACCCGCCCGCCGTTGGGGTGCAGCACCTGACCGGTCATGTACGACGAATCGTCCGACGCCAGAAAGACGTAGCACGGCGCCACCTCATCCGGCTGGCCCGGCCGTCCCAAGGGCGTGTCGGCGCCGAAGCTTTTGACCTTTTCCTTCGGGAACGTGGACGGGATCAGCGGCGTCCAGATCGGACCCGGCGCCACCGCGTTGACCCGGATCTGCTTGTCGGCCAGGTTCTTGGCCAGCGAACGGGTGAACGCCACGATCGCCCCTTTGGTCGAGGCGTAGTCGACCAGCATCGGATGCCCCTCATAGGCGGTCACCGAGGTGGTGTTGACGATCGTGCTTCCCTTCTTGAGGTGCTCCAGCGCCGCCTTGGTCATGTGGAACATCGCAAAGATGTTGGTCCGGAAGGTCTTCTCCAACTGATCGGCGCCGATGTCGGTGAACTTCTTCTGCGGGAACTGGACGGCCGCGTTGTTGACCAGGACGTCGAGCTTGCCGAACTCGTCGATCGTCTTTCGCACCGCCTGGCGGCAGAATGCTTCCTTGCCCACGTCGCCCCGGATGGTGAGGCACCGGCGGCCCTCAGCCTCTACGTGTTGTTGGGTGTCGCGGGCATCGTCGTCCTCTTCGAGATAGACGATGGCCACGTCGGCCCCTTCGCGGGCGAACAGGATGGCCGTCGCCCGACCGATCCCGCTGTCGCCTCCGGTGATCAGGGCGACCTTGTCCCGCAGTTTGTCGCTGCCCTTGTAGCTGGGCCTCGCGGTTTTCGGCTTGGGTTCCATTTTGCTTCGGCGTCCAGGCTGGCGCCTCTGTTGCTGCGGCGGCACGGTCTGTTTCTTTTTGCCCATCGACGTCTCCCTCTATTCCGACCACAGTTGCGAGAATCCATGTCACTGTAATGCCGTTCTTGCCGGCCCACAATCGGGGCGGTCGCCTGATTCGGGATCGGGGCTTTGTCCGATGGCTCGCGGTTGTGTTCCTGGACGGCCGGGATATAATTACCGATCATGGTTTTATTAATGCCGGTTTGATCGCCCAGCCGGATGCATCCGGCGGCGACCGGGACAGGAAGTGCGAAATGAGCGATAACGAGAACAACGGCACTGAGGTTCGTTCCGATTTTATTCGTGATATTGTGGCTGAGCATCTGCGGACGCAGCAGTACGACCAGGTGGTGACACGTTTTCCGCCGGAGCCCAACGGCTATCTGCACATCGGCCACGCCAAGGCGTTCGGGATCGATTTCGGGATCGCCGAGGAGTTCGGCGGACGCTGCCATCTGCGGATGGACGACACCAATCCAGCCGTCGAAGAGCAGGAATACATCGACGCGATCAAGCGGGACATCCGCTGGCTCGGCTTTGACTGGGGCGAGCACGAGTACCACGCCTCGGACTATTTCGAGACGCTCTATGAGTGGGCGGTTGCCCTGATCAAGGCGGGCAAGGCCTACGTGGATGACCTCTCGGGCGACCAGATCCGCGAGTACCGCGGCACGCTGACCGAGCCCGGGCGCAATAGCCCGTACCGCGACCGGCCGATCGAGGAGAGTCTCGACCTGTTCGACCGGATGCGCAAGGGCGAGTTTCCCGACGGAGCGCGGACGCTGCGGGCCAAGATCGACATGGCCCACCCCAACATCACGATGCGCGACCCGGTCATGTACCGGATCCTCCGCGAGACGCACCCGCGGACCGGCGACAAATGGTGCATCTACCCGATGTACGACTGGGCCCACGGGCAGAGCGACTGGATCGAGGGCGTGACGCACTCGCTGTGCGACCTGGCCTACGAGATCCACCGGCCGCTCTACGACTGGTTCATCGACACGCTCATGGCGATCGGCATCAAGCCGAAAGGCATCAACTACCGGCCGATTCAGCGGGAGTTCGCCCGTCTCAACATCACGTACATGATGATGTCGAAGCGCAAGCTGCGGGCGCTGGTCGAGGAAGGCATCGTTCGCGGCTGGGACGATCCGCGCATGCCCACCCTCTGCGGCCTGCGTCGGCGCGGCTATACGCCCGAATCGATCCGCGATTTCATTCGGCGGATCGGGGTCAACAAGTACGAGAGCATTGTCGATGTCGCGCTGCTCGAGCACTGCGTGCGCGAGGACCTCAACCGCCGGGCGCTGCGGGTGATGGGCGTGCTCAATCCGCTGCGGGTGGTGATCGACAACTATCCGGAAGGGCAGACCGAAGAGCTCGACGCGGTCAACAACCCGGAAGACCCAGCCGCCGGCACCCGAAAGGTCCCGTTTTCGCGGGTGCTGTACATCGAACAGGACGACTTCCGCGAAACGCCGCCGCCGAAGTACTACCGGCTCTCGCCCGGCCGCGAGGTGCGGCTGCGATATGCCTATTTCGTCACGTGCACCGACGTGGTCAAGGACGCCTCGGGCAACGTGGTCGAGGTCCATTGCACCTACGACCCGCAGACCCGCGGCGGCGATTCGCCTGACGGCCGAAAGGTCAAATCGACCATCCACTGGGTCAGCGCCGATCGCGCCGTTGACGCCGAGGTGCGGATCTACGACCACCTGTTCACCAAAGAGGAGCCCGAGGACGTGCCGGAAGGCGAGGACTGGAAGGCCAATCTGAACCCCAGCTCGCTCGAGGTGTTGACCGGGGCCAAGGTCGAACCCAGCCTCCGCGACGCGGTGCCGCTTGACCGCTTCCAGTTCGAACGGCTCGGCTACTTCTGCGTGGACGCCGACTCAGCCGACGGCAAGCTGGTCTTCAATCGCACGGCGACCCTCAAGGACACCTGGGCCAAAATCGAAAAGAAATCCGCCCAACCGGCCAAGTGAGACGTTGACGGCATTTGCTCAGGTCCATTGTCTCGACGCGTCTCCGGTGGAACGTCTGCCTTCTTCGCCTGCCGCGCAAGCAACAGGGTGCGTCCGACGTCTGAAGGACGCACCCCGCGACTATGATTGCCACGTTACGCCGAGGCCGCAGCCGTGGGAGTCGGCTACTCCTTCTTTTCTTCCTTCTCCGCTTCCTTCTTGTACCACCAGGCATCCCGGCCGCCTTCGACGAAGGTCAGCGGGTCGGCTTCGCCGCGGACAGTCTGGCCGGCGTAGTTGAACTTCCCGTCGACAACCTTGAACTTCCACGTGCCGTAGGGTTTGCCCTCTCCGGTCATCGTGAGGGTGTAGTCGCCGTCGGTGGCCAGCAGGTCCTTGGCCTTGAAATACTGCCCGTAGCTCTCGCCCTTGCCCTTGGGGAAGATCATGTCGAATTCCCGACGCTCCCACTTTGGCCGGAACGAGTCGCTCCGCTCACGCGACTCGCAGACCACTTCGCCGTCGCTGTCGCGAGTGATTCTGACGTCGTAGTTGGCGTCCTTGTTGACCTGGTCCGACTTCTGACGCAGCCAGACCTTCCAGTACAGGTTCTGCTCCGGGTCGGCCTTCGGGATGTACAGGTAGCCCCAGTCGGCCCACGGCCCCTCGATATAGTAGAACGACTTGGCGAACGGATCGTCGGTCTCGCCCTTCGTCACGCCGAACTTGAAGGTGTAGAAGTGCTCCTGGTCGGTGTAGAAGTCCAGGATGTAGTCGCCCGGCTTGAGCTCCGCCTGTGCCACCGCCTGAAAGTCCATCAGGTAGTAGGGCTTCTCGATCAGATGCGGCTTCCAGACAAACCGGCTGATCTCCTTGCCCTCGCCGTCGCGCAGGACTACCAGCCCTTCCTTCACGTCCTCGGGAATGAACACGGCCCGGCACGGTTCGCCGCCGATCCGGAGCTCTCCCTTCTCCGGTATTATCGTCACCGAGTTCAGCAGCGACGAGAATTCCAGGCCCGGCGGAAATCCCTTCGCGTCCTTCGCCCGCCGGCCGGGCAGATCGCCCTTCTTCTCGCCGACGATCTGGTCTTCCGATTCTCCACCCTCGCCTTCCTTGTCTTTGTCCTTCTTGACGACCTTCTTGGCCGCGTCCTTGACCATGTCGCCCAGCCCAGCCCAGGCCCGCGGCACACTGCTCAGAACCAGACTCGCCGCAATCGCCGATACCCACACCACAAGCCTGCCCTGTTGAGAACGTGCATCCTTCATGACTCACCCCTTCAGTGAAACGAAAACGCCTCCTGCCCGTCTGTCGGCGCTCCGGCCGAACATTCAGGGAAAACTGGCCCGCAGGGACTCGAACCCCGAACCTTCTGATCCAGAGTCAGACGTTCTACCAGTTGAACTACGGGCCAAACCGGTCTGTCAATTTATATCCGCGTATCCCCGAACCCGTCAAGGCCTTTAGGCCCGGAAAAGTGAAAACCGCCCAGCGGTTTGAACATTCCGGCAAAGACGGTAGAATTGATTTCAAAGCCCCGGCGGCCGGTTTTCAAGCACCGATCCGGGCACGGACGCCGCCGCCCGCGAGACGCCATGGACGCCCAGAACCCGCAGGACAAGCTGAAAGCTCTGCTCGCCGACGGCCGGATCTCCCTCGGCTCGCAACTGCCCCCGGACGCGCCGGCGGTGCGGAAACGGCCGATCATCCCCGTTGAAGAGGCCGTTCCGGGGGTGGCGATGCAGTTCGGCGGGGCCTCGTGCTGGTTTCTGCGCCGGTCGCTGAGGGCGATCTGGCCGGAAGCGGAGCAGATCGTCAACCACTACCGCTGGTCGGTTTTCGGCCCGGGCCAGGCCCTCGACACGCAGAACGTCTCGCAAGTCCTGACCGGCCTGATCACCACCGATCCGCGGCAGGTCGTCTATCTGGACATCGAAAGCTGCGGGTTCGCCGGGACGACGGTGTTCCTGATCGGCTGGGGCTACTACGACGGGCAGGGGGATTTTATCGTCGAGCAGGCCCTCGCCAGGGACTACGCCGAGGAGGCGGGGGTCATCGCGGCGGTTGCCGATAAGTTGAGAGATGCAAAGATAATCACTACTTATAACGGCAAGCGTTTCGACATGCCCACCATCTGCGAGCGGGGTATCGTCCACCGCACCCCGGTGCCGGTGCCGCCGGTGCATATCGACCTGCTGGACCACGCCCGCCGCAAGTGGAAGAAGGTCTTTCCTAACTGTAAGCTCCAGACGCTGGAAATGATGCTGTGCCGTCGCTGCCGCAAGGGGGACATTCCCGGCTCGCAGATCCCGACCGTCTACCACGATTTCGTCCGGACCGGCGACGCCCGCAAACTGACCATGGTCATCCATCACAATCTGCTGGACGTGGTCACGCTGGCTGAGGTGGCGGCCCATATCATCGCGGGCACCGCCTACGGCGACTGACCGGGCTACGGGGAATATCAGTGCTTTTGCTTGAAAATCGCTTGCGTTTGCGATACAGTAGCCGTATTCTCCTATCAGCATATCTGACGAGCTTCCGCAGCTTGACGGTTTGCACGCTGGCAGACTGGGTAAATGGAGGACCACCGAATGAGAAGATTCTTCTCTCGACTCTGGGTTACATCCGTCCTGATCGTGATGGGACTGCCCCCGTCACTGGCTCGCGCCAGTTCAGACAGTTCCAGCGATGACCCGATCACGTACATCTTCTCGATGAGCATGGACCTCTCCAATCCGGAACAGCCGTTGACCCCTATTGGCGAGATGTCGCTGCCCGTTCAGTAAGGTGTTGTGAAGACCGCAAGGTACCCGATCGGCCTGCGGGCGGATCGGGCCTTTCGTGCTCATCTGCTGACGCGGTCGGCAGACGCCGCGCCTTATTGCCTGGCCCGGCCGGCGATCAGATGTTCGTGGGTCCACGGGTATTGAGCGAAGTCAGACCGGATCGCCGCGTCCAGCGTGGCCAGTACGCGGCGGGTCGTGGTGTGAATCCACTCCCTGCGATCCCCGCTGAGCGGAGGGACGATCCAGTCGTGAAGCCGAAGCTCGAAGTGGAACGGTTCGTCCAGGCGCCGGCAGGTGATGACGGCCATCGGACAGCGGGTTCGCCACGAGAGCATCGCTCCGGTCGGATGAAACCTCCGCGTCCGTCCCAGGAACTCGACCGCCATTCCCGACTTGCCGCTCGACAAGTGCTCTGAGATCAACAGCACCAGCCGTCCTTCTCGCAGCGCGCCCAGCGCGGGGCCGACGGCGTCGCCGATCGGGTGCAGGCGGGCCAGTCGCCGACGGACCAGACCAGCCATCCATCGATACTGCGTGGAATACTGACACGGACTCACGATTCCCGCCACCCGTCCGCTGA
>Ga0209612_1001075_pt1 | contig 23613 bp, 17 predicted proteins | sample BioC12SIPDNA_FD_185746 | JGI IMG/M metagenome (GOLD analysis project Ga0209612, IMG submission 185746) | Anaerobic biogas reactor microbial communites from Washington, USA - Biogas_R1_B C12 SIP DNA (SPAdes) (version 2) | ecosystem: Engineered > Bioreactor > Anaerobic > Unclassified | place...
GGACGTCTTTCAGGCCCGGCAGCACCGGCGTCAGTTTGCGGAGGAGCCACTCGCGCAGCCCGGGAGCGGTCGGTTCGTCGAGGTCCGGGATGTCGTTCAGGAGCGCATGGTCCAGCTGCTGATAGACGGGCTTGAACGCAGCGGTGATGTCGCCGTAGTCGATGAGCCAGCCGATCTCCGACGTGACCTCGCCCTCGACCACGAGGACGATCTCGTAGCTGTGACCGTGGAGACGGCGGGTCCTGGGCGGTCCGTTCGGGTTGCGGTGAGCCGCTTCGGCGAAGAAGGTTTTGGTGAGTTCGACCTTCAATCAGACTCCTTTCTGGCCAGGGGGCCAGATGAACTTGTGCATCTGCAGTTGAAACCGGACCTCGAGACGGTCCTCGAGGAGCCAGGCGACGATGTCTTTCGGGTCGATGGCGCCGAAAACGGGCGAAAACAGGACGGCGTGGCATCGCGCGGCAAGATTGTACTTCCGGAGGACGTCACGGCTCCATTCGTAATCCTCGCGGCTGGCGAGCACGAACTTGACCTCGTCGCGCGGGCCGAGCGCATCGATGTTGGCCCAGTGGTTCTGGTCGCACTCGCCGCTGCCGGGGCACTTGAGGTCCATGATCTTGATGACGTCTCCGGGGAGAACGGTCAGGGGCAGCGCGCCGCTGGTTTCGCACAGGACGATGTAGCCCTCGGCGAGCAGGGCCTCGGCGAGGCAGGGGCATCCTTTCTGCAGGAGCGGTTCGCCGCCCGTGATCTCGACCAGCGGGCCGCCAAGGCGGCGGCACTCCGCGAGGATCTCGGGGAGCGTCATCCGAACGCCGCCGTGAAAGGCGTATTCGGAGTCGCACCAGACGCAGCGGAGGTTGCAGCCCGTGAGCCGGATGAAGGTGCAGGGTATGCCGGCCCACGTCGATTCGCCCTGGATGCTCCGGTAGATCTCGGTCACGACGAGCGTGTTCCCGGGCGTATCGGTCGCGCGTGCGGGACGGTCCGCGGCCTCTTCGGGCGGTAACGATGACGATGACATAAGCGACCCTGTGTTATGCGGCGCCACGCGTTTCGCCCGGGCCTGCGGGGTGCGTGCGCCGTCTGGAAGCATTATAGGCAACCGAAGCGGCGGGAGAAAACCGGCGCGCCGCGGTCCCGCATGCCGCGCCGGGCCCTGTCGCGCGGGTTTCCGCCGGGGGTATACTTGCGGTCCGGCTACACGGCCGGACACGGAACAACCCCATGCCGGAAACGGGCGGGAGCGGGCCTCATGACGTACAGCACCCTGACGATGCACCTGATCGCGCTGACCCTGTGCGCCGCCGCGGCCGGGGCATCACCGGGCGACTGGCCGGAGAGCCGCCAGAACCGGCATCTGACGGGCTGCCAGCCGCTTCCGGGAAGCAGCGCCGAGACACCGACAATCCGTGCCACGTACGATCTGCCGCGCACGCAGCCCGCGATCACTCCCGTCGCCCTGCCGGACGGGCGCGGCCCCCTGGGCCTGTGCATCGTATCGGGCGCGCTGCTGTGTTTCGACACGTCGGGCCGGCGCGTATGGGAATGCCATCCGCCCGGGTTGAATTTCTCGCGCATCGCGGCCTGCCGCGACCTGAACCGCGACGGAACGCTCGAGATCGCCCTCGAAGCGGGCCGGCCGGCCCAGCCTTTTGGCGCGGCCGCGCTGGTTGCGCTGGACGACGGCGCCCTCCTCTGGCAATACGACGTCGAACCGATGTCGTACTGGTGGAAGCTGTATGCGGGCGCCTATCTTCCCGGCCGCGAGGATGAGCAGCTCATCGTGCTCATGCACGGCTATCCGCCCGACAAAGACAACGGCTACATGGCCTTGTTCGCGTTTCCGGAAGCGGACGTCCTGCCCGCACTGCGCTGGCGCTATGCATTCCACGAGTACACGTGCTTTCCCACGCTGCTGCGCACCGACCTGGACGGCGACGGCCTTGAAGAACTCGCCATCGAGACCCACAGCCGCCTGTGGTTTCTCGACGCGGCCACGGGCGCACTGAAACATTTCGCCCGCTGGGACGTGGCGCCCGCCAACATGCGCAGCTATGGCCACATCGAGTTCGTCGACCTCAACCGCGACGGCCGGGCGGACTTCCTGTGCATCGCCGACTTCGCCCAGCACCATGAGGTGCTGCTCAACAAAGACGGCGTGATGGAGAAGGCCTGGTCGCACGGCTGGGGCGAAAGCGTGACCACGAGCAAGGTCGCCACCACGTGGCCCGCGCCTCCCTACGCCGACGTGGACGGCGACGGCGGCCTCGAGATTGTCGTGTCGATGTTCAACTCCGAGGACGACGGCGCATGGCTGGTCCGCGTGTACGACGCCGTCGACGGGCGGCTCAAATACCGCACGCCCGGGTTTGCGGCCGTGACCCTGGCCGACGTGGACGGCGACGGCGCGGCGGATGTCCTGGCCAACCGTACGGACGACCCGACGCGGACCCATTTTGACGGCGCAGCGCTGCTTGCTGTCAGGGAGGGCGCGCTCGAGGCCGTGTGGTCGGAGCCGGCCCTGACCGCGCTGGACCGGACCTCGGAGCACGGGCCTTTGCTTCGCGGTCCCGGAGGAGTCGTGGCCCTTTCCGTGAGCGGCGGCGCCGCGACGCTGCACCCCTTCACTGAGCCGCCGGGGGAACCTGTCGCGGACTTCTCGGCGGTCCCGGCGATTCAGGGGCCGCCGTTTCCGGTGCTGCTGGCGGCCGATATCCTGGGCGACGCGCGCAACGAGCTGCTCGTCTATCAGGAGCCCGCGGCCACCGTGCTGCAATTCACCGGCGATGCGCTTCAGGAGCGGGCGCGGTTTGAGTCCGGCGCGCCGCCCGCGCTCGCGGATTTTAACGGCGACGGCGCGCTTGAAGTGGCGGTGATGGCGGTCTCGCCCACCGCGCTGCCGAGCGTGGCCGTGCGCGACCTGCGCGAGGCGGGCGCGGCCCGCTGGCAGACGGTGTTTCCCGAACCGCCTGAACCGGGGCTTCCGCAACCGCGCACGGCCTACCTCCGCGCGGGACGCTTCACCGGGGGCCCGGGCGACGACCTGTACGTGTGGGCGGGCACGCCGTCGGTGCGCAGCGCGGTGCTGGATGGCCGGACCGGCGCCATCGTGTGGGAACGCTGCCAGGCGCCCGGTTCGGAACGGTACTGGGGTCCGAGCGTCAACCTGGCGTCGGTCTACGATGTGAATGCCGACGGCAACGATGACCTGGTCTTCACCAACCCCGATTACTACTGCGTGGCGTCCGGTCCGACCGGCGAGTTTCTGGTGGGCCCCCTCTTCCCGCCGGACATTTTCAAGCAGCCGAGCCAGGGGCTGTACACCTGCCCCGTGATTCTGGCGCGGCCACCGCAACATCCGCTGGTGTGCCTCGTGGCGGGGCATTATTTCCAGGGGGCCTTGTCGTTGACGGGCGAACCGTCGTGGTACACCCTGCCCGTGGTGGGTGAAAACCGGTGTGCACGGGAGGGGTTCCGGCTGGCCGGCGACGGCGTCTGGCAGATGGGGTTTGGACGCGAGAACGGGCAGTTTGCGTGCGTAGACACGCGCGACGGGACGGTCCGGTGGCAACTGGACCTCCGGGCGGCGGCCTCCGACGCCACGGCGTGCGACGTGAACGGCGACGGCGTCGCCGAGTTCCTCGCAGGCACCAGCCACGGCGCGCTGCTCGCATTGAATGATGCGGGCAACGCCCCGAACCGGGTCTGGACCGTGGAACTGGGTGCGGCCGTGGGCGCGCCGATCGCCGCCGACCTCGACGGCGACGCCCGTTGTGAAATCGCCGTGCCCACCGCTGACGGCCGAGTCCTGGTGCTGCGATAGAAGGCACGGCCGGAATACGGACGCGGAGCGGATGGGATTCCTCGAGGGCGTCGACGGCCGCCTGCCCGGCGCGGCACGGGAAGATCTCCGGCAGGGGCAGTGTATACTCAACACACAGGTGGCGAGCGGGCGTTGTGCCCTGGCGGCCGGGCACGGCGTCTTGATACGGAATGGCGCCGCCGGGCCCGAAAAAGGAGACGCGCCATGAGTCTGCCGAAACGCACGCTGGGACGCACCGGCCTCGAGGTCACGCAACTGGGGTACGGCGCGATGGAAGTGCGCGGGGAACGCATCTGGGGCGGGCGCCCCTGCGGCGACGCTGAAGCCGGGGATATCTTGAACGCGGTCCTGGACGCGGGGATCAATTTTATCGATACGGCAAACGATTACGGCAAAAGCGAACTGTACCTCGGCCGGCATCTCGCGGGCCGGCGCGACGAGTTCTTTCTGGCCACCAAATGCGGGTGCCACGTCGTGTACGCCGGCGATCACGACGAGACGCCCCATTTCTACACCCGCGACAACATCTTACGAAATATCGCCGATTCGTTGCTCAAGATGGAGGCGGATTACGTCGACGTGCTGCAACTGCACAATCCCGGCGTCGAGGTGTGCGAGAAGAACCAATGCATCGAGACGCTGCAGGAATTGAAGGCACAGGGCGCCATCCGTTTTCTCGGGTGTTCGTCGACGCACCCCGACCTGACTACCTACATCGACTGGGGGGTGTTCGACGTATTCCAGATCCCCTATTCGGCGCTGCAGCGCACGCATGAGCACCAGATTACCCGGGCCGCCGGGGCGGGCGCGGGCATCATCATCCGCGGCGGCGTCGCCAGGGGTGAACCGGGCGACGGTCTCGGGGCAGAGGACCGCTGGCGGCTGTTCACGAAGGCCGGTCTGGACGAGTTGCGTGCGCCGGACGAGACCCGCACGGCGTTCCTGCTGCGGTTTACGCTCTCCCACCCCCACTGCCACACGACCATCGTCGGCACCGCGAACCGCGAACACCTTCAACAAAACGTCGCGACCGCCCTGCGCGGCCCGTTGCCGCCCGACCTCTACGCCGAAGCGAAGGCGCGCCTTGACGCCGCCGGCGAACGCCCGGTGGAAGACGTCTGAAACCGCGCCGCGCCCCGTCGGAGGCCGCTGCCGGAGCGGCTGGCCGGGCGTATTCCGCGATCGGTGTCGCCGGAACGATGCCGACGCTCCGGCGTTGACGGATCCGGACCAGGCTTCTACAATGATTCGACGGCAGGCTGCGGCGGCCCGGGCCGATCACGTCATGCGAACCTTGTTGCGTCAGGGAGCGCGCGTGGTGCGCGTGATTACGGCCCGGAATGCTTTGGGCGACACGCACGAATTTTCGAGAGTCCCGGTTGTAGGTCTGAGCACAGGTGCAGCGGGCAGGCGCCCTGGAAGGAGGAATCGGATATGAGTACGGAGCAATCGTCAGACGAAAAGGGCGCGCGGAAGACCTTCCTGCCCTCACCGATGCAGTATCTGGAAAAGGCCATGAACGGCCTGCACGATCTCGGGCTGCTGCCCAAGACGAAGACCGAGGAGGCGCCGATTGTCGCGCTCCTCAACCAGATATCCAACCTCGACGAGGAGCGGGTGATCGCCATCAGCCGCACGCTCAACCAGGCGTCTCTGTTCAACGACGTGGTGCGCGAGCAGGTGCAGGCCATGGAGATTGGCGCGCTACGAAGAGATTACCGAAGCGTTCAACAGCATCCGGGACGATGCCAAGTCCATGGTGGACCAGATCGAAGACGGCAAACTCGATACGTTTGAGCGGCTGGGCAACGTCTGGATGAAGGTCACGCGGGGCGATATCGCGGCGCGTTTCGGCAAGATCAAAAAGATTTATCTGGACGTGACCGGTTCCACGCAGGACCAGATACAGCGCGAGGCGAAGATTCTCGAGGCCTACCGGGATTTCCGGGGGGCGCTAAAACAATCGGAAGTGCTCGCGTTCGAGGTTCTCGAAAAAGCTCAGGTGAGACTCGAGGAAGCGAAGGCCGCGTTGAGCCAGGCCATGGAGGCGGTAACGGCGTACACCGGCGAGGACCTCGCGGGACGGGCCTCGCTGGAGATGGTCCGCGACGAGAAGGTCCGGGCGCTTCAGGAAGAAGAAAAGCGCTATCAGATTGCCAAAGACCTTTCCGACAACCTGACGATCAGTTACAACACCTCGGAAGTGGTCATGGCGCGTCTGCTGCAGACCACGAATGCCAAGGAACGCGTCTACGCGCAGGCGGTCACGTTTTTCAGCACGAACGAGGTCGTGCTGACGGCGTTGACGGCGTCGTTCACGGGGATGTTTGGCCTGCACGAAGGCACCCAGACGGTCGAGGCCATGAAGGAAGGCGTGAGCAAGTCGCTCGAAACGCTGGCGGAGGTCGGGGGCAAGGTGCAGGAAGCCGCCGTCAAGGCGGGCTACGGGCCGACCATCCGGGCCGACGCGGTCAAGAAACTGGTCGACTCGGTGGTGGCCTGGCAGGAGAAGTCGCACGAGATCATTGAAGAGATGCGCAAACTGAGCACGGCCAACGCCAAAGAGATCCGCGAGGCGGTCGAAGACGGCAAGCGGAGAATCGCCCGGCTTGCGGAAGAGGGCAAAGGCCTGCAGGTGCCCGGGGCGTGAACGGGAACGTGAGCAAGGCTACCGTTCCAACGCCGGCCGGCGCTGACGCCCGGCAACCGCTCGACGAGGTCATGCTGGCGATGGACATCGTCGACACGATCCGCCGTCGCGAGCGCATGGTGCAGCGCGAGCTCGATGCCGAAGGGCGTGAGATCGACCTGAAAGAGCGCCTGCGCAAGATTTACGCGGCGCAGGGGATCGATATCCCGGATCATGTGCTTGAACAGGGCGTAGCGGCGATCAAGGAGGATCGTTTTGTGTACACGCCGGCTGCGCCGGGGTTCCCCAGGACGCTCGCCACGCTGTATGTCACCCGGAACGCCTGGGGGAAATGGCTGCTGGGGGCCATCGCGGCTGTCATGATTGCGGCGGCGGGCTACTACGCCGCCGTGGTGGCGCCGGCCGCCAGGCTGCCCGGGCGCATCGAGGCGCTGCACGCGCAGATCGCCGGAATCACTGAGGATGCCGAAGCGCGCACGCAAGCCGGCCAGATTCGCGAGGCCGGGTTGGCTGCGGCGCGCCGTGGGGAACGGGACCAGGCACGGTCCGCCATCGCGTCCCTGGAGGCGCTGCATCAGCGTCTCGAACAGATCGCTGTGCTGCGGCGTGTCGAAGGCCAGCGCATTGAGACACTGCACGCGCAGATCGCCGGAATCATTGAGGATGCCGAAGCGCGCACGCAAGCCGGCCAGATTCGCGATGCCGGGTTGGCGGCGGTGCAGCGGGGCGACGCGGGCAAAGCGCGCGCCGCCGTCGCGTCCCTGGAGGAATTGCTCGGCCTGCTCGAACAGGACTACACGCTGCGGGTCGTCAACCGCCCCGGCGAGTACTCGGGCGTCTATCGCATCCCGGATCTCAACGAACAGGCGCGCAACTACTACGTTATTGTCGAGGCCATCGACAGCCGCGGAAACGTCCTGACCGTGCCGATCCTCAGTGAAGAGACCGGCGCGACCGAACGCGTGAAGGCGTGGGGTCTCCGCGTCGATGAAGACGTGTTTAACGCCGTGGCCAACGACATGAAGGACGACGGGATCATCCAGAACAACCGGTTCGGTGAAAAGAAGCGCGGCCGTCTCACGGCGGACTATACGATGCCGACAACGGGCGCGGCCATTACGGCGTGGTGAGGGGCGTTCATGATATCCGGACAGCAGACACTGAGCTTGCTTGACAAGGCCGTCAACGGCAAACGCGGAGAACTCGGCGAGCTCGAGCGGGAGGTGGCCCAGCTGAACGCGCAGCGCGGCGAGCTGCAATCGGCCCAGGTGCTGGACTACCGGGAACTGGCCCGGGTCCGGGTCGATGTACTGGCCAACGACGCCCTGGTTCAGCATCTGGACGATACCGAGCGGCAGGTGATGGCGCTCGTCGAGCGGCACCGGCAGGCCGCCGAGGCGCTGGAGCGCGAGATCCTGAGCACCGGCGAGACGATGCGGACCCTCGAGACGGAGCGGGCCGAACAGGCCGCCCGGGTCGATGCCGCCGCGAAGGCCATCGACGAGGCCGAGGCCCGCACGCAGGCGCGTCTGGACGCCGAACCGGGGTATCGCGCGCAGCGCGAACGTGCCCGTGAAGCGGAACGCACGGCCATGCATGCGGACGAAAAGGCCGCGCGCAGCGAGGAAGAAAAACTCCAGAAGGGCGAGGCGTACCGGAACGATCGCCTGTTCATGTATCTCTGGCGGCGCGATTTTGGCCTGCCCGGCTACCGCGCCTGGCCGCTGGCCCGCTGGCTCGACGGCAAGGTGGCCCGGCTCATCGGGTTCGCCGACGCCCGCGCCAATTACGACCGCCTGAACGAGATTCCCGAACGTCTGCGCGAACACGCCGATGGCCTCAAGGCCGCGGCCGAAGCGGAGTTCCAGGCGCTCCGGGACCTCGACAGCGCCGCGCGCGCCGCCGACGGCATCCCCGCCCTGGAAGAACACCTGCGCCAGGAGCAGGCCCGGCTTGACGACATCGACCGGCAGATCGATGCGGCGGAAGCCCGCAACCAGACGCTGCTCGAACAGCGGGTGGCCTTCGCGGCGGGCGAAGACGAGCACATGCGCAGCGCGGTCAGTTTCCTCGCCCAGGAACTGCAGCGCGAAGATCTCGCGGAACTGCGGAGCGACGCGCTCGCCACGCCGTTTCCCGACGACGACCTGATTGTCAGCCGCATCGTAAACCGCCACGAGGAACTGCAGACGCTGGACGCGTCATTTCAGAGCCTGAAGGAGGCCATCGAGGAGCGCAACCGCCGGCTTGGCGAAATCGAATCGGTGCGGACCGATTTCAAGCGCAGCCGATTCGACCGGGCGGGCTCCATCTTCGGCGACGGCAACCTCGTCGCGCTGATGATCGCCAATTTTCTCAACGGCATGCTCGACCGGCGCGGCCTGTGGCGCGTGTTGCAGGAGCAGCAGCGTTACCAGCCCGAACGCTCCGATCCCTGGTTCGGATCGGGCGGTTTCGGACGCGGCACGGTCTGGGGCGGCGGACTCGGCGACATCCTGGGGGAAATGGCGAAAGGCGGCTTCGGAGGCGGTGGCCGAGGCCATGGGCGCATCGGTGGTGGCGGGCGCATCGGTGGCGGCGGGCGCATCGGTGGCGGCGGGGGTATTGGCGGCGGGGGTATTGGCGGCGGTAGCCGGGGCGGCGGATTCCGCACCGGCGGGGGGTTCTGAGCGCGGGCACGCAATCGCGCCGCGGACGGCCGTTGTACAGGTTCGCATTCCTATCCGGTGTGGGACCGGCGCCCTCGCCGGTCATTTTTTCATCGATCTTGGGTGAGCCGCGCGGCCCATGCCGCGCGGCCCCGTCTCGGGGAGTTAATTGACCGTGCGCGGCGTTGATCTGACTTGAGCGCCATTCTCCGGTATACTGCCCGCAGGCGCGATGGATGCGTGAACGGGTTCCCGAACAAGCGAGGTGTCTGACGTGCGGTTCAGTAAAAGGTTTGCAGTCGGCTTTCTGGTCATTGGTGTTTTCATGGCGTTTGCCATGGCTTTTCCGTCTGTCGCGGTGGCCCAGGCCCCGGCCCCGGAGAACCCCGTGTTTCGCGCGGGTGCGGCCGCAAGCAACATCACGCCGCCGTTGGGCGTGTCGCTGGGCGGTTCGATGCGCGACCGCGCCGCGACCCACGTGCGCGACGAACTGCACGCGCGCTGCGTGGTGCTGGACGACGGCACGGCCCGGATCGCCCTGGTGCAGGTGGACAACTGCCTGATTCCGCGGCATGTGTTTGATGCCGCGAAGAAGCTCATCGAAGAGGAGACCGGCATTCCCGCGGATCACGTGCTGATGGCGGCGACGCACAGTCATTCCACACCCACGGCGACGGGCATTTTCCAGAGCAACCCCAACACAGACTACCTGCCGTTCCTCGAACGGCGCATTGCCGACGGAGTCCGCCGCGCGGTCAACAACCTGGAACCGGCGCGGATCGCGTGGGGCAGCGGCGAACTGCCCGGCGAGGTGTTCAACCGGCGCTGGTACCTCAAGCCGGGCGTGGTACTCGAAGACCCCTTCGGCGGCCAGGACGACCGGGTCAAGATGAATCCTCCGCGCGCCAGCGAGGATCTGGTCGAGCCGGCCGGCCCGACGGACCCCGAGATCTCCATCATCGCGCTCGAATCCACCGACGGCCGTCCTATCGCGCTGCTGGCCAATTACTCGCTCCATTACGTCGGGGGCGTGGCCGGCGACCACATTTCGGCCGATTATTACGGCATCTTCGCGGACCGCATCCAGCAGTTGCTCGGAGCGGACCGGCTCAATCCCCCGTTTGTGGGCATCATGTCCAACGGGACCAGCGGCGATATCAACAACATCAACTTCCGTGAACCCGGCACGAGCCAGCAGCCCGGCGAACAGATGACCCGCGTGGCCCATGCCGCCGCGGACGTCGTCCACGCCGCGTACAGCCGCCTCCAATGGCACGACTGGGTCGCGCTCGGCGCGGCGGCGAAAGATCTCGAGCTCGGCGTCCGACTCCCCAGCGCGGAGGACGTCGCACGCGCCCGCGAAATCGTGGCCGCCGCCCAGGGCCCCGAGATGGAGTCGCTTGCGGAAATCTACGCGCGGGAGACCATCCTGCTGAGCGAATATCCCGCGAAGGTCACGGCGCCGGTTCAGGCGCTGCGTATTGGCGGGCTCAGCATCGCCGCCATCCCCTGCGAGGTGTTCGCCGAGATGGGGCTCCAGATCAAGGCCGAAAGCCCCTTCGACGACGCGTTCAACATAGAGCTCGCCAACGGGTACTATGGCTACCTGCCCACGCCCCGGCAACATGAACTCGGCGGCTACGAGACCTGGCGCGCGCGGTCGAGCTACCTCGAGCCCAACGCGTCCGAGATCATCACCGCCGCGATCATGGACCTGTTCAAGCAGCTGCATCCAGGAACCGCGAGCGAGTAGCGGCACCGCAGGACCCTGCTCGCGAAGTTCCACCCGACAGCGGAACGGGAGCCGTTCGGCTCGCCCGGAAACGGTGAAGCTCCGGGGCATGTCCAGGCTGAGCGGCGCAGGCGACTCGCCTGCATTCGTGTCTTCTGGTGGACGTGGTGGACGGCCCCTGCGCGATATTGCTGTAGTCAACGCCGCGGACGCAGCCGCCGGATATCAGAATCCTCGTGCGGGTCGTGCCCCCCGCTGGCGGGTTCGAACGGGGACACGTTGTCGCGCCGGGGCGGCGCTTGGAACAGGTCCCCGTTCTTGTCCGGCATCCTCAAACTCTACGATCTGTACCCTCTGTGGCCAATCTCTTCCCGAACCAGACGGGGACCTGTTTTGAACGCCGGGATTTCGCATGGTTTTTCGTGGGGGCATGCTGTTGAAAAGCGCCCATAATTGTGATAAAGTTCACGATTAGACGGTGGATTCAGTCTTACCCGCATTTCCTCGTCTTGGCTGTTGCCGTATAAGTCACTGATTGCCCAATGGTTCCGTCAGCGAAGCTGTCGCAACGGTGGAGGCCCGTAAGCATGAGCGATGATTACAAGAGAGTCGTCAAGGAAATTGTCGCGGAGTTCGGCAACGACAGGAAGCGCCTGATGGACATTGCGCGCGCCGTCCACGCGAAGACGGGCCACATCTCGGAAGACATTGTGGGCGCGATTGCGGACGCGCTGGGGTGTCACCGGGTGGAAGTGCGCGACATGACGTCGTTCTACGCGTTTTTCTCGCGGGAGCCGAAGGGCGCGACGACGATCCGTCTCTGCAACGCCGTGGTCGAGCGCATGAAGGGCATGGACGCGGTCGCGAACGCGTTTGAGAAAACGCTTGGCATCCGGTTCGGCGAAACCACGCCCGACGGGTTGATCAGCCTGGAGTACACGCCGTGCATCGGCATGTCGGACCAGGCGCCCGCGGCGCTTGTGAACGGCAAGGTGCTGACCAACATCCGGCCCGAAGACGTGAAATTGATCGTTGAGGCGGTTCGTTCGGGAAAATTGCACGACGGCGGGGCGCTGAGCGTGAAGTCGGTCGAATCGAACCTGCGGCAGGCGGGCCCGGTTATTTTTGCGCCGTTCGAGCGGGGCGCGGGCATTCGCAAGGCCCTGAGCATGAGCCCCGAGGACGTCATCAACGAAATGAACAAGGCGCGTGTGCGCGGGCGCGGCGGCGCAGGCTTCCCGCTGGCCATGAAATGGAGTTTCTGCCGCAAGGCCGAGGGCGAGGCGCACTACGTTATCTGTAACGGCGACGAAGGCGAGCCCGGCACGTTCAAGGATCGCGTGATCCTGACGGAATGCCCGGACCTGATGTTCGAAGGCATGACGATCGCCGGGTATGCCGTCGGCGCGAAGCAGGGGTTTTTCTACCTTCGCGGCGAATACGAATACCTGCTGCCCCACCTGGAACAGGTGCTGGCGAAGCGCCGCCGCATGGGACTTCTGGGCGAGAACGTGTGCGGCGCGGAAGGGTTTGATTTTGACATCCGCATTCAGATGGGCGCCGGCGCCTACATCTGCGGCGAGGAATCGGCGCTGATCGAGTCGCTGGAAGGGAAACGCGGCGCGCCGCGCGACAGACCCCCGTTCCCGGTGCAGAAAGGCTACCTCGATCGGCCCAGCAGCGTGAACAACGTGGAGACCCTCTGCTGCGCCGCGCGCATCATGGAACGCGGCGCGGAGTGGTTCTCTTCGATGGGCACCAAGGATTCGACGGGCACCAAGCTGCTAAGCATCTCCGGCGATTGCGCTGCGCCCGGCGTGTACGAAGTGGCGTATGGCATCACCGTGGAGAAGGTGCTCGAGATGGTCGGCGCGACGGATGCGCAGGCCGTTCAGATCGGCGGGCCCTCGGGCCAGTGCATCGCGCCCAAGGATTTCGGGCGGAGCATCTGTTTCGAAGACCTGCCCACCGGCGGTTCGACCATCATTTTCGGTAAGGACCGCGACTTGCTCGCGTGCATGGAAGGGTTTCTGGAGTTTTTTGTCGAGGAATCGTGCGGCTGGTGCGCGCCCTGCCGCGCCGGCTCGACGTTCCTCAAGATGCAGTTCGAGAAGATTCTCGAGGGGCGAGGCACCCGGGAGGATCTCAAGAAACTCGAAGAAACCGCCAATACGGTGAAATTCATGAGCCGTTGCGGACTTGGCCAGACCGCGCCCAATCCCGTGCTGACCACCTTGCGTAATTTCCCGGCCCTGTATGAAGCCCGGATTCAGCCGGACGACTTCATCCCGGCGTTCGATCTCAAGGAAGCCCTCAAGGAAGCGTGCTCCATTACCGGGCAGAAACCGCACGACGTGGAGGTGTAATTCGGATGAGCAAAAACACGGTCAATATCATCATTGATGGCGTCGAAATCGAGGCGCAGGAAGGGCAGACCATCCTGCAGGCCGCCGACGATGCCGGGGTTTACATTCCGCGCCTCTGCTACCTGAAGGGTCTGATCCCCGGCGGGCACTGCCGCGTCTGCACCGTGAAGGTCAACGGCCGCCCGGCCAGTTCCTGCACGTTTCCGGTGAGCGAGGGTCTGGTCATCGAGAACGACACGGAAGAACTGACCACGCTGCGCCGCACCGTGGTCGAGATGCTGTTCGCCGAAGGCAACCACGTGTGCCCGGCGTGCGAAGCCAGCGGCAACTGCGAGTTGCAGGCGATGGGCTACCGCCTCGGCATGCTCGCGGTGACGTTGCCCTTCCTTCGCAAGCCGCGCGAGCTCGATGCGACCCATCCGGACGTGTTCATCGATCGGGACCGCTGCATCCTCTGCGGCCGCTGCGCCCGGGCCTCCGAGGCCGAGGGCAAACGCGTGTTTGGCTTTGAAGGCCGCGGCATCAACAAGCGCATCGCGGTTGACGGCGTGCATGGCCTGAAAGAGACCGGTCTGAAGGCCGCCGACCGGGCCGCCCAGGCGTGCCCGACGGGATGTCTCCGGCTCAAACGCATCGGATGGAAAGTGCCCGTGGGCCAGCGGCAGTACGACACGACCCCCATCGGGAGCGACATCGAGCAGAAACAGCCGGTAGGCTGAACGATTCAGGAAAGGGTAGACACCATGGCGAAGCCACTAGTAGCAACCGCCCCCTTCACGGGCTGTTTCGGCTGTCACATGTCCCTGCTGGACATCGATGAGCGGATACTCGACCTGGTCGAGTTGGTGGAGTTCCACAAGTCGCCCATCAACGACATCAAGACGTTCACGCGTCCGGTGGATGTCGGTCTCCTGGAAGGGGGCATCAGCAACGACGAGAACTACGAGCAATTAAAGCAGTTTCGCAAGCACTGCAAGATTCTCATCTCGGTGGGGCAGTGCGCCATTACCGGCGGCGTGCCGGCCTGCCGGAACACCGTACCCCTGAAGGAATGCTTCGAGGAAGCGTATTTGAAGGGGCCGACGGTTGTCGACGGCGGGGTGCTTCCGAGCGACCCCGATATTCCGATCATGCTGGACAAGGTGTATCCTTGCCACGAGGTCGTGAAGATAGACTATTTTCTTCCCGGGTGCCCGCCCTCGGCGGATACCCTCTGGGCGGCGCTTACGGCGCTGCTCACCGGGAAAGATGTCGGGCTGCCGTATGAACTGATTAAATACGACTGATCGCCGTGGAGGCACACACTATGGCAAAGACCGCAAACAACGGAAAGCGAAAGATCGTCATCAACCCGGTGACCCGCATCGAAGGGCATGGCAAGGTCACCATCGTGATGGACGAGAACAACAACGTCGAACAGGCCCGGTTCCATATCATCGAGTTCCGCGGGTTCGAGCGTTTTGCCCAGGGCCGGTTCTACTGGGAAGCCCCGGTCATGGTGCAGCGTCTGTGCGGCATCTGCCCGGTGAGCCACCACCTGGCCGGCGCCAAAGCGACCGACATGATTGTCGGCGTGGACAAGATCCCCGTCACGGCCGAGAAGATGCGCCGCCTGATGCATTACGGCCAGACGTACCAGTCGCACGCCCTGCATTTCTTCCACCTGGCGTCTCCGGACCTGCTGTTCGGGTTCGACGCGCCGGTCGAGAAGCGCAACGTGATCGGCGTGATCGAGGCGTATCCCGAGGTCGCCAAGAAGGCGGTCCTGATGCGCAAGTTCGGCCAGGAAGTCATCAAGGCGACCGGCGGCAAGAAGGTGCATCCCACGGGCGCGATTCCCGGCGGCATCAACAAGAACCTCTCGCTCGAAGAGCGCGACGCCCTCAAGAAGGACGCCGACACCATGGTCGAGTGGGCCGTGGAAGCGCTGGATCTCTGCAAGAAGATCACGAAGGGCAATCTCGAGTTTCTGCTCAATTTCGGCAGTTTCGAGTCGAACCACGTATCTATCGTGCGCGAAGACGGCTGCATGGACCTGTACGATGGCAAACTCCGCGCCATCGATGCCCAGGGCAACAAAATCTTCGACATGATCGAGCCGCTGGAATACGCCGACTACCTCGGCGAGGAAGTGCGGCCCTGGAGCTACATGAAGTTCCCGCACATCCGCTCGCTCGGCAAAGAAAAGGGCTGGTACCGCGTCGGGCCGCTTTCCCGCGTCAACTGCTGCGATTTCATCGACACCGAGATCGCGGAGAAGGCCCGCCAGGAGTTCATGGCGCTTACGAACGGCAAGCCCGTGCACGCGAGCATGGCCTACCACTGGGCGCGGTGTATCGAGATCGTGCACTCGGCCGAGAAGATCCGCGAACTGCTCGATGATCCGGACCTGCAGGGCACGGAACTCGTAGCGCAGGGCAAGAAACGCGAAAAGGGCGTCGCCTGGATCGAAGCCCCGCGCGGCACGCTGTTCCACCATTACGAAATCAACACCGAAACCGACCAGATCACGCTCGCCAACCTGATCGTCTCGACGACCAGCAACAACGAGCCCATGAACCGGACGGTGCAGATCATCGCCGACCAGCATCTCAAGGGCAGAGGCGAAAGCGAAATCACGGAAGGCCTGCTGAACCATATCGAAGTGGGCATCCGGGCCTACGATCCGTGCCTGAGCTGCGCAACCCACGCCCTGGGCAAGATGCGGCTGCACGTGGAACTGGTGGACGCGGCGGGCCGTCTGCTCGACGAGAAATTCCGCGGGTGAACGATCGGCGCGTGCTCATCCTCGGGTATGGAAACCCGGGGCGGCAGGACGACGGGCTCGGCCCGGCGATTGCCGAAGCCGTAGCGGCGTGGGAGCTGCCGAACGTTATGACGGACGACCCCTATCAGTTGAATATCGAGGACGCGGCCGCGCTGGCCGAGCACGACCTGGTGGTGTTCGTCGATGCCAGCGTGGACGCGCCGGCACCGTACTCGCTCACACGGATCGCCCCCGCGGCGGCGATCACGTTCACGAGCCACAGCGTCTCGCCGGAATCGGTGCTGGCCTTGTGCGCGGACCACTTTCACGCGACGCCTGAGGCGTACGTGCTGGCCGTGCGCGGGTATGCGTTCGAGTTTGAAGAGGGCCTCACTCCGCAGGCCCGCGACAATATGATCAGTGCGTTGGCGTGCGTCCAGGCCCTGATACGGCCGTGTAAGGAGAGTAGCATGGACAGCAAGAAGACGGTTCTCACCATTGACGACGACCCGGATATTCGCGCGACGCTGCGCATCGTCCTCGAGGCCGAGGGTTTCTCCGTGGGCGAGGCGTCGAACGGCGAGGAAGGCCTGAAAGCCATCGAACGCGTGAAACCGGATGCCATTATCGTTGACCTCATGATGGAAAACGTGGATTCGGGCAGCACGGTGGCCCAGAAACTCAAGGAAAGCGGCTACAAGGGTCCGGTCTACATGCTGAGTTCCGCGGGCGACACCGTGCGGTACAATCTGGACGCGCGCGAGCTGGGCCTGGCCGGCATTTTCCAGAAGCCCATCGATCCCAAGACGCTCGTGGCCACGCTGAAAGCCAAGCTCAAGGTCTGACCGCACGGTTGAAGACGGAATGAAACGGCCGCGTGCCGGGTAGCGGAGCTGCTCCGATGCCCGGCGCGTTCTTTTTTCAACGCGCTCTGGCGCGCAAGACGTCCCGCAGATGCAGCCCGGTATACGACGCGGCGCAGGCCGCGACCGTCTCGGGCTCGCCCGCGGCGACCACTTCGCCGCCTTTGTCGCCGCCTTCGGGGCCGAGGTCGATGATCCAGTCGGCGGTCTTGATGACATCGAGGTTGTGTTCGATGACGACGACCGTGTTGCCGTGGTCGGTCAGCCGGTGCAGGACCTGCAGGAGCTTGTCCACGTCCACGGCATGCAGTCCCGTGGTGGGTTCGTCGAGGATGTAGAGGGTTCTGCCGGTCTGGCGACGCGAGAGTTCCGTGGCCAGTTTGACACGCTGGGCTTCGCCGCCCGACAGGGTCGTGGCCGGCTGGCCCAGTTTGATGTAGCCCAGGCCGACGTCAAACAGGGTGCTGAGTTTGCTGTGGATGGCTTGGATGTTCCGGAAGAAGTCGCACCCTTCCTCGACGGTCATGTCGAGCACGTCGGCGATGCTTTTGCCGCGGTAGAGGATCTCGAGGGTGTCGCGGTTGTAGCGATGGCCCCGGCATTCGTCGCACGGCACATAGACGTCGGGCAGGAAGTGCATTTCGATCTGGATGACGCCGTCGCCCTGGCAGGCTTCGCAGCGGCCGCCTTTCACGTTGAAGCTGAAACGGCCGGGTTTGTAGCCCCGGGCGCGGGCCTCGGGCACCTTGCTGAACAGCTCGCGAATCGGCGCGAACAGGCCCGTGTACGTCGCGGGATTCGAGCGCGGCGTGCGGCCGATCGGCGACTGGTCGATGTCGATGACCTTGTCGAGATGTTCGAGGCCTTCGATGCGGCGGTACTTGCCCGGCCGTGCGCGCGCCGAATCGTACAGCTTCCGGATGACCGCCGGGTACAGGGTCTCGTTGATGAGGCTCGACTTGCCCGAGCCGGAGACGCCCGTCACGCAGGTGAACACGCCCAGGGGGATCTCGACGTCGACGTCCTTGAGATTGTTGTGCGCGGCGCCAAAGACCTTGAGGGTTTTGCCGTTGGGTTTCCGGCGCTTTTCCGGCACATGGATCCGGAACCGGCCCGACAGGTACTGCCCCGTGAGGGAGTCCGGATTCGCCGCCACTTCCCGGGGCGTGCCCTGCGCGACAATCTGTCCGCCGTGCACGCCCGCGCCGGGGCCCAGATCGATCACGTGGTCGGCGCGGCGAATCGTTTCTTCGTCGTGCTCGACGACGATCACCGTGTTGCCGAGATCGCGCATGCGTTCCAGCGTGGCGATGAGCTTTTTGTTGTCGCGCTGGTGCAGGCCGATGCTGGGTTCGTCGAGGATGTAGAGCACCCCCATCAAGCCCGAACCGATCTGCGTGGCGAGACGGATGCGCTGCGATTCGCCGCCCGACAGGGTGCCGGCGTTCCGGTCGAGCGAGAGGTATTCCAGCCCCACGCTCACCAGGAACGTCAGGCGTTCGCGGATTTCCTTCATCACCCGCTCGGCGATCATGCGCTGGGTCTTGTTGAGTTTCAGCGTTTCGAAGAAGACCAGCGCGTCGCGAATCGAGAAGGCTGTCGCGTCCATGATGGTTTTGGCCGAGATGGTCACCGCGCGCGATTCGGGCCGGAGCCGCGCGCCGCGGCAGTCCGGGCACGGCCGCGAAGCCATGAACTCGCTGATCATCTCGCGGGCGCGATTGGATTCGGTATCGTGATAGCGCCGGGCGAGATTCGGAATCACCCCTTCAAACGGGCGCTGCAGCTCGAACGTGTTGCGCCGCCCCGTGTAGGTGAAATCGATGACTTCGTCGCCCGAGCCGTACAACACGACCTGGCGGAAGTCTTCCGGGAGCTTCTTCCACGGGGTGGCGGTGTCCTGGCCGTAATGACTGCACACGCACCGCAAGGCGTGGCGGTACATGCCGTCGAGCACGCGCCGCATGCTCCACGCCCGCACCGCGCCGTTGGCGATGGACAGCGAGGTGTCGGGGACCACCAGGTCGGGATCGACCTCGATCACTTCGCCGAGGCCCGTGCATACCGGGCACGCGCCGTGGGGATTGTTGAACGAAAACATGCGCGGGGAAAGCTCTTCGAAGCTCAGGCCGCAGTCCACGCACGCGAAGTGCTCGCTCTGCAACACTTCGCTCACGGTCTTGTCGGGGGCCTCGCGCCAGATCCGGATGATGCCCTCGCCCAGTTTGAGACACGCCTCGACGGAATCGGTCAGGCGCCGCCCGATGCCCGGCTTGACCACCAGCCGGTCCACGACCACGTCGATGTCGTGCTTGACGTACCGCTCCAGCTCGATGTCCTCATCCACCGTGCGGAATTCGCCATCGACCCGGACCCGCACATAGCCCCGCCGTTTGATGTCCTCGAAGGCCTTCTGATACGTGCCCTTGCGCTGGCGCACCACCGGGGCCATCAACTGGACGCGCGTCCCTTCGGGCAGCGCCAGGATCCCGTCGACGATGGTCTGGGGCGTTTGCGACTGGATGGGTTTCCCGCAACTGTGGCAGTGGGGCGTCCCGATGCGCGCGAAGAGCAGGCGCAGGTAATCGTAGATCTCGGTGACGGTGCCGACGGTGGACCGGGGGTTCCGGTGCGTGGTCTTCTGTTCGATCGAGATGGCCGGGCTCAGTCCCTCGATCGAGTCGATGTCGGGCTTTTCCATCTGTTCGAGGAACTGCCGGGCGTACGACGACAGGCTCTCGACATAGCGGCGCTGGCCTTCCGCATAGATCGTGTCGAACGCGAGGCTCGACTTGCCCGACCCGCTCAGGCCGGTGATCACGACCAGCTTGTCGCGGGGAATGGTCAGGCTCAGGTTCTTGAGGTTGTGTTCGCGCGCGCCTTTGATGACGATGCTGTCGCGCGACGAGACGGGGGCCTCGGGCAGGCCGTCCGCACTCGCCTTACGGTTTCCCGGCTGGGCCGGGGTGCGTTTCGGGGTGGTCTTCCGGGTTTTTCCCCGGGATTTGGGTTTTTCAGGCATAGAACAGGCACTGGCTCCTGGAGAATGAGTCTGGATACGGTCCCGCCGTGCGCGCACCCGCACGAATCGGGCAACAAACGGTGATCATAGCGAATTCCGCCGGGTCAATGCCATGAAAAACGGCGAACTGCGCCGGGGGGAGGTTCCCGGTTTGCCCGCAGAGAGGAATCCCGGAGCGGGCGGACGGGCCGACCGGGGAGCGCCCGAACGCTCACGCGGCGCCCTGGTTCAGCTCGACTTCTTGAGGAGTTTGTCGACCTCGTTGAGGATTTTCTGCCCGATCTCTTTGCGGAGATTCTCGGGGATCTTGTAGTGCTGGGTTTCTTCGAGGAGTTCAATGGTGCGAATGGCGACCTGGTAGGCGAAATCCTGCACTTTCATGGCATTTTCCTCCCGTTCACAAGCGGTTCCCGCGTCATTTCCAACGTCTGGTATAGCACATTCCGCAGGCCGGATACCGCTTTTGCCGCGGTCATTGACTGCCTGGAAGAGTTGCGTTGACCGGCGCCCCGCGGCCCGAACCGGCTATTCGGCCGCGTAGACTTCGAGTTCGGCGATCGCCATCTGGCCGCCTTCCTGGCCGGGGCCGTCCGGTTTAAAACCCTGCACGCGCACGAAGCGGATGGGAGCGGGGTCGATATCGAACCTGAACGTGCCGTTGGGCGCACCGGCCCCGCGATCGAGCGTCTTCCAGGTTTTGCCATCGTCGCTGATCTGCACGGCGTAGTCCGTGGGGTAGCCCTGGCCGAAACGCACGACGATGCGGTTGACCCGATGGCTTTCCTGGAGATCGACCTGATAGGTCCATGGCCATTCCATGCCGCCCTGTGCGTGCGTGAAGGCGACCCCGTCGTTGCCGTAATGAGCGAAGCTGAAGCCGCTCGCGATAAGCGCATGGCTGCCGTCGAGGCTGAGCAGGCGGGCGGGTTTGCGCCACGCGCGGTTGCCCGGCGGCGAGGCCTGGAGTTCCACCGCGGGCGGGGGGATGTCGGGATGCGGTCCTTCGAGCGCGAGTTTCACGATGGTGTCGACGGGGTCCGCGGCGAGGCCCGTCAGGTCCAGCACGAGTTCGCTGCCGGGCTGTTCGAACGGCAGCGCGCGGCCCGTGTTCATGCATGTCGCGGAGACCACGCGCTGCGCGAGGGGGCCCACGGTCAGGGCGGATCCCTGCGGCATGCCGGTCTTGCCGTACGGCGTCGTGAGCAGGTGCAGATAGATGGCATCGCGCGCGAGGTTGATGGTGTTGTATCCCCACTCGGCGGCGGCCAGCGGGCCCGGGTTCACCCGGGTGTACGATTCGTGAAGCGGCGGCAAGCCCTCGGGATTCGCCCAGTCCGCCATCTTCCGGTGCGCCTGAATCACCACCGACGCGTCGAGCGACGCCAGTTTGCCGCCGCCCTCGGGCACGCCCGTGCGAATGGTCGGGCTGTGATCGATGTTTGCCACGAACCCGTCGCCAATCAAGGCAATCTGTACCCGCAGGTACTCCTGCCAGTCGGGCTCGACGCCTTGCGAGTATTCGAACGCGGGATCGGCCACCAGCCGCCACGACTCGACCGTGTGCTCCTTGGGCCACGCGAAATCGAAGGGCCACTTGTCCCAGATCCGGTCGCCCCAGGAGCCCCACCCTTCAAGGCAGATCACGTCCCAATCGCCGTTGCTCATCGTCGGGACGCCATTCAGGACCACGAGCGTTTCGGGGTCGTATGTCTTGATCATGCTGTAGATGGCGTCGAGGGAAACGCCGTTCCATCCGGCCCAGTCAAACCAGAACGCCGCGGGCTGGAACCGGCGGATGGCGTCTTCCACGAGCAGGAGGGCTCCGTTCGGCCCGCCGTGGTTGTTGCCGTCGAGGTTGCCGATGTACATGCCAAACCGGATCCCGCGCTTTTCGAGCGCGGCCTTGTATTGCCCGAGCAGAATGCCGTTGGCGTTGTCCGGCTCGTAGAGTGACGGCCAGCGATATTTGTAGCGGCCATTGTTGTAGGAGATGGTCATGCCGATGCCGTACCCCTGGCGCTTCATCAATTCGGCAAACTCGTCAAACCCGTCCGCGGGCATGGATTCGGGGCCGTGAATCAATGCGGTAAGCCGGGCCTCTTCGTACCACTTGTTCGGGCGCTCATGGAGTGTCAGCGCGAACGGTCGCGCGGCGGTCCGGCCCGTCGCATCGGTCACGGCCGCCGTGAACGTATACACGCCCAGCGCGGCGGTCTCTGGCGGGGTGCCGGCGAGCACCCCGTCCTCACGCAATGCGAGACCCTCCGGCAACGCGCCGTCCATCAACGACCAGCGATAGGGAGGCGTGCCCCCTTCGGCCAGGAACGCGAACGCCGACGCCTGTACGGCGATCGACGGTTTGATCAGCCAGCTCGGCTCGAACGGCGGCCAGCCCGCGGTCTCCGCGAGATGCGCGCTCACGTACGACCATTCGCGCCAGGCCGCCGGCACGGCATCCGAGCCCGCGTCGTCCATCGCCTTTGTCGACACGGCCAGCGCGCTGTCCGGAGGATTGACGGCATACGTGATGCCGGGGAGGGATTGCCCGAACGGTCCCGCCAGCCGCGCATAGAATCCGAACCGGCCGTCTTCCTGATTGCCGATTTTGAGCAGCAACCGGTTCCAGCCCTGGCGCAGCCGCACCGGGGTGACGCTTTGATCGCGCTCCGGCAGGCCCTCGGTGCTCGACGCGGCCGGTTCGCCGTTCAGCCACGCCTTGAACTCGTTGTCCGCGCCGACGCGCAACTCCGCGGCCTGATCCTGGCTGGAATGGACGTACACGTGCGCGTACGCGATCTTCGCGCGGACCGATTCGTTGCGCTTGATCCGGAAGTAGCTGAACAGGTCCTGGTAATCGTCGTAATTGCGCGAAAACAGCCGGTCATCGAAATAGCGCCAGGACTGACCGCATGCCGCCAGGCCTTCCCGGGGCTGCACGCCCGTTTCACCGAGCCAGTCGTACTCAAAGCCCGCGTTGTCCCGCGCATTCTCGAAGGTCCCCGCGACCAGCCACGTGTTGATGTACGGCGCCTGTGCTTGGCTCTCCTGGGCGCGGGCGAAACCGCCGCAGCGTCCCGTCAGCGCCAGGATCAGGACCACCAGAACTCCCTGCTTCATCGCACCGCTCCTTTGCAGCCGACCCGTATCGCACCCCGTGCAGCATACCACGCCGCAAACCCGAATACGGCATGCCTGGCACGGACAGCGCTCGTGGGGCCGCCGAGCTGCCGCGCGGGCGTCTCGCCTGTCATCCGGCCCCCTTCCCGTGGCGATCGCTCTTAATGCGCCCCGCACAAGTGGTCTTCGTGAGACGGGTCGTTTGTGACCCTGTCCCCCGTCTCCCCTCCGAAAGCAGGGGTCCAGACCCCGTGCGGCTGCACAACAACGCACGCGGCATCCGCGCGCAGGCCCACTGGATTCCTGCTTGCGCGGAAAGACGTTGAAAGACGCCGTTTCCTCATGCGTCCGCAGGCCTGCTGGATTCCTGCTTGCGCAGGAAAGACGTTGAAAAACGCCGTTTTCTGCGGACATCTGCATTTTCTTTTGGCGAATGCGCTGACTTGGGGCAGGTAGCGAGCACCTGTTCTTCCGGCGAACTGACGGTTTCCATCTGGTTTTAGTGCGATTGCCTTGCCCCTTGTCCGTTCCCCGCCCCGCGCCGTACAATCGGCCGGTATCCGCGGCCCACGTGCCGCCCGGGGCCACTGAACCTTATGGGCGTCCATGCGTACTACGAGATGAGCAAGGCACACGAAGCACC